>Ga0315297_10002029_pt1 | contig 12730 bp, 10 predicted proteins | sample YL17G15_0_MG_FD_203628 | JGI IMG/M metagenome (GOLD analysis project Ga0315297, IMG submission 203628) | Sediment microbial communities from Yellowstone Lake, YNP, Wyoming, USA - YL17G15_0 | ecosystem: Environmental > Aquatic > Freshwater > Lake > Sediment | place: USA: Wyoming | collected... | reverse complement strand
CAGCTATCCGCACCCACAATGTGTGGTCGAGGATCAGGTGATAGTCAGTGGGGAGATAGCCTACTTGTTGCAGCACTGGCTGACGCATGAACACAGTTGGCTGTAATAACACATTGAATGCCAACAAGTCTTTGATGGAGTATTGGGAATAAGAATGCCAATCCAAAATGTTTAAGTCAGCATCGACCATCACCCCATCAGCGTAAACCATACCGACTTCCGGGTGGTTTTGCATGGAATTAACAGCCTGGCTGACTGCATCCTGGCGATAATAAAGGTCATCTGAGTTTAGCCAGGCGATGATCTGACCGTGAGCATGAGAGAAACCCTTATTAATTGCCTCTGCCTGACCATGATCGGGTTCGGAGACCCACCAAGCGAGGTGGTCAGCATAGCGTTGGATGATCTCCAGAGAGCCATCGGTCGAGCCACCATCGACAATCAGGTATTCGATATTCGGATAATCCTGCCACAGTACTGATTGGATGGTTTGCTCAAGGAAACGAGCCTGATTAAAGGATGGCGTAATAATAGAAACGAGGGGAAGTGTTGGGGGTGGCAATTTGAGTAATGGGCTAGAAAAGTGAATAATAATCCACTTTGGGGAAGATGTTCAACTTTCCACCGATAGTGGCATCTAAAACTTGCCTATCATCATTTGTATAGACTTCACGTGCCATTGTATATGCACGTTCTGAACCTTGGAGATCGGGAAGCTGCCATTTAAAGCCTTTACCGAAATAGTTGGGGGCAAAGTGATTGGGATCATCACCCTGAGAGACAATTGCCTGGTTGGCAGCACCCTGGGTGACAAAGTTATGATCCACACCGATCAGAATCACCTGGTCAAACCCCATATGATAGGCGAGCTGGAGAGCTACATAGGTGACAGTGAAGCCTTCAAAGATGCGCCCGGTGATATCCCGGCAGAAATCTTCTTCACCTGTGAAGTCAGTATCCAGATGGGTGACTCCTGGGTCATTAGCGAACCAATGGCGTGCCCGCCAGGTAAGAAATTTTGGTATATCAAGGGCTTGCATCTCAGTGACACACTGCTGAATGACCAGATCGTTGACTGAGACGAGATAGGTGGTTGGAAATCCCAGCTCTGGGAAGAGCAAGTAAATGCGATTGAGACCAAAGGTCAACTCACCCTGCAATTTGGTCAAGTCGGTCTGACGAAGGCTGGGACCATTACCGATGATGAAGCAGCGCTTCTTTTGATGGATATTTTCTAATTGCTGCAGCTTTTGCTTACTCTCAAGCCAGCGGGAGTCGAAGGTTCGAGCCATGACATGCCTACCGCGGTTGCGCCACCACCAGTAGGTATCGGAACCTAATTGCCACACTGGTCCGGGAGTTATTTTTTTTATGGATTGACGCATAAGATTTATGGGTGGAGCTACTGGCAAACTTGTATCGAATTACTCCGTGCTGAGACGGGCGGTGGCACCACCGTCCACGATCATCGCCTGACCGGTCATAAAAGAAGACTGAGAATCATCTGCCAGAAAATAAATCGCATGGGCAATTTCTGCGGGGGTACCAATGCGACCATTCACAGTCTTCCTGGCAAGGTTATCCAGGCGGGTCTGGATATCATTACCTTGAACGTGGTCACGGTTTAAACCGGCGCGTAGCATGGGCGTATCGACAGCACCAGGCAGGATGGCATTCACGCGGATATTCTCAGGGGCAAATTCAATAGCCATGGCACGGGTAAGTGCCAACAAGCCACCTTTACTGGCAGCATAGGCTGCAATATTGGCGGAAGTTGCCACCGCATGGACAGATGAGACGTTGACAATCGCACCTCCATTGGATGCTTTGAATAATGGATAGGCTAGCTTAGCACTCAGAAAGACAGAGCGCAAGTTGGAGGCCATCACAGCATCCCATTCTTCTACACTGGTCTGTATGATGGGCTTGGCAATCTGAACGGCCGCATTGTTGACCAAAGCGTTGAGATAGCCGGTGTGATCGTGAACCTGATTGAATATCCACTCTAGATTTTGACCTATGGAAATATCTGATTGAATGAAGAAACCATCCTGCGGAAATGGCTCATCAAAGGGTGCCCGATCAACGCCAATGACGCGCCATCCTGATGTAGCGAAAAGGTGGACGGTGGCGCGGCCAATTCCGCCGGCAGCACCGGTAACAAGGACAGTACGAGGAGACAATGATGATTCATTCTCTGCGAGACTTTTTTGCATGATCATTTTTCCTTATGTATGGAGAAGCCCAATCCTACAAGTAAATTATTGATCGTATTTTGGTGTACTCTTTCCCAGGCTTTGGGGCTACTATTAGCGTTATGCGGGGCGAGTAATACGTTGTCCATTTTCGTGAGAGGACTGTCAAAAGTGAGCGGTTCATTCTCAAACACATCCAGGGCTGCACCAGCCAAGTTACCAGCCTTTAAAACCGAAATCAAAGCCGGCTCATCCACCACTTGCCCACGCGAAGTATTGATCAGGAATGCGGAAGGTTTGATATGCCTGAGTGTTGTGGCATTCAATAGGTGGTAGCTTGTGGGATTCAGGTCGCAATTCAAGCTGACAAAATCAGATCGGGCATGCAACTCTTCCAGGGAGGTCATCTCAACCCCATTCTTGGAGATGAAAATTGGATCGATTGGGATGATATCATTACCCAGCAATTTCATCCCGAACGCCCTAGCCCGCCGGAGAACTGCTTTACCGATCTTCCCAACGCCAACCACGCCCAGTGTGCATTCACTTAAGGAGCGCCCGGGGATCTTCTCCCATTGACCTGATTTCACTGCCCGGTCCATCCATGGGAAATGCCTGGTGAAAGTCAGCATATAGCCGAGGACAGTATCTGCAACCGGCAGCGTAAAGGCATTGGGGGTATTGTATACTTGAATGCCGAGCATTTCGGCAGTTTTCTGGTCGATGGAGTCGATACCGGTACCCCACTTGGAGATGACCTTAAGACGTGGATTGCAGGCTTCCAAAACACGGGGTGTATATTGGTCATCCCCGCAGATCGTGCCATCAAACTGGCCAGCATAAGATAATATCTCCTCTTCATCCAGGCGTTCGTGGACCTCTGGGACAATCAACTGAAAGCCAAGACTTTCCAACAAGGGACGAAAGCGAGGTAATACGGGGATCATGTAGGGTGCGGAGAAGAGTATGGTATTCATTAGCTTATCCTTTATATGGTACATTCTGCTGCATCAAGAACTCCGTGATTAGAAAATCTAGCTCTTCATCAATATCCCAAGCTTGTGCAGCATCGATCTCAAACATATAAGGATGTACACCTAGGCGGTTACGACGATTGAGCAAGGTTTGACGGGTGAAGATATATATGCAGGAGTTTTCTTCGTAGACTGGGGGTAAATCCTGAGTTTGCAACAAGACGGCCGGATTGTGGTTGATTGCTTTTCCCTGCTGATCCCACAAGCGCTTTTGCAGACGCGTGACTGAAAACAGCGAATCATGGGTAGGAATATTAGCCAGGAAGGTTTGGATAGAACGTGAGATTGTCGATGGGTGTAATTGGGGGTTCGTGGTATGCGTTTGCAAATAATAATCAGCTTGTATTTGCGAAGTATCGTACATTAAAATCTCGTTCATCGATATCGCATCAGCTCGTAAATGTTCAGGGCGTTCGATAACGGTAACACCAGGGAAAAATTCTTGTAACCCTTGAATCACGGGCTGGCTATCCGTATCTACGACCACCTGAGTTATCTCGGGGCATGCTTGCAATGACTCGATAATATGGTGGAAAAGTGGTTTACCTACCAGAGGGCGGAAATTCTTGCCCGGGACTCTCTGTGAGTGGTGACGCATGGGAACAAGGGCGACAATTTTAGGCATATTACCTCTTGGGGTATGCACCGATCCTGATATGTTATCTCATTAAGTTTGGAAGTTTGTAGTGGTGGTAAGAGCGGGTAAACTCGTGCCAAGGGCAGTAGAAAGATTTGGGTGAGTGCCTAATGGGAAAACCAGACTGGCATACCTAATTGGGTGTGGTGGGAATATTTATTGTAAAACCCTGGCTTGTTGTGATGTTGAATTTTTATAGTGCGTGACCATCTGAGGGGTATCAGGGTTCTGAAGGAGGGTTCAATGGATGACGCAGGTCATAGATTAAATAGCCTTCGCCATCCGCATAAATGGGGTAATTTCCATTTAACATCGCTTTCAACTCTGGTTGAGCGTTCAGTTCATTGAACAGGGTGATCAGGAAATAAGCTTTGTCTTTGGTGTTTTCAGCGAAGAATTTATTAAAATCAAACTTGAAATTATCTTCACGCATACTCATCATTTGCAAATCGGCTGCTACCGGCCAGGTTGGAACTTTTTGAAGACCAAAGTATTGAACCCGTAAGCCATAATCGTTGGTCAGAGCAATTATTTGACCATCCGTGGGTAATTCCTTACCGATCTTACGCCAGGCACCCCAGTCACCCCGATAATCATAATTGATCAGCTCGATGCGCATCTGGTAGAAAGGGATCGTCAGGGAAAAAATCGCCACAACTAGGAAAGAAATCTGCCAGAATGTAGGCCGTTGGAGTAATTTCTCAAAAACGATTTGCCCGATTGAAGCCAGGCTGAGGGCAATGATTGGGATCAATATCAGGTTATAGTAATCGTGGGTATGAATCTGGTAAGGGAAGGCAAATCCATACAGCAAATAGCCGACCCACAACCCAACAAGGAGGGTGCGTCCTCTAAGTGGTGTGAGTATCACCCCCGCAAGAGCGATTATTAAGAAAAGCACACCGATCAGGTTATTTAGATTCTCCAGCCAACGGATGTAAAAAGATGGTTCAGCTAACAAGTGCGCGAATGATAAATTCCAAAAGGAAAAATATCCGGATGAACGAGCGCGGATATCCAACAGATAATAAAAGAAGGGGATGAAAATCATCAAGGCAGCCATTACCCAGATCTGAGGATCGCGCAGCACTTGCTTAAACTTCCGTGAAGTGATTACTAAAGCTACCGTCGCGCCAGCCACGAAGAAAACCGCGGTGACCTTGATAAGGATTGCCAGTCCGCCTAAAATCCCTGTCAATAATGCCATTTTCCAGGTTTTCTTCTGTTCCCAATTGTAAAGTGCCAACAGGGTGAGCATGATGCCCATAATCATCAAGGAATCCGGTTGGAATTTCCGGCTGAATGAGATTCCCAGAGGGGTCATCAAAAAAAAAGCGAGGCTGACCATTGCTCCATCCAGGTTTGTCATGAGTTTGGCAAGCATGAATAAAGTACCTCCGCTAATCAACCAAAAAAGGATGGAATAGAGGCGCGGTACCCATAGTTTCTCTCCACCAACTACCACATAAGTGAGTGCGACGAGGCGCTCAAAGATTCGGGGTTCGAGGACTTCGGTCTGATGCCATAGCCCAATGGCTTTTTCACTAAGCACGGAATCTGCAGGATGGATCATTTGGTAATACATGCCACGGGCTGCGATGAATGAGATTAGCTGACGAGCGGCTGTATCGAGGGGGGGGTTGTTAAAATTAATCATCCGTACAGCCAGGCCGAAGGCAAACACGATAATTACGCTGGCGATCGCCAGAGCACGCCAGCGACCGAAAAAAGTGACTGGCGAGGAAGAGCTTAATGAAGTATCCATATTTTGTGAAATGGGTGAATTTAGCTGAAAAGGGATTATGTTGGAGTGGATGGAATGATAGTTTTTCTATCCCGGCTGATCCAAATAGAAATGAGGATCCAAATTGCTTCGGTGACTATCCAGGCTATACGGGAGAGCAGTGCAATGCTTACTGCCTGGCTGACTGGCAAGAAGGTGGATAGCAACAAGCTTAATACAGTCTCGCGCACACCCAAACCGGCAGGGGCAAAAAAGACTACAAAGCCGACAGTCCAGGCAAGCGAAAAGATCGCAGCCGTTTCCGTCCAGGTAAGGGTGTAGGATTCTTGACTAACTGCACGGCCTAACTGTTGAAAAGGAATTCCCATCGCCAACCAGAAGACAATGCCTGCAAAAATAGCAGCCGGCAGCCATTTCAAACTGGTCTGTTGATTACCATTGTCATCAGCCGATAAGGGGAGCGAGGTGATCTTCCTGATATTGAGCTTTTTGAGCAAGTGCCAGAACCAAGGGGTTTGGGTAATGAGGATTGCTAAAATGCTGGCTACACCCCCAATTAATAATGCCCATTGCCACTGGCTAGAAATGGGAATGTTTTGAAAGACAACCAGCAAACTGACAGCAATGGAAGATAAGACCAGCGCGCTGACTTCGCGGAACACACTGGCGATCGAGCGTGATTGTTCGACGCCCACAGCCTGGTAAGCCAGCATCCGACCGGGGAAAGCCCAAATACCGCCGGGCAGATATTTAGCAAGCTGAGAAATAAAGTAGATACTGAAGACCTTTTTGGAGGGCAGGTCGATATCCAGAAATCGCAATGAAACCCAGGAGATGGAAGCCATCAGGGGGAGAATCAGGAAGAGAAGGAACAGGGATAGAAGCAATAAATCCCATTGGATGTTGGATAGGACGGTCCGGATCTCGTCCCATTCGGTGTAGATAATGCGTGCGAGCGGGTAAAAAGCCAGCAGGGTTAAAACAGGACGCCATGTCTTATGGATGATGTTCAGGATCGTTTTCATCTTCGAAGACAGTTACGGATTCATCCCCATAATAATGGATGCGGGTGTTAACGAGCTGGTTGGCAATCAGGCCCAACAAGAGAGTCAGTAAAGCTGCAATTAGTAAAAAGATTGTTGAGTTGGGAAAGATCAATCGCCCCTCGTTCCATATTCCAAGCACCCAGGCGATAACTCCCAGCAAAGCCAGGATTCCACTGATCGGTAAAAAGATACGCAACGGTTCATAGAGCATGACCATACGCAGCAGCAACATGAAAAAGCGCCCACCATCTCGAAAAACACTCACCTTACTCTTGCCACCCGCCCGGGGATTTACATGCACCGGTATGTATGTAAGGCTGTATCCCGCCTTTAAGAAAGCTAGAGTAACGGTCAGGGAAGCTGAGAATCCCGATGGATACAAAGGCAGGAAGTGAGTAACTGCTTCGCGGCGCATAGCCCGGAAACCTGATGTCAGATCCATGATCTTGAAATTGGAGAGCCAACTAGCAAACTTGTTGTAGATCCGGTTGCCAAAATTGCGGTACCAGCTACCCTGATAGCTTTCTGTCCGATAACCGATTACCATGTCATACTGAGGGATTAATGCAAGCATCTCTGGGATGGATTTAGCAGTATGCTGGCCGTCTGAATCCATACAGACCACAATATCGCCCTTTGCAATGCGGATCCCAGTGCGGAGAGCTGCACCATAACCTTTGTTGTAAGTGTGGTGAGCTACGCGTATTTTGCCGGGATAGCGCACCTGGAGTTGTCGTAAGATGGCAAGGGATCGATCTTTTGAACCATCTTCAACAGCCACGATTTCGTAACTAAACATGTCATCCGAAAGCGTTTCAACGATCTCAACAATGACGCCATCGATGGTCTTTTCTTCTTCAAAAACAGGCAGGATGATAGAGACTTTAGGTGAATGATTATGATCTGGCATTTCTATTTCCCTGGTAGATGATAAAAAATTGCCTGTGGAAATTCATAGAGTGTTTCCACGCCTAACTGATCGAGGGCTATTTTCTGTCCTTCATCAGGATAAAAGAGCACAATGATAGCTCCTTGTTCCAACCGATCCTTAGCCTTGCCAATTTGGAGGTTGTAGTCCTGGCGTTCTTGCTGCGTATAGTTATCATAACTGATGGGGAAGGCATATGCGGGACGCCCCGCGAGAAAGTAAAATAACTCGACGTTATCAGAGATAAACAAACGGGAGCTGTCGATTTGGTTTAAGGTTCCTACTACGCTTGTCCAGGAACGCTTAATATCTGTATAGCCCATATCTTTTACCGGGCTGCGTAAGGATGAGAGCGATTCCGAAAGAAAAAAACCTATTAAAATTGCTGCGATGACCAGCGATGTGATTTTAACCCCGCTGGACTTATTCGCCGCAAGCCGATAAACCATACAGGTCAACATGATCACCATCATCACATACACCGGTAAAAGGTAGCGGTGTGTGGCTGCAAGGCTGGTGCTGGCATCCAATAAGGTTGTGTTGAGGACCAGCAGGATTACATAAGTGGGGATGAATAACAAGATCAAAAAGGGGAGGATTTTGAATCCCTGCCAGGCTGAACCTTCACGTAGGACACCATGTTTTAGCTCTGTAATGATAAACAGCAAGGGAATAACACCGGCGAAGATTACGAACAGGGTTGCATCCAACAAACGAGGTAAGTTTAAAATGCGTGGGGCAAACCATGAAACTGCTTCGCTAATGAACCCTAACACCAGATCACGCGACATGAAGTGAAAAACAACCTGCCGGTTGACCAGGCTGTTACTAACCATGGAGTTCCGGTATAACCATAAGATAAATGGTGTAACGCTAACCAAGCCAAGGATGACGATATGGGCCAGGCGCTTTTTCCAACTCAGACGACTTAGAAGGAGGATCCCAAGACCTGCCATCCCCACGCTTGCCAGCCCTACGTAACGCGTCAATGTTGATGCTGCCATTAGAAGACCAGTGATCACCAGATAAAGCAGCTTATCCGTCTCGAAATAACGCACTAATGTAAAAAGTGATAGAAGCGTGATGAATATAAATAAGCCCTCCGTCATCACCCAGGAATGATAATGGATCATACTTGCGGAAGCTATTATGAGAAGTGAAGAAATTATCGCGGGTACAATAGTGCGAGTGTATCTGAAGGTCAATAAGCCTGCTAGGAATATATTCGCCCCGAATAGCAGGATGTTTATAATACGGGCGCTTTCAAAGAGATCGCCGCCGAAAAAGCCAGCCCCCGCCAGAAGAATCGAAAAAACGGGGGGAAAGCCAGTGATTGGGATAGGTTCCCAACCGCCTGAATATCGGCTGTAACCATTCCCTGAGAGTATATTTCTGGCACCCATTACATAGTAAACCGAATCTCCAGTAACCCCTGGACCTTTACGCGATTGATATGTCACCGCTGCCATGCCGGCCAGAGCAATAAGGATGGTCAACACGAACCAGGTGAGTGTTTTACGATTAACTGGCAAAATTGTCCTCCAGGAGGAATGGTTGCCTTTCAAAGTTTCTTTTTATGATTGATAGCATAGCGGGAAAATGTTACTGTATGTAAACCATCTCAAGCTGGCAATCAGTGTGGACCACTACTTGATCGATCTCTATATAAGACAACCACACGCTTCTAATGTGAACGAATAATAGTTTGAAAAACGGAAGGGATATGTGATTTCCTATACCACACGGGTAGTGATCGTGAAGGTGAACAAGGGTGACAATTTTCGGCATAATCCACCGTTTGGTTTTCCTCCGCTTTCTCATTATACTTGATGCAGGAAATCCCGGATTTGGCGCTGATAATATTCAGATTGCATATTAATGAAATCGGTCCGCTAAAGATTTTACAGATTTGAGTTCTCTCCACTGTGATCAGGTTAGGTTCAAGTATCAGTATTTAGCAAGAAGCCTCCATTCTCTAAAACGCCAGCCAGGATGGCTTTAATAGCTGGAGAAGCAGAGGGAGTCAGCTGTTGAGCAGAGAATCTACGCAATTTAACGAATCCGGGCCAGATGGTATCTTCTTGTAAAAAATCATCAAAAGGGAGGGAGGAACGATATAGCTGATAGAACAAGAAACGTCGGGCGTTTTGTTTAAATTCTGATGGAACCTGGATGTTATCAATATCCAGGAAAGTTTCAGCTTTCTGATGGTATTCCTGGGATGTGGTCGGGGAAAAGACTGTAGGCAGTTGGGTATAACGGGCACGACCGGCGGATATTACCGGGATGCCCATGATGGAAGCTTCAAGTCCAATGGTGGAGTTATAGACCATAACAAACTTAGAACGTTGCATCAGATCATATGAGCTGAGGGGCTGATCTGCATCCACAAAAGTAAGGTTAGGTAACGCATCTGCATGGTTTTGGGTCACCCACTGACTCACACTCTCTAGGCTTGTTTTTCCAGGCCTGGTTTCGTCGGGATGGGCGCGCAGGACGAACAAGGTTTCAGGATGATCCCGAACAATATCCAGCACCAGGTCCAGCCAGGCGAACATGTGAGGAAATACTACGTTTGAGTGAGGCTGGCTGGTATCAAAAATGACATTGGTAAAGACAGGAACGATCTGCTTGAAGCTAGAGGCAAGCTGAAGGAATTCTTTGTTCAGCCCTCTCATCTCTGACCAGAAGCGAATACCAGCCATTGAAAACTGACCCTGGAAGCGTTGACTTAGATAATCATCCAATCGTTTATTTTGAGTATCATTGAGCTCAAAATCATTCGGCACGTGCAGGGGGTATGCAGTTGCCTCACCGGTGGTGAAGAAAGCACTAAATGGTTGCAGACCGACTTCATGGGTGATGGTGCGGATACCGCGTCCCAGGCACACCCAACGGGCAATGGCCTCGGGGAAGAACTGACCATTAAAGAGAATCACTGCTTGGGGATTGGCTTTATCGAGAAAGGCAGAGAACTCGTGGGCAATGTGGTTGGCTGAAAGTATATATTGCTGATAAATAAAACGGGTTGGCTCATCATCACTAAGATGGTGCCGGCGCAGCACCCAACGGATGGAAGGCAATACCAATTGCCCCAGCGGTATAACTGAAGGCGATGAAAGTGGTGTAGGAAGACCAGACCATTCAGGAGGTTTTACTCCAAACTCATAAAGACGATCCAGCGGAAGGTCTTTTAATGCTTCGGCAAGAGACGGATTGGGTTTATATGAAAATGGGACGACCAGAGAATCTAAATAAAGCGTGCGAGATTGGGCAATACATGCCTTACAGGGAGGGTTTTTATAGGGATCGTTGCGATCGGTGCCCAAAACGCACAGGCTCATCCCACTCTTACAGGCGAAACGTACGACAGGAACACCTGCCATTTGCAACCCGAGACTGGCGAGCAGAGAAAAGGCAGCATTCAAGCTGATCCCGGTCAGTCGAGTGGAAGCATTGAAGAAAGCGACTGGTTTCGATAATGCAAGACTGGAACCACGTTTTGAGTAACCGTGCAGGGGTGAATTGGAATTCACCTGGCGGGCAAGCTTGATCAGGGTGCGATTATTCTTCCAGCGTTGTTTTGATAAAGCGAAGCGATGGCTTAGCTTATCCGTAAGCGAGTTCATTGATTGGAATCAAAGTAATGGCTTGTCATGGCGAATAAAGAAAAACCATTGATAGGGGATGATTAATCCTTTACACGGCGAAGACGACTCAGGGAATTCAGTTCGCTCTCGTAGACCCGTTTGACCCCATCACCCAAGGCTTTTTCAGTGACATGGATATATTTGACCAAACGCTCGATCCCACCTGGTTCGACTGAAGCTGCCTGATCGCTGCCCCACATGGCACGGTCTAGGGTGATATGTCGCTCAACCATGCAAGCACCCATGGATACGGCAACGACGGTCGGTATCAGTCCCACTTCATGCCCTGAATAACCAATGGGGCAGGAAAAGGTTTCCACGAGGGTACGGATCATCTTCAGGTTCAACTCCTCAGGCTCACACGGATAGGTACTGGTGGCATGGGTGATGAGCAAATTCTTCTCGCCGAGCACTTTTACGGCTGCCTTGATCTCCTGCATTGTGGACATGCCGGTGGAGAGGATAACCGGCATCCCAGTCTCACGCGCATGGAGAAGAAGGCTTTTATCCGTCAGAGAAGCGGAGGGGATTTTAAAACAGATCGGGTTGAACTGCTGGAGAAAATCCACGGAAGGCTCATCCCATACTGAAGCGAACCAGGGTATATTTTTTTGTTTGCAATAACGATCTAACTCACGGTACTCATTTAAGCCAAATTCGACCTTGTAACGATATTCCAAATATGAGATATAGCCCCAGGGGGTCTCGCGCATATGTTTTTGCTGGTCAGGCGGGACGCACAGCTCGGGGGTGCGTTTTTGAAATTTGACTGCATCGACACCATTATTAACAGCCACATCGATCAACGATTTGGCAATTTCGATACTTCCATTATGGTTGATGCCGATCTCAGCAACAATATAGGTTGGGTGTCCATCACCGATTGCTCGATTTCCGATCATAATTTCGCGTGACATGTATATTAACCTTTCTGCGTATTAGCTATCGTCATACTATGATATATGCGTTGATCATCAATACCAGAATTCACATCTGATAGGAGATGATTTTATCGCAAAGTTCTCTTACCGCTCCATGACCACCAGCATGCATGAGTACCAGGTCAGCCTGGGCAATGGCATCTGGGTGGGCATCCGCGACAACTATGGCGCAACCGACCAGAGAAAAACACGGCAGGTCATTGATATCATTGCCCAGATACACAACATGTTGAGGATCAATGTTTCGCTGTTCCAAAAAGGATCGCAGGACTGCCTGCTTATCCCCAACTCCCTGTATGGCAGTCAGCTCCAGCTTACGGCAGCGTGCGGTAACAACCGGGTTGGTCTCCGTAGAGAGTACTACCATCGGGATGCCTGTCTTGCGTAGCATGGCAATCCCGAGTCCATCGCTACGATTGGCAACCACCGATTCGTGACCATCCTGGTCTACCCAGACGCGATCATCAGTCATGACACCATCAAAATCAAAGACCAGCAAGTCAATCTGTTTGGGTAAACGACGCTTGCTACGACCAGGTTGGACCATCGGCAGGT
>Ga0315297_10002027_pt1 | contig 12740 bp, 11 predicted proteins | sample YL17G15_0_MG_FD_203628 | JGI IMG/M metagenome (GOLD analysis project Ga0315297, IMG submission 203628) | Sediment microbial communities from Yellowstone Lake, YNP, Wyoming, USA - YL17G15_0 | ecosystem: Environmental > Aquatic > Freshwater > Lake > Sediment | place: USA: Wyoming | collected... | reverse complement strand
GCAAAAGCGGTCCGGCGGCTGAGTATTTAATCGCATCTTCGGCTGAAAGTACACCTTGTCCAACGCCACGAGAGCGAATTATCTCATTCTCGCTTAAAAAGCGATCCAGTTCTTCTATTTTTCGGGGCAAGCGCTCAAAGAACAGTTCCTTGATCTTTTGGAGGCATCCTTCCGGAAGATCCCGGGCGACCCCGCCAAAACGGAAATAATTACACATCATGCGAGAACCCGCAACGGCTTCGAAAATGTCCAAGAGCAGCTCACGTTCTTCCAATGCATAAAGCATGGGGGTAAAGAATGCCCCCAAGTCGTTAAGCAGGGCTCCAATAGCCATGAAGTGATTTGAAATCCGGGTCATTTCCGCCATCATGACGCGGATATATTCAGCGCGTTCTGTTGGCTTGATATTCATAAGTTTTTCCACCGCAAGCGCATAGCCAAAATTATTACTCATAGACGATAGGTAATCCAACCTGTCGGTGAAAGGCATATTCATAATATAAGTATTACGTTCCCCAATCTTCTCGTGGTTCCGATGCAGGTAACCCATAACTGGTTTCAGATTTACGATCTTCTCTCCATCCAAAACAACAGCTATTCGGAAGACCCCATGAGTGGAAGGGTGCTGAGGGCCCATGCTGACGATGATGTGATCTGTGTCCAAACCAGCCTCATCCTTCTGGTATGCGCGCAAGGCATCATAGAGGGCTTTCTCGGGGTCAAAAGTCTGGTTTTCTGGATGGAAATTTTTCGGGTAGGAGATGTTGTCATTGAAAAGGTTTTTGTTTTCTGCCATTACCAATCTGCCATCAGGCCAGCGTGATTTCAAGGGCTTGGATTCCTCTTCGAAATAAGGCTCATGCCAGTCCTTGCGCATGGGATGGCCAGCAAACCCCTCCCACATCAAGATGCGCCGCAAGTCGGGATGACCGGTGAATTTTATCCCGAATAAATCCCAGGCCTCACGCTCCTGTAGCTCGGCACCGGGATATACAGAGGTGAGCGATGGAATTTCCACCGGATCAATGCGGGGGACCTGCACTTTAAAAACAAGCCCCGGCCCACCAGTGGTCTTGAATACATGGTAAACAACTTCCATCTTTCCTTCAGGTAAATAATCAACTGCAGTTACCGATGACAGAAAATCGTATCCGAGCTCATCGCGCAGAGCCGTGGCAAATGTGTGCAAATTGGAATTATCTACGATCCACCCAGAATACCCGGGGCGGGCATCAGGGTTGAGAATTCCAGGAAAGCGTGCAGCCAGGTCAAGGGTGGTTGCTGAGACTGGAGTGGCCATATCTGTCTGCTAATCCTTTTCTTCGCTCGGGATCTGCGTAATTTTTCGGGGGTCAATCAAGTCAGGCCCAAGCATGGGAACTGGAATTTCTGCAAGATCTGGACCCTTCTTATACCATCTTGCCGTTTTGATAGTTTCACCCTTAATCTTTTCCTGTACCTTCATTAATCCATTTAGGAGCGCTTGTGGAGTGGGAGGGCAACCAGGTACATACACATCCACTGGTATGAATTTATCAATCCCTGAAACTACGTTATACCCTTCCTTGAATGGGCCGCCGCCGGATGCGCAAGCACCCATCGCCAGCACGTATTTTGGTTCAGGCATCTGGTTGTATAAGCGTACGATGATCGGGACCATTTTCTTTGTAACAGTCCCGGAGATGATCATCAGGTCGCTTTGGCGTGGGGATGGGCGCATGATTTCCATGCCAAACCGGGAAATGTCATAACGGCTGGCAGCCGCACAAATCATTTCAATGGCACAACATGCCAATCCAAACATGAGCGGCCAAACAGAAGCACTGCGACCCCAGTTATATATCTTATCGAGACTGGTGATGGCAACTTGGGATTGCAATTCGGGAGGAATTTGGAAATCTGGAGAAACAGGCTCATTCGATTCCATAAGGAAACTCCTGGGAGGAAAAAACTTTAATGATGAAATCGGGCGGATTATAGCCGAGACTTGGCGGCGAGTCAATTTAATTATGCAAATACATATTTGCATAATTGGTATAATTAGTGGTATGAAACCAACATCCCGCTTGCGTATTCTTAACCACATCCGCAAACACCAGGCGGCTTCAGTAATAGAAATAAGTAATGCCATGGGGATGACCGGAGCCAATGTCCGACACCATCTGGCTTCTTTGGAACTTGATGATCTGGTGGCAGTTGTCAGCCTGCGGAAAGAGGGTCTAGGTAGACCAACGCAAATCTATGGTCTGTCACGTCGAATGATGGGAGACGGAATGAGCAACCTGGCGGGGAAAATTCTGGACACATGGCTGGGAGGAAAAAATAAGGAATCACGCGAAGCAGATCTGAAGTCCCTGGCAAATGCGTTGGGTGGGGAGACGGGTGTCAACATACCGATCATGATGAGATTGACCAAGGCAATTTCCGTGCTAAGCGAACTACACTACATGGCAGGATGGGAAGCGAGGGCGACAGGACCGAGTATCATCCTGAGTCACTGTCCCTACGCAGCCATCATCGGTGATCACCCCGAATTATGCCGGATGGACGCGATGCTAATTCAGAATAAACTGGGTGCAACCGTGATGCAGAGTGTCAAAATGCAAATAAATGACAAAGGACTACCATATTGCGCTTTTCAAATGGTTGGGAATTAACAGAATAAAATCGATCAGCCTGATTCGATGAGAATGGAAATGGATTTCCAATTCCCCAAGACAAGGATGCTATAATGTCGAAGAAATTGCCGGAACCATGAATTGAAAACCCAGAAGGAGATATCCGTGCCCACAGTTAATTATAAATACGAAAAACGTCAAAAAGAACTTGAAAAGAAGAAGAAGAAGGCTGAGAAAATTAGAAATAAAGAGATCAAGAAAAGCATCAAGCCAGACGAAAATTCTGTTACCCAAGAAGAGAAATAAGCTTTCTACCACATATTGGAATGCGGGGTATTTTTGGCATGTGAATATTCGTCAAAAAACCCCGCAAGTTTCCCTTGCGGGATGATTGATGATCGTTGTTTCAGACATGATGGGAACATTAACAACCGGCAGTCCCTTCCTGGGCCTGGTGGATTGGGTTAAAAATAACCGGAATAAATTGCTTGCATATTTGTATTTGGCAGGAATTGGGCCCTCCTACCTGCTCGCCAGAAAGGGATTAATTGACTGGCAAAAATGGGGTCAGGATTTGATGATTAAAAGCCTGGAATACATTAAAGACGCGGATGAAGAAAAGTTGCAGCATGCGTCAGAATGGGTGGTTGAGCATGATCTTTGGCGGAAAAGACGTGAAGATGTGATCGGTCATCTCTTGGAACACCGCAATCAAGGTGCAAAGATTTATATTGCCAGCAGATTGGTGGAACCTTTCATTAAACCGTTTGCAGCCAGGATAGGTGCACAGGCAATCGGCACACCAGTGGAAATTGTCAGAGGAAGAGTACGGTTGAAAGGCGGATTGGTTACCAACGAAAAGAAAATCGAGCAGGTCATAAATCGCTTGGGGGTGAAGCAAGGGGACGTGGCGTATGGGGATTCGGTTGCAGATATTCCTCTCTTTGAATATGCCGATCGTCCTGTCGCTGTCTTTCCCGAAAAAATACTTAGATCAATTGCCTGTGAAAGAAGGTGGGAAATAATTGGAGACAGGAATAATTATCCATAACAGAGATCCCATGCTTCCAATCCGGCAGGTTGAAATGTTCCTCCAGAATAAAACTCCAGCCTTCCAGGAGATCGTACTGGAATTGAGAAATATCATTGTTACAGTGGCGCAGGACGCAGCCGAGGTTATCCGGTGGGGAGGCCTGAGTTATTTCCATGCAGGGAAAGGTGGGATAATCAGTGCAGGGATCTGCCAGATCGGAATACACAATGACCATGTCCGCCTTGAAGTAATTCATGGAGCATTTATATCGGATCCGCATCGGCTGTTTGAAGGAAAACAAAAATATAAGAAGTTTGTGAGGATAGAATCATATGAAAATGCTCCATGGGAAGAATTGAAGGAATTAATTAGTTCTGCAGCAAAATTCGATCCACGGTCAACCGTGAAATAGACTTACGCGAATACCAAATAAAAAAACCCTGAAACTCACATTCCAGGATTTTTTTTATTGGCAATCAGCGATATTAGGCGGACATCAAAGTCACGTTACTGGCCTGGGGACCCTTGGGACCCTGTTCCACTGTGAATTCGACCTTTTGACCTTCTTCGAGGTTCTTGAAGCCTTCGCCTTGAATGGCGGAGAAGTGTACGAAAACATCCGGGCCGCCTTCGCGGGTGATGAAGCCGTAACCTTTGCTTCCATTGAACCATTTGACTGTGCCGATGATACGGTCTGACATTGTTTGCCTCCTTGGCAAAAAAATAAATTGGTGGACCCGGTTTTTCGCCAGAAGAGCTAAAACAAAAGGCCCACGGATTTGAACCGTGAGCCGATGTGGTTGCATTCCCAAAGCGAACTTACTGGTATCCTTAGTTGGTTATATTATCATGAGGAAGAATATAAGTCAATGGAAAAAAGGATTTAGTTTCGGCTGCAATTACACCATCAAGGGGAGTTTTTAGACTGCAAATCCAGGGGTTATAAATCCAACAATAAATTTTACTCCACGGTCACGCTCTTGGCCAGGTTTCTTGGCTGGTCAACATCCAGTCCGCGGAGAACTGCAATATGATAGGCCAGCATTTGCAGGGGGATAACAGTCACTGCGGGGGAGAGCATCCAGGGGCACTCCGGTACCCAGAGTACGTGATCGGCCATGGATGAAATCGTCTGATCTCCCTCAGTAGCAACGGCTATCACCGTCCCCCCGCGAGCTTTAACTTGTTGAATTTGGCTGACCATCTTGTCGTGCCATGGATCTTGGGGGGCAATGCATACCACGGGCATTGACTTATCGACCAGGGCGATCGGCCCGTGTTTCATTTCTCCGGCTGGATAACCTTCTGCATGAATGTAAGAAATTTCCTTTAATTTCAACGCCCCTTCATAAGCAATCGGCATGTTGATGCCGCGTCCCAGGTAGAGGCAATCCTTAATATCCTTGAGCGCCAGGGCAACTCTTTCTACCTCTGATTCGCGTGCCAATGCGCGCCCAACAACATCAGGAATGAGGCGCAGATCAGCAACCAGCGTCCGACGGTTTTTTTCGGTTAACGAGCCGCGCATATCCCCCAACAAAATTGCCAGCATGTACTGGTCCACCAATGGGGCTGTGAAGGCCTTGGTGGAGGCCACACCGATCTCGGGTCCGGTCTGCATCGAAATGGATCCATCCGCCATGCGGGATGCCTGCGAGCCGACAACATTGACAATGCTCCAAAGCAGAGCTCCTTTATGTCGTCCCTCTTCCATCGCTGCAAGTGTGTCGGCGGTCTCACCAGATTGGCTAATGGCGAGGACCAGGCAATTTTTATCAATAATGGGATCGCTGTAGCGGAATTCTGAGGCGATCTCAACCTGGCTGGGAATCCTGGCAATATTCTCAAAAAGCAGCTTTCCGACCATCCCGGCATACGCGGCTGTCCCGCAGGCAGTGATATAAATCTTATGAATACCGGCTGCCAGCTCGGAGGTTAATTTTAGCTCGGGCAGGGAAATATGCCCGGAAGTAAAGTCAACGCGTCCAGCCAAGGTCTCCGTCAGCGAACGAACCTGTTCGTGGATTTCCTTTTGCATAAAGTGGCGATATTCACCTTTTTCGGCTGCTGCTGCGTCCCAGGAGATGGTGTTGATCTTGGGGTTCACAAGCGTTCCGCTCAAGGTTTCAACCGATACACCGGAACTTGTGACTATTGCCATTTGATGCGAATCAAGGAAAATGACCCGGCGGGTATGATCGAGGATGGCTGGGATGTCGGAAGCGATGAAGTTTTCACCCTCACCCAAACCAAGCACCAATCCGCCCGCGTTCCCGATGCGGGCACAAATCATTTTGTCAGGTTCATCGGAGGAAATCAGGACAATCGCGTGTGCACCGGCAATTTTGCGAAATGTATTTCGAGAAGCCTCGGTAAAGACCAACCCTGAGGCGAGATAATGTTCAACCAGATGGACGATGACTTCAGTGTCGGTGTCAGAATTAAAGGTTACCCCTTCTGCAGAAAGCTCGTCGCGAAGTTCGAGGAAATTTTCGACGATCCCGTTATGGACCACCACAACACGACCCGTTGATCCGAGATGAGGGTGGGCGTTTCGAGTTGAAGGAACACCATGAGTAGCCCAGCGGGTATGACCCACTCCCGGGGAACCATTAATCGGAGAATTGGTAACGTGTTCAGCAAGGTGGGATAATTTTCCAGTGTCCCGCCTGACTTCAATCCTGCCATTTTGAATGACAGCCAAACCGGCTGAATCATATCCCCGGTATTCCAACTTTTTCAGCCCATTTAATACAATCGGCGTTGCATCACCTGGACCGATATAGCCGACAATTCCACACATGGGATTCCTCCGAACTTAGTACATGACAAGGAAAACAAAGTGACTTCGAAATTATTTCTGTTTACATGAAGGAGGGTTCAATGGCAATATCCTGGATGATTGCAAACATTAAAAGGGATACCCACACGTTGGTTGTCTCTTCTATAATTAATCCCGAGAAAACAGGATTATATCGCGCTTTTAAATGGTCAAAATGTCGGTATTTTGTGAATTCCACGTCCACTAAGCTTTACAATATCCCACAATGCGTTGACTCGCATCCCCCGGAAGGTTATTATTAGTCTGGAACTAACCTAACAACAGGCGAAAATGCCATGATTAAACTATTTTTCTCCCGCTTTAGGACCAGACCGCGAGGGCAGAGTTTTGTAGAACTCATGCTTGTTACCCTCATCCTGGCGCTGATGCTTTCAGGAGTGGTGGAGTTTGGCTATTTATTGAATTCCTATCTGAAAGTCTTGGATGGGTCTCGTGAGGGAGCCCGTTTCGCCAGCAATGGCGGTTTAGCCTTTGTATGGAATGATATTGCGGGTTATTATGAAAGGAATGATTCTTTTTATTTATATGCCGCTGAGCAGGCTATGAACGTGATGAAACCGGTCGTGCTAAATGGAAACCGCGGGGATGACATACTTATTTCGGTTTTTACCGTTTCAGGGGGTTCCATAACCCGTTGGCCGGATGGTTATGTAAACGGCTGGGATGTATGTGACAACCTGGGGTTCTTCACAGCCATTTTGGATACTACGACATGGAGTAGTTGCACGCACCGTAACTCACACTTTACGACGCTCCAGGTGCTTGGGTTGATGGACCCGGGTGCACCCGGAAGCGGTATCGTACTGGTAGAAATTTACTATAATTACCCTCAAATTTTAAAACTACCTGTATTTGCGCAGATGATTCCCGATCCCATCCCGGTTTACACATATTCGGTTATGCCACTTTCTTCAGCAGAACCAACGCCGACTCCATAGTGGTTATAAATTATGAAAAAGATAATCAAGAATACAAAGAAACTGTTATCCAGGAATGAACGCGGCCAGGTGTTAGTGGTTGTGGCTGTGTCCATCGTTGCCATGGTTGCCATCATCGGCCTTTCGTTGGACGTGGGTATCATGTTCATTGAAAATGCCCGTTTACGAAGAGCAGTGGATGCTTCAGCCCTGGCAGCTGCCCTGCAATTCCGCGAGGGCTATCAGATGAGCGAACTGGATAAGTCGGCGGTTGAGTTCTTAAAATTAAACGGAATTAACGACCCATTTGCTCTTGTTCAAGTGTGCCTGGGACCAGATTTCGCCCACACCATCCCCATAGAGAAATGCCCCCAGCCAAGTGAGATGAAGAGAAAATTAGTGCGCGTAGTCGCGAGGGGAAGTGTCCGCCTTGCATTTCTTCCCGTGATCGGTATCGACCTCGTTCCGATCGGAGCCGAAGCCATATCCGAAACAGCCTCCGTGGATGTGGTTCTGGTACTGGATAGATCAGAGTCCATGACCTGGGATGCGCCGGTGCCCACCGGAGATCCCATGACTACGGACATCATGCGTGATCCCAGCATATGCAACGCGGCTGCCAATCCAGACCCAAGTTATACGGGGTTTTGCAATCCCTTCGATAAAGTCAAAAAGGCTGCGGTCGGATTTGTCGAACAACTGTATTTTCCCTATGACCGGGTGGCGGTGGTGACATTTGATAAGAACCCCCATGTTGTCATGCACTTTTCAAATGTCAAGGCTGATATCACTAACCATATCAAGGCATTAACGGTATATCAAGGCGAAGAAACGGCGGGGGATCCAACCGGTATCAATGCGATTTATCCAGCCGGTCTTCCCTCCCGGTGGTACGATGCCTTCAATATCTATTGGGGACTGCAGTGCCCGCAGGAGGATCCCGATCTGCAGGCCTCATACCCCCGTTATCCCGACCCTGCTCCCTGCCCAACCACCAACATTGGGTCAGGATTGTATACTGCGGGAACGGAATTTACCATACCCCTCTATGTCCGGATGAACTCATTATGGGTGACCATTTTGTTGACTGATGGAGTGGCCAATTCGGGATATGATGCCACTGGAAGGTATTTCTGCCCGGACTATACCTGGGGCAATTCGGACATCCCGCCAAGGTGTAACGATGGAGACACCAATACTCGCCACGGACCCATGTCCAATACCAGTTACGATGCTGAAGATTTCGCGTATGATGCTGCAGATTTCGTGGCAAACAAGCAGAATTCAGTGATCTTTACCATTGGATTGGGCGCCAAAGTAACGCAATTGAGGTACCCTACTGACCCTAACCCTCCGCTGGGAGAAACCTTTCTGAAGTATGCTGCTGAAAAAGTAGGGAACGGAGGGTATGCTTTTGCCCCTTCCGGTGCGCAACTAGCCGCACTTTTCAAGCAAATCGCCGATAAAATCGCCACCCGACTGGAACACTAAGGTAGAGATATGAGAATCAACCCACAGGCACTCGCATATTACAAGAAACGGTTCAGGCAGAATGCCGGAAGATCACAGGGGGTGGTTGAGTTCGCCCTGGCTCTCCCCATCCTTCTAATGCTATTATTCGGAATCATCGATTTTTCGCTCCTGTTCTCAGCATGGCTCTTGATCCAGAACATGTCCCGTCAAGCGGTGAGGTATGCCGTAACCGGAGAAAATAATCCGGCTTTTTGCTCGTCAGGATGCACGACAACTTCCGACATGGATCAGGCCCGGGTATTGTCCATCCATGAAAAAGCCAACAATTTCACTGCCGGACTACTGGTTGACCATGGAGCCACCCTGATAACACAGGCAGGATTCCTCGATGTAAGCATTTGTTCCAGCCGGGACAGTGATAATTTTAACCCACACGTACCCCCCCCGGATTTTCAGACAACATACGGAATTATGGGGTCAAAGACAATCTACAGCAAATGCGTGAGATTATTAGATGGAACAATCACCGAGGACGCGGGCGGACCAGGAGATGCCGTGATCGTGATGGTTGATTTCAACCACCCCTTTATCACACCCTTCCTAAACCAAATATGGCCAGAAATCCACCTGGTTTCAGCCCAGCGCGGGGTTGTGGAACAATTCCGTGTTTCCCGGGCATTAAGCTCCCCGCCGGCGATCTACATGGGGTCGCCGACACCGTCCAACACATTCACGAAAACCAATACCTTCACGGTGACGGATACATTCACCCCAAGTACAACCGCCAGCGAAACTTTTACTCCCAGCGAGACATTCACCCCGTCCCCGACTGCCACTCCGGAGTGCAACTTGTATACATTTACTGCAGGAGTATTTTCCCTCGGAACTTATGGAACTACCCAGCCGCGCGCCAGTATTACGATCAACAATGCGAGCGGGACCGATACTTACATCCAGAACCTGGTGTTTGATTGGGCGGCTTACGATGCAACCGTTCCTTCGCAAGATCTTAATAAAATTCGGTTTGGTGGCAGCGTTCTCGATGGAACTGATCAACCCAGCTCCCCCGCGACCTGGGTACTGGTAGGCTCACCCACCATATTGGAATCCCTGGATGCCGGGATTAGTAAGGTATTCACTTTTGATTTCCTGGACACCGATGCGGGGTGGCCCGGGGATGCCTATGACTTTGCATTTGGGTTGAGAGTTCATCTTGGCAACAGCTGCGATGTCGAACTCCTGCCGCAGGCAACCCCGACCCGAACAGCTACCCGGACATCCACCGCGTCTTTCACTCCCACTACCACCTTCACCGTAACGAACACAGTGCCAACCAATACATATACCCTAACCCGTACGCCGACCAATACAGTCCCAACCAATACATATACCCTAACCCGTACACCGACCAATACCGTTCCAACCAATACATATACCCTAACCCGTACACCGACCAATACAGTTCCAACAAGTACACGTACCAGCACAAGGACACGTACCAGCACAAGGACAGCTACCAATACGGTTCCGACCAATACATTCACAGTAACCTTCACACCAACCAACACAGTTCCAACAAATACCTTTACGCGCACCTATACACCGACCAATACCGTTCCAACAAGCACATACACTAATACAAGGACACCGACAAATACCGTCCCGACAAGCACATACACTAATACAAGGACACCAACGAATACTGTTCCGACCAGTACTTTCACAAGAACAAATACACGGACCAATACCTCCACGGCCACGAATACCTATACAAGAACTCCCACCGCGTCGAATACCTTTACCGCCACCAATACAGGCACCGCCACCCGCACTGCCACCTGGACCGCCAGCCGAACCTTCACGGTAACGAACACGCCGGATACTCCCACACCGACGCGGACTCCAACCGTGCCCACCCGGACACCCACAGCCACCAAATGTCCGACGTGCGGCGGGTTTATCAATCTGCCAGTGATTGCCAGCAGTCCGCACAATGCAGCCTACGTACGTTACCACCAAAACACAGATGAATTCCTGCGCATTCTCCGGCATGAATTCGCTTATCTGGTTGGGCGCGCATACTAAAATCAGGAGGAGCTTGGGCAGGAATTGAAAGCGGAAAAGAGCAATAAATTGGAGGTCTGCACCCGCAAATGGCACTGCAGATCTCTTTATTTAATATAAAGACCTGAGAAACCCACTCCATGAAGGGAAATTTATCTTCGGGTGGAATCAAAACCAGCATTACCATTGCGTTCCCCCATTTGTTCATAAGAAAGTTGTTATAATTTCACATGCGGTCCCCGCTGGAGATCATTTAATGCAGAAATATTGGAACCGAATTTTTCCCTGGCAGATCCGCCAGAAGGGAGTGCTGATCGAGGCACTCTTATTCCTGGCAGCCTATATTGCTTGGCTTATATTCCGGAATCCAGAATCCACCAGCCGTCTGCTTATTGGCAACCTGGCGGTATTAACTCCTCTGGTGACATCTGTCCTGTTGACCATATTAATGCTGCCAAAGATCGACCCCAAATCCCAGCGAACCTGGAAGTTTGTTGGCATTGCCCTTTTAAGTTGGGCGGTCGGGGATGGCATCCGCACGTTTAATGAGGGGCTGCGAGGAGTCTCTTTACCATATTTCTCGACTGCGGACATATTTAACTTCCTGGCCTATCCCTTCTTTTTTTACGCATTAATCCTTTATCCATTTGAGAATCGGTACGCACCCTCCCGATTTAGATTTCTCCTGGACGCGACAATTTCTTCAGGGGTGATTGCTGGATTTGGCTGGCTGACAATTACGCAGCCTGGGATTTCAACCGGGAGCGGCGCCTTGATCCCGTTGTTATACCCAATCGTAGACTTGATCCTTCTCATGATCTTGCTAAATATGCTCTTGGCGAACCGTAAAGCCCGGCGAACCACCGTTGTGTTGGGAATTGGTTTTCTGGGGTTCTTTTTATCAGATTACCTGTACAGTATAATGGCTCAATCGGGGAGCTATCGAGCAGGGGGGGTGGAGAGCCTTGGCTGGGTGGCAGGGGGTTTGGTATTTTGCCTTGGGAGTGTCATAGAAGCAAGTACATATCCGTTAACGGGTCAAAAACAAACCAGGGGAATTGACCTGGGCGCCCGGATTCAGAACACCCTGCCGGTGGCACTTGTTTTGGCGCTTTTTTGGTTTGTTGTGGTGGAATGGCAGGTAAGTGGAGAATTATCTGTACTGGGACTCTGGATGAGCCTGCTCCTGTCATTGGTATTGATCGTTCGTGTGGGTATACGCGCGGGTGAAGCTGAATTGTATAAATACTGGCAGTTATTCAGCAGCCTGGCTGAACCAGCATTCATTTGTGACAAGCGAGGCAAAATACTGCTCGCAAATCCCGCCATGGTCCGGGCGCTTGAATTCCTAGACGAAAACCTTTTGGTCGGAAAATCCCTGATGTCATTTTTCGAGGGAGAGATTCCCCCGGCAGATATACTGGATCGCGCCTCACGGCAGGAATATTCACTCGAAATATCCCTGCGCTCACCACGGAACCCATTCCTGCTGGCGTTGAGCCCGATCTACTCGGACAGCCGAAAGGTGTTAATTGCCGGGGCAGCGCACGACCTAAGCGGGCAAAAACGGCAGCAGGAAGAAGTCCAAACCGCGTACCGTGAGTTGCAAGTGGTATACCGTCAATTGGAAGAACTCAATGAGCAATTGGAACAAAAAGTTCAGCAGCGTACGGATACCTTACAGGAGGCGTATCGCCAATTGGAAACTCAAAATAGGATGCTGCAAGAACTGGATCAGTTGAAAAGCGACTTTGTTTCCATGGTATCCCACGAATTACGCACACCGCTCACAA
>Ga0315297_10002026_pt1 | contig 12740 bp, 9 predicted proteins | sample YL17G15_0_MG_FD_203628 | JGI IMG/M metagenome (GOLD analysis project Ga0315297, IMG submission 203628) | Sediment microbial communities from Yellowstone Lake, YNP, Wyoming, USA - YL17G15_0 | ecosystem: Environmental > Aquatic > Freshwater > Lake > Sediment | place: USA: Wyoming | collected... | reverse complement strand
GCTTCCTGCTGGAGAAGCTTGTATCGGTCCGAGGGGATGGCGTGGTGGCGAATTTTCGAAAAGAGCGCGGCCGGGCGGCCGAGCGCCTCGAGGCCCGGTATTCCTTTGGCCACGGCGGCCGCCACTCCCCCGCCTCCCGTCTTCCCCTTCTCCCCGTTGCCTCCGGTCGCGCTGCCGAAAACATCTTTCTCGCGCTTCTCCGGATCGGCCTTGGCGTAATCGTCAAGCTGGGTTCGCCCGATATATCCCATGTTCCGGAGCGTGCGCAGCATGGCCAGCGTGCTCACGCCGAAATAACGCTTCAGGTAGAGCACCTGGTCGTAGGTCAGGCGCTGCGGCGAAAAGACGCGCAGGTCCTTCTCGATGATCTCCCGGATTTTGGCCGGAGGCATCAGGAAGCGCGCGGCGAAAGCCTGGGCGTAGGGCTCGCGCGGGTGGTAGAGCGAGGCGTATTCGTCGATGAAGACATCGGGGCTCTCGATGACCGGGCCCTCGGTGCGGTCCTTGAGATAATGGCAGTATTCGTGGGCGGCGCTGAACGCCTGGCGGCCGGCCGGCTGGGCGGAGTTGACGAGGGCGAAGGCGGCCTCCTTCTGCTCTAGGTAGATGAAGGCGCCCGAGACCTTGGAGTCTTCGGGGAGAGGCATGCGCAGGATGCGGCAGCCGTTCGCTTCGACGAGGGCGAAGATGTCGCGGACGGGCTCGGAGCCGAGGCCGAGGCGGCGGCGCTCTTCGTCGGCCATGCGCTCAGCGGAGATGTTCGGGGCGTAGAGCGGGGCGAGCTCGAGGCGGCGGTTGGTGATCGTTTCGAGGCGGAGATAGTCGTCGCAGTAGCGGCGGAATTTCTGGAGTTCGACGCGGGCGCGGTCGTCGACGGAATCGGCGCGGAAGAGGAGGGTGAAGGCGTCGGGCGGGGCGGAGTCGCGCTCATGGAAGAAGAAGGCGATGTCTCGGTTGAGGAAGGCGGCGATTTTCTGGAGGGTGGCGAAGGACGGCGTGCGCTTGCCCGCTTCGAGGAGCGAAATGTATTCGGAGGAGAGCTTGAGGGCGCGGGCGAAGGCGCCTTGGGACATGCCGGTTCGTTCACGGGCTTTTTTGAGTTTGAGAGGGAGGAATTTATCCATGGAGAGCGCACCCCTGGGCGCTGTGAGGGCAAGGATAACACGGGGTTAGGGGCATGTCAAGGGAGGGGCGAATTGTTTGCGCAGAGTAAGAGAAATTTTCGGGGTCAAACCTACTCGTTACGCATCTTCCCCGAGAGAATTTCGCCTAATGCGTAACGAGTAGGTTTGACCCCAATTCTGCGGCAATTCGGTGTGTGTCACCGAATTCGATAGACGTCTTTGCGGTGGCGGATGGTTTCTACCCAGATATCGCCATCCTTGTCTATAAAGTAGATGATCCGGTATCGGCCGATTCTAAATGAGAACTCCCCTGTCAGGTCGCCAAGGAGCTTTTTGCCGGATTGGGGATTTGAGTAGATGTTTCTGAGCCCTTCTTTTATTTTCCGTTGAATGTCCTTGGGAAGCTTTTCATAACTTTTCTTAAAAGTCCGGCTGAGGAGGAGTCTCATGAGATACAAAGGATCCCTGTCTATTCGGACAGGGGCTTTTTCGATCTCTCCCGTTTAGCCGGCTTCTCCGGCAATTTTTCATCAAAAAAATCTTCATAAGTGGAAAATCTGTTATGAAGAAAGTCTTGCTTGGCCTGCTTAATATCTTCCAGCAACTCCTTGTCTGCCATGACCTCCAGGGTTTCGACTTCTTCAGGGCTCAAGAGCACGGCCTTCGCTTTTGACCGCTGGATGATGATGTAGTGGGAGCCCTTTTCATGGACCTCCCTGATAACGGATGCCATGGATTTCCTGAGCTCGGCGATCCCAATAACCTTGTCCATTGTCTGCCTCCTGAATAAATGTACAGTTTATTGTACAATTTGTCAAATATATTTAGCCCGGATAAAAGCGATTCCAATAATAGAGACGCTTAAACCTAGGGGCGGATCTCAAAACGGCCGCGGACGCGGGCGGATCCGGCCCCGGCTAGGATGAGATTGCCAGGGGGCCAGGGCACAAAAACGGGGACAGGTACTTTTCAACGGGGTCAACGGGGTCAAAGCTACTTTATACGCACGATTTTCTCGGGGGTAGAAGCGTAAAAAGTAGCTTTAACCCCAATCTTGTTAGGCATCTTCCCCGAGAGAATTTCGCCTAGTGCGTAACGAGTAGGTTTGACCCCAATCCCGCGCGAGAGAATTTCGCCCTATGCGTAAAAAGTAGCTTTGACCCCACCCAGAAAAACAGTAAAATAGCCCCAAAACAAAATACTTGAAAAAAGGCTGGAATATTTGTATAGTTTCGGGCACATAGAAATAACAGCGAGACAAAATCAAACAAAAATGAAGGAGGGCAAATGAAAAAACATCTCATCATCGGCGTTCTGGTTCTCTGTTGCGCCTCGATGGCCTCGGCCGCGATCGTGACGAACTTTAACCAGAGCGCGCAGTATCTCCGTCTTCTGTCCCGCAACGCTTCGACCGACCTCGACGCGGTCTACTACAATCCGGCGGGTTTGACGCAGCTCAAGGACGGCTTCCACATCGCGCTCTACAACCAGACGATCATGCAGGAAAAAACGGTGGTCAACCAATTTATTTTCCTGAACGACTCCAAGTATATCGGCAAAGTGAACGTACCTTTCTATCCGAACTTCTACGCCGTCTATAAAAAAGGGCCTCTGGCCCTGTCGTTCGGGTTCGGTCCCAACGCCGGGGGGGGATCCGCCGACTATGGTACGGGCTTGCCGTCGTTCGAGACTCAGATTGCCTCGATACCGGCGCTGCTCACCAGCATGGGGCTTCCGACAACAAAGTATTCGGCGGATATCTACTTCAAGGGAAGTTCTATTTACTTCGGTTTCCAGGTGAATGCCTCGTATGCCTTAAGCGACTTTTTTTCCGCGGCCTACGGGCTCCGTTATATCTATGCCACCAACACCTATGAAGGCCATATCCAGGATATCCTGATCAATCCGATCCATCCCTTGATCAACCCGACCGGCCAGATGCTTCCCGCGCCCACGATTTTCACGGCCATCGGCCAACCTGCGTATGCTGCCCTGACAGGCAATAAGGTTGTCGATGCGAAACAGACGGGCACGGCTCTCACGCAAATATTCAGCCTGAACGTGCGTCCGCTAAAGGAATTGAACATCAGCGCCAGATATGAATTCAATACCAACTTGGAAGTAAAAAACAAAACGACCAAGGACGACACCGGGATGTTTCCCGACGGCGTCATCAGTCACAGCGATATTCCCGCCATCTTCGCCATTGGAGTTGAATACGCCTTGATGCCGCAGCTACGCGCCTCCTTCTCCTACAACCTGACCCTCGATAAAGGCGCATACTGGCAAGGGCGGGAGAAGTTGGTCGATTCCAACAGCTATGACCTGGCATTCAGCCTTGAGTACGATGTAACAAAATCCATTTCCGTAAGCGCCGGCTACCTGCGCACGAAGTACGGGCTCAGCGCGGATTATCAAGAGGACTCCAGCTTCGAGCTTTCCAGCCACGCCTTTGGCGTCGGCGGGCGGCTTCGCTTGGGCGAAAAGTTGGACATCGATCTCGGCGGATTCTTGGTGAATTATCAGGATTTCACCAAGACGATTGCCTATCCGTCTATCGGCGCATTCCCTGAAAAATACCAGCAGACGACAGCGGGATTCTCCATCGGCCTAGGGTACCATTTTTAAGGGTCAATAACTGAAGAGATAATAAGGGGACACACACTGTGTGTGTCCCCACCTTCTCCAGGGGTACCATTTTTAATTAAGGGCGAAAGCGGCACGACAGAAAGCTCAATCCTGCAAACAACGGAGATTGCCATGGCGCAAAGCGCCTGGCGATGACAATTTTTAGGGGGACATGGATCCTTGGCACGTGTCCCCCCTTTTTTTTCGAAAAATTCTCTTTAAGAACGCGGACAGGTACTTTTTCGCTAAAGGCGCTGAAAAGTGCCTGTCCCCGTTTTTGTTGATTGGGGTCAAACCTACTCGTTACGCTAGATTCGCTCGGGGACGATGCGTAACGAGTAGGTTTGACCCCAATCCTGGATTTTAATAAGATAAAGCTAAGAAAGCCAGGAGCGGCCATGGACAAAAGATTGCAGCAAGATTTCATCGCGAAATGGAAAAAATACTTCGGCGGCGCCGAGCTGCCGCTCGTCTTCTTCTACTCGGACGACGAGAAGTACGCCAAGTTCCTGCGGCCGATGTCGGCCCGGAGCGGGGCGGCGGCGCACTGCGTCATCGGCGTTTTGAGCGCGGCGCGCAAAGGCAAACCCATCGCCTTCTCCAAAGAGACCATGGGCTGCCAGGGCGGCGCGCGCTATTCGGGATACTCGACAGGGCTCAGGCCGAAATTCAAATATTTCCTGTCCTGCGGGATCCCCGGCGAGATGGAGGGCGAGCGCTACAAGAAAACGCCGGAGATCGTCGAGGACTTGATGCGGGAATCGCCGCAGATCATGGCCCCCGCCAAGTATCTGGTCTTCAAGCGCTGGGACAAGGTGGAAGCGGACGAGACGCCGATCGTCGTGGATTTTTTCGCAACCCCCGACGTTCTGAGCGGGCTGTTCACGCTGGCCAATTTCCGCAGCGCCAACCCGTTCTCCGTCATGACGCCTTTTTCAGCGGGATGCGGGAGCATCATCGGCTATCCGTTCTTGGAATCGCACACGCCGAATCCGCGGGCGGTGATCGGCATGTTCGATCCGTCGGCCAGGCCCCATGTCGGGGAAAACGTGCTCGGTTTCGCGGCGCCGATGAAAAAGTTCGCCGAAATGGTCGAGGACATGGATGAGAGCTTCCTGATCACTCCGACCTGGAAACGCATCCTAAAGAGAATAAAATAATGCTCCGCTGTCATGACAAGGCGCTCGGTCGCAGGCGAAATCTCAAAGAAAAGCGTTTTATTTTTGTCTAAATATTCTCGTGTTTGATCTCGCAAATATCTTGACACTTTTTTAGGTGAAATTAGGCCGTTATTTATGAAAGGAAATAATGAGACGCTCCTCTAGGCGAGATCTTAGGACCTCTTTCATCCTGCAAAATTTTAAAAAGAGTTCAGCTTGAAAAAGCCGATCTTCGCCACCGCATTTTTGTTGATCATCCTTCTGCCGCCGGCGTCCTTTAATCTCCAGGACAAAATGCGGCCTATACCGGCAACCCCGGCGGGCGACGCGACCGCATCCCAATCCCACAATGCCGGCAAAAACTGCCTGACTTGCCATCCCCTGTTCAAGGCCGCGGGCACGGTGTTTAAGGATAGCCGCGGAATGGACACCCAGCCCGTCCTGCCTGTCGTTTTCACAAAGCCGGACGGCGGCGAAATCGCCCTCGAAACGAACTCCAACGGAAATATTGCTTCATCCATCGTCCCCGACGGGCGCTACCTCATCCGCGTCAACAAGGTCACGGGCCGGACCTGGCATGTCATCCCCGGGCAAGCAAGCTGCAACGTCTGCCATCTTGTCGGCGGCAACGGCTCGGAGACTCGGACAAAAACCCTTCACTCCTATCACACCCAGCTCCCCTCCGACAACGACTGCCGTCACTGCCATCATTTTCCGGCAAGCCAAGCGTATGAGCAGCTGAAGACGGGCGGCGTTTTAAGCGCGGCGGCGAGCGGGCCGCCCGCACCCGGCTCCCGCGTCGATATCATGGGCAAGGTCTTTACCTTCGATCCCGCCGAAACCACGATCAAAATAAGCGTGAGGCCCGACATTTTTGCGCCCGGCTATTTTTCGATGTTCGACGTGATCCTGGCCGTGGCCAAAAAAAACGGCATCAGGATGAGCATCATCTTCGACCCAAGGTGCATGACGTATTTTATCAAGACGATCGACGGCCGCGGCGGAAATTATTGGTATCATTTTTCCTATGATGCGGGAAGCGGCAACGACTCGGAGATCAACTACAGGCGCGCCAACCGATGGGACGAGGCGCTGTGGCGGCCGGGCGTGTGGATCAAGGTCGTCGAGGGCGAAAACCTGGACGAGATCAAGGCCGAGTACATGGAGGAGATTTCGCGGGAGCGGCAGCTCGGCCACGTCATTCCCCGCGTGAGTATCAGCATCAACCCGTCGAACTATAGGGGGAATCCGCCGGGGTCGGACAGGATCACGGTCTCGCGGGACTTTACCAACGTCAAGGTGACGCCGCATGATGTGCGGGGGACGGGATACGCTTCGCCGTATCCGAAGCCTTTTCGGTCCGGCGTGGTGACGTCGCTCGATATTCTGCTCTCGCTCATGGACCAGGGCCAGCTGAATCTCATGACCGACGTTTTCTACACGTTCTTCGCCGGCCACTATATCAACAGCTATTACGTGGTGGAGATGGGATTCCCGGGCGTCGGCGCGGCCCACTCGTCTGGCCGGCAGGGATTTGTCTATGTCACCGAAAACGGGACGCCGAACAAGCTCCCGAACAACGCCGACGGCAAGCTGCACATGACGAGCGATATCAACGTCGTGCACGCGCCCGATTTCAGCACATGGCGATGGACCGAACTCGGCAATCCGTATTATGAAAATAGGGAGCCACAGAGCGAGGCGCTTTTGAACGCCTCGGTGCAGGAAGATTTCGAAGCCATCGGCCGGGGATTCAACCTGCACGCGCCTGTTATAGATGGAAAAGACGCGTCGGTCGCTATCAGCTTCAATATATTCGAGCCGGGCGATGTGAGGCTCGAAGTTCGGGATGCGGCCGGAAAAAAGGCGGCAACGCTTTTCGACGGCGGCGTGAAGAATATCGGGATCCAGAAGCTGCGATGGAAGCCGGCGGGAGGAGCGGCCGGGGCCGGCCACTATTCGCTCGTCATGACTCGCGGAAAGAACCTCCAAATCAGAGAAATCAAAATCAAGTAGAATGGGATCCCAAGATTATATCCATGAACAGTCTAAAAATGCATTTTGGTTGAATTGAAAACAAACAAAACTTAAAATATTTCTTTTATTACCGGGAGCGATAAATTGATTGCGTGCACCACTATTTTTGCCCAAGAACCAATGCAAGATATTTATCGCTCTCCTTAATAATCAGGTCGATATCGGGAAAATCGGTTGAAAGGTTTCAACCGGGAGCGCCATGTTTCTTCATGAAATCCAACGTCGGCTATCGATTGGAAAAGGGGTAAGACCAATGACGATGATAAAAAACAAATTCTTGTTTATGCGATGCGCCATCGCCGCTTTCTTATTGGCGGCGTTCCTGTCTTTGGCCGGCGCCGACGTCGGCGGCCAGTCTCCGGCCGCCCACCAGGCTCTCGAAGCTTCGGTTCTAACTCAGGCCCAGGCTCCAGTCGCTCCGTCTCTGGACTCTTCGGCTCAAGAGAAAGCCCAGCCTTCGGCCGTCAAGAATCCTGGTTCTTCGGCCCAAGCGCAGGTTCGGGTTCAAGACCAATCACAATTGCAGGCCCAAGCCCAGTCACAAGCCCAATCACAGCCTCCCGGCCTGAGCGGAGAAAAGGCGATGGAATTCGTCCGGGCCCAGGTGGCCTTTGGTCCCCGGCCGCCCGGCTCAGCGGCCCTCGCAAAATGCCGCGATTGGATCAAAGGACGGCTGGAGGCTTTCGGCTATAAAGTCGAAGACGACGCCTTCGACGCGGCGACTCCCCGCGGACGCGTCCGGATGCATAATCTTATCGCAAGAAAGGGGCAGGGCGGCAAGGGCGTCATCGCCCTGGCCAGTCATTACGACACCAAGCTGATGGAGGGAATGCGGTTCGTCGGCGCCAACGATGCCGGAAGCAGCACCGGGCTTCTGCTCGAGCTGGCCAGGGCGCTCGCCAGCCGCAAAAGTGACGTGGACACATGGTTCGTTTTCTTGGACGGCGAGGAGGCCTTCGAAGAATGGAGCTCCGTCGACGGCACTTACGGCAGTAGGCACCTAGCCCAGCGATGGAAGCAGGAAGACGTCGTCGGCCGGGTCCGCGCCCTGATCCTTCTCGACATGATCGGCGATAAAAACCTGGATCTCTACAAAGAAATGAATTCCACCCGCTGGCTGAGCGATCTGTTCTGGAACACCGCGGTTGAAATCGGCCTCCGCAACATCCTGTCCAACTACGCCGCGGCCATGGAGGACGATCACATTCCCTTTCTCAATGCGGGGATCGATTCGGTGGACCTCATCGACTTCAATTACGGGCCCGAGAATTCCTTCTGGCATACCGACGCCGATACGCTCGACAAGCTGAGCCCGGAGAGCCTGGAGAAGGTCGGCCGCCTGGTCCTCGCGGTCCTCGCCAAGCTCCAGGCTAAGTTCTCCAAATAGGGATCCCCTAGTTACCTGTCACTGCGAGGAGTCTTGCGATGAAGCAATCTCATCCAAAGGGTCATTCCGAGCGGAGCGAGGAATCTCCGCTTCTTGCGCACAGGGCATGGGATTGCCACGACAGCTTCGCTGTCTCGCAATGACAAATATTATTAAATCCCTATAATTATCAAATGGGGACACACACGGTGTGTGTCCCTTTTTTTGCTTAGATTCCGATGATATTGGCGTCCTTCGGGTATTCAATCGTGAAGTCGATGGTGATTTCCTTTTTCTCCTGAGGCGCTAGGGTCAACTTCCAGGTCAGAATCCCCTTGTCGTCCTTCTTGCTTTGCGCCGGCTGGATAGTGATGTCCTTGATCTCGATCTTGTCGTTCTGACTGATCGGCAGCTGGTCCAAAAGCTCGATCTCGGCCGCGTTCTTCCGCAAATTTTGGACCGTGATCTTATAGACGAGATGCAGCTTCTCGGTCTTGCCCAGGAATCCCGGATTGACCTTCTCCTTCTTCACCTGCTCGTACTTGACCTTGATCTGGCCGTCCTCGCCGAAATACATCTTGGCTTCTTCGTTGGCCGCCACGTAAGGGATCTGGGCCGTGCCGACGAAATCCTGGATGATGAACAAGTCCGCGCTTCCGGGGAGAAACGGATAGGCCAGCGTGTTCTTGACGCTGCCGCGCAGGAACATGGCTTCCTTGAGCTTGGGCACGGCGACATAATCGAATTTCACTTTGAGCTTCTGGGCGTCGATCGGGACCTTGTGCGGCGCGCCGTCGCTCGGGATATCGACGCTGCGCTTGATCTCGAAATTCAGATGGATCCCCGATTCCAGGATGGCCGCCGTGTCGAGCTCGGCCTCGCGGGCCATTGCGGGCGCCGTTTCGCGCACGACTCCGCCCAGCACGCCGCCGACGACGCCGCCCCCGACCCTATCCGCGGCCTTTTGCGCCGCCACCCGCGGCACGGGCCTGGGCACATAGATATCGAGCGTCCAGGGATCGAGCTCGCCGGGCCGGCTTTCGATGGCCGGCGATGCCGTGGACAACTGAGCCTTCACGTTCTCCCAATTTTCGCCGCTCCTCTGCTGGATGAGGCCGGTCACGGTGAGCTCGATCTCGCTCGAATCGGGCAGGGCCCGCACGGTATAGAGCGGCGCCCACCGCGCGTTCATCACGGTGTAGGCCAGGCTCAGCTTGAAATCGCCAACCTGGCTGGCCTCGATCAGCACCGTCACTTTTTTGGCTTCCTGCGGCCGCTGTGGTCTTATGGAATCGAGCTTCTTTTTGAGCGCGTCGCGCTTGGCATATTGGTCGTCCAAAATTTTCTGCTGGTCAAGCTGCGCCAGTTTGACGGCCTGGAGCTTTGTTCCCAAAAAATCATAAACTTTTTCCCAGCTCAGGATATCGGGCTTGCCCAGGCCGACTTGTTCGGAGGCCTTGGTCGTGGTCGTCGCCTGGATGGAGTTCAGGAATTTTTCCTGGGTGCTGAGGACTTCCATGACGTTTTTGGTCTTGGTGATCTCGAAATTGAGCGCGTCGATATCGGCTTCCAGTTTTTTGATTTCAGGAAGCAGGGCGGTTTCAAGAAATTCGTTGGCGACTTCAAGCCCCAGGATCTTGACGGCGGCCGCTCCCCTGCCCGATGCGCGCAGCGAGTTGGGAATGAGCGTGGTGGGCAGGCCTGAAAAGACGACGGACTGGGGCCCTAGCACCGGCTTGATATTCGTCTCGCGGACGATCGTCGCCCGGTCCGGATAAATTGTGACCGAGGCGATCAAGCTTGCGGCCTGGATCTTGAGCTCCGGCGTGGCGTCTTTGACGAACCGCGGCGGCGGAATTTCTCTGGTTTCTTGCGGGAAAAGTGAAAGACAGAAGAGAAAACAAAAAATGAGTGTCAAAGCGACAAACCGAAAATTCTTCGCATTTTTCATCTGGACCTCCTTGCGATGTCCTGGTATCTAATACAAACGCAATCGGGATAGGGGGCGGCCTCACGGCCGCCGCCCTCCCACACCACCGGACATACGGGTCCGTATCCGGCGGTTCGAATCGACTTAACCATTCAACTTCCGTATTTAGAGAGGGTGAGAAGCCCTCGTTCGGCAAAGAACTTGTTCGGCATCGCCAGCTTGAAGGCTTTCATGTTCGACATAGCCCAAGGCCCCCTTCGCGTGACCGCGGTTATCGCGGCCTGTTTAGGATCGACCCCGAGCCCGTTCAAGCCCCGGAATCGGGCCTTGCAGCTTTTGAACCACTGCTTGGCTGCCGCGGACCGCAATCGCCTGCGAATCCAACAGTCCAGGTCCGATAACACCGTCGGCGTTTCCGCGATTTTAAAGTAGCCCATCCAACCCCGCGTAAACCCATTCAGCTCCTGGATCATGCGTTCCAGGGTGATCCCCCGCGAGCGACCCGTGATCTGTTTAATTTTCCGCTTGAAGTTCTTCACGGATTTTGGGGCGAACCGGATTTTCCGGTACTCCCCGCCCGTAAAACTGAAACCCAGGAAGGATCGCTTCTGAGGTTCGGCCACAGCGCTCTTTTCCCGATTGATCTTGAGCTTCAGGCGTTCGGCCAGGAACCGTTCCACCGAGTCCATCACTCTCTGTCCCGCCCGTTCCGACTGGACATAGATGTTCGCGTCGTCGGCGTACCGGCAGAACTTGTGCCCTCGGCTTTCCAGTTCCTTGTCCAGCTCGTCCAGGAGGATGTTGCTGAGCAAGGGCGACAGAGGGCCGCCTTGCGACGTCCCTTCATATCGCTCCTGAACCACTCCGTTCAGCATGATCCCCGCCTGCAGGTACAACCGGAGCAAACGCAGGATGCGCTTGTCCGTCACCCGCCGGGCGATTCGGCCCATGAGGATATCATGGTTGACCCGGTCGAAAAACTTCTCCAGATCGATGTCCACAACCCATTCGTACCCCTCCTGGATGTAGGCTTGGGCCTGCCGTACCGCCTGATGGGCGTTGCGGCCGGGTCGGAACCCGTAACTGTGAGGGGAAAAAGTCGGATCGTAGACCGGGGTCATTACTTGCAGGAGCGCCTGTTGGATGAACCGATCCAAAACGGTCGGGATGCCGAGCCGCCGCGTCCCTCCCCCGGGTTTGGGAATATCCGCGGCCTTGATCGGTTGAGGTTTGTACCGTCCCCCGAGGAGTTGAACCTTGAGGTCCGGCCAATGGGTCTTCAGGTACCGCTTGAGTTCGCTCACGGGCATGCCGTCCACTCCGGGACCGCCCTTGTTGGCGACCACCTGTTTCATCGCCTTTTCGAGGTTTTCTTTGCGGACCACCTCCTCCATTACGATAGTCTTGGCGGGGTCGGGTCCCGTCTCTGCCGCCGTCGCTTGGCGCACCGTGGCCCCCGGACTCTCCGAGCCGGGGAGTCGGTCCCAGTCGAACTGTTGTTGCTGCGTCTCCACGACGGCGAAGATATCGGGTCGTCCCGCGGTCGATACGTTCGGCCCTTCAGACTGGCCCGCGGTCCTACTATGGCCTCGGCTGACTTCTGCCGCCCCTTCCGGTCTCCTTGCGGAGCCCGTAGTCCTTTTCGGACGGGCCGGCAGATCTCCCCGGGTAAGAACATCGGCCTCCGCCCCACATCCGCCGCATTTACCGAAGAGCGTCGTCATGGCTACCGATTTCGTCCTGTCATGCGAACTCATCGTCTCTCTTCGGCCTCCTATACGGTTCGTGTTCCTCGGATCGTGGCTTTGCCTACGGCTTCCTTCAGACCCCACCTCGCGATGGACGCCCTTGCCGTTCGGCTAGCAGTTTCCGCCATGTGGACCTGCAGGGGACTTAAACCCCTTAGCCGATGCCCATGCCGGGCACGCATGAAAACTCCCCGGGCTAAAGCCCGGGGTTTCAGCCTTGTGGCATAATCTGGCTATGAGTTGCTTTGTTGTTGGCGGATGTACCTCTTCACCACTTCTTCGTCTACCTTCCCTACCGTCTCGGCAAAATACCCATCCGCCCAAAAGCTCTCGCCCCATAAAAATTCCTCCATCTCCGGAAATTCCTTCCTCAGGACTCGACTCGTGCCGCCCTTGAATATCCGGACCGCCTCGGCCACACTGATATGCGGTGGTATCTCCACCACAATATGAACATGATCATCTTGAATGCTCATCTCGCTGATCCACCACCCGTTCATTTTACACGCCTCGTACATGAGTTTTTTGAGGCGGATGGCTATTTTGCCTTGCAGCACGCGTCTTCGATATTTTGGTACCCATACCAGATGATACTGAAGTCTATGCTTTGTATGCGGCCCTTTGGCGTATCTGGCCATAGCCAGATTATGCCGGATTTCCCTTCACTTCGCCAGCCAGAGCTGGCTTCGTTCCGGGAGCCATTCATCCCCAGGCTAAAGCCTGGGGTTTTCTGGCATTTTCTATAAA
>Ga0315297_10002025_pt1 | contig 12745 bp, 17 predicted proteins | sample YL17G15_0_MG_FD_203628 | JGI IMG/M metagenome (GOLD analysis project Ga0315297, IMG submission 203628) | Sediment microbial communities from Yellowstone Lake, YNP, Wyoming, USA - YL17G15_0 | ecosystem: Environmental > Aquatic > Freshwater > Lake > Sediment | place: USA: Wyoming | collected... | reverse complement strand
CTGGACCCCAAAACCACGCCAACCCCGATAAAAACGCCCAGACCCAGAAGTCCCGCGCCAAAACCCTGCCCAAAGACGCCTAAAAAAGTCTGCATGTCAACAAACGGCGCCAAAACAAATTTCATTGTTTGGACCGCGAGAGCCATGGCAAAAGCCGCGACACTAATTTTTAAAACGGAATTCAAAATATTCAATTCGTCAAGCGGTCCGAATTTTATTCGCAGGAAAACCCAAAGCAAGCCGAAATTTAATATGTTGGCGATGGAAAAAGCCAAAGCCAGTCCGACGACTCCAAGCGGCCGCGCCAAAAATAATGCCCCGGCCACATTAACGCCGGCTGAAAAGAGACCGACAAAAAACGGCGTCTTGGTATCTTGCATGGCATAAAAAAATCTTGCCAAAAGCGGAATCAACGCCTGCGCGAAGAGGCTCAAGACAAAAAAAGCCAAAGTGTCAGAGGTCAAAATCGTATCCTCCCAGTTGAATTTTCCCGAACCCAAAATAACGCGGACAATTTGAGCCCGCAAAACCAAGAGCAAAACCGAGGCCGGGACAATAAAAAATAAAATCTGACGGACGGTGTGCGAAAAATTTTTGACCATTTCTCCTTTTTTGCCAGCCGCGGCCAATTCCCCCAAAATCGGAAAAGCGGCGACGGCAAAAGAGATGCCGATGACGCCGATCGGAAAATACTGCAAATTGTTGGCCAAATTAAAAACCGCCAGACTGCCCGAAGCCAACGTTGAAGCGATAATCGTAATTACCACCAAATTAATTTGAGAAACGGCCAAACCAAGCGCCCGCGGAATCATTAATTTGCCGATTTTTTTTATGCTTTCATTGGCAAAATCAAAAATCCATTGATAATGATAACCTAAATTACGGGCAGTCGGGAGTTGGATAATCATATGCAACAAGGCGCCCAAAACAACGCCGAAAGCCAGACCGTAGATTCCCCACCATCTCACAAAAAAAAGCGCGCCGACAATAATTCCGATGTTATAAGCGATAGGCGCTAAAGAAAAAATAAAAAATCGCTTAAACGACTGCAGGATGCCGCCCAGAATATTACTTAAGCCCAGAAAAATTGGACTGAGCATCATTATCTGCGCCATTTTGATTGCCAGAGCCATCTTCGCCGGATTAAAACCCGGCGTAATCATGGGAATCATCCACTTGCTAAAAATTATAAATAATCCGCAGATTAAAATAAGCGCCACGCCCATGATGTTGATCACGCCGTTGGTTATTTTCCATGCCTCGTGATATTTGACGCGTTCGGCCGCCCCGCCGCTCTCTTTTACGGCTTGCATCGCCTGCATAAATACGGGAATAAATCCGGCGGAAAGGGCGCCCAAAATCAATAAATTAAAAATCAAATCCGGAATGCGGAAGGCGGCGTAATAAATATCAAGGGTATCGCCGGCGCCAAACTGCCCGGCTAAAACGCGGTCGCGCAAAACTCCCAAAAGACGGGATGCCAAAGAAGCTGCTCCCAAAAGAAGAGCAGCTCCGGTAATCGTCTTTGATTCGCCGTTTAATAAATTACGCATCATGAATATTCGTCAGCTTTTAAAATTTTTTACTTCCCTCACAATCATTAACTCCTCGTTTGTCGGAATCGCTAACACTTTCGGCCGGCCGAGCAATTTTAACCCCTTCATAACCAAACCGCGCACGGTCGGATTTCTCTCGCCTATTCCGCCGGTAAAAACCACCGCGTCAACTCCGCCTAAAATTCCGGCGTAAGCGCTGATGTATTTCTGAACGCGATAAATAAAAATTTTTAAAGCTAACAAAGCCAACCTGTTTTTTTGTTTTTTTGTTTTTTTGTTTTTTTGTTCGAATTCCGCCACTTTGTATCCAGCCGCGACCAACACTTCTCTCATATCAGCAAACCCGGAAATACCTAAGAGCCCCGACTCGTTATTCAAAATCTTATCGATTTCTTGGGGGCTTATTCTTAATTCACGCATCAAATAAAGCGGAATAGCCGGGTCAACGTCTCCCGCCCGGGTTGACATGACAAGGCCTTCTAGCGGCGTAAACCCCATGCTTGTGTCAACGGCTTCGCCGTTTTTAATGGCTGTAATACTGCAACCGCTCCCCAAATGGCAGGTTATTAAATTTAAATTTTTTAAAGGCCGTTTCAATTTTTTGGCCGCTTCCAAAGTCACATAATGGTGAGAAATGCCGTGAAAACCGTACCGCCTGATGCCATGCTTTGAATAGAATTCATAAGGCAAGGCGTACGTGTAAGCATAATCCGGCAAAGTCAGATAAAAAGCAGTGTCAAAAACCGCAATATTCTTTATTTTGGGCAAAAGTTTTTGGCAGGCCGAAATGCCCATCAGATTGGCAGGATTATGCAGCGGAGCAAGTTTATTATATTTTTTTAATTTCTGCAAGACCCGCGGCGTGACGAGCGTGGTTTTTGTAAACTCTTCGCCGCCGTGCACCACGCGATGGCCAACAATGGAAAAATTTTTAATTTTCAATTTACAATTTTCAATTTGCAACAAAACAATCTTTAGGGCATCCTCATGATTGCGCGCCCTAACACTTTTTCTTAATTCTTGATTCTTAATTCTTAATTCCACAAAACTTCCCGGCAATCCAACCCGTTCCACGATTCCGGAAAGAACTTCTTCTAGATTCAAAAATTCAAAAACTTTAAATTTCAAAGTCGCGCTGCCGCAATTTATGACTAAAATATATTTCATACGTTTTGGCGAAGGTAATAAAATTTTCGTAGTGAGGATTATTTGAGCCAGGCCGAAGCCGCCGGGAGATGGGAGCTGACTGTTCTGAGGCGGCTGAGGCCGGTGCGAGCGAGGGCGAGCAGGCGAGTTCCGCAGCGAGAAAATTTTATTACCCGAGCCTGAACTTAAACTTTTGTCCTGAACATCTTTCCATGCCCGGGCACAATCCAGTCGGATATTTTTAAAATTTTCTTTTGGCTAAGTTGATGCAGTTTTTTATCGTCTGCAAAACCCGGTTTATCTTTCAATCCTTTCCAAAACAAATCGCCAACGACGGCTACTTTGCCCTCAGTCGTCTCCGCCAAAACCGAGCAATCGTGCGCTGTATGACCTGGTGTTTGGACAATTGTCACATGCGGAGCCAGAAAAAATTCATCTGCCGGCACGAAGGTAAATTTATCCCCCTCATTGATATCTTCGCTACTGATAACTTTTGCTCTTTTAAACAAAAAATTACAGCCGATGTGATCTGGGTGCGCGTGAGTATTTACCACGTATGTTATATCTTTCGGCTTAATTTTCAATTTTGCGAGCGCCTTCAAAATTTTCTTTTCATCCACCAAGTTTCCCGTGTCAACAATAATTTTTTCTTTGCCGTCCCGCACTAAGGCGACTGTTGACGAAGCGCGGCAGACATTTTTTCTAACCCACTTAAAATAACCAACTAATAAAATTTTAACTGTTGCCATATTACTCCAAAATCAATTCCCCGAATCCGCAAACTTTGCCAAGGCCGGCGGCATTGGCCTCGTCAGTATCAATATGAACTGACATTTTAAAATTTGATTTTATCCGTACCGCCACGTTGTCAAAAATTAATCCCCGTTCACCGCCGACTTTCACGCGCACCGAATCATCATTTTTTAAATTCAATCTCTTCGCTTCTTTTTCGTTTAGATGCAGATGCCTTTTCGCCGCGATCACGCCTTCGTCCAAATCCGCTTCCCCGGCCGGACCGGCAAGTTTCGCGCCAGCCGAACCTTCCACGTCGCCCGAAAGACGGAGCGGCGCCTCAATACCCAAGGAAAAACAATCAGTGTATGCCAGCTCAACCTGGGTTTCAGACCTCGCCGGCCCGACAATTCTTAATTTTTCCAAACTTCTTTTTGGTCCAACAAGGGTTACTGTTTCCTCGGCGGCAAACTCCCCTTCCTGTGACAATTCTTTAGTCGGTTTAAGCTCATAACCTTCGCCGAAAAGTTTTTCCAAGTCCACTTTGCTCAAATGCGCGTGCCGCGCGGAAACTTCTACTTTAATTTTTATATTTTTCATAAAAAAATAAATTGCCAAATCGTTAAATTACTAAATAACTATTTTCAAAAATTTAACCATTTAACTATTTCTCATTTTTTTCTCCGCTTCATACCTTGTCAGAAGCGGCTCCTGGGCGCCGACCATGGTCAAATTGTAAGCGCTGTTTATCGCCCCGAGTTTTAGCGCTTTCACAATATTGCCGTGATATAAAATGCATCCAGCCGTAAAACTGGAACAAAAAGAATCGCCCGCTCCGGTCGTGTCAATAACTTTTTGGCTCAATGCTTTCTGATAATAAATTTTTTTGCCATCATACGCGTAGGCCCCTCTAGCCCCGTCAGTAATCACTAAAATTTTTGAGCCATAGCCAGCCAAAACTTTGAGTAAATTTTCTGGTTTGTTCAGCCATGCCGCCTTTGCCTTTTTGTATTTTGATAAGGAAAGCGCCAATTCAATCGCCTCATCTTTATTAACAAAAAAAATATCTGTTTTTCCAAGATACTTTTTCAGACCGGCTAAACCGGCTTTTAATTGCCGCGCGCCCGGATTCCAAGCCAATTTCGCACGATGCGCCGCGACTTTATCCATTATCCCGCGCCATCCATCGCCTGGCAGCGATGAAACATAAAACCACCCCGTCTTAATTCTTAATTCTTGATCCTTAATTCTCAACCCATCATTCGCTCCTCGATATAAAAAAGCCGTGTGCTCGCGCGCTGACCCAAAAGTAACAATAAAAGAAAAGCCCGTCTTGGCTTTTTTATCTGTCTGAACAAATTTCGCGTCTATCCTGTTTTTTTTGAGATTGCCTAAAACGGCCCGCCCGTCCTCATCGCCGCCAATTCGCGAAATCGCGGCTGTCCTCAGGCCCAACTTTGAAAAACAAACGGCCGCGTTCGCCGCTCCGCCGCCAAAAGTAAAAAAAGCCTCCTCTATTCCGATTTTCGCCCCGTATTCAAAACCAAGCAATTTTTGACAAAGCGGATCAACCGAATTGGAAACTAACTTTCCTTCTTTCGTATAAAAAGTTATGTCTCTTGTTGCTCCGCCGACTGTTACCATGTCAAAAAAAATTTTCGCCATAATCAATAAATTTTAGTAATAACCAAAATTTTATTCCCTGAGCTTGTCGAAGGGTTAAAATTTTGGCGTGACAGTTATGCCTTCGACAAGCTCAGGCAATAATTTGAGACATTTATCTTTTCAACTTCTTCAACTGCGTAATTAATTTATCTTTCGCCAAATCAATCGCCTCAACAATTGTGTGGTCATCTTCGCTTACCAGAAAACTTCTTTTCGGCAATTTCAAATCCAAAGTGATTTCGTAGGCGCTCTTGGTGTTAAATTTTTCCGCTTTCACTCGGAGCGCGGCCGCGTCTTCAAAATTCCGATGAATTAACTTTTCCAACTGCGGAATTTTCGTCATCAAATATTCCTCGCAGTGCTTCTTCTCCGCCTGAGTTAAATTCTTGAAGAAATAGTCGATTTGCATAATTTTTTATGTTATTTTTTATTATTTAATAATACCACAAAAAAGTAGAAATGAATATTAACGAAAACGAACGGGCAGTATTAAAGAATCTTCGTGTTCCGGCAGGCCGGAGGGATTGTCTTTTTCTAAAATCAAGGTGCCGCGATCAGTGGCTGGCGTGCTGAACTCTAGTGTCGCTTCAAATGGCACAAAATCTTCGGTCATCCATTCGCCTTGTGATTGAGCCGGGGTCTGCGCTAAAACGTTGCCATTGCCATCTAAAAGTTTTATTGGAAAACTTGCTTCAAAATACCAGGTACCGCGGGCCTGGCCAGTGATTTCGAGCGGACTTGCCACCACCGCGTTTGGCCGCGGCGAGTCAATTCTGATTAAATCGGTTTTTTCAAGTTCATTGCCGATGTCCTCAGTAAAAGTTTTATCTCCGGCGCGGCACTGCCGCGGATAAGATTCCATCACCGGATTGCCAGCCGCGACGCATTCCTCAAAATTTTTAACTTCGCTTTTTGGTTGTTCACCCTGATTAACATTTTGATTGACGTTTAGATTTATCGGCGGCAAAGTGGCTGGCGGCACTGGCTGATAAAATTTATAATAATAAACCGCGCCCCCAACGCCCAGTAAAACAATGACCGCGATAATGGCGACGAGAAGATTTTTTCGCATAAGATTATTAAGTTATTTCAATGATTTTTTGCTTTGAAGCGCGGCCTGAAACTATCCTGACGCGCGATATCGCCACATCAAAATATTTCGCAAGGACTTTTCTGACCGCCTCGTTCGCCTTTCCTCCGGCCGGCGGTTCCCGAACAGCCACTTTAAAATGCGCCTCATCCGCCCTCTCCGCTTCTTCCGCTCTTGCCCGCGGCTTTACTTTAACAAAAATTTTCATTCCCGCTTTTTAATTTAGGTAAATAAATTTTACGCGTTACGGCTGCAGAATGTCTTCGCGACGGCCATCAATGGAAATAATAACTTCTTTCACGGTCGGAAATTGTTTCAATGTTTCCCTGATCTGCGAACTAATTGCCGCCACCCGGCATGAACCGCCGACCTGAAATTCAAGTTGCTCGTCAAAATCGACTCTGGCTATGCCATTTTCAATTGTTAAACTTTGAATTTTGACCCTCGGATTGATATTGGTGATATAACCATCGGCTTTTTCATTTTCAGTCGGGCCGCTTAAAAGTTCTCCCAAGGCGGCGCGGGCCACCGCGACGGTTTTTGGGATTTCTCTTTCCACTTCAAAAACTTTATTGCAATCAAAAACCTGCGGATCTAATTTCGTGTTGCCAAAGAAAACTTTGACCGTCATTTTTTCCGTTTCAACTCCGGTGTTTGTGTTGACCGGCTGGCTGACGGGTGGAGCTATCGCATTAACATTTTGTTCTCCGCCGCACGATTCTGTCGGACGCGGCGCGGAAGGATTGCCGTGCTTTACCCATCCGCCGTTCTGGCAAATCCAACTGTCCTCCCCGCTCCAAAGCCGTATTCCTGAAATTATTAAAATAATCGCGGCGGCTGCGGCGCCAATTATAATCAGTGTTTTCTTGTTCATAATTTTATTTAAATCCCCCTAAATTAATAATTTTAATCTTCTTCCTATTGTCTCAGTTTACCTCTTTTTTATTTAAAAATCAACCAAATTGCCCTTGCGGCAGGCCGGGCGCGGGGGTAAACTAAAAGCGAGATAACATGTCTGCCAAAAAACCATTTTTAATAATCATTCCGTTCGCCTTAGCCGCCTTATTGGGCGCGGCTTATTTTGCTTCGCAAAGCCAGTCCCAAATCACAACTTACGAAAACAGAACTCCGCCGCGGAGCGAACCCATCGCGCCGCCCCGGCCAGAACCGCGAATTCAAAAACCCGAAACAGAGCCAAAAGAAGTCTCCCTCTTCGCGGTAGGCGATATCATGCTCTCAAGGACTGTGGCAAAAAAAATGAAGCTGAAAAACGACTTTAATTATCCGTTTTTAAAAACAAAAGACTTTTTAAAAACCGGCGATTTGGTTTTCGGCAATCTGGAAACCTCAATTACTCCCGGCCGGGAAATTCAAACCGAAGAATTTACTTTCCGGGCCGACCCGGGCGTGGAAAAATCTTTAGCTCTCGCCGGCTTTTCAATTCTTTCTTTAGCCAACAACCACACTCCGAATTTTGGCGCGAAAGGATTAAAAGACACGTTTAAATATCTTGACCAAGCGGGAATCAAATATGTCGGAGCCGGAGAAAATGAAGAAAAAACAAATGAAATAGTTTACCTTGAAAGCAAAGGTTTTAAATTCGCTTTTTTAGCCTACAGCTCGCCCGTCTTCGCGCCCGCCTCATATTTCGCGAAAGGCGGCGCGCCGGGCATTGCCATGATGGACATTGAAAAAATGGCTGAAGCAGTCGCCAAAGCGAAAGAAAAAGCGGATTTTGTCATTGTTTCAATGCATGCCGGCGAAGAATATGTTCAAAAACCAAACCAGTTTCAAATCAAATTCGCGCGCGCGGCGATAGAAGCCGGCGCGGAACTGGTCATCGGCCATCATCCGCATGTCCTTCAAACTGTTGAAAAATACAAAGGAAAATATATATTTTACAGTCTGGGAAATTTTGTTTTTGACCAAATGTGGTCGCAACAAACAAGAGAGGGCGTAATCGCCAAAGCGATATTTAATAAAAACGGAGTGATTAAAGTTGAATTCACCCCGGTTTTGATCGCGGACTACTGCCAGCCAAGCATTTTGGAGGGCAAGGAAGCGGAAACAATTTTGAAACGCCTATTTTAATTTCAAAAATCCGCGCAAAAACTGCTCCTGACATTTCAGCGAAGACCCTGACTGGAGCGCCTGAATTTCCCTCTCCACGCCAGACTTTTGTCTGGTTTATTTTATTTATTGTTCAGCTCAGAGCTGACTTTTTCATACCAAGAACAAAAAGGACAGCCGGCCGAATGCCTTGGAATTTTACTTTCCAAAACTTTGATTGCTTTTAAAAATCTTTCTTTGGCTGATTTCGGATTGGTTTTCAGCGTTTCAACATGAATAACCATTTCGCATCCCCTGTGCAACTCGTCGGAATGCTCCGGATAAAAATAAATCAAATGGGCGAGGCCTGAAGTTTTCTTTTTATTTTCCTCCAGAAGCCAGGCGTAAGAATTCATCTGATGTTGGTAAGATTCATAAATCTCCTTCTTTTCTCTGGGGTCCGAGCTTGAAGTTTTAAAATCAATCGGGGTGTAAACTTTTCCAGCCGCGAGACAGTCGTCCAGCTTTCCGTAGCAGCCGTACTTTTCATCATGCTGATAAAAATATTTTTCCTGAAACGGATTCTCCAGTTTACCCTCCATTTTACCCAAAACCATCGGCGGAAGCTCCCCCAACGGCCGGTACAAATCAAAATATCTTTTGATAATCGCGTCAAAACGATTTGCCAGCCTGGAAACAATTCCTTCCGGCTGCCTGATTCCTTTTTTGTAATGCAGCCAAAAACACCTTGGACACCTGTCCAAAACTCCAACGCCCGTCGGCGATAGCCAAATTATTTTTTTCTCTTTCATAAATTAAATCTACGGCCCGCCGCCTATTTATTTAAATAAGTAATGGTTAATTGCAAGACAGTCGCGAGCGAAACCCAGAGCAAATACGGAATCTGGACGTAAGCAATCCAGCGCGCGCGGGGGTAAACGGCAACCATCGCCCAAATAAGCGTGCCAAGGACAAGCAAAATATCAACGGCCGCCAGCAGGTTGTTTTTAAGCCCGAACTGCAGGGGCGTAAAAGCGAAATTGAAAATGAGATTGAGAATAAAGGGCAGGGCGACTATAAGCGGAATTCGTTTTTGCCAAGCCATGATAAACACCTTGCCAAAGGAAATGGCGATTAAAACATAAAGAAATGTCCATACCGGACCAAAGAGCCATGATGGCGGCGCCCATGATGGTTTGATAAGTTGTGAATACCAATTATATGTGTCCATAGTTTTATAAATAATAATTAGTTGATAAAATTCCGCCGCCGAATTTTTTAACCCGTAGCGAACGAGGTTCTGCTACTGGGCCGTGCCAATTTCATCGGCGCGCCGCAATCTTTTATTTGAACAAACGGAAGTTTGAAGCTGCTATAAAAACTACCCCTATTATTCCCAAAATTGTCGGGAAGGTGCTTTCGCCCATAAAATTTCCCAACAAGAGAATCGCCGATGCTACAGAGAATATTATCCCCGTAAAAAACATAAACTTACTGCTCTTTGGCGTGTTTTCCCAAAGTGGTTTCAGCGTTTTTCTTCTTATTATAATCAGAGCAACCATAATTATGGCCAAAACGATAATGGATATTAAAATGTAGGATTGAAAAATATTCATATAATTATTTATTTTAAATTTTTATAAGACCTTTCTTCCATTCTACCAAAAAACCGCCTCTTATGCGAGGCGAAAAATCGGGGCTCCGGGACAGGAATTCGAGCCCCCGTTTCCGCGTCCAGAGCGCGGCATCCTGCTTCACCCGCCCAAATTTTTAATATTTATCAGCAAAACTCCCGAATTAAAACCTTCGCAAACTTTTGAAATTATTTTGCCGAATTTAATCCATAAATCCAAAAAGCGAAATCTGACATGACCGCCTCGCTTCACTCGGCGGGATTCGCTCGGACGGCTCGGCATTCCTCCCCCTTACCCCCTCCTGCCGAGCCGTCCTCGCTTGGAGGACTGGCGACGACTATTAAAATTGGAAACAGAAAAGCCCTGCGATGCAAGGCTTCTGCCGAGGGTGCGCCGGTCGTTCGCCATCTCATCCAAGCCAGACAGCAAAATTTTATCCTGCAAATAATTCTCAGGCGATCAGGCTCTAACTACTGGGACGCTTTTTCGAAGTACCCTTATTTACCTTTATGTTGGGTTTTAACACCTTTCTCGCGATTTTCTTCCCAATAAAGTGGCTGTAAATTTCTTAATTGATCGCTTCCGCCTTTATCTTTTGGGTTTTTATGATCTATTTCCCAGCCATATTCTCCTTCTGTTCCATAGGACACGAAACGAATTTTGTTGTCGTATTTGTCTTTTCGCCAAACGTCAGAGTCTTTACCGCGAATTTCTTTTGCTTTTTCCCAAACTTCTTCAATCAACTTTTTTGAGGCCATAAAATTTAATGATAAATTTTAACAATTTTTTCGACCTTTACTCGCAGGTTTCGCTTGTATTAGCAGACACCAAGGCGATGGAATCGCTGATCTCTAATGAACCACGAGTTTTTGCATTACAATCTTTGCAAAGTGGAACAATGTACCAGTTTTTATCGTAAGCACTATCTTTCTGAACATGAGCCCCCACCTCGGGTTTTTTGGTACAACTTTTTTCCGGACAATAATTTGGCAAAGATTGATTGCTGAAATTTTTCCAGTGCTCAAGCCAACTGCCGCAACTGCAAACATTATCGCTTGTGCCATTAATATTGATTACTCTCATAATTTTGCTTTAGTTAATTGATTTATAATAGCCCCGTCGACTTCATGGTTGAAAAACCACCAGGACAGTTTAATTTTATCATAGCCCCTTATTTTTGTCAACTCTGTTAAGTGTTAAAGGGCTGTGGATAACTTTATTGCTTTTATTTGACAAATCCATTATAATGAAAATATGCATATCATACAAGAAAAATTATTAAAAGAATTAAATAAAAAAAACCTCTCAGGAATGACGCTACGAGAGGTTGGTTCGCTTGTTGGTGAAAAATCTGCCCAAAAAATAAAACACCACTTAAATCAACTCTCTAAGAGGGGATTTATCGCGTATAATCCTGTAAAAAGAGAAATCAAAAAAGCACAAAAAATCTCTAAAGAAGGTTTTGTTTCCTTGCCTATTGTTGGCGCTGCTAACTGCGGCCCTGCAACAATTTTTGCAGAAGAAAATATTACCGGATATCTGAAAGTATCAAAAAGACTTGCCCCTCGCGGAGGTAAATTATTCATTCTTCGTGCCGAGGGCGATTCTATGAATAAAGCAAATATAAACGGAAAAAATATAGAAAACGATGATTTTGTTATAGTGGATGCAGAACAAAAAAGCCCAGAACCAGGGCAATATATTGTTTCAATAATCGACGAAATGGCAAATATTAAAAAATTTGTGCCAGACCCACAAAATAAAAGAATCGTATTAAAATCAGAATCAACAAATGAATATCTGCCAATTTTTATCCACGAGGAAGATAAATATGAAATTAGCGGAAGAGTTGTCGGGGTTATCAAAAAGTAAAAGATTTGTTATAATTAAAATATGAACGCAATTGCTTTAAGAAATAAATCTTGGGAAACAACCAATCGAATACCCGATTGGGTTCGTGGACGAGAAGTCGACCTTGATCAATACAATACTATGCCAGAAGTGGCAGAGTATTGTTGGAAATCTCTAAAGAAAGTTCTTGAAAAAGACGGTGTGGTGCTAAACAATTATAAGTTTATTGAACCTAGCGCTGGTACAGGTGCTTTTTATAACTTATTGCCAAAAAATAGGCGTATTGGAATAGATGTAGAAAATTTCAATGATGGATACGTGCAAAAAGATTATTTGACGTGGGAACCAAATTTTACTGATGATAGGCCTTGCATAGCGATTGGAAATCCTCCGTTTGGTTATAGAGGCTGGCTTGCTTTGGCTTTTTTAAATAAATCTGCGGAGTTTTGTGATTATGTTGGATTTATATTGCCAATGTCGTTTCAGAGCGATGGTAAGGGTAGTCCAAAGAATAGAGTTGAAGGCATGGCATTGATTCATTCAGAACATCTCATAGGTGATATCTTTGTTAGACCCAATGGAGAGAAAATACAAGTAAACACTCTTTGGCAGGTATGGAAAAAGGGCGATGCCCCGGCGTTGCCAGATTTGAGTTTAGCGGACGAATATATTGACTTATTTACGGTTGATTTTAGAAAAGAAAGATTATGCGGCATGAAAAAAATTGATGAATGTAACACTTTTATCCAACGGTCTTATTTCAATAAACCCCCGGCAATTGTTAGTGATTTTTCCAAGGTAAAATATGTTTGTGGATATGGAATAATAATCAAAAAAGACAAAGCAAAAATAAGAAAAATACTAAAAGAAGTTGATTGGTCAAAATATAATAATCTTGCAACTCATAATGTAAAACATATCTCTATGTACCACATTAAGAAGGCGTTGCTTGATAATCTGCCGAAATATGCCAAATCTTGATTATAAAAGTTTATTTATTGAAGCCCTCAAGAAAAATGCGG
>Ga0315297_10002021_pt1 | contig 12750 bp, 10 predicted proteins | sample YL17G15_0_MG_FD_203628 | JGI IMG/M metagenome (GOLD analysis project Ga0315297, IMG submission 203628) | Sediment microbial communities from Yellowstone Lake, YNP, Wyoming, USA - YL17G15_0 | ecosystem: Environmental > Aquatic > Freshwater > Lake > Sediment | place: USA: Wyoming | collected... | reverse complement strand
CAAGCGAGCGCTTTTGTCGATGAAGGCAGGGTTTACTGTTCGAGCCCGACCACAGGAGCTCGTTAGGACGGAGGAAAGCAAGCTTGGATCCCATCGAAGCATGCAGGCTGATAATGGATACCTATGCCGCGAAGATACTCGTCGCGTGCGCCAGGAAGCCGAAACACGCGCTCGAGCTGAGCCGACGGCTGGACATCCCGATCGCCGCATGCTACCGCAGGATCCACGTCCTCGAGAAGGCTGGGCTGTTGAGACCGGTCGACAGGGCGCTGACGCAGCAGGGCAAGAGGATCGCCCTGTACCAGTCCCAGCTGAAGAACGCATACATATTCTTCGAAGGTGGGAAGCTCCGCGTCAGGTTCCAGATGGTGACCGGGCAGGTGGAGGACTTCGGCGGCGAATGGAAGGAGATCAAGCTGCTGCCGGAGGACGAGGAAGAGGAGACCGTCAGCGGGCTCGTGCGGCCCTTGAACAGGGATGAGGATGAAGAGGAAGCTGACGGCAAGAAGAAGAAGCCGTCAAGGTCGGAATCAGCAGTGTGAGGAAAAGGTGTGATTAAAATGTCAGATAAAGAGCAGGTCGCGAGAACTTTCCCGAAGGAGATTTTGTCTTTCCTGTCGAGTCCCGGCGGGCATTCGTTGATACTCAGGGGCATGGCTGGCACTGGGAAGACCACGTTGGCGCTCCAGCTCATCGAGGAGATGTCTCACGTCCAACAGAGCTACTACATGTCCACGAGGGTCTCAGACCAGTCACTTTTCAACCAGTTCCCATGGCTCCGCGACAAGGTTCGAGAGGGGGACATCCTGAAGGCGAGGAAGAAGCTCCGCAAAAAGGCTGACTCGGAGATGGACATGGAGAATATCATGCTCGGTCTGGCTCAGATCAAGGACGAGCTCAAAACGGAGAAGAAGGCCGCCCCGAGGAGGGAGCTCGGCAGGCTCGAGGGAAACATCGAGGTGGGCGAAGAAACCGCGTCCCCGAGCGGGGAGAACGAGGTCGTAGTGACCGTAGGATCGATGATGCCGGAGATCGAGATGGCGTACGACGTCGTCGACAGGGCGCTTCCCGAGAGGACGCTGGTGGTGATCGATTCGATCGACGCACTGTCGGAGAAATACGGAGTTCCATCTGCCAAGTTAGTGAACGCGCTCCAGAAGGATCTCGTCGAGGGCGTCGGAACTAACGTCGTGTACATACTCGAGACACCCGACCCGCTCATGGACTACCTGGGGGACGGGGTGCTCTACCTGAGCCTAGTGAGGCAGGGGGAGAGGAGGATCAGGATCATCGACATACTGAAGCTCAGAGGGTGCGAGGTCAAGCAGCCCCAGTACGTCTACACGCTGCTGGGGGGCAGGGTAAGGACCTTCGAGTACTGGCGATACATGAAGCCGGAGGAGCAGACGCCCTTCGAGCCTCTCGCCGACCCTTCGCCGAAGACGGTGTCGACGGGGATAAAGGACCTCGACAGCATGCTCGATGGGGGCATCAGGAGGGGCAGCCTCGTGCTGCTCGAGCTCGGCAGGAGCGTCCCGGTCGTGTCCACAGCCGCAATCGAGGCATCGCTGATATGCAGTTTCGCCTCGCAGGGGAGAGGTGTAATCTGGGCGCCCACGAAGAAGGCCGGCGCCGAGGACTCTCGGGAGGAGATCATCGGCTTCCTAGAGGCGGATAAGTTCGATAAGAACGTCAAGATACTGGAGCCTCATGCGACGCCGGGAGGCAGCAAGGCGTACGCCCTCTCGCTCGAAGGGGAGAACATCTCCGTCGACATGAAATGGCAGAGCATCCAGTTCGCATTGCAGGAGACCGCGCAGCCGTATCTTTCGGTCGCGGGCTTCGACACTTTGGAATCCATTTACGGAGCGAACGTCCTCGACGGCATGATGGACTACATCTCCGCCCTGCTGAACGCGGGAGGGGTGTTCCTAGCCGTCGCCACGCCTTCGGCGAAATCGCTGAGCAAGCTGACCGACCTGGCGCACACGCACATCAGGATGGACAAGGTGTCTGGAGTCACGCTGCTGAGCGGAGAAGAGCCGTTCACGCCGTCCTATGCCCTTACGCAGCCGGAACCGGGCGACTTCAGGCCCAAACTCGTGCCGATACTTTGACGCCTCGGCGCGCGATGCTGTGTGCTCCAAATGTTCCCGGAGAGGTATTCGGTCATGGTAGTCGGCCCTCCCGACGCGGGGATATTCGACTTCTGCGCCTACCTGGCGTCGTTCTACCTCAGGAACGGCCAGAATGTCGTGATGATCGAGACCGACACCTCGAAAGCGTTCCTGAGGAGGCAACTCAGGAACTTCGGGGCGAGACATGAGGAGTACGAGGGTTCGTCGCTCGCCATCATAGACTGCTTCAGCGAGCCGTCGTCGCTGGACAACCTCGAGCATTACTGCAGCCCCTCCGACCTTCCGGAGCTGCTCGACAAGATAAAGACATCATCGGAATCCATGACGGAGCCGGTGAGGATTATTTTCGACTCGCTGTCTTCCCTGCACATCTACTCTGAGTTGGAAAAAGTTAGGGAGTTCCTATTAAAGCTCTCGGAACTGGCGAAGAAGCGCGGCTCCCTGACGGCCACCCTGCACGAGGACATGCATTCGAGGGAGCAGATTGACAGCCTAGGGGAATTGTGCAATGGTCAGATCGAGATGAGGATCGACGAGAAGATGAAGCGGTACATCAGGATAATCAAGATGGAGTCCCTCGAGGTCGAACCGAAGTGGGTCCTATTCGACATTGAGCCAGCTGTGCCATCAGATGGCGCTACTCTTGTCTGGAAGAGGGATAGGTCTGGGGATGGATAGGACCTCCCCGCGATTCTTTCCCAATCAGTGCTTGAAGAGCCTGACGCCGCTGTAGACCATCGCGATCCCGTGCTCGTCTGCGGCCTGGACGACTTCCTCGTCGCGGACCGACCCGCCGGGCTGGATGATCGCCGATACGCCGACCTTCGCCGCCGCGTCTATGCCGTCCCTGAACGGGAAGAACGCGTCGGACACGAGGACGCTGCCCTTCGCCTCTGGGCCCGCCTTCATGCCGGCTATCGTCGTCGAATCGACCCTGCTCATCTGGCCAGCGCCGACGCCGACGGTTCTCTCGCCCTTAACGAGCAGAATCGTGTTGGACTTGATGTAGCGGGCGACCTTGATCCCGAAGAGCATAGCGTCGATCTCCTCCTCGGTCGGCTTTCGCTTCGTGACGACCTTCAGCTGGTCGCGCCGGACCTCCGAGTACGGTTCCGTCTGGATCAACATCCCGCCGCGGACACCCGCATAGAGCCTGCGCTCCGTATCCTCTGGCGCCCTCTCGATTGGCTTCCCCATCCTGAGCAGGCGGAGGTTCTTCTTGTCCTTCAGGATCTCGAGAGCCTCTGGCTCGTAATCCGGGGCGATGACCGCCTCGACGAAGTGCTTCGACATCTCCTGCGCGGTCGCTGCATCCATCGGCTTGTTGAGGCCGACCACGCATCCGAATGCGCTTACGGTGTCGGCGTTGTATGCGACCATGAACGCCTCGGAGATCGTCTTCGCACTGGCGGTACCGCATGGATTGGTATGCTTGATGATCGTCGCGGTCGGCTTCTCGAAGTCGACGACGATCGACATCGCGGCATCCAGATCTAGGATGTTACAGTAGGAAAGCTCCTTGCCCTGGAGCTGGATCGCGTCCGCGATAGAGAGCCTATCCTTCTCGGAGACGATCTTGTAGAAGGCCGCCTTCTGGTGCGGGTTCTCTCCGTACCTCAGTTCCTGGAGCTTCGTGAATCCGAGTGTGAAGTCGTTCGGGAACAGCTCGCCGGTGAACTTCCGGCTCAGGTAGGTGCTGATTGTCGCATCGTACTTCGCCGTCTGCGAGTAGGCCTTGACAGCGAGCTCCCTCAAGGTCTCCTTCGAGAGCTCGGCGTTGTTCGCTTTCAGTTCCTGGAGGACCGCTGGATAATCGGAAGGATCGACGACGACAGCGACGCTGTCGTGGTTCTTCGCTGCTGACCTGAGCATGGAGGGTCCGCCGATGTCGATGTTCTCGATGACCTCCTCGATCTCGACGTGCGGCTTCATTATTGTCCTCTCGAACGGGTAGAGATTCACGACGACCATGTCAATCGGAGTGATCTTGAGCTTCTTAATCGCGTCCATGTGCTCGGGCAGATCTCGCCTCGCGAGGAGTCCTCCGTGGATCATCGGATGGAGTGTCTTAACCCTTCCGTCCAGTATCTCAGGGAATCCGGTCTCGTCAGAGACGTTCATCACATTTATTCCGGCTTCCCTGAGCGCCTTAGCGGTGCCGCCGGTCGACAGCATCTCGACGCCGAGCTCGGAAAGCCCCTTGGCAAAATCCATCAGTCCTGTCTTGTCTGAAACGCTGACTAAAGCCCTCTTAACGCGTACCAATTGCAGTGCCCCCATCGAAATTCCGGAGGGCATCCTTCCAAAAGGATGCCAACGAGATATCCGGGTTTATCATAAAAAGGTAACGAAGGGGTTCGATTCCAATGAGGTGTATCGGAAAAAAGGGACATTAGACTGCAACGCCTGTAAGCTGACACGAAAGAAAGCCTACGGAACAGGGAACTCGTAATGTTTGGTGCCGCCACCTACGAATGCGGCGTCGAATGGACGGCGTAGGAGTATATCTCGTTTTCGAAAACGGTGCTATTATCTAGATAATAAGTCCGAATGCCTGATGATGTCTTGAGACTCATAGTGATTGGGAGGTCATTAGTGGAGATGTAGAAGTGCATCGATTCAGAGGGCATCATGAACACCGATCTCATGATCTTCCCGTTAAGTGTTATTGTGATCGATAATCCACCGTTTGTGGCGGGGTTCCCGCCGTAGTATTGGTTTCTGTCATTGTCGTTCGTAACATCGATCCTGATTGGGCGCTCGGGTACTGGGTCTTTGTATCCGATAAGTTTGATATCATCGATATAGGCGCCCTCGCCAGCTGGGTAATTCGGCATGTAATTTTTGTCGTTGTCAAACATACTCCCCCTGATGTAATAGAATCCAATCAGCGTATGATTCGTCGGAATTTCAATTTCGACATGAGTCCAAGTCGCTTTCCCGGTGCGATTCCAGATCGTGGTAAAACCGACTCCGCTCCCTCCCGTACCGTTATAGCAAAGAACCGACAGTTCATCAATCAGGAAGGTTGTGTTGGCCGTGTATGGGGTATCCAGCCAAAACCAGAAGCTGAGGGTGACTTTGGAATAGTTCGCGAGGCGGAACAATTTCTCCCAATACGCAAACATATCCTCATCGACTTTGTGGAGCTGGACGTTGGTGGATGCATTGTCACTCAACTTGGAGTTGTCTCCGTATTGCGCACACCAGAGAGATTTCGTTCCGTTATGAGCTCTATAATTGTTGACCCCCCACCAATCCCAGGAATTGTTGTTCGAGAAGGCGTCGTCCCCAGTGAAAAGCCCGTCGAGAATGCCTCTATCGTAAGACAATGCGTTCATCGGAACATACGTCGAATTTTCGAAATCATCTTGGAAGATTATTGTCGGCGTCGTGTCCTCTATCAAGGCAGGCTTCAGTGCCATGGTGAATGCCGTCATCAAGATTGAAATTACGATGACAATCGCGACAATGACGATTAATGCTCTTGAATTTCTCGTTAGACGCCCTTCCATCGCAAATCGACCTCGGTTTTTTTATCATGTGCGGGTTTACCAAAGGATACGACAATATGGTTTTTCATTGACAACAAGTCCCCTGGTTAATAAAGAGTACTAATTAACCAATTCATCTGATTATCATCCGCCGATTCTGGGAAGATTCGTAACTGGTTCGTTGGTTCTTTCATTTCAGGATCAATAATTGATTTCAATAGTTTTTTCCAAATCGGATTTTTCAGTTTCTAGCTCGATTGAGGCGTCTTCCTGGCCTATCGTCTCCTCTGACTGCTCCTGCATTCCCAGTTGAAAGTGTCTCCTGTCATATTGGCAGTGATGGCTTCGTCGAGCGAAATTACTATACCGTTCGGGGGGTTGGCGGTCTGGACCTAAACTTGCAAATGGAGAAGATCTGGTGAAGGAGGTTAGAGCGACGGTCTCGGCAGCAGCTTCGCTTCCTTGGCGATGAATGGCACCATCTCTTCCCACATGACCGCCATTATATGGACGCCAGCGACCCCCTCGATGTGCTGGAGGCGGTCGATCATCTCGATGCAGATCTGGAGGCCTTCCTCCTTCTCGCGCTTCTCGTCCTTGGCCTTCTTTAGCCGGGCGATGATGTAGTCCGGGACCTTCATCCCGGGCACCTTGTTCTTCATGTATCTCGCCCCGCCCAAGGATTTGCAGGGGATGACCCCGGCCTCGATGAACACCTTCTCGTGCAGGCCGAGCTTCCTGACCTCTGCCATCCACCTCTCGAACCAGTCCATGTCGAATATTGCCTGGGTCTGGATGAACTGCGCGCCCGCGTTGACCTTCTTGGCGAGCCTCAGCGCCCTGTACTCGTACGGGGTCGCGAACGGGTTCTCCGCCGCTCCGAGGAAGACTTCCGGAGCCGTCTCTAGCTCTTCTCCGCTCAGCTGCTTCTTCGTATCCCTCATGTTCCTGAAGGTGTTCAGGAGCGAGACGGAGTCGAGGTCGAACACGCCTTTCGCGGACTTCTCGTTCCCGAATATCTGATGGTCCCCCGTTAGGCAGAGGACGTTACGTACCCCGATCGCAGAGGCGCCCAGCAGATCGCTCTGCAGCGCGATGCGGTTCCTGTCCCTGCAGGTCATCTGGACGATTGGCTCCAGACCTTCCTTCATTATGAGTACGGCGGATCCGATGCTCGACAGCCTGACGATGGCGGTCTGGTTGTCGGTGAGGTTGAACGCGTCTGCGCTCCCCTTCAGCTCCTTGCAGAGCTTGAGCATGTGAGCCGGGTCGGCGCCCCTTGGCGGGCCGATTTCCCCGGTGACGACGAACTTGCCTGATTCGAAGACCTTCTGGAGGTTGCTCTTGTCGCTCATTTCTTAACCTCCATGTCGGTCCTGTCGGTCGGCTGGATCAGCAGGTCCTTCCTGACGATCTTCCGCCTTCCCCCGGAGTGGCTCTTTGCCCAGTCCTTCGGCGCGCAGACCTGGGTGATCAGGTCAAGCCTGTTCTGCAGCTTCAATCGCTCGTATATCATGTACCAGGCGCAGTCGGTGTCGAGGTTTACCTCGCACTTCCCGTCGGCGGACCCGCCGCAGGCCCCGTTCCGCATGCTCTTGGCGCATCTGGACACCGGGCATATTCCGCCGGTCTCGAATATGATGCAGTCACCGCACGCGAGGCACTTCTCGCTCCAGACCCCTTGCTCCTCAGGCACTCCGAGGAAGCTCGTGTTGAGACCAGGATATGCCTGCTTCTCCGGGTAGAGGTCTCCGATTGTCTGGCATCCCAATCCGCAAGCCAATGAGACCACGCAGTCGGCGCCGAGGATCTTCGACTCAATCTCACGGACCCATTCCTTCTCGCACTGCCTCTCGACGACGTTCTCCTCGATGTCCCAGTCGAGCCCGTCCCTCGCCGACATGAGCCTCAGCGCGGACGCCAGTTCCGCGACCTCTTTCTCTCCGCCAGCCATCGAGATCGCGACGCATGTCTTGCAGCCGGAGATCAGGATCTTCTTCTTGCCTGCGAGCATCTTCGCAATCTCGCTCACGGGTTTCCTTTCGCCGATGATCACTTTATCGCCCCCTTGAACGGCAATGACGGAAGAGCTGCCAGCTTGCCCTCGAACTGCCTGATTTTCAGCATCAGCATCGCCCCGCTGACCGAGGCGGCGTTGATCATCTCGACCCTCTCGGGCTCCATCTTGATGTCCTTCAGGAGGTCTTTGATCCTGTCGACCCTCCCGCGTGCGAGCATCGATCCGACGTCGTGGAAGCAGTTGTCCTCCAAGCATCCGATGACGACGACACCGTCGGCGCCTGTTGCGATCGAATCGAGCATCTGGGTCGTCTCCAGTCGCCCGGTGCACGGGATCTTGACGATCTTGACAGACTCTGGAAGCGAATCGCCTGCGATAGAGGCGGCCTTCAACGCCGACAGAGCATGATTCTCGCACACGAACGCGACGATGTTAATCTTGCTCACATGACCACCTCCATCGAGGCGGCGATTTCCTTCGCGATCTGCGGCCTCGTGCAGTTCTTGAGCTCGATTGCTTTGCTCGGGCAGACTGCGACGCAGTTCCCGCATCCCTGGCACTTGTCGGCGATTATTACGGCCTTCCAGCTGTCGTTCATCTCTGCGGCGCGGTACGGGCACGTCCTCACGCAGGTGAAGCAAGCCGAGCACTTGGCTTCGGTAATCTCGGCGACGGCGGCCTTTCCTATGTGATAGCCCTGCCTCATCATCGCGATAATCTGTACGATCGTCGAGCTGAGCTCGGGTTCGATCTCATCGGTGAGTTTCGCGAAGTTAGAGTAGCCGACGAGGAAAACCCCGTCGCAGGATGATTGAGAGATACCTCTCTGCGGTCCTCTCGATCTCGCCTTGAAGTCCCAATCCGAAGGGATGAACAGCTTCTCGATGAAGACTGGCTCCCAGGGTCTGGTGGTTATCGGTGCGACGAGGACGTCCGCCTGTAGGTACAGCGTCTCCCCGAGGACGAGATCCTTGACAGAAATAAGGTTCTCTCCCTTCTCGATTTTCGGTCTTGTCTTGTCGTCGTACCTGATGAATTTCACGCCGGCCTCCGCGGCCTCCTTCCATACGAGCTCCAGGAGCCCGGCGGCCTTCACGTCCCTCGCAACGACTGCAATGTTGTCCGCGAGCTTGTCCTTCGCCGCTGTCTTTGTAGCTTCGAGCAGCGTGTGCCAGGCGGGAACCACCGGAGCGGCTTTCGAGTTGAAGGCGTTGAGATCGTCGATAAAGACCATCCCGCCGACCGCGCCGCTCGGATGCTCGGCGAACTGCTCGAGCGGTATGACCTTGATCTTGGAGTCCTTCGGAGGATTCACATCTGCAAAGCATCTCTCGCCGACGAGCAACACGGCGGCCGCGTCCGTCTCGGTCTCCACCCCTTTTCGGGTAAGGCTTATCTTGAAGTTTCCAGGTATCCCGGACAGGCATTGGGCGTTCGATTCGTCGATGACCTCCAGGTGCTTCGCTTTCATTGAATGAGTCTGAGGCATGATGATCTTCGTCGTCAAACCGTGAAATGCGAGAAGCCTCGCAGCCGCGACAGCGCGCTCTGAGGACCCGATGACCGCGACTGCTTTGCTCGCGAAGGCGATCTTCCTTTCCTTGAGAGGTTCTGCGAGCGATAGTCTTGCCGCGGCCTGCGATAGAGCACCGACGGTCCTCTCGATATTTCTCTTACTGGCCTTGTCCGATGTCAGTGATAAGTCGACGATATCGACCAGTGCGGGGTCGATGGATTTGGGCATCTTGGGAGCTTTTCCGGTTCGCTCAGCGGGGCACCACTGGCCGATGACAGCGCGGTCGCAGCCTCCGACAGGAATGTCCTGGAGGTTCTTCCTCGCATCCTCCCCGCAGAGCGATTTGATCATGATGACCGAGCCGGCCGATTCCTGGGACAACATGGAAATGATCCTTTCTGTATCCGCCTTCCCAATTCCTGAGCAGGCGCCACAATCTGAAAGCATGATGCAGACCTTGGAGTTCATCGCTTCACCTCCAGGTGTGAGAGGACGGATAGCGCAGTAGCTTTTCCGTCGGTGAACGATTCCTCGATGTCCATGGGAGCCTTGCATGAACCGGCGACAAACACGCCCCTCCACGAATCTTGGCTCACAACAAAGCCGAAAGAATCAGTCTTGAGGCCGAGCCTCTCTGCCAGGACCTTCGTCTCAGGTCTCGGTTGCCCTCCGACTGAGAGGATGACCATATCGTAAGTCCCCTCCTCTATCGTCGCGTCCGAGGCGGTGGTCCTCCTGACCAACAGGGTGTTGTTCGCTCCTTTCTGGATCACACTTGCGACCCCCTGCGACACGGTGAAGTTCTTCCTGTCGCCGATCCAGGCGAGCGCCTCCGTCCTAGGCTCGAATGTCCTGAGGTCCATGTAAAGGAAGTCGACCTGGGCGTCGGGGACCCTCTCGACCAGCGCCCTTGCGAACCGCAGCCCGTACTTGCAACAAAACTTGGAGCAGTACTCGACGCCGCCCTTCGTCGTCCTCGAGCCGACGCACTGGATTATCATGATCTTCTTCGGTTTCTGGCCGTCTGTCGGTCTTCGGATCTCACCGTGCTCTGCGATTATCCTCTCTGCGTCGAGGGAGGTCAGGACGTTGGGCAAATATCCATATCCGTAGTGCTGAACGCCGGTCGGGTCGATGGGATCCATGCCGGTCGCGACGATGACCGCCTTTCCCTGAACAGCGGCTGTCTTCAGCTTCTCATCGTAATCGAAGGCACCTGTCGGGCATACCTTCGCGCACTCGGTGCACTTCTTGCTCGTGAAATGCTGGCAAATCTCAGAGTTTATGTAAGGAGCATTAGGGACCGCTCCGTGAGGGGGTGCGACGAGGGCGCCGATGACCGGGCACGCCGCCGCGCATTTCCCGCATCCAGTGCATTTTCCGATATTGACGTATCTTGGTGAGATCTTTAACTTGAACTCCGTGCCGCCGTCCTTTGAGGATGAGCCCTCGATTGCCGCCATCGGCACGACCTCGAGGCCACTGGCGTTCGCCATTCGGCTCCCGGAGTCCCTCGGCATGCAGACATGGCACCTTGTGCATTCGACATCCCCCTTGCAGGACAGGTCGAGCGGGACACCTCCGGCAAATGCCGCCGATTCGAGGACCATTACCGTCTTTCCGAGAGACAGCAGGGTCTCAGCAGCACCGATTCCAGCAGGTCCACCGCCTATTATGATCACGTCGCTCATTCTCTCACTTCCGGTTCCGATTCCGCTCTCCGATCGGGCGGCGATAGATGCGATTTCAGAATCGGGAGGGAGCAGTAGCTCGCGCCCCCCGACCCTGCTCGCGACTACTCAGACCGATATAAGATAGAATAAAAGGTTTTGAATCCTCCTACCGAGGCCGGCAGGAGGATTTCTTCAGCTGGCTCAGTTCAGGCCCTTGATCCAGCCGGTCTCGTCATCGACGTCGATCTTCTCGGCCGACGGCACTACGGGCAGTCCTGGCATGGTCATGACCTCCCCGGTGAGCGGGACGATGAATCCTGCTCCGTTGGAGAGCCTGACCTCGCGGACCGTCAGCGTCCAGTCCCTCGGCGCCCCGATCTTCTTGGGGTCGTCGGTGAGGGACAGCTGGGTCTTCGCCATGCAGAGGGGCAGCTTGTCGTTGCCAGCCTTCTCAATGGCTTCGATGTCCTTCGGGGCCGTTCCGGTGTAGACGATGTCCTTCGCGCCGTATATCTCGGTCGCGACGATCTTGATCTTCTCCTTTATCGACATATTCACGTCGTAGAGGAACTTGAAGTTCGGTTTCTCCTTGTCGAGAGCCTCAAGAACGGCCTTCGCCAGGTCGATTCCTCCCTTGCCTCCCTCGGCGAACACCTTCGACAGCGCGCATCTGGCACCGATCTTCTTGCAGTGCTCGATGTGGTGCTTCACTTCTTCGTCGGTGTCGCATGGACCGAAGTGGTTGACGGCCACGATGACAGGCAGTCCGAACTTCTTCATGTTCTCGACGTGCTTGTCAAGGTTCTCGTATCCCTTCTGCAACCACTCCAGGTGCTGCTTCATGTTCTCAGCGGTCGGCTTCTTGTTGAGCTCGGTCTGAGGCATGCCGCCGTGGATCTTCAGCGCCCTGATGCTCGACACGATGACGACTGCGTCGGGCTTGAACCCGCCCTGCCTGCACACGATGTCGAGGAACTTCTCGGCGCCGAGGTCGGCTGCGAATCCGCCTTCCGTGAACACGTAATCGGCCAGCTTGAGCGAGTACTTCGTCGCGATTATCGAGCTGTTGCCGTGCGCGATGTTGGCGAACGGCCCGGTGTGGTCGAAGCACGGGACTCCCTCAAGGCTTTGGATGAGGTTCGGCTTCAGGGCTTCCCTGAGAAGGAGCATCATAGAGCCGATTCCCTTCAGTTTGTCGGCGGTGACGGGTTTGCCGTCGTATGTGTAGGCGACGACAATCCTCGACAGCCTGGCCCGGAGATCCTTGTAGTCCTTCGCGAGAGCAAGAATGGCCATGATTTCAGAGGCGACTGTTATGTCGAACCTCGACTCGTGCGGCACTCCGCCGGCGGCCCTGCCACCGAGGCCGACGATGATCTTCCTCATCTCACGGGCATTCATGTCCATGACTTTCCCCCAGACGATCTTCGTCGGGTCGATTCCGAGCTCGTTCTTGTGGGAGATGTGGTTCTCGATGAGCGCCGACAAGAGGTTGTGAGCTGATGTGACCGCGTGGAAGTCCCCGTTGAAGTGCAGGTCGATGTCCCACATGGGGTAGACCTGGGAGTAACCTCCGCCAGTCGCGCCTCCCTTGATACCGAAAACGGGACCTAGGGATGGCTCTCTCAGTGAAAGCATGACCTTCTTGCCGAGCTGCGCCATGGCCTGTGCGAGGCCGATGGACGTGACGGTCTTGCCCTCACCTGCTTTCGTCGCGGTGATCGCTGTCACTAGGATGAGTCTTCCATCCTTGTTCTTCTCGAACCTTTTCAGGACGTCTAAGGGAACCTTCGCCTTGTACTTCCCATAGAACTCGATGTCGTCCTCGGAAAGGCCGATCATCGCCGCGATCTCTTCAATCGGTTTGACCTTTGCCTCTTGGGCAATTTCAATGTCCGCCTTAATTGTT
>Ga0315297_10002019_pt1 | contig 12751 bp, 1 predicted proteins | sample YL17G15_0_MG_FD_203628 | JGI IMG/M metagenome (GOLD analysis project Ga0315297, IMG submission 203628) | Sediment microbial communities from Yellowstone Lake, YNP, Wyoming, USA - YL17G15_0 | ecosystem: Environmental > Aquatic > Freshwater > Lake > Sediment | place: USA: Wyoming | collected... | reverse complement strand
AAACAGCTGCAGCCAAACAGGAATAAGCATAGCATCACTTCCTTATGGAAAATACAAAGTATTCGCAAGAACAACAGAAACAACAGAAAACAATACTGTAGACAGCAACACAACAACACTAATAGTATGCAACGGAACAGAAGGAATATGCGCGTACGCAGACTACAACCAAAACGGAAAAATAGATATTTGCCAGACAGGACCAGAAAACCCAGCAGACTACACAATATTTGACGGAAACACCACCGATTTCAACAATGCAGCAGACATAGAAAACGTTTCAAACGCAGTAATAGAAAACAGCACAGCAGGAAAAATAGAATGGCTAAACCCAATAAACGCGTCAGGAGCAAACTTCAGCAAACACGTAATCATAACAAAGAATTTTGTATCAGTAAACAGCAGCGGATTAGACACAACTATCAATACTAGTGCAAACATAACACTATACACACTGAATTTGATTAATCCACACATACTAAAAGACGGACAAAAATGCACACAACCAGAATGCACAATACTAAACAACAACGCAAACAACATAGTGTTTAATGTTACACACTTCACCAATTACTCAGCAGAAAATAATACTGCGCCAACAATCACTTCAGTAAACATAACACCAACAATAGCAACAGACAACGACAACTTAACAGCAAACGCACAATACAACGACGCAGAAGGAGACAACGTAACAATAACATACAACTGGATAAAAAATGGTGTCTCTACAACAGTACTAAACATGCCATTCACTTCTCCAATAAACAACGGAACAACAAACACAACATACGACTTCTCAGGAAACAACAACCACGGAACAATAAACGGAGCAACATGGACACCAAACGGACAAGTAGGAGGAGCGATGCAGTTTGACGGAAGCGCAACGTACATAAACATACCAGACAGCACAAGCCTAAACTTCAACAAGAACGCAACATGGGAATTCTGGCTGTACCCACACACATCAGCAAACCAAATATTCTTTGCAAAATTCAGTAGCTACAGCACACATGGTTATTACATACAATATGCAACTAACAATGGAGGGACATTTCGGTTCGAACAAGGAACACCTGGAGGACTAAAAGAGACTTATTCAACACCAAGCGCAATAAGCGTAAACACATGGCAACACCTAACCTTTGTAAAATCTGGAACAAAAGCAACAATCTACAAGAATGGTGTAGATATAACACTATACAACGACTCACACCCAGACATAACAACAAACAACGACCCATTATATATAGGAACATACAGAGACATAGCACAAGTATTAGACGGACTAATGGACGAAATAAAAATCCACAACTACTCACTAACACCACAACAAATACTTGCAAATTACCAAGCAGGACAGGAAGGACACGGAAACAACTTAATAATATCACAAGAAACAACAACAGGAGATACTTGGAACGTAACAGCAACACCAATAGATAATTATGGACTGAACGGAAGCACAATTAGTTCAAGCAACAAAGTATTAATAGGAGACAGCGACGGAGACGGAACAATAGATGCTTATGATGGATGCAACAACTCTCAAGCACCTTCAGGAATGGTAAGCATGTGGAGCTTTGAAGAAATAGAAGGAAACACAACATACGACTCATATGATAACAACCCAGGAACTGTAAACGGAGCAGTATGGAATTCATCAGGACAAATTGGAAAAGCAATGCAATTCGACGGAAACGATTATGTTTTGAATGACACAGCAAATTTCAGAAGCTCTGATTCACAAGGAACAATAACAGCATGGATAAAACCAAATAGTGTATCTACACCTCAAACTATATTTGTAAGCGCAGATTATGCTTCAGCCAACAGATATATAGGAATACTTCTTCGTAATGATGGAAAAATAGGTATTATCCAATGGAATGCAGACGGAGGCTCGGATACACACGTTTACGGCAATAATCCATTAAGTGCTAATACCTGGTACCATGTTGCTTTCGGTTCAAACGGAACAACATACATTTCATACATTAACGGCATCCAACAACCATTAACAATACAAACAGGAACAAACAACGGAGACTGGTTCGCAGACACAGACTCAAGAGATAATTGGGCAATAGGAACATCAAAGTACAATAACCAGTTCGTAAACTACTTCAACGGACAAATAGACGAACTAGCAATCTACAACAGAAGCCTGACAGCAACAGAAATAATACAACAATACATGAACAGCGGATACTACAACAAAGGATACTGCGAAGCATACAACCCAATCTGCGGAAACGGAATAGTAGATATAGCAGAACAATGCGATGACAACAACACAATAAGTGGAGACGGATGCAACGCAACATGCCAATACGAAGATAAAGACAATGACGGAACACCAGACTACTATGACAGATGCAACAACACAAACGCACCAGCTGGAATAGTTTCTTATTGGGGATTCGAAGAAGGAACAGGAACAACAACATACGACTCATACGATTCAAACCCAGGAACACTAGTTAACGGACCAATCTGGAACAGCACAGGAAAACTAGGAAAAGCAATGCAGTTCGACGGAACAAATAATTATTTACAACTACCTCCAACACTCCCAGTCATGATAAAAGACGGAACAACCTCAACAATCTCATTCTGGTACAAAGGACTAGACACTCCAGCCCAATATGATAATATTTTCGTATTCAACCAGATCAACCAAGACTGCGCAAGCAACTTTATCCTTCAACGAGAAACCGCATCCAACACCGAAAGAATTTTTGTAAACTGCGCACTAGTCTTAGACACAATATGGAATCCCACAATAGGAAAATGGTATTATGTCACAATAACCCACAGCAACGATGACAAAATAAGATTTTATTTAGATGGAAACCTAACCACCACAAGCGAAGACCTAACTGACCACCCAACCACCACCAACGGAGCATACTTCTCAAAATTCTACGGAGGAAGATACAGAGACATGACACTAGACGAAATAGCAATATACAACAGAAGCCTGACAGCTTCTGAAGTTTACGAACAATACCAGACAGGACTATTAAACAAAGGATACTGCGAAAACATAAACTTCCCACCAACACAAGAAATTCCTATACTAAATTCTACTTACGGCACTAATCTAACAACAGAAAACCTGACAGTATACAACCAATCAACATTCGACATTGATGGAGATTCCGTAAAAAATATTATCAACTGGAACAAAAACGGACAAAGCATAACCGTACTAAACATGCCATTCGAAGCAGGATCAAACTCAACATTCACAAAAGACTACTCAGGATACGCAAACAATGGAACAGTAAACGGAGCAATATGGACTTCTAACGGAAAAACAGGAGGAGCATACCAATTTGATGGAGTGGATGATTATATTAATATAACAAATTCAGAAAACATAACTAATTGGTCTATTTCTATATGGATTAAAGCAATTACAGCAGCAAGTTCAAGAGGAGTAATTGAAAAACATGACATGAACGGGATTGTTTATGGGATATGGTTAAATCCATCCGGTAACGCTTATCCTATTTATGGTGATTCAAAATATAGACTAGTTTCTGGTAACACAGATGTTGATGATAATAATTGGCACCACCTAGTTATTACTTATGATGGAAAACCATACGTGTATATTGATGGCATCAATAAAACATCCAATTTAGATACTATTGATAGTGATTATAGTATCTCTAAACTTAACGTTTTATCTATTGGTAGAGGTGAAGTAACTAATAATTATTATTCTTATACCGGTTTAATAGATGAAGTACAAATCTACAACTACACACTAACACCACAACAAGTTCTTGCAACATACAACAATAGAACAAACCTGATAGTAGCAGAAGAAACAAGTGCAAGAGATGTATGGCAAGCATGCATAACACCAAACGATGGAACAACAGACGGAAACACAAACTGCAGCAACAACCTAACAATACTAAATTCAGCACCAACACTAAACACGACAATACCAAACCAGATATGGCAAGAAGACACGAACACAACAATAAACCTAACACAATACTTCACTGATATCGATGGAGATAACCTAACCTACACATCAACAACATCAGACAACATAACAGTAACAATAAACAACGAAACAGGAATAGCAACACTAACACCACAAACAAACTTTTACGGAACAAGAAACATAACATTCACAGCATACGACCAATACGGAGCAAATATAACAAGCAACAACATAACACTAAACATAACAAACGTGAACGATGCACCATACAACAACGCAACAATACCAGACATAACATTTGATGAAGACACATACAACAACAGCATAAACCTAGACAACTACTTCACAGACATAGACTCCACAGACCTCAACTACACAAACGAATGCAACACAACAAACATAACAATAAACGTAAACAACAACACAGGACAAGTAAACATAACAGCAACGCCAAACTGGAACGGAAAAGCAACATGCAACTTCACAGCAAACGACGGACAACTAAACAGCAACACAAGCAACAACATACTAATCACAATAAACCCAGTAAACGACGCACCAACACAAACAACAACAATACCAAACATGACATGGCCAGAAGATACTATTAATGACAGCTTGAACCTTTCAAATTATTTCACAGACATAGACGGAGATGACCTGAACTGGACATCAACAAATGTTCAGAATATAACAGTAAACATAGACAACAACACAGGAATTGTAATATTTAATCCTAATACCAATTTCACAGGAATAAGAAATATTGTATTCACAGCATATGATGGAAACGGAGGAAGCATCGAAAGCAACAACATAACATTAAATGTAACAAACGTGAACGACGCACCATGGAGTGTAGATTTACTAACACCAACAAACAATTACAACACAACAAACACAACACCAAACCTTGACTGGACAGACTCTTACGATGTAGACACTGAAGATGTGCTAATTTATTATCTAGAAATAGATGACAACAATGATTTCAGCTCGCCAGAAATAAACCAGAACACAACAAACTCAGAATACACGCTAACACAAGAACAAAACCTAACAGACAATGTCTATTATTGGAGAATCATAACATGCGACAACAGCAACGCAGCAAACAACTGCACAGCATCAACACAGAACAGAACATTCAGAGTAGACACCACAGCACCAACAATAACAATACAAAACCCTAAAAACAACAACATAACAGGATGGACAATACCATTACTAACAACAATAAGCGACGCAGGAATAGGAATGGACAGTGCATGGTATGAAATAACTAACTCATCTGATTCAATAATTGTATCAGGCACCATAAACTCAACAAATAACTGGGACAGCGAATGGATAACAACAAAAAATAATCCTGCAGACGGAAACTACACGTTCAAGGTATACGCAAACGACACATTAGGAAACAATAATACAATAAACACAACTTTCGTCTTAGACAACACAAAGCCAAGCATAACAATAGTGTACCCTGACAATATTAACTTAAGCAAAAACTTCAACCTAGACATAAGAAACTACAACGAACACCTAGTAATCGCATGGTACAACATAACTGATTCAATAGGAATATTATACAAGAACAACTCTAACTATAATATAGGAGCACCAAGCATTAACTGGACAGACTATATCAACATAACAACATGGCCAGACGGATTGTACAACCTAGCAACTTACGTACAAGACATAGTAGGAAATAATTGGACAGTCACCACAACATTCACAGCAGACAAGACACCACCAACATACTCAGGAATAAAAAGAACCCCAGACCCAATATATAACACAATAGATGTGATGCTAAATATCACATGGACAGACCCTAGAGGCATTGATTATGTAGTGATAAGACACAACGCCACAGGAAATTGGACAAACGCAGCAGTAAGCAAGAACGGCGATGAATACTACACAATCATAAATTCCTCCTTACTAAACAACCAAGAAACAATCGCTTGGTACTCAGACGCAAACGATACTGTATCAAACCCTAATGTCACAACTTATCAATTCTTCACAGTACAAAACAGAAACCCAACCTCAACAACCATACCGACCATAACTTGGCCAGAAGATTCTAATATATCAATCAACTTGAGCGATTATTTCAGTGATCCTGACAGTGATTATTTGAACTTTACATCAACAACACCTTCTGATGTTGTTGTTTCTATCAATAATGATACTACAATTGTGAACCTTGTTCCAGCAGCAAACTTCACAGGAACCAGAACAATAACATTCACAACATACGATCCTTACGGAGGAATCAATGTCTCAAATGAAATAAATTTGAATATAACCCCAGTCAATGACGCTCCATCCTTCATAACAACAATTGCTAACCTATCATGGCCAGAAGATATAGTAAATAACAGTTTGAACTTATCATTGTACTTCGCAGATATAGATGGAGACGACCTGAACTGGACATCAAATATTCCAACAAACATCGCTGTCTCAATAGATAATGAGACAGGAATAGTAACTCTAACCCCTGATGCTAACTTTACAGGAACAAACAACATAATATTTACTGCAATAGACACTGGCGGACTAACTGCTCAATCAAACAACATAACATTGAACATAACAGCAGTAAATGATGCACCAAGCTTTACTGCAACAATCCTGGATATGTTCTGGCCAGAAGACACAACAAACAACAACCTAAACCTAACCACATACTTCTACGACATTGATGGTGATGACTTAAACTGGACATCAACATTTGTTGAGAACATTTCAGTCAGCATTAATAATAACACAGGAATTGTCACGTTGACTCCTGATGCAAACTTCACAAACATAAAAACAATTATTTTCACTGCATGGGATCCTTCTGGATTAAGTGCTTTGTCTAACAACATAACTTTGAACGTCACTCCAATCAACGATGCTCCTACTTTGTTGTCTTCAATATCTAATAGGTCCTGGTCTGAGGATACAATAAATAACAGTCTGAATCTATCTAATTACTTCACTGATATCGACGGAGATGACCTAAACTACACCTCAACAAACCCTGCAAATATCATTATTTCAATTAATAATGATACAGGAATAGTTACCTTAAGTCCTACTGTAAATTATACAGGAACAGATTATGTTGTATTCACGGCAATAGACCCTAACGGATTGAGTGCTGAATCAAACAATATAACACTAAACATAACAGCCATCAATGACGCACCAACATTCATAACAATAATACCAGACTTATCATGGCCAGAAGACACAACAAACAACAACCTGAACTTGACAGCATACTTCCATGACATAGATGGAGATGATCTAAACTGGACATCAACAAGTCCTGCAAACATTAGTGTGTCAATAAATAACGAAACAGGAATTGTGACACTAACTCCTGATGCAAACTTTACAGGAACAAGAAGTGTTATATTCACAGCTTATGACCCAAGCGGACTCACAACAGAATCAAACAACATAACACTAAACATAACACCAGTAAATGATGCACCATCACTAATAATAAACATACCAAACCAGACATGGAATGAAGACACAAACATCACAATCAACCTAACAACATACTTCTATGATATAGACGGAGACGAACTAAACTACACAAGCACAACACCAGAAAACGTTAGCGTAACAATAGACAACATAACAAAGATTGCAAAAATAATACCTAATCCTAACTTCAACGGAATAAACTATATAATATTCACAGCAATGGATACTGATGGTTTGACAACAGAATCAAACAACATAACATTAACAATAACGCCAGTAAACAATGCGCCAACCAACAACGCAACAATACCAGACATAACATTTGACGAAGACAAATATAATGACAGCACAAACCTAGACAACTACTTCACAGATATAGATTCTGCAGATTTGAATTATACAAGAGAATGCAACACAACAAACATAACAATCACAATTGATAACACAACAAAAATAGTCAACATAACCACAACACAAAACTGGAACGGAAATGCACAATGCAACTTCACAGCAAACGACGGACAACTAAACAGCAACACAAGCAACAACATACAAATCACAGTAAACCCAATCAATGACGAACCAACACTAAACACAACAATATCAGACATGACATGGCCAGAAGATATAGTAAATAATTCATTAAACCTAACACAATACTTCACAGACATTGATGGAGATGATTTAAACTACACATCAACGATTGTTGAAAATATAACAGTAAGCATAGACAACAACACAGGAATCGTAACACTCACACTAGACAACAACTTCAACGGAATAAGAAACATAATATTCTACGCAACAGACGGAACAAACACAACACAAAGCAATAACCTAACACTAAACATCACACCAGTAAACGATGCACCAATACTAATTTCTAACATCACAGACAAGACATGGGATGAAGACACAACAACAACCACCATAATAAACACACACTACACAGACCCAGAAAATGACACACTAAACTACACAACACAAGGAAATGTAAACATAGCAATAACAATAACTAACGGAATAGCAACACTAACACCAACACCAAACTGGTACGGAACAGAAACAGTAAGAATCATAGCAAACGACGGAGAATACAACACAACATCAAACAACATAACATTAACAGTAAATGATGTACCAGAACCAACAACAGGAGGGAGTGGTAGAGGAGCAACAGGAGGAATAAAAAGACCAAAACAAGAAGAACAAAACATAACAAAAGAAGAATACAGCATAATAAAAGACCAAGAATACACGTTCCAACTACAAGGACCAATAGCAACAAAAAGCATTGTAAAAACAAACAAGAACATAAAAGAAGCAAGCTTCACACCAAAAGAACTAACAACACAAGAAGTACAACAAACACAAGACGTATACAAATACTTCCAGATAACACCAGAAGGAATAACAAGCCAAGACATAGCATACTTCAGAGTAGAATTCAAAGTAGAAAAAGAATGGATACAAAAAAACAACTACACAGCAATAATAGTCAAGAAATACGAAGAAGAACAATGGAAGAGCGTAATCACAAAATACACAAGAAGCGACCAAGACTACAACTATTACGTAGCATATGTAGACAGCTTCAACCCACTAGCAATAACAGGATATAAAGAAACGATAAAAGAACAATCATTCATAACCTCAATAATACCAATAGAAAGATTGCCCGCAAGCTTGCAAACCACACAAATACAAATAATACTATTAATACTAGCAATAGCCGCAATAATAGCAGGAATAATAACACTAACCATATTCTCAAGAAAACCAATAATTGCAACAATAAACAACATAAAAAAACAAACAAGAAAAATCATAAAAAAGCACGAAGAAAATAAACAAATAGAAGCACGAAGAAGAAGAGCAAGAAAAGCAGCAAAAACAAGAAAAATAAAACAAAAAGAAGAACAAGAAAGAGCAAGAAAAGCAGCAGAAACAAGAAGAATAACAAGAGACATACAAGAATTATACAAACAAAAAATACTAAACATAAGACTAAAGAATAAAATAGAACAAGAAAAACAAGAAAGAAAAATAACAGAAAAAACAACAAAAGAACAAGAAAGAAAACAAGCAAAAGACAGAAGAAAAGAAACACTGAAAAACATAAAAAACAACCTACTAAAAGATCTACACTACCTGGGACTTTACAAAACAAAACATGAAAAAGAACTGCAGAACAGAAGAAAAGAAGAAGAACAAAGAAGAATACAAGAAACAATACAGAAAGAACAAAAAATAAGACAAGAACAAGAAAGAGCAAGAAAAACAGCAGAAACAAGAAGAACAACACAACTACAAAAACAAAAAGAAGAACAAGAAATAAAGAAACAACAAGAACTAAAAGCACAAAAAGCATTACAGACAAAGCTGGAAAACAAGAGAATAAAAGAACAAATAGAACAAGAAAGAAAAGAAGAAGCAGAAAACAAGAGAATAGAACAAGAAAAACAAAGAACAAGAGAAGAACAGCTAAAAACACAGATAGAAGAACAAAAAATAATAAAACAAGAAGAAAAAGTAAGAAAAGCAGCAGAAACAAGAAAAATAAAAAAACTACAAAAACAGAAAGAAGAACAAGAACAAAAACTGAAAGAAGAAAACAAAAGACTGCTAAGACAAAAAGAAAGAATAGAAAAACTAGTGCAAACAAGAAAAATAAGATTAGAAGAACAACAAAAGATAGAACAAGAAAAACAAAGAAAAGAAAAACAACAAAAAATAGAAGAACTCAAAGAAAAGAACAAACAACTACAACAAGAAAAGATAAAGAGAACAAAAGAAAGAACACAAGAAGCAAAACAAAAAACATTACAAATACTACACGATCTAGGCATATACAAGACAAAACAAGAAAAAGAACTGCAAAAGAGAAGAAAAGAAGAAGAACAAAGAAGAATACAAGAAACAATACAGAAAGAACAAAAAATAAGACAAGAACAAGAAAGAGCAAGAAAAGTAGCAGAAACAAGAAAAATAAAACAACTACAAAAAGAAATCATCAAAGAACCAAAGACAGCAATAAAACCATTACACATAACGAAATTGTTACCAAGAATAGAGACAAGAGAAGAAAAGATAAGAAAGATAAAACAAGAACTAGCAACAATAGATGAAGAGATAGAAAGAACAAAAACAGAACGTACAAGAAAGAAAGAACCACAACTAAAAGATGGAAAGATAGCACAAGAACTTGAAGAGTTAAACAACCTAGAAAACCAAATAAGAAACGCCAAAAAGAAACACCTGAAAAAGAAAGAAGATATAGAACAACTAGAAGAAGAATTCAAGAACATATAATATAGTACACTAGTTCTTACATGATTATACAAATACTTACTTGATTAAATTAAATATGATTAATACCCACATAGATATGTTAATACTTACATGATTAAATAGTGACACACAGATTATAGATAATAATATATACTTACATGATTAACTAAATACCTACATAGTTCATAGTAAGTATTAAAACCACATACTTACATAGATAAGTATTACCCTTACATGATTAAATAATAAACAAATGAAAAGGTTTAAATATATCCCTAAACCTTACATGATTAAGATAATACCTACATAATATGTCAGAAAAAGAGCAAGAAGAAAGAAAAAAACAAGAAATAGCTAGTTCTCAAGTAGCTGAAGAATTCAAAAAACTAGTAGCAGAATTCAAAAACAAATACCAACTAAACGATTACGAACTAATAGACCTAATTCTTGGCCAAAAGACTGAAACAAAAGAATCCATACCAGTTGATTGCTTCAACAAAAAACTAGGAAGCCTAGAAACCATAACAAAATACCTAAAAGAAAACAAAAACCTAAAATTCAAAAAAATAGCAGAACTCACAGGAAGAACAAGCAGCGCAATAACAAACACATACAACAAAGCAAAACAAAAAATGCCAGAAAACATGGCACCAAAATCAGACATCCTAATACCAATACACATCCTCACAAACAAAAAACTGAGCGTACTAGAAAACATAGTAGTACACCTAAAAGAAGAACGCAACATGAAACTAAGAGAAATAGGCAAAGCCCTAGAAAGAAGCGAGAAAACAATAGGGACAGCATACAACAGGGCAAAAAAAAGATGAACAACCAAACACAAAAAAGGAGAATGCAAAGAACACTCGCAATAACCACAATAGTATTACTGATATTGACATTCAACATAACAATGTACTATGCAAATAACATGCTAACAGGACTAAGCGTGTACCAAGAAAGCCCAACATGGCAAAACAACCTGACAAACACAAGCACGAACTCAATAGCACTAGCAGACTACGACAACGACGGATATGTAGACATGGCAGTAATAGGATTTGACGGAGCAAATAGGATAGCAAAGATCTATCACAACAATGGAACAAGCCTGAATGAAAACACAAACTACTCAGCAAACCTGATAGGAGTAAAAGATGGAAGCTTAACATGGACAGATTATAACAACGACGCTAAAAATGATTTAATTATCGCAGGAGAAAGCATAACAGGAAGAACAACAAGAGCATACACAAATAATGGAACAACACTGAATTATGACAACACATACTCAGCAAACCTAGCAGGAGTTGACCAAGCAAGCATAACAGCAGCAGATTACAACAACGACGGAAAAACAGACCTAGCAATAACAGGATACAGAGACGCATCAACACACAAAATAACAAAACTCTACAAGAACAACGGAACAACATTCATAGAAGACACAGCATACGAAACAAACCTTGAAGGAATAAGCAAAGGAGCAATAGCATTCGCAGACTACAACAAAGATGGAAAAATAGACATTGTAATAATAGGAGAAAATGAACTACTAAACCCAACAGCAAAACTATACAAAAACAACGGAACAACATTCATAGAAGACACAACATATGAAGAAAACCTGACAGGAACAGTAGAAGGATCACTAATGTGGCAAGACTATGATAACGACGGAGACTTAGACCTGACAATAACAGGAAGCTACACAGCAAAAGTGTATGAGAACACAGGAACAAAACTACAAGAAAATAACGCATACACTCAAAACTTGACAGGAATAATAACAGGAAGCATAACATGGGGAGACTACAACAACGACGGAAAAACAGACCTGGCATTGAGCGGATACACAACAAGCTTTGAAAGCATAACAAAACTATACCAAAACACAGGAACAAACCTGACAGAATACGACGAAAACCTAACAGGAGTGCAAAGAGGAACAATAGCATTCGCAGACTTAGACAACGACGGAGACCTAGA
>Ga0315297_10002017_pt1 | contig 12755 bp, 11 predicted proteins | sample YL17G15_0_MG_FD_203628 | JGI IMG/M metagenome (GOLD analysis project Ga0315297, IMG submission 203628) | Sediment microbial communities from Yellowstone Lake, YNP, Wyoming, USA - YL17G15_0 | ecosystem: Environmental > Aquatic > Freshwater > Lake > Sediment | place: USA: Wyoming | collected... | reverse complement strand
CACGGAAGGCGCTCATCAAGAGCGAGCTGCCGAGGGCGGTGGTCAGGAAGAGCAACCGCCACGTCAGGGTCCAGATCATCGATTTCGCGATGGAGGGCGACAAGGTCATCGCATCCGGGTACTCCGGGGAACTGGCGGACATCGGCTGGAAGGGGAACTGCGACAACACCCCCGGCGCCTATCTCACCGGCTTCCTGGCCGGAACGAGGTCGATTGAGGCGGGAGTGAAGGAAGCCGTGCTGGACATCGGAAGGCACGTCCCCGTGAAAGGGTCCGTCATCTTCGCCGCACTGAAAGGCCTGCTCGACGCAGGGATGACACTGCCTCACAGCAAGGAAGTTCTGCCGAACGACGACAGAGTCAGTGGCAAGCACCTTTCTGAGAGCACCCAGAAGAGTTTCACTGCAGTCAAGACGAAAATGATGAAGAAGGGAGGCGACAAGTAATGGCCAATTGGACTCCCAAGACCCGCCTGGGAAAGCTGGTGGCGGAGGGCAAGATCACGACCATGAGCGACGCATTGGCGACAAGGCTGCCGCTGCGAGAGGCGGAGATAGTGGACATACTGCTGCCTGAAGTCGCCGACGAAGTGCTCGACGTCAACATGGTCCAGAGAATGACCGATTCCGGAAGGAGGGTCAAGTTCGCAATTACCGTCGTCGTCGGCAACCGCGATGGTTTCGTCGGCATCGGCCGTTTCAAGGGCAAGGAGGTCGGGCCCAGCATAAGGAAGGCGATCGATGTCGCGAAGACGAACATCATCGAGGTCAAGAGGGGGTGCGGCTCATGGGAATGCGGCTGTGCGACGCCCCACTCGCTGCCTTTCGAAGTGATCGGGAAGACCGGTTCGGTCGTAGTCACGCTCAGGCCTGCGCCGAGAGGTACCGGCCTGGCTGTCGGGGATATCGCGAAGACAGTGCTCCGGATGGCGGGCATCACCGACGCCTGGGGTATGACCGGCGGTCACTCCAAGACCACTACCAATTACTCCCTCGCAGCGTTCGAAGCGCTCAGGCAGACCATGCTCGTCAAGGTGACCGACGAGCAGCGCGACAGGCTGAAGATCGTCGCCGGTCCCGTCGGCCTGCAGGTCGCTCCAGCGGGCGAATCCGCAATGTCTGAAGAGCCCGCGAAGGAAGAGGATTCGAGTGGCGAGGATATTCCTTCCGTGAAGGAGATCGAAACAGGCGGAGGTAATTGACATGGCATACGCTGTAATCAGAGTTAGAGGCTCCGAGCAGGCCGGAAGCACGGTCTGGACCACGCTCAAGCAGATGAGGCTCCATAAGATCAACCATATGGTCTTCCTGCCCCAGGACGCCTCCACCGAGGGGATGCTCCAGATGGTCAAGGACTATGTGACCTGGGGAGAAGTCTCAGCAGAAATGGTGGCGAAGGTGCTTCTCAAGAGAGGGGAGACGCCAGGCGGTGCTTCCCCCATTAACGACGATTTCATCAAGAAGAACAGCGAGAAGTACAAGTCGATAATCTCGTTCGCAAAGGCGATCGCATCGAACGAGGCGAGGCTCTCGGACGTCGAGAACCTCCAGCCAGTCATCCGGCTTCATCCGCCCCTGAGAGGCTACAAGAACATCAGGAACTCGTTCAAGCTGCGCGGGGACTTGGGGTACAGGGGCAGCACGATCGAGAAACTGTTGGAACGGATGATCGCCGCAGTTCCCGGAGAGTGATACGGATGGTCAGCAGAACCAGTAAGTTCAGAGGAAGCAGGACCCATGGCCGCGGAAAGAAGGCCGGCAGAGGCGCTGGCCTGCATGGTGGCAGAGGAAACGCGGGGCTTCACAAGCACAAGTACATCACGCTCGTGAAGTACATGCCTGACCACTTCGGGCACCACGGCTTCAAGAGACCCCAGTCTGTCGTCGCGCAGAACACCACCATCAACCTGTCCGAGCTGGAGATCAGCATCGAATCCCTCAAGAAAGACGGATTCGCCGAGGTGAAATCCGGCAAGACCGTGGTCGATCTCAGGAAGGCCGGAATAGACAAGCTTTTGGGCTCTGGAAGGATTACCATCCCGGTCGAGGTCATCGTGGATTCAGCATCCGCCAGGGCGAAGGAAAAGCTGGCAGAGGCCGGCGGCAAGCTCTTGGGAGAATGACGGCATCCCGGGGTACGGCTCCGTCGGATCGGTGAAAGAACAGAGGGCTGAGGACAGTAAATTATAGGAATGGTGAAAATGGCAGAGGAGAGGAAGAGCCTACTCTACAAGCTGAAGCCGCTCACGGACAGGCTACCCGCGGTCCGCAAGCCGGAGGGGCACGTCCACTTCCGGACCAAGATGATGTGGGTGGTCCTCATCCTGGTGATCTACTTCGCCATGACCAACATAATGATCTACGGTCTTGACTCGACGAAGAATCTCGATCTCTTCGCCCAGTACAGGGCGATCCTGGCTGGCGCGCAGTTCTCGCTGATGCACCTTGGCATCGGGCCGATCGTCACGGGCTCGATCATCATGCAGTTGTTCACCGGCGCGAAGATCATAAAGCTCAACCTGAAGGACTCCGACGACAAGGCGATGTACCAGGGGACCCAGAAGTTCCTGGTCATCATTATGATCATAGTCGAGTCTGCCCCACAGGTCTTCGGCTTCATGGAGCCCTCTCAGAAGTTTGTAGCTGGCATGACCGGCATGATCCCGTTCTTGGACGGATCGGGAGCGGCCAAGCTGTTGATCATCCTGCAGCTCTGCGTTGGATCATACTTTGTGTTCCTTATGGACGAGGTCGTCTCAAAGTGGGGTATCGGAAGCGGCATTTCGCTCTTCATCGCGGCAGGGGTCTCACAGTCGATATTCACAGGTTCTCTGAACTGGAACTCAATTGATACTACCACCGAAATGAGCACTCAAAACCCACCGGTGGGGACGATACCTAAGGTGATCTATCTCTGGACGCATTACTCGTCCGGAGAACTCTCCGGCGGCGGCTATGAGCACATGTTCCTACAGAATCCTAACCCGCTCGTCGCCCTGATCGGCACCATTGCGATATTCTTCTTCGTCACATATGCAGAATCATCGAGAATCGAGTTACCGCTTGCTCATGGCGGGGCGAGAGGCGCAAGGGGCAGGTACCCGATCAAACTCATCTACGCATCCAACATCCCGGTCATATTGATGGCCGCTTTGCTCGCGAACGTCAGCATGTTCTCAATGCTCTTCTGGCAGCATCCCAGCTTCATGAATTGGCCGATACTCGGGCACAGTTGGCAGCTCGGGTTCTACGCGGCAGACCCACAGGGGGGACAGCTCAAGGTGATGGGCGGCCTTGCGTATTACTTGTCCAACGTCAACGGCGTCGGCGACTGGCTGCTGCCATTATTGAGCGACTCGTACCTGCAGGCGACGGGCACGGGACACAATAGGTTGCAGATCATGGCGCACGTTGTCACTTACGTCGGCGTCATGGTTATCGGATCTGTGCTCTTCGCCAAGTTCTGGATTGAGACAACGAACATGGGGCCCGAGGCGGTCGCTTCTCAGATCGAGTCGAGCGGCATGCAGATCCCCGGGTTCAGACGCGATCCCAGGGTGCTTCGCAGAGTGCTGGAGAGATACATCCCAGTTGTCACTGTCATTAGCGGAGCGACCGTCGGCGCTCTCGCGTCAGGAGCCGATCTCATCGGAACGGTGGGAAATGCGAGCGGGACCGGGGTGCTGCTGACGGTCGGAATCATGATAAATCTCTATGAGGCGATCGGGAGGGAGCAGATGATGGAAATGCACCCGGTCTTGAGGGGATTCTTCGGAGGTGATTGAGCTTGGCCGAAGCTCCTGCCCCTGGTCAGCGCCCAGGCGCGCCAAAACAGAACATGAGCGGGCAGCTGATGATAATGCTCGTGATGTTCTTCGCGATCTCCATCCTATTCACACCGGATCTCAGGATGATCATCGGCAACGCGGTGGGATTTGTCTTTTACCCTGCAGTGGGATTTAGCGGGCTCTTCCCCATCATCACGTTGATGCTCGCCGGCCTATTGATGATCTTTCTATCTACCATCCTGAGGCATTTCTTCGTGGACTGGGTCTCGCAGGCGCGCAATCAGAAGATCGTCTCCGCCTTCCAGAAGGAGTTCAGGAAGGCAAGGCTCGAGAACAACACGTACAAGATCAAGAAGCTCACCGAGGTCCAGGGGGAGATAATGCAGAAGTCAATGTCCGGCATGAACTCACAGATGAAACTGATGCCGGTGACGATGGCCGTGATCATCCCGGTGTTCGCCTGGCTCTACATCTTCGTCTCCTTAGATGTCCCGACGACCATGATATCGGTTCCATGGCATTGGAACACCGACCTCAACGCATCGAGCGTGCTTCCCAACTGGATCCTGCTTTACTCTCTGGTCACATTGCCGTTCGGTCAGGTCTTGGCGCGTGTTCTGAAATACTTCAGCTTCCGGAAGCGCCTCCTGGGACTTGAAGGGGGGAAGGGTGCCGCAAATGAAAGTGACCATTAGCGGTCCTCCTGGTAGCGGAAAGACCACTGTCGCCAGGGTGGTCGCAAAGATACTCGGTCTGAATCTCATTCTCACCGGGCAGGTCTTCAGGGAACAGGCCAAGCAGGCGAAGATGGACGTACATAAGTACAACAATCTCGCCGAGAAGGATCGGTCAATCGACGAGAAGCTCGACGACGAGATAATTCGTCTGGCGATGAAATCGGACAATGTCCTGGTGGAAGGCCGATTGGCCGGGCATCTCTTCAAGAGAAGGAACATCCCTGCCTTCAGGGTCTGTGTGACTGCACCGGCGAGGATCCGCGCAGAGAGGATAGCGAACCGTGAGAACACGACCTCAGAGCGCGAAATGGATAAGCTGATAAGGCGCGAGCTCTCGGAGAAGAGCAGATATCTGTCGTTCTACGGCATCGATATCGAGGACATGTCAGTCTACGACCTGGTGGTCGACAGCAGTGACATTTCCGCGAATGATGCCGCCGAGATAGTCGCGGCCGAGATCAGGAAGATGCAAAGATGACCCCTCCTCTGCTCCGAAGAGTCAGGACGACGACCGATTCCCGGTTCGGAAAAAAGCCTGAGGATAGGACAATTGAGGACCTTCTTAAGAACGGCATCGTTGTAATCGATAAGCCAATGGGCCCGACCTCCCATCAGCTGGCTGCATGGGTGAGAGACATGCTCGGAGTGGAGAAAACCGGCCATGGCGGGACACTGGATCCAAGAACAACGGGAGTGCTGCCCGTCGGCATAGGCAATTCCGTAAGGGCGATGGACTTCATCCACGAGGCCGGCAAGAGGTACGTGGGGGTCATGAGGCTGCACGGCGAAGTCGACGATGTCTCTCTTCAGAAGGCGGCCCAGGAGTTCACCGGCGAGCTGTTCCAGACACCCCCCGTCAGGTCCGCGGTAAAGAGAGTCCTCCGGATCAGGAATGTCTATGTGTTGAATATTCTGGAAAGATCGGATAGAGATGTCCTGATCGATGTCACATGCCAGGGCGGGACGTATATCCGATCCCTTTGCGTCGATATCGGCGACGCGCTGGGAATCGGCGCGCATCTGCAAGACCTTCGAAGGATCGAAGCGGGTCCGTTCAAAGAATCGGACGCGATCAGCATGCACACGTTGAAGGACGCCATTGAGTTCCATCGCTCCGGCGACCCCAAGGAGCTCAGACGGATTCTCTTCCCCATGGAGCGTGTGTTCAACGACTGGAAGCGGATAATCGCCAAGGATTCCGCCGTTGACGCACTCTGCCACGGGGCGCCTCTCGCAGTGCCAGGCATCGTAGAGCTCACCAGGGGCATCGCCCAGAACGACCGGGTTGCCATCTATACTTCCAAGGAGGAGGTCATCGCCGTCGGGAGGTCGTCCATGACGGCCGATGAAATGATCGCATCAAAGGACGGGGTCGCTGCCAAGCTGGAGCGGGTCTTCATGGAACCTGGAACTTATCCAAGGAGCTGGCTCTCGAAGTCGATGAAATAATCTCAGCTGATTGTCGAGGACTGCAAGCTATCCGTTCGGCCAAAATTCCAGATTCATCTACCTGATTCTCTCAAGGGAGAACGCGCCGATAATCAATCCCGCGCTCGTGTGCTTGAATTCGACCCAGTCTCTCGTCTGAGCCTCTCCGATCCCGAGGACTGACATATAGGTCTTCTGCTTGTCCAGCTTAATCATCAATGCTCCGTCCATCAGGTGCTCGATGGATTCGATTTGCTGCTCGGTATGCATGCCCCTTTCGAGGGCGAACATTGCCGAAGACGCGAGGTCCCTGATGATGCGCGCGATTGCCTGAATGAACTTGGTAGATTCCATCTCGTCGGTGTGCGAGATGCTGGTCGAGAGCGATAGATAGCCGAGCTTGAAATACGGATAATGCCCCTGTCTGATGTCCTGCGTCAGCTTCTCGATTGCTTCAATCATCCCCGGGAAATCATCCGGTCCATCTACCTTGATGCAATTCTTCCGCTGCTGGACCGCGCCTCCTTTTGTTTGGTCTCCCGCCGTCGCATCTATCCACCTGACAAGGCCGAGTCGTTCTACCTCAAGCAGCGTCGGCAGTATCGGTGCGAAATCCTTGACGAGGTCGTTGGGGGTTTTCGAGGTGGTTATGACCACGGCTGGAATCCCCCTCTTTAATCCATCCGCAAGGAAGGTCAAAATCCCAATCTCCTTCCCTGAGTAAGGCGGACCGACAAAAAGGATGCTCGACCCGTGCGGCAACCCTCCGAAGAGCAAGTCGTCGAGCCTTTTCGTCCCCGTACTAATACTCTCCGTCTTCGGGGCGATGCCGCCTTCTGCGACTTCCTCCTCGGTGTCTCCTGGCTTTGCGGTCGCAAACGCTCTCTTGCGGAGATCCCTTTCCTTGTCCGCGAGAGTCCTTTCCCTCAGATTGAGAGCCTGTTCCCTCTGCCTCAATTCCTCCAGCAGCTCCACCGAAGTCTCCGTCATCGGCGCCTCTGATCTGAGCATCGTCTCGATGCCTTTCTGCCGCTCCCTGACCTCGACATCCCTCATCTGGAGCTGGTTGCTCCTAAGTGTGATATTCTTCTCTAGTTCGAGAAGGGAGCGTCTCTGTGCTTCCATTTCAGCCTTCTCTTTCTCAAGCCGCTCAAGGGACGCTTTTATCGCCCTCTCCCTCGTTTCCATCGTGGTCGAACCGGTCTGGATAAGCTCCTCTCGTTTCGCGATCTCGCTTGACCGTTTGCCTATGCGTTCGAGCATCAGGTCATATCTCTGCTTCTTCGACTGAGCCTCCTGCTTCAGCGTGTCGATCTCTATCATCTTCTGCTGCAAATCGTCCCTACTGGATGAAATCTCCTCCTCGTACCGGGAGACCCTGCCTTCCCCATCGAGCAACTCCTTCTCCTTGGCTTCGATGCCCTCCAGTCTCTCGTCGGCACTCGCCGCCTTTAACTCGGCCTCTCTCATGAGCTGCTCCGGCTCTCTCAGCCTATCCGCGAGCTCCGATTCTAAATTCGCGAGCTTCTCCTCCTTGTTGAGGAGCTTCTCCTCCCACTGCTTCAGCCTCCCGACCTCATCGCTGGAAACGGATTTCGAACTCTCCGTGCTTCTGAGGCGCATGTCGATCGAGCTCTCCTTGAGCTGCAGCTCCTTTGCCTTTTGTGTGAGCTGTTTCTGCTCGGCGAGTAAGGATTCTCTGCTGACCTTGAGGGTCGCAAGCTCCTCCTTGATCAGCTCCTGCCTCTCCTTGAACTGTTTCTCTTCGACCTTCAGGTTGGTCTGCTCCTGTTGCAGCCTATCTGCTTCACTCTTGAGGTGCTCCTCCTTCGACTGGAGGGCGAGGGTTATCGCCTCAAGCTCCCTGTCTCTGGAACTCACCTCTATATCCTTCTGCTGTAGTTTTTCCTCCCTGGTGCCTATGGCGAGGATCGCCGTCGCGGTCTTCTCCCGTTCCTCGCGCAACTTCTTGTCCCTCGATGCAAGATCCGCTTCAATCACCTCGACCTGCCTCTTCCTCTGATCGAGGTCAGCCTTCAGGTCGCCGAGTGCCTTTTCGTAGGTTTCGAAAGAGATCTCTCTCTCAAGGAGAGCCTTCTCCTTGTAATCCAGCTCTTCCTGCCTCTTCTCCGCATCCTCCTTGATGGCGATTATCTTCGCATCGCTCGCCTTCAGAATTTCTCTTTCCTGGACGGATGTGGATGTCGATATCACATGCATCATGGAACCGGAAAGCTGAATGCAGACCGCACTTCCGAGGTAGACCATTGGCAGAATGTCCGATACGTCGGTCGAGCTCGCGACGATCGGCAACGACATGATTGCAAGCGGAATGGCCGCCGCTACGATTGCTATCGTCTTTCTGAGGCTCATCCCATCCCAGATCATCGCAATCGAAATCAATGAAAGAGATATCCCTATGAATGAGATCGGATATATCCAGCTCTCTTTACTAGGGTCGACGTATCTCAGCGCAATGACAGCAATCATGACGATGGGGAATATCATCGAGACCAGGGAGACGATGAACTGTTTGGAGGTCCTGTCGGTCATGAAAGGGTCCCATTTCAGGTAGACGACCACGATCGACATGAACGCCCCCGTAATCAGCGGGACGAACCATTTCATCGACTCCAGCCAAGATTGGGGATTGCTTATCAGGTAGTCCCATTTTGTAATCATGAACGCGATGATTGCAGCCAAGGCGAGGAGGACTGCTGCCAGGGTGCTTAGGAAGTGCGCGGCTCTGCCGAACTTCAGCTGTATTAGGGCGGACCTTCTGCCTCTGCTCGAAATCCGCTCCTCATCCTCCCGAGAAATCGTTGCCTTTTTGGCTAACGCCGAAGAATCGGATTTCTTTGGTGACATGTACAAGCACATCCCTGGCTTATGCCAGCTACCCCTTCATTGCGCTTATCGGCTGGTGGATACTTAAACATTGACTCGATGTCCGGAAAATCAGTCAAAGCGCATGTTTCCAATCGGAGAGCTAATCTGTGAAACCTTTTATATTGAAATCCACGATTGACATCCGACCGACGAACCCGCTGGGAAGTGCGACCGAATGATCACCATCGCGATGTTGACGGAACTCGAATCCTTTTCGAAATACATCCCCTTCCAGAACCCGGGTGGGATGGGTACGATCGTCCCGCTATGGATCCGCGAGCTCGAAAAGCTCGGATGCAAAGTCAATCTCGATGACACAGAATCCGATTTTGACATCCTTCATCTCCACAACCCATTCCCAAGATCCATCGGAGCCGCCCTGAAGGCGAGGATCATGGGGAAGCCCGTCGTTGTTCACGGGCACCATCTTCCCGAGCTAGTGAAAGGCGGGTTCAAGGGAGGAGCCATAATCTATCCATTGAACAAGCTGTATAGCAGATTCTTTTTCAGCCTGGGGGATGTGGTCATCGCACCAAGCCCGTTCGCCGCCACTTCGCTTCAATCCCTCGGCATCAAGAGGCCTTTCAAGGTCATATTCAACGGCGTGGACCGCAGCAGGTTCAAGAAGGATCTCCTGGTCGGAAAGGCATTCAGGGAGAAGTTCGGACTCCCTGACGACGCGTTCATCGTGCTCAGCGTCGGCCTGAGGATTCCCCGGAAAGGGGTCGATACTTTCATCGAGACGGCCGCTGAGTATCGCAAGCAGCACCCATCATCAAAGGTGAAATTCGTCTGGGTCGGCGGAACTGAGACACTCCTTCTTGACGCTATGCCCGACGGCAATCTCCCCGACAACGTCCTGTTCACAGGATATGTGCCCCTCGAGCTTCTGCTGAGCAGCTATTCCGCCGCGAACGTTTTCTTTTTACCGACCCGTGCGGAAAGCTACGGCAACGTGATTCTCGAGGCTGCCAGCATGGGCCTGCCGATCGTCCTGAGAGACATACCTGCTTTTGACGGATGGCTCTCGGACGGCAAGGATTGCATCAAGAGGCGTAACGCCGGAGATTTCGCCAAAGCGATCGAATCTATCTGGAAGGACGATGCCCTGCGCTCAACACTCCGGACCGGATCTGAAAAGTTGGCCCAGGCTCATGATATCGTCAACACGGCCAAGAAACTCTACGAAGTGTACTCCGCGCTGATGGAAGGCGTGAGATAGCCCCCTACTCCTTCTCAGAGCAGATCCCTGAATTCCTTGACGAGGTCTGGGTACTTCTTCTCGACCGCCTGCAGGATCGCGAGCGACGAGACCTTCTCCACCCCCACTTCCGCGAGAGCCGCGATTATCTTGTCGAAGGTGTCGTCGGAGAGCTTGATCAATCTCTCCTTCGCCATCCAGTTGCGATACAGCCGGTTCTCCATCTCGTCGCGCCAGCCCTTCTCGTACTTCTGTAGCGTCTTTTCCGAGAAGTCCTTCTTCCTGTGAGCCTCAGCGAGAGTCTCCCCAGCGATCCTTCCGGCGATGCAGCCGTTGGATATGCCGCCTCCCGTGATCGGATCGATCATCCTCGCGGCATCTCCGACCAGCAACAGGTTGTCCATCACAGTCTTTTCGATTGGCGCCGAGATCGAGACCGCCCCGCTGACCATTTCCAGCGGCTTGCCGTCCTTCAGCCTCTTGTCAGCTGCGATGAACTTGTCGAGAGTCCTTTTGATCTGCCCAGGGGTCTTCAGCTGGGCGAGCTGTATCCCCATCCCGACGTTCGCGGTGTCTTCGTCTTTCGGGAATATCCAGATGTATCCACCGGGAGCTCTGCTCCCCAGGTAGAACTCGCAGTAATTCGCGTCGTAGTCTATTCCGGTTAGCCTGTACTGGAAGCATGAAGTGATGTCCTTTGGCGACAGCTTTGTATCGATCCCCGCCCAGCGGCCCACCTGCGATTCGAACCCGTCTGCTCCGACGACGCACTTCGCCTTGATTGTCAAGTCGCCTTCTATGCTCGTCGCTCTCACGCCCGCGATCCTGCCATTCTCCTTGATCAGCTCCGTGGCCGCGGTCTTCAGCCTGACGTCGACACCTTCGTCTATTGCCAGCTTTGCGACGTGCTTGTCGAAGAATATCCGGTCCAAGACGACTCCGACCTCGTCGCCGGCCTGCTCCTCGGACAGCGTGAGGCAGTGCCCGGCCGGTGAAAAGATCTTCGCGCCTGTGATATTCCTGGCGACGCATTTCGGCGGCAAGGTCATATCGACCTTTTTGAGAAGGCTCTTCGAGATCCCCTCAGCGCATCTCACCGGGGCGCCTATCTCTTGCCTCTTCTCGATCATCATGACCTCTGCGCCGCCCTTCGCCGCGAACCTCGCAGTCATCGAACCTGCCGGTCCAGCGCCCACGACGAGTATCTCGGTCTCGAGGGTCTTCACGCCTTCGCCCCCTTCACATGTAGCTCGATTGCGCCCACTGGGCACACCTTGATGCAGAGTCTGCATCCATTACAGTTCTTATCGGCCGCCACCGACAGGTCGTGAAGGAACATCGCGTTCTGAGGACATGTCCCGACGCACGCGCCGCAATGCATGCACATCTCCTGGTCTATCGCGATCTTGCTGAAGACATTCTTCATGTGCGTCATGTGAACTCCTCCCCCTTCTGCTTGCGCCATTGATCTAACGGCACGGAGAACTTCTTCTCGATCTCGGTCCTGTAGACAGGGCCGGAGTTGTACGCGCAGAACGGTATGATTCTGCCATCCGGCGTCGTATAGTGGATGCCGCACCTCATGACTCTGTCGACATCGTAGTTGTAGGAATCCTGGAAGTGCATCGCGCCTATGAAAAGCATATCCCAGGAGAACTTCGCGAGCCCCTTCTTGGTCCGGTCGTTAATGACAGCCAGGATCATCCTCAGGAACCCGATCCGGCTCATCCCCTTCGGCATCTTCTTCTTGTCTATGTTCCTCCAGAAGATGCGTACAACGCCCAGCTTCGTGCGGAAGGTTCCCTTTCGTTTCTGCCCCTTTTCAACGAGGGCTTGTAGTTCCTTGAATATGTTCTCGACTTTGATGAATCTGGGCAGCGGCGTTATCTCACCGTTTCTCTTGTCGATGAACAGATAGGTTGCAAGGCCGCATCCAGGATGGACAGTGAATGTCACGTAGTGCTTGTCCATTATTATGCCAGCAAGATCGCTTATGACGCTGACCGCTGAGGGCGGGTACCAGTCTGTCGACTTGATTGCGCCGTTGGACTTCTTCTCCATCTCGTGCACAAGGTCAGGGATGGTGTACCTCTGCTTCGCGCGTTCATGTTGGTCGATTCTACCCGAGAATGCGACGGGCTGGAAGTTAATGCCTCTTATGACGTCTAAGTTCTTCATGGCATACTGGGTAATTGGCCAAACTTGGTCGTCGGTAATCCCTTTCACAACCGTCGGGACAAGGACGATCGACGGATGTCGACCCTCCATCGCCCTGACGTTTTCGACGACCTTCTTCTTCGTCTCAAGCAGTGGCTTTCCTCTCGCCGCGATGTAATTCTCTTCCTTCAGACCATCAAACTGGAGATAGATTGTATTGAGGCCCGCATCCCTCGACGCTCTTAGGAATTCTGGTTCGTTGGCGAATCTGATGCCATTGGTTGCGACTTGAACCTGAGCGAATTTCATTTCGCTTGCTTTCCTTATCACATCGACGAACTTCGGATGGATGGTCGGTTCTCCGCCGGAAAACTGCACCGCCGGTGTTGGGACAGGTTTCTGATTCCTGAGCATCTCAAGCATCCTGACGATCGTCTCAAAGTCCGGTTCGAAGACGTATCCAGCCTGGTTCGCATTCGCAAAGCATATCGGGCATTTTAGATTGCAGCGATTCGTGAGATCAACGTTTGCCAGTGAAGTATGGCTGAGATGGAGA
>Ga0315297_10002014_pt1 | contig 12766 bp, 9 predicted proteins | sample YL17G15_0_MG_FD_203628 | JGI IMG/M metagenome (GOLD analysis project Ga0315297, IMG submission 203628) | Sediment microbial communities from Yellowstone Lake, YNP, Wyoming, USA - YL17G15_0 | ecosystem: Environmental > Aquatic > Freshwater > Lake > Sediment | place: USA: Wyoming | collected... | reverse complement strand
GACCATGCTGGATCGAGCTCCCCGGCGATCTCATAATCCTTCAGCGCGTCGGCAGGGCGATCCTGCGCGAGTGCGGCCTCGGCCAGAAACAGGTGCCCCAGGGCCCTCAGTTCCGTCGAGGGCACGCGAGGAATCACCTCGCGCGCGATCGACTCCACCGACTCCAACCGGCCCGAAAATAGTGCCGCGTCGGCCAGGATGACCCCGACCGCGAACATCCGCGCGGACCTGAAGTCGCCTGCTATCCGCAGCAACTCACCCAGGTCGCCGCGGCGGAAGGCGCGCATGGCCCGCAGCGTGAGAGCCTGTTCGCTTGCTGGCGAAAGCTCGACGACGCGGTCGACATACAGGTCGAGGGTCGCATCCTCTCCCTCCATCGCGGCGATTCGCGCAAGCTTGCCGAGCGCCCCGACATGTGAGCCATCGAGGGTCAACGCGCGCTGCAGCGCCGGCCGTGCCTCGACGAGGCTGCGCCCGCGGCAGGGATTGCCATGGAAGAGCACATCGCCGAGCAGGTACCAGGCCTCGACGTTCTCGGGGTGCTCCGCCACCACCGCGGCGTAGCGCTGCTCGGCGAGCGCGAGCCGGCCATGCAGCCACGCGTCCTGCGCCTCGATCATCTTGCGCGCACCAGCGGCGAGCGTGCCGCTCGACGCGCCGGCCGTGCGGCACGCCTGGCGCGCGGGACCGAGCATCGCCGCGGCTGCACGCGTTCCTGCCAGCCGGTAATGCGCAAGCGCGAAGCCGGCATCGAGCTCCACCGCACGCTCGAAGGCGGCCATGGCGCGGGTATGGCGCCCCATCCGGAAATCGTGTTCGCCCTGAAGGAACGCCTTGAGGGCGGGCCACGAGCCGCTGGTTCGGGCGGCGAGGTGCGCGGGATAGGTAGCGGGTGCCTGGCTCAGCAGCGCGACGAGGCCTCGTGCCAGTTCATCGATGACGCCGAAGAGTCCCTCCTCGCCTGTAGCCTCGGCCTCCACCCGCCCCACCTTGCCGTGACCAGTGCGGTGGAGCGAGGCGCTGACCCGGATGCGGTCGCCCGCCCGGATCACGGTGCCAGTCACCAGCAAACCGACACCCACCGCGAACGCATCGGTGTCACCGCCGCCGGAGGCGTCGAGATCGGGTAGAGGCGCGGCGAGTACGGCGCGGGGATCCACCGTGCGGAGGTCACCCGCGCCGTCGAGCGCGTTGCTGAGCAGGTCGATCATTCCCTCGCGCAGGTACTCGAGGTCGCGCGCGCCACGCACGACGAAGGGGTAGACGGCAAGCACGTTGCCCGCGACCGTTGACGCGGTGGGTGCGGGGCCCTGTGTGGCGGGTGGGGCGCCGGGGGCTCGACGCGCTGGTCGCGGAGTGGCGTTGGGGGCACCCGCCCGTGCCCGGATGGCAGCCGCCAGCGCCGCCGTCTCCGGCGATGGTTCGAGTTCGAGGTCGCGCGCGAGGCGCGCCACGAACTCCTCGAACGCCTGGATGGCGCCCGCCGCGTCGCCACTCTTCTCGAGCACGGTGAGCAGTCGACGCACGCCACGGTCCTCGAGCGGTGCAAAGTCCACCGCGCGTCGCGCCCACATCGCCCCGATCGCCGTTGGCCCAGCCGCATCGCAGGCGCCCCAGGCCGCCCGCGCCGCACCGGCGCGCAGCCGAACCCGCTCACTGTCCAGCCACTGCTCCATCGCCGGCGCACCAGCGACATAGAACCCGTCCAGCAGTTCTCCCCGGTACAGCTCGAGCGCCTCGGGGTTGTGCCCCGCCGCGAGCTCCTGCTCGAACATGGGGACATCGCACCAGAGTGCATCCGCCCGGATGCCGAGGTCGTCCTCACCCCGCGACACGATCACGTCGTCACCGCACGCGCGGCGCAGGAAGTACAGCGAGCGCCGGAGCGCGCCACGGGCGTGTTCGGCATCAAGGTCTGGCCAGAAGAGCCCGAGCAGGGAGTCACGGCGGCGGAAGCCGCCCGATGGGGTGAGTGCGAGGTAGGCCAGGAGGGCGAGGCGCTTGGGCTGTTGCAGGACGGCGCGGATCTCCGCGCCCGATGGATCCAGGAAGTCGACCGAGCCGAGCAGCCTCAGCTGCAGCAAGGGCCAACGTTCCGCAAACCGCGCCGTGACCTGCTCCACCAGGAGCGAGTCACGGCGCGGTCCACAGGCAGGGTACGGGTGCGTTGCATCGTCCGAACGTACCCGTCGACCAGCCGCATGGCAAACGGGTGCACACCGACTTGACGCGACCTTGACCCCGCGAACGCGCAGTGTCGGCGTCGCGCAACCCTGGCGATTGGCGCGTACCACCCGGACTGGAGGCACCATGTCTGTCACGATCGCTGCTGCTGTCGGGCTCGCCGCGGGCCTGCATGCGGCCACCTGGGGCGTGTTCAAGGATGCGCCGCACGAGGGATTTCACTGGGTGCGCTTCGTCCGCAGCCCGGTGATCGGACTCGCGGCGGCCCTGGTGCTTCACGCCCTGTTGCCGTGGCCGCCGGGGCCTGCCGGGGCCGTGCTCCTCTTCGGGGCCGCCTACACCGTCGAGCGATTCATCATCGAGACGTGGAAGACCTTCTTCCGCGCCGAGGACCAGTCCAAGTACACCATCCCGATGCAGCTCGCGGTGCGCGGCCAGCCGGTGCGCAGCGCCGCCGTCCGGGCCATCCTCGGCGTGATCTACTTTTCGGGCGGCTTCGGTGTGCTCGCTGGCGTTCGCTGGCTGGGGCAGGGTGTATCGGACAGCTGGCTGCTGGTGGCACTGCTGGGCAGCGCGGGCGGGTGGATCAGTGCGTTCGGCGGGGCGTGGAAGGATGCGCCGATCGAGGGATTCGAGACCTTCAAGTTCTTCCGCAGTCCCGGCGTCGCGTTCGGCTATGCGCTGCTCCTGTCGCAGCTCACACCCGACCCGGGCATCGTCATGCTGGCCGCGACCGGTCTTACCATCGCCTCGCTCGAGACCTGGAAGAAGTTCAGCCGTCCCAACGAGCCCGGCGGCAAGTTCGCCGGCAAGCCGATCCCCTTCCCGGAGATGCTGCGGCACCGCTACCGGCTCGTGCCGCTGTATGCCGCCATCACGGGCGGCGTTGCCCTGGCGCTGGTCACCGCCGTCATCGGCTCTCAGACGGGTGCCTGCACTGGCTGCACTGCCTCGCGGCCCGCGATCAGCGGGAGGGCACCATGATCGACCTGACGGACCGGCAGGAATGGGACGCCATCGTGATCGGCAGCGGCTTCGGTGGCGCGATGGCGGCGCATACGCTGGTGCACGCCGGCTGGCGCGTGCTCATGCTCGAGCGCGGCGACTGGGTTCCCCGCGGCCCGGCGAGCTGGAGGCCGAGTCATGCCGGAATGGTCTCCCCCTTCTACTCGACCGAGTCATGCTACCGCGTGCGGGAGGGCCGGCGTACCAGTGAGGCGGGCGGGATGTTCTGCGTCGGCGGCCCCTCGGTGTTCTACGGTGGCGCATCGCTGCGCTACCGGGAGGGCGACTTCACGCCCGACCCGCTGATCCACGGCGCGTCGGGCGCCCGGTGGCCCGTGGCGTACGCGGACGTCGAGCCGTTCTACACCCGGGCCGAGCAGCTGCTGGGCGTCGTCGGCACGACCGGGGAGGATCCGCACGAGCCCACGCGCAGCGCGCCGTACCCCGCCGCACCGTCACCGCTCGCGCCGCTGTCGCTACGGCTGTCGGATGCGGCGCGACGGCTCGGGCTGCACCCCAGCCGGGTCCCGGTGGCGATCGACCAGCGGGGTCGCTGTGTCTCCTGCAGTGCCTGTGACGGCTTTGCCTGCGCGGTGGGCGCGAAGAACGACGTGGCCACGAGAATCATCGCGCCGCTGCTGCGGCAGGGCCTGGTGCTGCGGTCCGGTACCGTGGTGACGCGGCTGGTGGAGTGGGGCGGGCGCATCGGCGCGGTGGAAGTGATCGACCACGACAGTCGGCGGATCCACCGATTGCGGGCACGGCATGTCATCCTTGCGGCGGGCGCGCTCGCGACGCCGCACCTCCTGCTCGCGTCCGGGCTGGAGGAGCGGAGTCCCGCGCGCGACGCGGTGGGCCGCTACCTCACGCGCCATTGCAATCGCGTCGTGTTCGGCGTGTTCCCGGCGCGCCCCGATCGGGGACATCGATTCGTGAAGCAGGTGGCCATCACCGACTTCTACTTCGGCCACGAGTGGACCGGCGCGGGCAAGCTCGGGGTGCTCCAGCAGATGGCGCTCCCGCCGCTGGCGGTGGTGGCGCAGCACATTCCCGGGTGGATGGTCCCCGCCGCGGGGCAGGTCCTGTCGCGATCGGCGGCGCTGCTCGGGATCGCCGAGGACGAGCCGCAGCATCGCAACGGGGTGACCATCGACCGGTCGGACCCTGACCGCTTCGGCCTGCCCCGGCTGACGGTACATCACGAGTACACCACGCGGGACCGCCAGGCCGGTGACACGCTGGCGCGCTGTGCCCGTCGCATTCTCCGCGAGGCGGGCGCCGTGACCTGCTTCTCCCGCACCATCAGCACCTTCTCGCACGCCCTCGGCACCGTCCGGATGGGCGACGATCCCGCGACGGCACCACTCGACGCCACCGGCCGGTTCCGTGGGCTCGACAACCTGCACGTCATGGATGGCAGCGCGCTGCCGACATCGGGTGGCGTGAATCCCAGCCTCACGATCGCCGCGAACGCCCTGCGCTGCGCGACACGCCTGGCTTCGGGCACATCCCGTTCCTTCTTCCGACAGGAGACGCCCCATGAACACGTCGCTTAGCATTGCGATGCTGGGTTGTGGCCACATCGCGAGACAGCACAGCCGCATGCTGAGGTCGATCGCGCCGGCAGTGCGGCGGTACGGTGCGAGCCGGTTTCCGGCGCGGGCCGAGGAATTCGCCCGTGAGACGAGGGCCAGCGGTTGGTTCCCCAGCTACGACGACGCCCTGAGCGCCGCGCACATCGATGCCGTCCTGGTGGCCGTGCCTCCGCTCCATCACTTGGAACTGACACTTGGCGCGCTCGCCGCCGGCAAGCATGTCATCGTGGAAAAGCCGGCGTTCCTCTCGCCAGCCGATTGCCAGACGGTCGCCAGGGCCGCTGCCGTCGCAGGTCGAAAGGTGCTCGTCGCCGAGAACTACGCCTACAAGCCGCTGGCGGGCGTGCTGCAGGATGTCATCGGCAGCGGCGAACTGGGCGATGTCCGATTCGTGGTGCTGAACGCGCTGAAGCGCCGCAAGGCGAGCGACTGGCGGGATGACAGCGAGCTCGCGGGTGGTGGGGCGCTCTTCGAAGGGGGCGTGCACTGGATCGACCTGCTGGCGAACCTGGGCCTGACCGTGGAGGGCGTGCAGGGCTACTGGCCCGGCGACCAGCGCGGGGACGAACGGAGCATGATGGTGGTGGCGCAGTACGAACAGGGCGGCGTGGGCGTACTGCTCCATTCCTGGGAGTCGCCGGCGCTCCTCCATGGCCTGCGGCTCTCCAAGGTGACCGGTACCCGCGGCAGCGTCACGTTCGAGTCAAACGGTGTCTTCGCGCTGATCCGGGGCCGGCGCACGCGACTCGTCGTGCCCTCCCTTCGCGACATCGGGGGCTACCGGGCGATGCTAGGCGACTTCGTCCGTGTGCTCACCCGCGGCGGCGAGCCACTCATGACTCTCGCCCGGGCCGAGCATGCCCTGCGACTGATCCGCGAGGCCTACGCCACCAGCGGGGTGACGACCTCTGCCGTACCGCTGGTGCGCCAGCTGGTACCGTGCGCATGACCGCCGCGGCCAGCCTCCTCGTGCGTCCCTACGGCGACCGCCGCTGGGACGGGATCCTCCGGGGTACCGGCGTCATGGCGGCGCTCGGCATTCCGCTGGTGATGCTCGCACCGGCGACGGCACCATTGCTCGTGTTCGTACTCGCTACCCTGTGGACCCACGGGCCGCTGGCCATGTTCATGCCCGCTGCCTACGAGCCGATCCTGGCCCACTTCGGCGGCCTGTATCCGCCGGTCGAGATTGCGGCGATCGGGACTGCCGCGGACCTGGTGGTGGAGTACGTCGACTATCACGTCTTTCGGGCGCTCAGCCGGGGCACGCACGCTCGGCGCGCCCTGAATCACAGCATGCTGCAGCGGGCCCTTCGCTGGTTCAGCCGCGCTCCTTTCCTCACGACGTTCGTGTTTGCGTTGACGCCGTTGCCCGACTGGGCCGTCCGGTTCGTGGCGCCTGCCGCGGGCTACCCGGTGCGGCGCTACCTGCTGGCCATGGGCCTCGGACGGTTTCCGAACTTCCTGCTGTTTGCGGCCGCAGGGACCATTTGGCACGCGGGCCCGGGCATGCTGGCGATGTTGCTCTGCGTGTCGCTGTCCCTTGGCGTGGTGGTGGTGCGCCGCCAGCGGAGGACCGCATGACGACGCTCATGTTGCTACTCGCGCTCGGCACGACGCCCGAGCAGCGCCAGATCGTCGTGGCACCGGCCGAAACGTTGTCAGTGGAACTGTGGGGCCCGCCGGGCTTGCAGACCATCGTCCTGATCGCCGATTTCCTCGGATCCGCCTACACCTTCCGGCACGTGGCGGTGGCGCTCGTGGCGGCCGGCTATCAGGTCGTGGTCGTGGAACCCCTGGCGGTCGGTACGTCTTCCCGGCCGAAGAAGGCGGACTACTCCCTCAGTGCGCAGACACGCCGGGTCGCGGCGGTGCTCGACAGCTGCGGCATCAGGTCGGCCATCGTAGGCGGGCAGGGAACCAGCGGAGCGGTGGCGGTACGGCTGGCTGCCGCGCGGCCCGAGCTGGTGACGCGCCTGGTATTGCTCGAGGGCGGTGGCGCGTCGCGGGCGGCCGGTCCCGGCTTCCGCCGCGCCATGGAGAACTCGGCGGGGCTGCAGTTCTTCCCCGGGCTGATGCGCGCCGCCATCAGGAAGGGAATGATCGCGGCATCGGGGGATCCCTCCTGGGTCACGGACGAGGCCGTCCACGAGTACACCCGCGGCGGCACCATCGACATGGCGGCAACCGTGGACGCGTACCGCGCCATCGCCAGGGCACGGGACCCGGATGACATCGCTGACCGCGTGGCCGAGGTGAAGGCTCCCGTGCTCCTGCTGCTTGGGGGGGCGAAGCACAGTGCCGGCCCGCCGCTGGATGAGGTTCGCATGCTGGTGTCCCGCCTCGTGGCGCTCAGCATCGATACGGTACCGGGGGCCGGTCACCACCTCGCCGAGGAGCGGCCTGACCGGGTTGTGGAGGCACTGATGGGCTCCGGGCGGGTGGTGGCCAGGCTCGCCGTGCCGTGAGGAGCGCAGCACGGCCATCGGTAAAGGGGCGCGGTGGGCAGGTCACGCTCAGGGGACGGGCACAGTGCATCTTTCCCTGCATGCCGACGCGAGCAAGAGGAAGGCTGCGGGCAACCGCCCTGATGGTCACCCTGGCCCTCAACGGCTGCGTGACGAGCTGGCAGCCCCAGCAAGCGCCGCCGGCGCAACTGCTCGCGGCCACCGGGGAGACCAGGGTGCAGGTGCGGCTCGTGAGCGGCACGCGGGTCGTGCTGCGCGACCCAGCGGTGGAGGGGGACAGCCTCGTGGGCTGGGAGCAGGCCACCGGAGGGCGGAAGGAACCGCCTGTCAGGCGCGCGTTCGCCCTGGCCCAGATTCAGGCGATTGCCACGAGGGGCAACGAGCCTGCCGCCAACGTGGCGCTTGGCATCGTCGCGGGCACCGCAATCGTGTTCGCGGTCGTCGGCACACTCCTGGCCATCTGCTTCAACGCGGGGAACTGCGACTGATGCGCCCGCGTGCCTGCCTGCGCGGCATGATCTTGCTGCTACTGTGCGCCACGACGGGTTGCGCCGGCTGGCGGCAGGTTGCGGTATCGCCGGAGGCGCTTGCGGCAGAGCAGCAGGAAGTCCGCCTGACACTCCCCGACGGTACGCGCCTCGAGCTGTCCGCTGCCCGGATTGCCAACGATTCGATCTATGGGTCGCACGCGGGCCAGCCGATTGCGCTGCCGCTCGAGGATGTGCGCCGGATGGCGGTGCCGGCGGCATCGAAGAGCAGGCAAGTCGCGGCCACGACCTTCGTCGGCGCCCTGTTCGGCGCGGTGCTTGTATGGGTGATCATCGGGGTCGTGGCGTACTGACCGTGCGTCGCCTGTGCCTGCCGCCCGCCCAGCCTGGTCGCTCGCGCTTTGGGCGATCATCGTTGCCGGCGGTAGCTGACGCATGCGCCATTGCTGCTGCGCTGGTGACTCTCCCTCGCGCGTCCCGGGCCCGGAGCGTCGTCCTGCTCCTGTTGAGCCTGAATGGCTGCGCGACGCGCTGGCAGGTACAGGATGTGCCTCCAACGACCTTGCTGCGCACGAGCGGCGCAAGTGATTTCCTCGTGACCACCAACGGTGGCAGGCAGTACGAATTGCGTGATCCGGTGATCGACCGTGATAGCCTGGTTGGTATCGAGAAGGCCGACCCAACGGGGCCCGATGTCCGGGTGCGCAGGGCGATCGCGCTGGCCGACGTAAAGCAGGTTGCAGTGCGGGAAGCGGACGGCGTCGCCAGCGCGTTCTGGATCGCGCTAGGCGGGCTCTTTGTCGTATACCTGGGCTTTGCCGCACTGATGTCAGGAATGGGAGGACCGAGCAGTTGACCTCAAGCCGGTGCCACTACCTGCTGCCGACCTGCTGGTGGTCGCCGGCTGCGTCTCGAACTGGCGAATCGAGCCGGCGGCGCCCGCTCAGGTCATCCGCGCCCAGGAGTGCGGATCAAGCGCACCGACGGGTCATTCGTGGTCCTGCGCGATCCCGCGGTACTCAGTGATTCGCTGGTGGGTTGGGAAGCGGATCGCGAGAGGAAGTCGGCCCTCATTTTGTTTGCGGGTGTGACCGTGGCGACCTTTGCCCTCTGGATGGCCCTCGTCGTGGCTGGGAACTGACCGGCTACACCGTAGCGCGGGTCCGGTCCACCTCGCCCCGCTCCGCCAAGGCCGCCTGCGCCGCGGCAAGGCGCGCGATCGGCACCCGGAACGGTGAGCAACTTACGTAGTTCATGCCGAGCCGGTCGCAGAACGCCACCGACGCCGGCTCCCCGCCGTGCTCGCCGCATATACCGAGCTTGAGGTCCTGCCTCGTCTTCCGGCCCATTTCGCACGCCATCTGGATCAGCTTGCCGACCCCGGGAATATCCAGCGTCTGGAACGGGTCGTTGTCGATGATGTGCTGATCCAGGTACACCGGCAGGAACCGGCCGGCGTCATCACGCGACAGGCCCCACGTGGTCTGGGTGAGGTCGTTGGTACCGAAGGAGAAGAACTGGGCCTCGCGCGCGATCTCGTCGGCGGTGAGGGCGGCGCGCGGCAGCTCGATCATGGTGCCGAGCAGGAAGGGCACGGAGATCTGCTTCTCGCTGAACACCTCCATCGCCGCCTGCCGCACGATCAGCGCCTGTTTCCGGAACTCGACCACGCTCGCCACCAGCGGGACCATGATCTCTGGCTGTACCCGCCCCTTGCGGAGCGCGATGGAGCACGCCGCCTCGAAGATGGCGCGGGCCTGCATGTGGGTGATCTCGGGATACAGGATGCCGAGCCGGCAGCCGCGCAGGCCCAGCATCGGGTTCACCTCGCGCAGGTCGTGGACGATGGTGCGCAGTCGTTCGGCAGGCACGCCGAGTTCCGTGGCGAGGCCGTCGATTTCGGCGTCACTGTGGGGCAGGAATTCGTGGAGGGGAGGGTCGAGCAGCCGGATGCAGACCGGATAGCCCTCCATCGCCCGGAAGATCGCCTCGAAATCTCCCCGCTGCATTGGCAGCAGCTTGGCGAGGGCTTTCCGCCGGCCGGCCTCGTCCTGGGCCACAATCATCTCGCGCATGGCGGTGAGGCGGTCGCCCTCGAAGAACATGTGCTCGGTGCGGCAGAGGCCGATCCCCTCGGCGCCGAAATCGCGGCCGCGATGGGCATCGGCTGGCGTGTCGGCGTTGACGCGCACCCGGATGTGGCGCAATTCGTCGGACCATTCCATCAGGCGCATGAAGTCGCCGGACATCTCCGGCGCGATCAGCGCGGCCTGGCCGGCATAGACCCGCCCGGCGCTGCCGTCGACCGTGACCCAGTCTCCCTCGCGGAGGGTCCGCTCGCCGACGCGAAGGATCTTGAGGCCCTCGAGTACCTCGAGATGCTGCGCCGCGGCGACGCAGGGGGTCCCCATGCCGCGCGCCACCACCGCCGCGTGGCTGGTCATGCCGCCTCGTGCGGTGAGGATCGCCTTGGCCAGGACCATCCCGTGGAAGTCCTCGGGCGATGTCTCGCTCCGCACCAGGATGACCGACTGGCCCGCGCGCCCCAGTTGCTCCGCCCGGTCGGCGTCGAACACGATCGTGCCGCAGGCGGCACCGGGTGAGGCTGGCAGGCCGGTGGTCAGCAGGTCGAGCGTGCTGTGCGGGTCGATGGTGGGATGGAGGAGCTGGTTCAGGTCGTTGGGAGGGATGCGGCTCACCGCCTCTTCCTTCGAGATGAGCCCCTCGTCCACCATCTCGCAGGCGATGCGCACCGCGGCGTGGCCGGAGCGCTGCCCGCGGCGCGTCTGCAGCATGTAGAGCTGGCCGCGCTCGATGGTGAACTCCATGTCCTGCAGGTCGCGGAAGTGCCGCTCCAGCAGACGCGCCGTACGCTCGAGTTCGCGGTAGGAAGCTGGCAGGCGCGTGGCCAGCGTATCGATGGACTCCGGCGTGCGTATGCCGGACACCACGTCCTCACCCTGCGCGTTGATGAGGTACTCGCCGTAGAGCCGGTTCTCCCCGGTGGACGGGTCGCGCGTGAACGCGACGCCGGTGCCCGAATCCTCGCCGATGTTGCCGAAGACCATGGCAACCACGTTGACGGCGGTGCCCATGGTGTCGGGAATGTCGTGGAGGCGCCGGTAGTCGATGGCGCGCTGGGTGTTCCAGCTCTCGAATACCGCGGCGACTGCACCCCAAAGCTGATCGATCGGCGAGTCGGGGAAGGCCTGACCGGTCTCCTCCTTCACCCGCGCCTTGAGTGCGCGCACGAGTTCCTTCAGCACGGGAACCGGAAGGTCGATGTCGCGCGACACGCCCGCCGCGCGGCGTCGCTCGTCCAGGACGTGCTCGAAGGCCTTCTTGGGCAGGTTGAACACGACACTGGCGTACATCTGCACGAACCGGCGGTAGCTGTCCCACGCGAAGGTGGGATTGCCGCTCTGCTGCGCCAGGCCCTCGACCGTCTCCTCGTTGAGCCCGAGGTTGAGGACGGTGTCCATCATGCCGGGCATCGACACCGGGGCACCCGAGCGCACCGATAACAGCAGCGGATTGACGCGGTCGCCGAAGGAGCGCCCAGTGGCGTTCTCGAGCCGCTGCAGCGCCTGCTCCACCTGCGACTTGAGGCGGGGGCTGAACTGCTTCGCCTCGAGGTACTGCAGGCAGATGGTGGTGGTGATGGTGAAGCCGGGAGGAACTGGAATGCCCAGCGTCGTCATCTCGGCGAGGCCGGCCCCCTTGCCGCCCAGCACTTCCTTCATGGCGGCGGTGCCGTCGGCGCGCCCCTGGCCGAAGTAATAGACCAGGGGCGGCGTGAAGGAGCCGGTCATACGAGCGTGGCGGCGAGCGGAGCTGCGTGGCGAAGCTGCACCAGTTCCTCCGTGATCGGCGTGGGGTACTGCCCCGAGAAGCAGGCGTGGCAGAATCCGGTGCTGCGCCCGGCGGCATCCAGCATGCCATCGAGCGACAGGTAACCCAGGGAATCCACGCCGAGGAAGTCGCGGATCTGCTCCACCGAATGGTTGGCGCCGATGAGCTCCTCGCGGGTCGGCGTATCGATGCCGTAGTGGCACGGACCGGTGATGGGCGGCGAGCCCAGCCGGAGGTGCACCTCCCGCGCGCCGGCGGCGCGCACCATCTGCACCAGGCCCTTGCTGGTGGTACCGCGCACCAGGCTGTCGTCCACCATCACCACCGAACGGCCGGCGATGACCTCGCGGACGGGGTTGAACTTGATCTTGACCTTGGCCACGCGGAGCGCCTGCGTCGGGTTGATGAAGGTGCGGCCGACATAGTGATTGCGAATGAGCCCGTATTCCAGCTTCGTGCCCGAGACCTCACTGAAGCCGAGGGCCATCGCGTTGGAGCTGTCGGGTACCGCGAACACGACTTGCGCTCCCGGGGCCGGATGCTCGACGGCCAGCTGGCGGCCGATCTCGCGGCGCACGGCGTCCACGGAACGCCCGAAGATCGTGCTGTCGGGACGGGAGAAGTACACCAGCTCGAAGACGCAGCGGGTCACCACACTGCGGGGCAGGGGGGCGAGGGTCTCGACCTGGCCCTCCACGATGCGCACGAACTCGCCCGGTTGCAGCTCCCGGATGATCGTCGCCCCCATGAGGTCGAAGGCACAGGTCTCGGACGCGACGATCACGCCCTCGCCCAGGCGGGCGAGCATGAGGGGACGGAAGCCGCGCGGGTCCACCACCGCGTAGATCTCGCGGCCACAGCTGATGACCAGGCTGTAGGCGCCTTCCGCGCGGTTCAGCGCCTCCCGGATCTGGCCTTCCATCGTGGGCGCGCCGGACCGTGCGATGAGGTGGACAAGGCACTCGGTGTCGGACGACGACGTGAAGATGGCGCCCTGTTCCACGAGCTCGCGCCGCAGTTCAGGGGCGTTCGTGAGGTTGCCGTTGTGTGCCACCGACAACGCGCCACAGCGCGTGTTGGCAAAGCAGGGCTGTGCGTTCGCGAGCACCGTGCTGCCGGCGGTCGAGTAGCGGGTGTGGCCCACGGCCACGTCGCCGGTCAGGTGTTTCATGAC
>Ga0315297_10002013_pt1 | contig 12770 bp, 11 predicted proteins | sample YL17G15_0_MG_FD_203628 | JGI IMG/M metagenome (GOLD analysis project Ga0315297, IMG submission 203628) | Sediment microbial communities from Yellowstone Lake, YNP, Wyoming, USA - YL17G15_0 | ecosystem: Environmental > Aquatic > Freshwater > Lake > Sediment | place: USA: Wyoming | collected... | reverse complement strand
CATGCGCGCGGCCGGCGCCGACGCTCTCGACGCGGCGGGCCTTCGGCGTTTCAAGGCGTGCGCGTCGATCACGGACGACCAGGCCGAGCGCTTCCTCGCCACCGGCCTCGACGAGCGCTACGCCCCCGGCGAATCCGTGACGGAGATCTGGGCGTACGCCCGGACGGCCTATCTCGTCCTGGAGGGGCGGCTCTCTGTGCTGGTCGGCGATCGCGAGGTGAACGTCCTCGGGCCCGGCGATCACTTCGGGGAGATCGCCGCGATCGACTGGGGCCGCGACTTCAGCTATGGCCGGACGGCCACAGTCATCGCGACCGAGCCCACGCGGGTCGTCGCGGTCCCGGGGGCCGCCCTCCGCGAGCTCATGGCGGAGGCGCCCGACGTCGACCGCGCGATCCGCCTGACGGCCCAGGCGCGCCTCCTCGGCCGATGACGACCCTGATCGCGTGATGGGCGCGGCCGCCTGACCGGCCGGATCGGGCCCCTCGTCCGGGTGCGTGCGCCCGGGGCGATGGCGCGACCGCCGCCCCCCTGCGCGGGCGTCGATCGCCGGCTGTGGGCGAAGGCGGGACGGGGCTCCTCGACACGAGCACGCTCATCCTCCTGTCACGGTCGCGAGATGCGTCCGCTCTCCCGGAGCGGCCAGGGCGTTCGGGCGGGTGGCCGCATCCCTTCTCCGTTCGGGCCGGAAGACCAGCACCCGCCCGTACGATGCGAGGATGGTGGCGATGGCGCTCGCGAACGGACTGCCCCTCTACACGTACGATCCGGATGACTTCGCCGGCATCGACGGGATCACCGTCTCCGCCGCGACCCATCCGGATCACCCGTCGGCCGCGGGCTGACCGACGCCCCGGCGGTCGTGCGAGGAGCCGGCGTCGGGCAACACCCGCGGGCGGCCACGCTGACCCGGCCGACAGGACCCCCCGACGGATACGATGGGAGCCGGCTCGGCGTCGCCACGGACGTCGATGTGCCGACGTCCCGAGGCAGGCAGCTCCCATGACGATCGTCCTCGACGGCACGTCGCTCACCCTCGAGAAGCTCGTCGCGGTCGCGCGCGACGGAGAGCGGGTGGAGCTCCACCCCGACGCCCTCGCCCGCATCCGGGCGAACCGCGCGATGCTCGAGGAGAAGCTCGCGACGGGCGAGATCATGTACGGGATCAACACGGGGATCGGGGAGTTCAGCGAGGTCGTCCTCACCGACGAGCAGGTCGCCCAGTTCCAGCGCTACCTCGTGTACAACCATGCCGCCGGCATCGGCGACCCCGCGCCGATCGAGACGGTTCGCGCGGCGATGACGGGACGGATCAACGTCCACGCGCACGGCAACTCCGGCTGCCGGCCGGCGATCACGCTCGCCCTCGTCGAGATGCTCAACCGCGGGGTGACGCCGGTCGTCTGCCAGCGCGGCTCGGTCGGCGCCTCGGGCGACCTCGCGCCGATGGCGCAGATCGCACTCCTGCTCATGGGCGAGGGCGAGGCATACGTCGACGGCGAGCGCCTGCCGGGCGCCGAGGCGCTGCGTCGGGTCGGCATCACGCCGCCGGGGCTGGAGGCCCGCGACGGCCTGGCCACGATCAACGGTTCGAACGTCCTGACCGCGATGAGCGCGCTCCAGCTGCACGATATCGACCGGTTCCTCCGGCACGCCGAGATCGCGTGCGCGATGACGCTCGAGGCGCTCCTCGCGAACCTCAGGCCGTACGACGTCCGGCTGCATCAGCTGCGAGGGTTCCCCGGGGCGGTGCGAGCGGCGCGGGCCATCATGCGGGTGATCGAGGGGAGCGACCTCCAGTCCGGCCGGATCCACACGAAGGTCCAGGACGCGTACTCCATGCGGTCGTCGCCCCAGGTCATCGGGGCCGTGCACGATGCGGTCGCCTGGGCGCGGACCCAGGTGGAGATCGAGCTCAACGGGGTCGGGGACAACCCGATCTTCCTCACGGACGAACGACTCACCCTCACCGGCGCGAACTTCCAGGGGACCCCGGTCGCGCTCCCGATGGACATGATCGGGGCGGCCGTGACCACCGTCTGCGTCCTCTCGGAGCGGCGGCTCAACCGACTCACGAACCCGGCGCTGTCGGTCGGGCTGCCCGCGTTCCTGACCAGGGGCGCGGGGATGTTCTCAGGGATGATGCTCAGCCAGTACACGGCCGACACCCTCATCGTCGAGCAGCGGATCCTCTCCGCGCCGGCGTCCATCCAGTCCATCCCGGCCGCGGCGGACCAGGAGGACTTCGTGTCGATGGGGATGAACACCGCCATCAAGAACGGCCAGATCCTGGCCAACGCGTACGGGATCGTCGGCATCGAGCTCATGGCGGCGGCGCAGGCGCTCGACTTCCGCGACTTCACGCGGGGCCGTGGGACGCGGGCCGCGCACGACGCGATCCGGCGCCACGTGACGCACCTCGACGAGGACCGGCCGCTCCACGTGGACCACACGCGGATGCAGGCGCTGGTCCGGTCCGGGGAGGTGCTCGCGGAGGTGGAGGAGGCGGTCGGCGCGCTCGACTGAGGGCCGGTCGGGGGTGAGGGCGGGCGCCGCCGCGCGAGGCGTTACGGCGCTACGGTGCGGCGTTGAGCGCCGGCGGGCGTGTCTCCTCGCGTCCGGTGTCCGCGATCGGATCGAAGGCGGCGAAGACGCCGGGCGTCCGGCCGAGCCGCCGCGCATAGGCGGAGAAGAACCGCTGGAGCGCGACGGCCGCCGCGATCGGCAGCTCGAGGTCGTGGAGCCGGCCGAGGTCGGTGACGGTCACACCGCGGGTCGTCGGGAGGTCACCGCTGGTGGCGAGCAGCCAGACCGGGCCGCCGCGCTCGGCGATGCTGCTCGCAAGCTCGAGCGAGATCGTCCGCCCGTTCTCGCTCGCCGCGAGCACGATCGACCCGATGCGGCGCGCCACGAGCTCGACCGGGCCGTGCCGGAACTCGGAGACGCTGGCGGCCTCGCCGGGGATGGCCAGCATCTCCTTGGCGAGCAGGGCGCCGTAGCGGCCCGTCGACATCGCCGGGCCGTGGGCCAGCAGCGCGAAGTAGCCGCAGGCATCGAGCTCCCGGAGCGGCGCGTCGACGAGGCGCGCCAGGGAGCCCAGTCCCTCGACCACCGCGGGCAGGCGGTGCAGCGGCGGGATGTCCGCGGTGCGCCCGGTCAGCTCGCCGGCGACGAGGAGGGCCAGCAGTTGGGTCGCTGTGAACGTCTTGCAGGCGTTCGCGTCTTCCGGGCCCGCCTCGATCGTGATCGCCACGTCCACGATGCTCGCCAGCGGGCTGGCCAGGTCGTTGACCAGCGCGATGACGCTGCTGCCGCGGCCGCGCAGCGCCGCCGCGGTCGCGACCGTCTCGCGGCTCCGGCCGGTCTGGCTGGCCATGAGCACGAGCGTGCCGGGCGTCAGCGCCTCGGCGCCGAACAGGCCAAGCTCTCCGGCATCCACCAGCCCCACCTGCCGGCCGGCCGCCCGGAGCACGGGCTCGGCGATGGATACGGCGGCGAGCGAGGCGCCCATGCCGGTCAGGATCACCGGCGCGTCGGGCAAAGCTGCCTCCCGCACCGCGGTCACGGCCGCGCGCCGGTCCTCCCACGAGGCGAGCAGACGGCGCAGCACATCGCCCTGCGCAAGGATGTCGGCGTCGAAGCTCGTCGTCATGTCGTCGTCCGGCCCGGTGGCCGCCGGGCCAGCGTGGCCCGGATCCGGTAGCGGTCCGCCCGGTAGGCCGCCCACGCGAGCTCGAACGGCTTGCCGAGCTGGTCGCGCGTGACGCCCGTCGCGAGGAGCAGGCCCGTGCCGCCGGGCACGTCGAGCAGCGCGGCCAGGCGCTCGTCGGCGTCCAGCACGCCGATCGTGTAGTCCGCGCTCGTCGGGATGAGCCCCCGCTCCTCCAGCGCCTCGTAGAGGGATGCGGTCCGGAGGTCGAGGTCGCCAAGCCACGGAGCGCGCGCCACCGGGATCCGCGATCGCTCCACGGAGATGGGGATGCCGTCGAGCATGCGCAGGCGCTCGATGTCGTAGACGGGGGCGCCCGGCGCGACGCGGAGGATGTCCGCTTCCTCCAGCGTGGCCGGGCGAACCACGTGCTCGAGCACGCGCGACGAAGGCACGAGTCCCCGCGAGAGGCCCATCCGGGCGAAGCTCAGCAGCTCGTTCGTGGCGCCCGTGACGGGTCCGCCCGCGACGAACCAGCCGCGCGACGAGCTGCGCTGCAGCACGCCGGCCGCGACGAGCGACTCGAGCGCCCGCCGCAGGGTGAGCCGGCTCACCCCGAGCGCTTCGCCCAGCACGCGCTCCGACGGGAGGCGGGAGCCGGGCCTGTAGGTGCCCGCCTCGACCATCTCGGCGAGGGCGGCATGGGCCTGCTCGTAGAGCGGCTGGTCGGTCGAGCCCAGGATCTCCCGCAGCGTGACGGTTCCGCCGGGTGACCCGGCGGGATGGGCGGATCGACGCCGAGTCGGTGGCTTCGAGGCGGCGGTGATCATGTGCAGCTCCCCCCAGGTGCTGCACTCGCCGCTGTCGCCGTCGCCCCGCCGGCCGCGGCGTCCGGCCCGAGCGGCGACGCGATCATCCCGCGCTCCTCGCGGTGCGCGGGCTCGATCGCGGACGCGGTGGCCGCGCGGGCGACAGAGGCAGGCGACGGCACGATGGCCGGCCCACCGCCCGGGATGGGCCTCGAGTGGTCGGGCGCGGCGACGGACCGCTCCCGCCTGCCTCCGAGCCTGTCGATCGTCGCATCGGTTCTCCCGTTGACGCGGCACGCTGCGCGCCGGGGGCCGCGTCGGCCTGTATTCGTATGTATATCGTACTCATCACCGCGCGGCAACAGGCACGGCATCGAGGCCGGTAGCGAACCGTACCCCGCTGTCGGCGACCATCGACCGGACGATCGACCGCTCGCGCTTGACGATGGCGACTCGTAACGCGTTTGTACTGCAATGGTATTGACCGGACCGTTGCGGCCGCGTAGCCTGTGGACGGTCTGCTACTGCACGCCACGCTCACGGTCCAGCGGAAGGATCATGCTCGTGCCCACTCGCGCCGCGCCCCGTCCGCGCCACCCGGTTCGCCGCGACCGATGACCTCGCCGGTCTCGCCCGTCGGCGTCGGCGTCATCGGCTGCGGCAGCGTGCTGTTCGGGCCGTACGGGCCCGAGATCCAGGATCTCACCGCGGCGGGCACAGCCCGGATCGTCGTCGCCTGCGACGTCCGCCCCGAGGTGGAGGCCGCCGTCCGGGCCGACTTCGGAGTCGAGCGCTTCACGACCCGGCCAGCGGACGTGCTTGCTGCACCCGACGTCGATGCAGTGATGGTCCTGACCCCGCCCGCGGGCCACGCCGCGCTCGCAACAGCGGCTCTCGAGGCCGGGAAGCACGTGCTCGTCGAGAAGCCCTTGGCGCTCGACCTGGTGTCGGCGCGGCGGATGCTGGATGCGGCGCGCTCGGCCGACCGCCGCCTAGTCTGCGCGCCGTTCGTGACGCTCAGCGCGACGCACCGCCGAATCGCCGCCCTGGTCGACGCCGGGACGATCGGCCGCATCCTCAGCGTCCGCGCCGCAGCCGGCACGGCCGGGCCCTCCTGGGGACGCTGGTTCTACGAGGAGCCGGGGGGCGGACCGCTGTTCGACCTCGGCGTCTACAGCCTCACGGCCGTCATCGACCTCGTCGGTCCGGTCCGGCGCGTGACGGCCGTCAGCGGGATCGCGGTGCCGGAGCGGATCGTGGACGGCAAGCCGATGCGGCCGGCCGTCGCCGACAACTTCCAGGTGGCGCTCGACTTCGGGGGCGGCACGCTGGGCGTGCTCACGACCGGGTTCACGATGGCGGCGCTGCGGACCCCGGCGTTCGAGCTGTTCGGCAGCGAGGGAACGGTCCAGATGCTCGGGGCCGACTGGGAGCCCGCCGGCTTCGACCTGTGGCGAAACGACGTCGGGGCCTGGGAGCTCGTGCCGGAGTCCGACCCGGGCTGGAACTACGCCGCGGGGCTGCGGCACCTCGTGGAGCACCTGGTCGACGGCGCCCCCGTGGCCGTATCGCCCGAGCTCGCGCTCCACGTCCTCGAGGTGATGCTCCTGGCCGCGGATGCCGGTCGGGACGGGGTCACGCGGACCCTGACCACCACGTTCCCGCGGCGGATCCCGACGGCCGCGGGGCTGACGCGGTGACCTCCGCCATTCACACCCGCGGCGACACATCCAGTCTCTGGAGGTCCCGCTACGGCACCCGGCGGGCGTGGCTGTTCCTGCTCCCGCCACTCGTCCTGATGATCGCGTGCGTCGCGTGGCCGACCGTCTTCCTCGTGTGGCTGTCGACGCAGAAGTGGGACGGGCTGGGGTCCATGACCTTCGTGGGCCTGAACAACTTCGCCCGGGTGTTCGCGGACGACCGGTTCTGGATCGCGATCCAGAACAACATCAAGTGGTCCGTCGCCTCAGCGATCATCCCGCCCCTGATCGGTCTCGCCCTGGCGATCCTGCTGTCACGGACGAGGATCCGTGGTCGCGGGGCCTTCCGGATCGTGTACTTCGTGCCCCAGATCGTGGCGTCGGCCATCGTCGCCGTCATCTGGCGCTGGATCTACGCTCCAGAAGGCCCGGTCAACGCCGTCCTGGGCGCCCTGGGCGTGGAGAATCCGCCCCTGTGGCTCGCTGATGCCGACGTGGCCCTCATGGCGGTCTTCATCGCCTACGCCTGGGTCACGTTCGGCTTCAGCATGCTCATCTTCGAGACCGCCATCCGGTCCATCGACGAGGAGCTGTTCGACGCTGCCAGGGTGGACGGGGCCACGTTCCTCGGCGAGGTGCGCCACATCCTCCTGCCCGGGATCCGGCCCGCCATCGCGACGGTCCTGATCGTCAGCACCATCTGGTCCTTCCAGATCTTCGACCTCATCTACCTGACGACGGCCGGCGGTCCCGGCGACGCGACCCAGGTGCTCTCGATCGGCATCTACTCCAGCATGTTCTCCGCGCGGGACGTGGGGCGGGGTGCGGCGATGGCTCTGATCCTGCTGGCGGTGATCGTGACGCTGGCCAGCCTCGTCGCCTTCGGACGTTCGCGCCGCGAGGGCAGGCCGTGAGGCGCATCGGCCGAGGCGGTGCCCTGGCGAGGTTCGCCTCCCTGGCCGCCATCGCGCTCGCGATCCTGTACCCGCTCGTCATCCTCGTGTTCACGGCGTTCAAGACCCCGGGCGACCTGATCACCAACCCGACCGGCCCGCCCAGCGAGTGGACCTTCGCGAACTTCGTCCAGGCCTGGACGCAGGCGGGCATGGCGACCCTCATGGTCAACAGCCTGATCGTGAGCGGCGGGGTGGTGGTCGGGACCGTGATCCTGTCGTCGCTGGGCGGCTTCGCGCTGGGACGGCTGCGCCTGCGGGGGACGGGCGTCCTGCCCCTGCTGCTGACCATCGGCCTCGTGCTGCCGTTCGAGGTCCTGATGATCCCCCTCTTCTACTCGTTCCGGGCCGTCGGTCTGCTCGACAGCTACCTCTCGATGATCCTCCCCCAGGTCGCGCTCGGGCTCCCGTTCGGGATCCTCCTTCTGCGGTCCTTCATCGCCGAGCTGCCGCAGGACTTCTTCGATGCGGCGGAGATCGACGGCGCGGGCCTGTGGAACCAGTACCGCCACGTGGCGATGCCCCTGGCGCGTCCGGCCCTCGTGGCGCTCGCCGTGCTCGAGCTGATCTGGAGCTGGAACCAGTACCTGGTCGCGCTCGTGATGGTCCAGGACCCCCACCTTCGCACGATCCCGCTGGGGCTGAGCCTCTTCGTCGGCCGGCACGAGTCGAACTACACCGCGCTCGCCGCCGCGGCGGTGATCGCCCTCGTCCCGTCGCTGATCCTCTACATCGTGTTCCATCGCGAGGCCCTGCGGGCCAATCTCGCCGGCGCCCTCAAGTGATCGCCGTCACCCCATCAAGCAGGAGGCAGCCACCCGCCACGTCGTGAGCCATCCAGGCGTCCCGCCGAACACCCCCAGAGGAGGATCGCACGTGCCCAGGTTCAGACGAGCTCCAGGGATCGCTGGAGCGCTCATCCTCACGGTGGCGATCGCCGCCTGTTCGAGCCAGGCTTCGCCGTCGCCCTCGGCGGCCCCGAGCGTGACCGCGGCCCCGGCAAGCGCGGCCCCGGCGAGCGCGGCCCCGGCGAGCGCGGCCCCGGCGAGTGCGCCCGCCGCGAGCCCGTCGGCCATGCCAACCCTCGAACCGGCCACCGTGTCGTTCGCGTGGATCGCGTATGAACAGGACAACTCGACCATCGAGGCCGCGGTGAAGGCGTTCGAGGATGCTCACCCGGGCGTCAAGGTCGAGATGTCCTACTACAGCTACGAGGACTTCAGCAAGGCGATCCCTGCCGCCCTCGCCGCCGGCAATCCGCCCGATCTGATCTTCGGCGACCCGACGGCACCCAACACCCCCAACTTCGTGAAGGCCGGCCAGCTCGACCCGCTGCAGCCGCTCATCGACAAGTACGGGTGGGAGGACCGGCTGCAGCCGGGCGTCATGACCTTCTACAACCCGCTCTACGGCGGCGAGACGTACGGCATCCCGCTGTTCGCCGCGCAGCGCGGCATCTTCTACAACAAGGACATCCTCGCCAAGGTCGGCGGCACCGTTCCCACCACCCTCGACGAGTTCGAGGCGCTGCTCGCCAAGGTCAAGGCTGCCGGCTACACGCCGCTGTTCATGGGCAGCGCCGACAAGTACGGCGTCGACTACTACTGGCTCGGCCTCGTCCTCGACTACCTCTCCGCCGGCGACTGGAAGGCGTTCACCGAGGGCACCATGACCTGGACGCCCGGCACGCCGTGGGGCGGGGAGGAGGTCCGCAAGGCCACCGAGCGCCTGCTCAAGTGGCGCGATGCCGGGTACTTCAACGACGACTACGCCGCCCTCCCCGCCGACGACCTCTCGAACGGGTTCGTCGACGGCGAGATCTTCGCGATCGCGAACGGCGCGAACCTCAACCCCTCGATCAAGGCGGCGAACCCGGCGTTCGAGGTCGGGTACATGAACTGGCCGGCGCTCGACGCGAGCAGCACGGAGCACCTGTACATCTCCGACCCGGGCCAGATCCTCATCCTCCCGAAGGACTCCAGGCACAAGGACCACGCCGTGGCCCTGATGGACTGGATGCTGAGCCCCGAGGTCGGACTGATGTTCGCCAACCAGGGCCGGATCCCGCTCCACACGATCGACTTCAGCCAGGTGACGGGGCAGCCCGCGTTCGTCGCCGAGCAGCTCGAGGTCGCCAAGAACCAGACCCCTGTCGGCTGGATCAACTACATGGCTCCGTACGAGTTCCCCGACCGCCAGGGCAGCGAGATGCAGAAGCTGCTCGGCGGGCAGACGACGCTCGACGAGTACATGCCGTTCCTCCAGAAGACGTTCGACGAGGCGATCGCGAACGCCCAGTAGTCCCATCCCGGGCCGGGCTGGTCGCCCCTGCGACCGGCCCGGCTCCCCACCCCGGGAGTGATCATGGCCAGCGACCCTGTCCGGGTCGGCATCATCGGCTGTGGCAGCGTGATGCAGGGTCCGTACATGGCCCAGCTTGAGCGCCTCCGCGGCCGCGGCGAGGCCGAGGTCGTGGTGGCCTGCGACCTCGATCCGGGCCGCGGGCCGCTCGTGCGGGAGCGCTTCGGGATCCCGCGGTTCTCAACGGATGCGGACGCCGTCATCGGGGCGGACGATGTCGACCTGGTCCTCGTCCTCACCTCGATCGCCGCCCACGGGTCGCTCGCCGCGGCGGCACTGCGTGCCGGCAAGCACGTCCTCGTCGAGAAGCCGATGGCGACCGACCTCGAGACGGGATGGGAGCTCCTCGCGCTCGCCCGTGGGCACGACCGCCTCCTCGTCTGCGCGCCCCACATCGTGCTGAGCCCCACCTACCAGGCCATCTGGCGGCTGGTCCGCAGGGGCACGCTCGGCCGGCCCCATGCGGCGCGCGCCCGCTACGGCTGGGCCGGCCCCGACTGGGACGAGTGGTTCTACTCGGCCTCCGGCGGTGCCCTCTTCGACATCGCCATGTACAACATCACCGCACTCACCGGCCTCCTGGGACCGGTCCGCCGCGTCGCCGCGATGACCGGGATCGCGATCCCGAAGCGGACGGCCGGCGGCGCAGTCGCGACGGTCGAGGCCGAGGACAACGCACAGCTGCTCCTCGACCACGGAGACGGCGTGCTCTCGTCCGTGACGGCCGGATTCACGATGCAGCAGGCGCGCTCGCCGGCGATCGAGGTCTACGGGGCCGAGGGCACGGTCCAGCTCCTCGGTGACGACTGGGCGCCCCAGGGCTACGACCTCTGGACGCGGCCCGTCGGAGCCTGGCGGCACTACAGGGACCTCGATCCCGCCTGGCTCTGGACCGATGGGCTCCGCCACGTGGTCGAGTGCATCCGCGACGGGAAGCGGCCGGTGATCCGGCCGGAGCACGCCTTTCACGTGCTGGAGGTGGTGATCCGTGCGCGTGAGGCGAGTGCGACCGGGATCGCGCAGGCGGTCACCAGCACGTTCGAGGACCTCGACTTCAGCCTCACCGAGACGGACGGACCGGTCCATCTCCGCCACAACCTGCGGCAGTGATGACGAAGCGAGCGGATCGCACATGAATGCACCGGCGGCCGGCGATCTCGAGATCGGCCTGCAGCTCTGGACGCTTCGCGACCCCGTTACGAGCGATCTCCCGGCCGCCCTCGCGGCGCGCGCCTCCTTCGAAGGCCTCCGGCGCGTGATCGGGCCGCCGCCTGTCACCGCGAACTGAGCAAGGAGCGACGCATGGCTCGACCGCGCATGAGCCTCCTCGACCTCGAGGAGGTCGAGCGGATCCAGGGCACATCGCTGCGGATCCTCGCCGAGGTCGGCGTCCACATCCCCCACGCGGAGGCGCTGGAGCGCCTCGGAGGTGCCGGCGCCGAGGTCGACCGGGGACGCTCGATCGCCCGCCTGCCGGAGCGGGTCGTGCTCGACGCCGTCGCCGCGGCGGGCAAGCAGTACGTGCTCCACGGCCGCGCCCCCGGGCGGGTAGCCCGCTACGGGTACGGCGAGTGCAACCTCATGTCCACCCCCGGCCAGTTCGCCTGGTTCGAGGCGCGGACCGGTCAGCGGCGCGACCCGACCCTCGCCGACGCGCGGGCCGCCATCACCCTCGGCGACGCCCTGCCCAACGTGACCGTCGTCGGGGCGATGGCGGTGCCTCTCGACGTGCCGACACCGATCCGGGACGTGGTCGTGACGGCCGAGCTGGTCCGGGGAACCGGCAAGCCGACCCGGACCTGGCCGGTTGACCGCGCGAGCACCGAGCTCGTGCTCGCGATCTACGAGGCCGTCGCCGGCGGACCTTCCGCCCTGCGTGAACGCCCGATGGTCGAGACGTTCCTCGAGCCGATCAGCCCGCTGCGCTTCCCCGAGACCGGCCTCGACGTCATGATCCCGTTCATCGAACGCGGCCAGCCGGTCAGCGTCGGGCCGATGGTCATGGCGTCCGGGACCGGGCCGACGACGCTGGCAGGCACGTTGGCGCAGGAGAACGCGGAGATCCTGGCCGGGATCGCGATCGTGCAGGCCTTCGCCCCGGGCCATCCGATGATGTACGGGGGGATCCCCCACGTCATGGACCCGCGCACGTCCACCTGCTCGTTCGGCTCGCCGGAGCAGGGGCTGATGGCGCTCGCGATGGCCCAGATCGGCCAGGCCTATGGCTTCCCCGTGTACGTGAACGTGAACCTCACCGACGCGAAGCGGCTCGACGTGCAGGCCGGGCTCGAGAAGGCGGCCTCGCTCGTCCTCGCGATCCTGGGCGGCGCAGACCAGCTCGGGCACGCGGGGATCGTCGGCGCCGACCACGGCGCGGGGCTCGACTGGCTCGTCGTCGACGACGAGGCGCTCGGCTTCGTGAAGCGGATCGCGCGGGGCTTCGAGGTCGACGACGACACGCTCGCCTACGACGTGATCGCCGCCGTCGGGTCGTCGGGCGACTTCCTGGCGGAGGACCACACGGTCGCGCACTTCCGTCGCGAGCTGTTCCTGCCGAGCCCCAGGTGGACGCGCGAGCCGTACGACGCGTGGGACGCGGCCGGCCGCCTGGACATGGGCGCGCGGGCCCAGGCCCGGGTCGATGAGATCCTCGGCAGCCACGTCGTGCCGACGCTCGACGAGGCGCTCGACCGGGAGGTCGAGGCGATCGTGGCCACGGCGCGGAGGACGCTCCTCGACTGAGGGTCACGAAGACGGGCCTCCGCCGCAGCCGGGCCCACCCCTCCGTGGCGCATCGCGGCCAGCCTCGGGTACTCTGTGCGGCACCCCGCTACTGAGGAGGAGCCCCGTGTCCACCACAGCCCCGTCGGCCCGACGCCGGCTCACCGCGCTCGCCGCCCTTGCCGGGGTGGTCGCCATCGTCGCCGCCGCCTGCTCGAGCAGCGGCTCGACGCCCGCACCGTCCGCCGCCGCCTCCGCTGCCGCGAGCAGCGCCACCGCCTGCACCCCCGAGAGCAGCACCTTCAGGATGGGCACCGAGCCGTGGCTCGGCTACGGCCCCTGGTGGGTCGCTCGCGACAAGGAGCTGTTCAAGGCGAACGGCCTGGACGTGAAGGTGAGCAGCTTCACGACGGACGACGAGATCAACGCCGCGCTCGTGGCCGGCCAGATCGACGGCGCGAACGTCGCCACGCACACCGCGCTCCGGCTCATGCAGGCGGGGACGCCCCTCACCGCGGTCCTCGTCCTGGACCAGTCGAACACGGCCGACGCCATCCTCGCGGCCGACCCGATCAAG
>Ga0315297_10002010_pt1 | contig 12776 bp, 9 predicted proteins | sample YL17G15_0_MG_FD_203628 | JGI IMG/M metagenome (GOLD analysis project Ga0315297, IMG submission 203628) | Sediment microbial communities from Yellowstone Lake, YNP, Wyoming, USA - YL17G15_0 | ecosystem: Environmental > Aquatic > Freshwater > Lake > Sediment | place: USA: Wyoming | collected... | reverse complement strand
CCTCTTCGTCCTTCTGCTTTTCGAACACGAGCAGGCGGGCTTCCCGGGCCACGAGTTCCGCCGGCAATCCCGCCACGGGCGTCGATCCGGCCCGGGCCAGTTCGCCGTAGGCGGCCAAGGCTTCGGCCACCTGCCCGCTCTTCCACAAATTCCGCCCGAGGCGGGCTTGGGCTTCGGCGCGGACGGCGGGATCGGCATGGCGGGCCAGCGGGCGCAAGGCGCCGACCGCCTTGGAATAGTCCTGCTTCTGGAATTCCAAGGCCTCCGCGGCGGCAAAAATGCGGGGCCACGCGGCCGGCGCCGCGGAAATGTTCGGATAAAACAACAGCCGGCGCTCCGGGAAACCTTCCAGGTCGTTGGAGCGGAAAATCAAGAGCAGGCTGTCTTTGGGCAGTCCCGCCGCGTACTCGGAAGCCTGCTCGCGCAACCGGGGGGCGGCCGCTGTGCTCAGCCGCATCAAGTCCCCTTCGAGCTCGGAGAAATGCTTTTGCAGGGCGGCGACCGCCAGGTCGGCGGCATTCTCTCGCCTCTCCTCGAGGCGCTGGCCGGCCAGGGCGCGGTCCTGCCGCACCAACTGCCAACCCATCCAGGCCAGGGCCGTCACCAGCACGAACGTGGTGGCAAAAAACATCACCAGCAGGTGAGAGCCAGGCCGGAGCCGGACTTTTAGGGCTTTTCGCGACATGTCCATTCATTATAGCCCCGCGCCGGTCTGAAGGCTATCCGGCTTCAGTCAGGATTCAGTCAGAATGACTTCTGCCGGCTACTTGACGACGGCGGCCGGGGCGGCGGCAGGGGCCCCAGGCTTTGTCTGGGGATCCGTTTCCGCCGTAATCAGCCGCGTATTTACATCGCGGGTGAGTGCCCCGGGCTTTGTCCGGGGGTCCACTTCCGCCGCGAAGGCTCGTCCCTTGACTCGACGCCTGCCTCGCTTTCTGTCCCCGTTTCTAACCGGCTACTTGGCGACTTTGAGCGGCGGCAGGAAGTTCTCCAGCACCCACAGCTCGCTCTTGGACTCCTCATTGACGCTGAACGCAAAGCGGCGGTTGTCCGGGTGAAGCGCGAAGGAGAAGTCGTCCATTTTTGGAACGGAGATGTCCAGCTTCAGCGGCGTCCCGCCCTGTGCAGGTACCCGCCAGATTTCACTGCTCGCGGTACCGCGTGCCTGGGCGATGATGTAACGGCCGTTCCTCGTCCACTTCAGGGCGTAACTTTTCGCCAAACCGTGAAATAGCTCCCGCGGCTCCCCTCCATTGAGGGACACGGTCTTTACTGTATCGTTCACCTGGAACACCACTTCCCGGCCGTCCGGCGAGAGGTCGTAGAACATTCCTGCTTTGATAACTTCCGACTCGTCACCGGTGTCGAGGTTGCGTTTCCTGATGATTCCATCCGTCACGAACACCAGGGTCTTCCCATCCGGGCAAAGGCGGGGCGCAAACCGGCTCTGATCTGCCAGCTTGGTAATCGCGCTTGTTTCAGCGTCAATTCGGAAGATTCCACTTCCACTCTCCGAAATCCCGACCGCGATGACGGAACGGCCGTCCGGCGCCCAGGAGGGCATGGCAACGCCACGAAGACGCGGCGACAGAAAGCGCTCTTCCCCGGTTGCGGCGGACCGGATCGTGAGGATGTTGTTTCCGGGACCGATGGTACCCATACGTGAAATGTAGGCCAAGTTCCTGCCGTCGGGTGACCATGTTGACATAAACGGTGGGCCGGTATACCGCGTCGTGACCGGCGCGGGTGGCACGAGCACCTTACCGGTTTCAAGGTCGACCTCACCGTTGTAGAGGCGACCTGAAGAGGTGTCAGTCTTGTAATAAAGGGAGCCGTCGGGTGCAAAGCCAAGAACGTATGAATCCCAACCGAAGTCCTTTTTCAGCAGTTCCGGTTCTCCTTGCTGCTTCCCCCCGGTGATGTGGACGGTCCACATGTCCCACGTCCCCGAGCGGTCGCTGAGGAAGAGAAGGCTTCTCCCGTCCGGCGTCCATCCAAGCAGTCGATCCTCCGCGGGATGCCCGGCAACAACGACCTCATTCCGGCCATCGGCGGTCATCAGGAAGACGTCGCTATGGGGTGGGCTGCCCTCACGCACCAAACTGAACGCGATAAACCGCCCATCGGGCGAGAAACTGGTGGCTGGGTACAACATGTACCAGGCCGAAGCAATGCTCCTCAGGACGCGCACCGAGCCGTCTGCTGTCGAGATCAGTGTTAGTTCATTCGCCTTGTTACGCTCGCGAAGTGCGAGGATGGACCCTGCGTCAGGCGACCAGTCCAAGGGGTGGACGTCATAGCCTTTCTCACTGTAAAGTGTGCGAAGGCCCGAACCATCCAGGTTTCTAATCCGCAGTTGAGGGACATTGTCCTTCGTACGCGACTCGTATGCGATTTGTTTTCCGTCGCGTGAGAACACTGGTAACTCGTAGACATCCCCAGCCTCGTGAGCGGGCCCCCTATTTGTGATTCGGCTCATCTGTCCGCTGGCAACTTCGAACTGGACCAAGTCACCCGTGTTCCAGTCTATACCTCTGATGTACTTGCCATCCGCGGTCAAGACCTCACCGACGCCGGAGGCGTCTGTGAGAACCCGGCGTGTGACGAGTCTCCCGGCGCCACCGGGACTGCCCAGCGCCGCCAGCCTCACCCGCGCTTGCGCCACAATCTCGGTCTGGTCGGCGAAGTCGCGCACCACGCGCTCGTAGGCTGTGCGGGCCTCGGCCTGGCCTAGCTTTTCGTGGCACTGGCCCATCCGCAGCAGGGCGGTCGCGACCGTGGTGCGGCCGGCGCCGGGCAGCGCGGCGACCTTCTTGTACAGCTCGATCGCGCCCTTCAGATCGCCCTCCACGACCTCTTTGTTGATCGCGGATTGGAGCTGCTGATTGGGCCGGTCGCTTTGCTGGCCGCCCAGCAACAGCGCCGCGCCAATCATCATCGCTAACAAAAGTTTGTTCATCTTCCACCTCCGCGAACATATTACGCGGCGCATATCTGGGGCGAATCGGAGAACGATCTGAATTCGGTTTGATTTTGCGAGGCAAATCCTTTCCTTGGCGGTGCGCTGATGCCGTGTGGTCACCCGTCGAAGCGGTATCCCAGGCCGCGCACGCTCACGATGTAGCGGGACTCATTCGGAGCCGGCTCTATCTTCCGCCTCAGGTTCATGATGTGATTGTCGATCACCCGATCGGTGGGGCTGCTGTCGGGCCTCCAGACCTCGTCCAGCAACCGTTCGCGCGTGAGAAGGCGGCCGCGCCGGCGGATGAACGTCGAGAGCAACTTGAACTCCAGCGGGGTCATGTCCACGGCCGCGCCCGCGCGGCGCACTTCGGCGCGCGTAAAGTCCACTTCAATGTCGCCGAACCGATAGACCTCCGGCGCCTCCCCGGAGGCGCGGCGGAGGATCGCTTTGACGCGCGCCCGCAGCTCGAGCGGGCTGAACGGCTTGGTCACGTAGTCGTCCGCGCCCAACTCCAGCCCGAGGACCTTCTCGGCCTCCTGGGCTTTCGCGGTGAGCATGATGATCGGGGTGCGGATACCCGCGTGCCGCAACTCCCGGCAAACCGCCAGCCCGTCTTTGCGCGGGAGCATCAGATCGAGCAAGATCAGATCGAACGCTTCCCGGCCGGCGCGTCGCAAAGCGGTTTCTCCGTCCCCGGCCACCTCCACGGAATATCCTTCGAGCTTGAGGTCGTTCTTGAGTCCCAAGGCGATGGCGGGTTCGTCTTCGACAACCAAAATCTTGGCCATGGTTCACTCCAGTTCGGGCAGAAGGACCGTGAAGGTGCTCCCTTCGCCGGGCCGGCTGTCCACCACGATTTCTCCCTGGTGGGCGTTCGCGATCTGGCGGGCCATGGCCAGCCCGACGCCCGCTCCGCGGATGCCGCCGGTTTTCGCGGCGGCGCCCCGCACGAATTTTCTGAAGATCAGTTTCTGCTCGCTCTCCGGAATCCCGATGCCCTGGTCGCGCACCCGGATAGCCACGCGCCGGTCTTCCCGGCCTAGCTCCACCCAAACGGTGAAGCAATTGGGTGAATACTTGACTGCATTATCGAGGAGGTTCCATATCACACAGTCGAGCGCCGCCCGGTCGGCACGCAGGCGCGGCGGGGAACCGTCGGCGACCATCTCGATCCGGTATCCGCGCGCCCCGGCGTCGCGCTGGAATTCCTCGACGACCGAGCGCAGCCACTCGGTCGCATCCAGCGGCTCGAAACGGAAGGGCATCGCGCCGGCTTCCAGGCGGCCGAAGGTCAGCAGGCCCTCGACCAACCGGTGCAGGCGCTCGCTTTCCTGGGCCAGGGCGCGGTAATACTCCTGGCGGTCCTCGTCGCTTGCCACCCGCCCGCTCGCCAGCAATTCGCTCAACTGCCGCAGCGCGGTGATGGGGGTGCGGAATTCGTGGGAAACCGAAGCGACAAAATCTGATTCCAGCCGCGCCACCGCCACCTCGCGGGCCGCCGCGCGGCCGATAAAATAAGTTCCGGCAAGCACCAGCAGGAGCAGGGTGGCGAGCCCGGTCACAATAAGTCGCCGCGCGGCCAACCCGGCCGTGGCCGCGCCGCCCACCGAAACGGCGTGCAGGGTCCAGGGAAGCTGCACAGAAGAAGCCAGACGCACCGACTGGGTTTCGCTTCCGTTCGGTAAATGGCCTGACACGGCCCGGCCGTCGGAGTCGGTGAGGGCGATGCGCGTATCGAAGCGGCCGAGCGTCGGTAGAAGCGGCTCCAGCCATTGCGATTCCAGGTAGCGCCGACCCAACGCTAAGACCGCCAGACGTTCGGGCGTGCCCCTCCACACCAGAAGCACCGGCCGGTCTGCATGCCAGAAAATGCGGCGGCCGGCGATATTGCCTTCATCGCGGCGTAGGGCATGCCATTCTTCCCATATCGGTTCGGCGGCCGCCGACGCACCCAAAGCCTCGGCCGGTTCCGGCGAGGTTAGGCCCATCCCTCGACAGGCCTCGCTTAGGTAGAAGTCGTAACCGGCCCGATTGATGCGCCACTCGCCGCCCCGCAGCGCGGACGAAAGCTGCGCCGCCTCTCGCCGAGCCGCCTCCCCGTCCTTCTGCTTTTCGAAAACGAGCAGGCGTGCTTCCCGGGCCACGAGTTCCGCCGGCAATCCCGCCACGGGCGTCGATCCGGCCCGGGCCAGTTCGCCGTAGGCGGCCAAGGCTTCGGCCACCTGCCCGCTCTTCCACAAATTCCGCCCGAGGCGGGCTTGTGCTTCGGCGCGGATGGCGGGATCAGCGTGGCGGGCCAGCGGACGCAAGGCGCCGACAGCCTTGGAATAGTCCTGCTTCTGGAATTCCAACGCTTCCGCGGCGGTAAAAATGCGGGGCAACGCGGCCGGGGCCGCGGAGATGTTCGGATAAAACAACAGCCGGTGCTCCGGGAAACCCTCCAGGTCGTTGGAGCGGAAAATCAACAGCAAGCTGTCTTCGGGTAGTCCCGCCGCGAACTCGGAAGCCTGCTCGCGCAACTGGGGGGCGGCCGCCGTGCTCAGCCGCATCAAGTGCCCTTCGAGCTGGAAGAAGTGCTTTTGCAGGGCGGCGACCGCCAGATCGGCGGCATTCTCTCGCCTCTCCTCGAGGCGCTGGCCGGCCAGCGCGCGGTCCTGCCGCACCAACTGCCAACCCATCCAGGCCAGGGCCGTCACCAACACGAACGTGGTGGCAAAAAACATCACCAGCAGGTGAGAGCCAGGCCGGAGCCGGGCTTTTCGAGCTTTTAGCGACATCTCTATTAATTATAGCCCCGCGCCGGTCTGAAGGCTATCCCGTTTTAGTCAGGATTTGGTCAGAATGACGAGAACCAAAGAGGGCGGAACAGTTCACGCGATTCTCGGCCGACGACAAGCTGGCCTTGACTTCTACCAGCTACTTGGCGACGGCGGCCGGGGCCCCGGGCTTTGCCCGGGGGTCCACTTCCGCCGGACTCGCCCGTGGATATAAGCCACGGGCGAGTGGCGAGCCGAAGGCTCGTCCCTTGACTCGACGCCTGCCTCGCTTTCTGTCACCGCTTCTACCAGCTATTTGACGACTTTCAGCGGCGGCAGGAAGTTTTCCAGGACCCACAGCTCGTTCTTGGACCCCTCATTGACGCTGAACGCAAAGCGGCGGTTGTCCGGGTGAAGCGCGAAGGGCCCCATTTTTGGAACGGAGAGATCCAGCTTCAGCGGCATCCCGCCCTGCGCCGGAACCCGCCAGATTTCACTGCTCGCGGTACCGAATGCCCGGGCGATGATGTAACGACCGTCCCTCATCCACCTCAGCCCGTAATTCTGCGCCAAACCGCGAAATAGCTCCCGGGGCTCCCCTCCGTTGAGGGACACGGTCTTTACAGCGCCGTCAACCGAGAACACCACTTCCCGGCCGTCCGGCGAGAGGTCGTAGTACGGTTCTGCTTTGACAACTTCCGATTCCTCACCGGTGTCGAGGTTGCGTTTGATGATTCCTTCCGCGCCCCAGTGCACCAGGGTCTTCCCATCCGGGCAGAGATGGGCGAACACGCCTGCATCAGCCAACTTGGTGATCTCGCTTGTTTCAGTGTCAATTCGGAAGGCTCCAGTTCCCGTCGCCGTAAACCCGAGCGCGATGATGGAACGGCCGTCCGGCGCCCAGGAGATCTGGTTAACGCCACGAAGACGCGGCGACAGAAAGCGCTCTTCCCCGGTTGCGGCGGACCGGATCGTGAGGATGTTGTTTCCGGGAGCGATTCGACCCGGGTGTGAAAGGTAGGCCAAGTTCCTGCCGTCGGGTGACCATGTTAGAAAGTTCGGTGGGCCGGTATACCGCGTCGTGACCGGCGCGGGTGGCACAAGTACCTTACCGGTTTCAAGGTCGACCGCACCGTTGTAGAGGCGACCAAAAGAGGTGTAAGTCTTGTAGTAAAGGGAGCCGTCGGGTGCAAAGCCAAGAACCTCTGAATTGCCGAAGTCCTTTTTCAGCAGTTCTGGTTCTCCTTGCTGTTTCCCCCCGGTGATGCGGACGGTCCAGATGTCCCACGTCTCCGAGCGGTCGCTGAAGAAGAGAAGGCTTCTCCCGTCTGGTGTCCATCGAAGCAGTTGATCCTCCGCGGGATGCCCGGCAACAACGATCTCATTCCGGCCATCGGCGGTCATCAGGAAGACATCGCCATGGAGTGGGCTGCCTTCACCCACAAAACTGAACGCGACAAATTGCCCATCGGGCGAGAAACTGGCACTTACCCAGGCCGAAGCAATACTCCTCAGAACGCGCACCGAGCCGTCCGCTGTCGAGATCAGTGTTAGTTCAATCCCCCCCTTTGGACTGTAGTCAAGCTCGCGAAATGCGAGGATGGACCTTGCGTCCGGCGACCAGTCCAAGGGGCGGGCATCATAGCCTTTCTCGCTGTAGAGTGTGCGAAGGCCCGAACCATCCAGATTTCTAATCCGCAGTTGAGGGACATTGTCCTTCGTATACGAGTCATATGCTATTTGTTTTCCATCGCGTGAGAACGCTTGGTACTCGTAGGGTGTCTCTTTCGCTCCAGGGCCCCCCCTATTTGTGATTCGGCTCGTCTGTCCGCTGGCAACTTCGAACTGGACCATGTCACCCGTGTCCCAGTCTATATGGCTGATGTACTTGCCATCCGCGGTCAAGACCTCACCGCCGCGGTAGGCGTCTGTGAGAACCCGGCGTGTGACGAGTCCCCCGGCGCCACCGGGACCGCCAAGTGCCGCCAGCCTCACCCGCGCCTGCGCCACAATCTCGGCCTGGTCGGCGAAGTCGCGGAGAATACGCTGGTAGGCCGCTTGAGACTCCTTTTGACCCAGCTTTTCATAGCAGTTTCCCATGCGCAAAAGCGCTTGAGCGGCGATCGTCCGGACATCCACGAACTCTTTAAGCAATTTATCATAAACGGCGATCGCCTCTTTCAGCTCGCCTTTGACTTCTTCGAGCTGAACTCCCCGGTGGTAAAGGATTTCGGCGTCTTTGGCGCGCTGGGCGAAGGCCGTGATGGACAATCCGGTCAAGGTGATGACCGCCAAAAGGATGAAAATGCGTTTCATGGGATGACCTCCTTCGTTGAATTTTTGCTCATCTCACTGACTCTCGGTCACCTTAACAATAGCGCGCCGGACGTGAAAAGGTGTCAAGAAGATGTAAAAAAACGTAAAACCGCTTCTCTTCCGGAAGAAGCCGTCAGCCGATGAATTTGTAACCGAGGCCGTGGGCGGTAACGATGAACCGGGGATGCTCGGGATCCGTCTCGAGTTTCTGCCGGAGGCCGGCGATATGGGCGTCCACCGTGCGGGTCGTCGGAAACCGGTCGTAGCCCCAAATCTCATTCAGGAACCGGTTCCGGGAGATAACCTTGTCCCGATTCTTGACAAACAGCTTCATCATCTCGAACTCCCGCTGGGTCAGGTCGACGGGGGCGCCGTCCTTGATCGCCCGGTAATTCTTGAAATCGATTTCGACCGTCCCGAATCGGCAGGTTTCCGCTTGAACGTCTTTGCCGGGGCCTCTCCGCAGGAGCGCCTTGACGCGGGCCAGGAATTCCGAGAGGCCGAAGGGCTTGGTGAGATAGTCGTCGGCGCCGATTTCGAGGCCCAGGACCTTATCGGCCTCCTCCTTGCGGGCGGTCAGCATGAGAATGGGGACGTCATGGCCTTTGCGTCTCAGCTCGCGGCAGACCTCGAAGCCATCTTTCTTCGGAAGCATGATGTCGAGAACAATGAGATCCGGTTTCTCCCGCTCCGCCGAGGACAACCCCGCCTCGCCGTCATAGGCCGCGCTGACTTTGTGGCCCTGAGCTTCGAGGTTGAAGACAAGCCCCGTGACCATGTCCTTTTGGTCTTCAACGATCAGGATCTTGGCCATTTTCAACCTCGGATGAGCCCTTGAGCGAATCTTCTTTTCCCCCCAACGGGAGGGTGATGATGAACCGGCTGCCCCGGCCGAGATCACTCTCCACGCGGATGTGTCCGCCGTGGCCTTCGATCGTGCTTTTCACGATCGTCAGGCCCAGGCCGCAGCCCTGAACCTCGCGGGCGGGCCCGCTTCCCCCGCGATAGAACTTCTCGAAGATGTGCTTCAGGTCGGACGGCGGAATTCCGGGGCCCTTGTCTTCCACGGTGATCAAGACCTGGTCTTCATGGAGGGCCATCTTCACTCCGATATACTTTTGCTCTCCGGAATACTTCTCGGCGTTGTTCAAGAGATTCAACAGGACCTGCCCGATCGCGTCCTCGTCCATGGATATTAAGACCGGACTCGGGGGAAGAGAAATGTCGAACTCAAAGCCCCGATCCCTGAGATAGAATCGATACGCCTCGAGCGTATCGGATATCACTTTGACAAGATCCCCCTTTTCGAAAACATATTCCCTCCGGCCCGAATCAATTTTGGAGAAATCGAGGACATTGTCGATGAGATAGGTGAGGCGGCGGCTTTCCCGGGCGATGATGCGCGAGAACTCCCTCCGCTTTCCGTCGTCCGTCCATTGATCCGATTCCATGGTTTCCCCGAACAACCGGATCAGGGACAAAGGAGTTTTTAGCTCATGAGTGACGTTCGAAACAAAATCGGACCTGAGTCGCACGGTCTCCGCTTCATGAGTCGCCGCTCTGAGGGTCATGACGATCCCCGAGAGGATCATGATGGCTATCCCGAGGAGGACGGCGCCGTACAATCTCATTTCTCTCCGAACGAGCTGGTCGATCGTTTTTCCCCGGGTGTCGAAAAGGGCCAGACTCCACCAGGGGAAATATTCGGACAGGTTCTCGACGGCCAGGGCCTGCGCGGGCGGCGGGGCGTTCGGAAGGGGCGTCAGCGGCCCCGCTTCACTGTAAAGGCCGGCCCGGACGCTTTCCCCGGCCTCCCTCCTGCCGGGCAGACGCGGAAAGAGCTCGGTCAGGACATAAGTCTTATCGATCTCAAAGGCGAGGACGCGCCTCCCGGGGAGCGCCGTCTTAGAAGGTATGAACAGATAGCCGAGCCGGTGCGGCGTTCCATCCTCGTCGCGGGTCGTCAAGTGCGAGGCCGGCACCGAATCCGGTCCCGGACTTCCGTTGTTCTTACCGTTCGGGGAGGCGTCCAAGTCCAATTGAGAGCGGAGAGCTTGTCGAGCCCCCTCTAAGCGGCGAATTCTCTCCGTCCGGGCTTTGTCTTCCAGCTTGAGCCTGTCCCAGCGGTCCTGTTCGCTTCTTCCGAGAACACGCCCTTGAGAGATGCGGTCGAGGCCGGCTCTGACGGACTCGAGATAGAATTCCCGGCTATCGAATCCGCCGGGGCCGAGGCTCAACTCTTCAAACAAGGCCAGGAGTGTTTTGACCTCGTTGTCTCCCTCTCTAAGAGAGGCGTACGTTTCGGCCAGACGGAAGAGTCCGATGATTTTGAGCGGAGTGCCGTCGGAGCTTCGGACCTTTTGGCTTTGCTCGGACAGGATTCGGTATTGTTCTCCGGCTTTGGAGTAATTCTTCATCTTGAAATAACAGCGGCCCAGCAGCAGGCGGGCATACAACCGGTGCTCGGGGGAGGCGGCTCGTCTCACGGCCTCCTCGTAGGAGCGCGCGGCCATCGGGTAATCGAGCTCGGCGAATTCGTAGTGTTCGCCCCGCTCGATGTTGCTGTCTCGAAGGGCGCGCATGCTTTCCGGTTCCGCCCGACGCGAGATTCCCATCTCGAGATAGAATTGGGGGTGAATGAGCGAACCGTCGGAATTGATGATGAAGGTTTCGCCGATGGACGGGTGCCGCTTCTGGATCCGGCCGAGGAGGAGCCGGACCGCCTGAATGTCTTGCGGCCATTCCTGGTCGAGAATCTCCCGAACGAAGCGGCCTTCAAGGCCCGAGAGCTCGCCCTCGAGCTCGTCCCGCATCAGCCGGGCCATGCTCCGGTAGTTTTCCTTGAGGCTCAGGCCCCGGTTCCCGATGGACTTCAACCCGAGATAGCCGAGGATTCCGCTCGGCAGGATGATGAAAAGGAAGGCGAATAGGAGGATTTTGGTCCTGGCCGAAACGTGTTTAAAGCGCCGGATCATGACCTTTCGGCTCCCCCCGACAAGCTCTTGTGTTTCTCCGCACTCGCCGCTCTTCTATTCACATATAGCACGGCCGGGAAAAGCAGGTCAAACAAAAGCCCCCTATTTTACATTTTTTTACAAGCCGGCAACTGAGCATTTTCAGCCTCGAAAAGCGTCTTCTGAGACGGGACAATTTTTCGAAGAGCAGGAATTCGCATCGCATAAAGAATTATGAAAATCCTAAGGGCACAATTGGGAACCGGCGATCGGAGCCTTCCCAAGGAATGTTGACATTGTATATATTATGTAATAAAATCCTAACCTGGGACGAACACAAGAATGTGGACCTCAAATTGGCCCGGGGCATTTCCTTTGAGGATATTCTCGAAGCCCTCGACGAACAGGGGCTTCTATGGGTAAGGGAACATCCTCGGTCGGAGAAATACCCGGGCCAGCGCCTGATGGGGGTTTTGGTCGCGAATTATATCTTCATTGTTTCTTTCGAGGAAACAGATGAAAAGATCATCCTCAAAACGATCTACCCCAGCCGCAAGGCGACCAAGGAGTATAGGCGATCGAGAGGAAAAAATAATGATCAAATCCCGCTCTAAGGGTTTTTTCGAACCGCTGGATGATCAGGAACGCGACATCCGGGACGCTATCGAGAAGGGCAAGCTCGCGTCGGTTTCCGATGAGGAAGAACTCAAAGAAAAGCTTATCAGGGCCGCCCGCACGACGATCGCTAAAAACCGGCACATCAGCATCCGCCTCTCGGAGCGAGATCTCATGTGGCTTCGCGCCAAGGCCCTTGAATTGGGCATGCCCTACCAGACTCTCATCGGTTCTATCCTTCACCAATACGCCGAAGGCAAGATCAAGGCGTCATTTTAAATTCATAAGCTGGAAGCGCGCCCGCCGCTCGCGCGGGCTGAAAGGCTTAAGGCAGGCGCCGAGTCACGGCGCCTGCCTCGCTTTCGGTCCCACCTTCTACGGTTACTTGGAGACTTTCGTCGACGGCAGGAAGTTCTCCATCACCCACAGCTCGCTCTTGAGTCCCTCGTTGACGCTGAACACGAAGCGGCGGTTGTCCGGGTGAAGTGCGAAGGACTCCATTTTTGGAATGGAAAGGTCCAGCTTCAGCGGCGTCCCGCCCTGCGCCGGAACCCGCCAGATTTCACCGCTCGCGGTATCGAGGGGTCCATCGAGTGCCTGGGCGATGATGTAATGGCCGTCCCTCGTCCACCCCAGCTTGTAATTCTGGGCCAAACCGCGAAATAGCTCTCGCGGCTCCCCTCCGTTGAGGGACACGGTCTTTACAGCGCCTTTCGCCTGGAACACCACTTCCCTGCCGTCCGGCGAGAGGTCGTAGTACATTTTCCCTGCCTTGACAACTTCCGACTCCTCACCGGTGTCGAGGTTGCGTTTCCTGATGATTAGCTCCCCCACGAACACCAGGGTCTTCCCATCCGGGCAGAGCTTGGGGAACAGGCCTTGATCTGCCAACCTAGTGATCTCGCTTGTTTCAGCGTCAATTCGGAAGATTCCAGTTTCCGTCTCCGCAATCCCGAGCGCGATGATGGAACGGCCGTCCGGCGCCCAGGAAATATGGCTAACGTAACGAAGACGCGGCGACAGAAAGCGCTCTTCCCCGGTTGCGGCGGACCGGATCGTGAGGAGGTCGTTTGCGATACCGTTCGTGATGGAACCCCGACGTGAAATGTAGGCCAGGTTACTGCCGTCGGGTGACCATGTTGGTTGTGACGGTCGGCCGGTCCGCGTCGT
>Ga0315297_10002008_pt1 | contig 12780 bp, 25 predicted proteins | sample YL17G15_0_MG_FD_203628 | JGI IMG/M metagenome (GOLD analysis project Ga0315297, IMG submission 203628) | Sediment microbial communities from Yellowstone Lake, YNP, Wyoming, USA - YL17G15_0 | ecosystem: Environmental > Aquatic > Freshwater > Lake > Sediment | place: USA: Wyoming | collected... | reverse complement strand
TTTTGTATAATCGTTAGTGTAAGTTAGATATCCGTTCTTTGTGGGGTGGGAAAGCTCTTCATCCTTCTCGCGTTTAAAGTCAGTAAAAGTCTTATAGCTATCAAAAATTGCGCATTCTTCATCCTTTACTTTCATAGCCAACCAAACTTCAAAATCAGCCAAAACTTGCTCATCCTCGCTCTGAACAACAAGCGCCCAATTACAACGGTAGCTCACGTCACTGCCTTTCTTTGCACAGATACGCATAATACGTCGCTGCTTAAACTCATACCAATTTACAAGCCTTCTTTAGGCGAAAAAAGAAGGGTCCGTCATCGTTGGCGGTACAACAGACGGACCCTCGAAAACCCACAACATTATGGGTTTCACAACTTTAGAGCTACACCTATTACTTTGCGCCCCGTAATATCTAATAAACTCACTGCGGGCGTACGGTACCTCAAGTACTCACCATCTTTACACAACACTAAGTACCTGTCATTAACCGATAATCTAGCGCCGTGGCGCCGTATGCCCTTGCCTTTGTGTTCCTCTGGCAAATAATTCATGAGGTCTCGGCCAGAAGGAACTATACATAAAATGTTCCCATCAAATTTATGTATCTTGTAATCCCACGCTACTCGGTCTCCTATTTTAAATCTTGTCGTCTCCATTACGCGGTAATTCTCCTGAATGTATTTCACGTTGCAGTTGCGCCGAGAAAGCTTTACTCGTGAGAAACAAAGACACCTGGTAGTATTTGGCTAGATACAAGTCTATCGTATCATAACCATTAGCTTTTCCCAACATGTGTATCGCATTAAGGTCTCGACAAGGAACCCCACCCCTCACCCGCACACTGTCACCCCATACTTCTACAGTGTAATCAGCAGGCATTGTTTCATCTCCCTTGTGACAAACACCACGCATCTATAACGCGGTCAATAAAAATCTGCTCACTTTCTATGTGGACCGCGTCGCCATTTGCCATATTGAGCGACAAACGAGGAGAACCCGCGTCGCCTTTGTACTCAACGATAGTTACTACGTGCCTTAAGCTCACCCACTTGTCATAGTTTGAAATTGCGCTAGAAGAGGCGCACAGAATGCCATTATCCGACAGCATCACATTCTTGTAGGTCTCGTACATACCGCTCTCCTTTATATCTTTACAGAGCGCGCTACGATGTCGGAGGCATGAGTAACTTCTATGGATGGAAAGTAGTAAACAAAGCTCCCACAAAACAGACGTAAAGAAGAACTGTCACCTTCAAATATGCACGAATCAATACTCGACATCTTTATGTACACCTGCTTGTCAGATGTGATTTCACCCTTTACATACGTCTGAGTGTGCTTCACATACCGGAGAGTTGTGACGGGGTTGTTCATCGTAGTACTCCACCGTGATTAGCTTCACGCATTCCTTGAGTAACCTATCTCTGGAAAGTGTACGGCCAACTACGCGAGGAACTCTACGGTCTAAGTGTAAATTTGCAGCCACACTGATTGTCGTCATAATCTCGTCACAGAGCTTTTTTGCCTCGGCCTCAATTACTGGGCGATTTATTGCCCTTAGGTTCCACGGACCTCCGTTTTCTAACTGGCTTGCTGGGACTAGCTGTACTCGCATCCTTCTCCTCGTTTTTGTTTCTGGCATAAAAGGCATAAACTTCTTTTATGACAGCAGCGTATTTAGCTTTCATGGTATCGAGATGCGCCTCGTCAAGAAGCACACAGTGAGTCTCGTCGTAGTGATGAAACCCATCAAGGCGCTCGTGGCTGTAAAAGACTCTGAAGAGTAACCGGAGTTTTAAGAGACTAGAACATGTACCAAGTGTTCGGTGTACTACGTCTTCCACTTGGTAAACATTGTCACTTAAGCTTTCTATTCCAGCCAACCATACAAGGTCGCCTTTAACGAATCCTTTATGCTGACTCTTTGTGAGGGCTTTGGGCTTATTGGGCATAGTTTAATTTCCTTTATCTGTAGAGAAAGTCTACTAGGTCTTTGGACCAATCTTCTAACATGGTAAACATGTCAGGGTTTCTAAGCTGGGCTAATGAACGCCAGCCAATCACGTTGATGTCTGTGGATACCGCTTCAACTTGGTCAGTCGAGCTTGCAAACGCGTAAACAATACCTAGATGCACAGAGCTGACAGACGTGTCAGTGCGACGGATAAATCCTCGGATGTTAAAATCCTGGGGTTGCGGGGCTTTTGCACCAGCGCCTACAAAACGAAACTCCTCGTTAAGCTCTCGTATTGCAGCTAATGTGAATATGTTACCTCCTTTGTTATCCTCTGGGTTGATGTGTCCACCTACACCAATAGAATACTTGTTATGTAACCTCGACTCATTTCCACTCTTGCAACGTTCGTATACAAGGGCTCCTGGCTTCCAGCCGTACACATACACGTATGGAATAGGCTGCAGAAAATTAGGGTCGTTCTCAACCATACTGCGTGGCATAAAAGCCGAAGCTTCCCGAATCTCACTGAGGAAATTCTTGTACGCAGGTGTGTATGCGTGAAAACCCTCAAAGTCATAAGACTTCATAACAGACGCAGGAAAGACAAGGACCTCTTCTTCCATTCTTTTCTCCTTTATAGGTACGTTTGGGCTTCTAGCGCTTCGTACATTATTTGCATATCACAAAAAACCTGCCACATAGAGTTTTTTAGATAGTAAGGAGACAGGAAAGATTCACGTACACCTAAAGCAACTTTGTTGTGCATAAATACAAAATACCTAAAACGACTTAGCTTTTGTGTGTGCCATTTATTTACAAAGGTGGGGCAAAGATATAAAAAACTACCTTCCATATAAATCCCTCAATTCTAGGATAACAACCTTTAAAGCGTTTATATACGAACGGTCATGAATGTAGATTGTGTTAGATGGGCGCTCATAATAAGAGCTACGAAGCACTAGAAACCTACTATAAGAGCAGGCTTTGGTCACAAAGTACTTTAGCGTCGTAGTCATTTCGGTGCTGTTCGAGGACTCGAATTGTTTCACGTAGTTCCATCCTTCCTCTCCAAGCTAGATAGGTATAATGCATGTCATAAGACATACCGCCTATAAGACATTCTGAACAGCTTAAGGCTATCTTAAAAGACGAACGCCTTAAGGTATACATCAAACCTACGTGATAAATTTCAGCTCTGAACACGGGCTAGTATCTCCCGCATCATTTGGGCTGTGTGGGGGTTGGGGTCGACCACAGCAGATGCCTTCCCGCACAAGTATTCTTTGCAGATATGCGGCCGTTCATTACGCGGTAATGTACACCCATCGTCTTCTTTGAGATGAGGGCAAGGTTGCCACACCTTACAGTCAGGATATTTAACTGTGAGTTCATCCACATCTCTCCAGTAGCTGCAGCATTCACCACATGCTATGGGGCAAGCGACGTCAGCAGCGTCTGTTTTTTCACCTTTTGGCATTACCGCCTCCAATCCCACATCATGATGTAGGCAGTTCTCAGGTTGTTTGCTATAGACAAGAACATCGACCTTCTCCGTGCGTATGTTTCTAATGAATCTCCAAATGAGTGTGTTTTATTTATCCATTGGAGGTTCATTAGAGCAAATAGAATGTTACCTGTTGTGACTCTGTCCATGCAGCTTATACCTAACCCTATCATTTCTTTTGGAGGAAAAACATGACAATCAATGACACTCTACAGAGAGCATCTTTACGCCTTTCGGTACTAGAGTTTCGGGGAAAACGTGAATATGGTTTGTGTATCCGACATAAAGAAGAGGTTATGGGTTGGAGAGTTCTTTCCGCCGTAATCTCAGTGTTAACTTTCGGCAAAGTTAGCCTTCTAAAGAAGTTCTGGACCACCATCGGAAACGTTGTGTATGTACCTAAGAGAGTTGACCAAAATGGAAAGGTATTCCGTTTCGGAGACCTTCCATATGAAGACTACTGCACACTGTCTCACGAACTCGCGCACGTAAAACATTTCTATAACTTAGGGTTTCCATCTGTGAAAGGGGGTAAGGCTGTGGGAGTACTCCTGATGCTGCTGCTCTACTTCTTCGTATTCTTCCCTGTGGGGCTAGCATACGCGCGATACCGATTTGAAAGAGAAGCGTATATGGCAGGGTTGTTAGCAGCCCATGTCATTGGGCTAGAGATTCCTCAACGGATGGAACTGGCAATTCGCTATTGCTCGACATCTCCAACGTATCTGTGGATGTGGCCGTTTCCTCAGTCGGTACGTCGTTGGTTTGTAGCTGAGTTTGCGTCACGATGCCGCAATACAGTTCTAGTGCCAACAGACGTCTGAAGATATCATCCAGGCAGCGGCCAATCTCGTCAACCATCTGATTCGTGTTGTGCTTAAGACCAGCGTTAACTTGCATAAGCTGTTTGTTCATATCCTGTAAGCCATCAAGCGCGACAGAAAGTTTCTTTGCTTTCTCTTCACTCTTCCGGTTGGGCTTCGACTCAGTTGTCCGAATGATTTTTCTTCTAGCCATTACTTTTGTGTCCCTCTTGTTTCTGTGCGTCAATAAACCTTAAGTCTTTATATAACAAACTAGCCTCGGTGCACACAAGCCCAAAAATACGTTTAAGTTGTCCGTGTTTAAAATCATACGGCCGTGTTTGGTTCATCCATTGGATATTCCTTATATGGCTAACCATCTGATTTTGTCTGTAAATCACAATATCTTCGGTGGTTCCACGCATATAGGAGCCCTGCTCGCAAATAGTTATCAAGGTTCCTCCTTCCTGACTCCATATACTCAGGGGACTCAAAAGGGTGACGTGAACAGTGTATGAATATGGCTCTCACACCCGACCGCACTCGTGTCCAATTAACCCGCATACTTTCTTGTTGATGAGCTACGTAAGTAGTCAGAAGAAGGCTAGGTATTACAGCCATGTGTCGTTAAACTCATTTGCAATAAAACTCCTATGAAATTCTTTGCGCCAAGAAGTAATTAGCTTACCCCCATAAGGAGAGAACTCTAATCTTTGAGTGGCCACATAGTATAACGCGTGAAATAAACCAGTTTTAGCGCTCATCAAACGATACATCTCGACACCTCTTTGCTTCCTGCATAAATGTATACGCCTTAGTTAGGTACTTCACAGGCAGTACAATATGTCTTCGATGGATACTCCAATAGGCTTGGCTTAATCCTGACGGGCTAACTGCTTGCGAAAAATGCGCAAGCGAAAAGGTTATCCCTCGTGTTTGGTATCCGAACAAAGAACGTAGATGAACATATCTATCTCTGAACAAAGAAGGAATTAAATAATCAGATGTCTGCCCTAAATTGCTTACAATCATAAATGTACCTCAGTTGATGTTCGATAACATAGAAGTTACGTTTCAACACCGAATAAGCTGACTCTATTTTGTCTATAATAATTTCTGGGGGCTTCAGGTTATGGATATAACCAGCCCACCATACGAATTGATAAAATGTCTCTTGGTGTTTTTGTGCAGTTACGTGGATAGCAGCCTCGTGGGCTACCTTGTGTACGACAATCATATCAAACCCAATAATCTACTTAAAGAGTTAGCGCTATTAATAAATAAGAAACGTCTTGTTTTGTCGTAGGTTAATATCGTTTTTTTATGTTTAAAGAGAGCTAACTTTCGATGGTAGAGACTGCCGCTATAAGAGACACAATCATCTATTGCATGTTTCCACGCCAAATTGAGTACTTTGCCTACTGGACTGCCAGAGTCGCTGTGCCTCATGGAAGAATACCCCGTAATTCCTTTCTGCCAGACCAAAATTGGTTAAGGCATTTGTATAATCCATTTCTTTCAAGAACTTGCGCGTCATGCCGCACTCGAATTCAATCTTAAACTTCCAGCCCTTCAAGTAGGGCATCATCTGAGCATCACCTTCTGCGATAGGCAGAATGGTTTCCCAGCGCTGCTTGAAGAGCTCCTCGAGGTTTGTGATTTCTTGTTCAAAGGCTTGTGTGAAACTCACGTGACTCCTCCTACTGTTTGATTTTTATTATGTTGTTTGTTGTGTCAACTTCACTTGTTAGCAAGTCCCACGCCGCTAGCGACACCAAAGATATTAACAGTATGGCGAGAATAAGTTCAAAGAAATACAACATGAAGAGTGCAGATACAAACGTGATAAAAGTAAACCATACTCGTCTACGTGACTGAGCCTTAACGAGAGTGCGCTCTAGCGAAGTCATTTAATCTCCTTGTTGGTTTTGATTGTGCGCACTCTTCTACCCCAAAAAAGAAAAGGATTTTAATTCTCAGAGTAAGGCTCGAGCTCCAAGTAACTAATCTGCGTTAGACATACATAGCAAGTACCTGTGTCAATACGGTCCGAGGTATGAAGAAGTTTGGTTAAGGTTCCGTCCTTAACCTTGTTAATTAGATTTTGCAGATAGTCGCACACCATGGCGCGACATTCGTCACTCATCGCCATCGTCGTCCTCGTAACCTTCCATCTGGGTTTCTATGTAATCAAACACCGCGTTGGTGTAAGCGCTCTCGCCATACTTCAAGATAGGAAAGTATAAAGGAGGTGGCAGCAAACACTCACCCTGCCACAGCACTTGTCCGTTGAATACCATCAGAGGAAAAATATAAGAACGCTTTATATTTGCCTGAGGACTTATTATGAAGCGTGACATGCGTGGGAGTTTAAGGGCAGGAGAGATTAGAATCAAGGAAGGATTGCGCTGGTCTCCCCGTCATCTTTACCTAGTAAAAGACGTACGGCTTCTTCACAGTGGTTCGAGATAGGATGAGCCTTCTCGTAGCTGAGGCTCAAGCGCTTCATGATTTCACGCTCTGACAGCTCGTGCACGATGATAGCCGAGAGGTCCTTGCCTGTGAGGCCAGCCTCAATCCAAATCTCATCTTCGGGAATGAAGGGGTACACATAGTGATGCCCACCCACCGAGAAGCTTTGGTCATGCTCTCTGGCTTTAGACCCCTCAATGGCAATAATGCGTACGTGGTCAAGAGGACCTGTGAGGCCCTTTATCTTGCTGACCACCTCATGTGCTACGAGGGATGCTTATTTGTCAGTCATGGTACGTGAAGTTACCAATCAAACCACCAGTAAGACCACCTAATGCACCGCCACCTAACATACCAGCAGCAAGTGCATGACGTTCAGGAAACTTAGGACTCTTTAGTAGACGTTGAAGACCTATACCCGCACCTGCGCCCAAGCCTGCACCAATAGGAAGACCCCACTTGAGACCTTGCAATTGGCCTTGATGACCTCGCGCAATCTCAGCGTCAAACTCTGCTTTAGACATACCAGTCTGATGCTTAAGGTAAGCGTCCTCGAACTCTTGGTCTGACATCGCAAGCTTATATAGAATGCCGTCAGCAATCTCAGAAGCTGTCTTGTTCATCTTGTGCTCCGGCAACGCCTTAATGTCCGGCGTATGCTCAGCCCAGCGCTCTGCTGTGCCTTTGGGTAGTTCGCCTTTGTCCTCTGCTGAGAACATCCAGCGCTGTTGGACTTTGGATTTGAAGGGCATGCATCAAGTATAGCAAAAAGACGACCCCCTAAACCTGAAAACTTTTGGTGCTGCTTGGTCTTGGCTTAGGGGGCCTGAGGTGTGACAAATACGAATATACGTATTTATTGACACGATGCAAGCAATTTATTTACGGCGGAAAGAAACTCAGTCCATGTGGTGGGCAATGTAAGTGCCCACAGGGCGCCCGACATACGAGCCGAGGATATAACCAGAAGGCCCACCAAGCGTAAGACCAGCAAGCCCACCAACAGCGTCACCGGCCAAGCTACCTGCGAGAGTTCTACCCAGCTGGCTAAGATGCTCACCAGGATTTGCAGTAGCTGCAGCGCTTACAGAAGCACCAAGGGGATGCAGCATAGAGGCACCATAAAGCAACCCCTGACGCACATCGCTGTAACCAGCTGTTGCGTCTTCAGGGATATGCTCGTGGTGTGGATAGTTCATGTAGTCGTATTCTTCGCTGGTCTTAGTGCCGTGATAAGCATCCACAATAGGCTCAGAAGCAAGCCAAGCGGCGGAAGAAGTAGCCAAAGGAATTCCACCAGTTACACCTATATTCATACCGTGATGCACGAGCTTCTTAAGCCCTGATTGGTCTGCCCACGGCATTTTGAAGCGGTCGTGTAAAAGCAAGCTCGTTCCCAGACCAACGCCGCCAGAAAGTAAACCAGGAATCAACGTAGCAGTAGAAGGGCCTCTCCTAGCGATAAGGTCCTTAAGCCCTTCGTCACCTTCAGCGTTGTAAACGTCTTCAACCTTCTTACGTGTGGTTGCAGCTGACTGCGCAGCACCAAAAAGAGAGCCCATGGCTGCACCACCAAGAGCTCCCGCACCACCCATAAGAAGACCATGTCGTGGTGACTTCGCAATAATACCCGAAGGTATCCCCGTCATGCCCGCCATAGTGATAGACGAACCCAAAGCATTCGAGAGCACCTTGTAGCGCCGGTCAGCAAGCTCTGCTTCTTGTTGAAGGTCTTGCTCTACTGGTACCTCAGCAGTCTTGGCGCAAATACCTGCCAAGAAAGAAGATATCTTGTCGATATCCATTGAAGAGAGTGCCTTATCCTCGGGCCGGGGAACCACAGGCGCGCGCTTCAATTTCTCTTCTTGCTGCTGACTCGTGTTGATGCCCGAGGTACAGGTGGGTCCAGAGATGGGAGGGAAGTTAGCGCCGCCAGCTGTCTTCTGAGCGTCTTCAGCAGCCCACTGCGCCTCTCGGTCGCGCTTGTTCTTCTCACGCATCTTTACCATGAAGAGTTGGTCTATACCTTCTTCCCCGAGTTCGGAGATGATGCGCCCGATTTGACGTGAGGAGCTTGGGTCCATGAAGGAAGTTTAGGACGGAGGGAGGGGGAGGGTCAATAACGAGAACGAATAGTCGTATGACGGGTACAGTGCGCTATCGAAGATTTCTGTCTAGCATTTTCACGAGCTTCTTCTAAAGCGCATTTGATATTCACGCAAACTCTAACAACAGGAAGCTTGTCTAGGTCTGTAACGCCATCTTCTTTTATCATCTTTACAGCTAGCCGGTTAGCCCTGTTGGCGATAACAAACCACGTACGGTCAGGACAGCTGAACATGAGTTCGCGACGATCATCTTCCGTCATACCTTTTCGATATAAACGGAGAATAGCTAAATCCTCTTCAGCTGTGAAATGTAGCCGCATTTTCTTACCGTCAGGGTCTCCGAGTCGCTTGTTTAAAGCATAGGCAGCTTTATGGTCGTCTAACGCTTTTTGGCGGCGTACAGCAGCGCTAGTTTTGAATGAATCTTTCTTAAAGACCGAGAAATCTAAGTTACGCCACTCAGTAATAAAGGACTCAAAGTCTGGGATAGTATCCTTAGGATTTCCATGACCCCAGTCGTGGTCCCCGTGAGTCGAGAATGCGTCTAAACTAAGTACAAATCCTACACCCGAAAAGAGTCTAAGACTCTTACAACTACTAAGTCTCCGTCTTTCTTCGTTGAAGTCTTGTCCCCACCAATCTAAGAGCTTCTTCATATCCTCGTATTTATTTCTAACTACCCAATCATAAAAAGTCATATACAACCACCGATTAGAAGTTTTTCGCTCGTCATCAGTAGCAAACTTCAGTTTGAGTTTAGGAGATATGTTACGCGAATAAGCTATTTCAGGTCTAATAGGTAGGATTCCATACCATTCATGTAAGTGTCTCCAGGGTAAAGACACATAAGTCTGGTAACCCTTGTTAATTAATTTAACAGGCATAACTCGGCCGTCGCTCAAAGTGTGCTTTAATTGGTAATAGTTAAAACCCGAACGTGACTTGGGTTTTTTTCCTGAAGAAGAAACTATTTTCTCTTTTACGACACAAAAGGTGTCTTTAACACCATTATGACAACGGCTATACGCACCCCTAACAAGAGACAATACAGGAGCGATTGGCACACAGAAACAACGCCTAGTTTCAAGTAAATCAGACGCAGATAAGACTGAATTTCTATAATCAATCCAAATAGGATGAAAGTTAAAAGCCGTCTTAGATTCCTCTAGGTCCGCTAGTTCTGAATAGAACATAGACTGAACAGGAGCAGAGCCGAATAAGAGAGGAACAATATCTCGGTTTATTCGATGTAATAATTCAGAATAACGTACGAGATTCTTTCCTTCTCCTTTAACTGGGTGCCAGTTAAAGAGTTCAGATGCCTTATCAGTCTTAAGTGATATGGCGTTACCGGCGATTTTTGCATCTAACGCTCTATGTATGGGTACTAACCCACGTAGAAAAGTACCAAAGTTGCCACAATAAGATAAAAACCGCATATACCTAGGAAGGTTAACGTACATATACGGTTCCAAACCAAAGATATCATGACATTGAGCGCTTGGAGCTCTGGGGGCTTTGGTAGATTTAGGCTTAATAAAATCATGAGCTACACCTATCTCAGAAGCTAAACGATATAAAGGCGTGTTAAACACAAACTCGTCATTAATATGTGTAGCAGTAGGTACACCCGGACGAGACAGGTAAGAACCAATAGCAGACGCTAAGCTAGCAGTGTAAGCCATAAAATATTCAGAAGACTTACGAGAACAGCTCGGGGTTATGAGCGTAGAAGGCTCATAAACATCTTTGTTCACAGCGACAGAACTTAGTAGCTTCCACGTGTTTGTAGTCAAGTAAGTCACAGAAGGTAGAGCAGTAACAAATGCTTTAGCGGGTTCGCAAAAGTTTTCAACACGAGTAAAGAACTTATGGATACTCACAGTAAAATACTGACGATTAAAAGAATCTTCTAAAGACATACTACCCGCGCAAGAAAGGTCATGCAGAAGCTCAGCTGTTTCAGGAAACTCACTAAAGCTGTCTTTAACTTGGTTGTACAAGAAAGAACGGGCATCCTTAGAAGAACCGGATGAATAGCCAAAGATAGCACCAAGAGAAGAGTAAATGTGACTCATGAAACGTACGTCACGCTTGAGTCTACGCAGAGCAGCGTATTCTGCGATGCGGTACATTACGGCGTAACGAATGGGGGTGGTGGCTTCTTCAGCGTATAGTCGGTCTACACCTTCTAATTCTAAGTACGTGTCACAATCAGGAAGAGCTGTCTTAGTACCCACCAACGTAGCAACAGAGTGCAAGGGGTTTGAAGCAGCCAAAGTACCTGATGAGGGGTCTAAGTAGGTACCAACGTCAAACAAGAAATTACCCGACAAAAATGCCATGCCATGCCGGGCAGAAGGAACAACACACATAAGCTGGTTTGTAATCAGGGCAGACAGGCGTTGTTGGGATGTGGGGTCGTCGGATTTAAAAGTGAACTTATCTACGTGTAAGCGAACTTTGTTTAAGTGGTCAGTCTGTGCTTCAGAATAATAAGCTGACAAACCTGGGTAGTAAACGTTGTATTTTTTTGCTTCAGATTGATAAACACGGGAAAAATTGTGGGGGGTGAACACTGTTCGCTTGTTGTGGTCGTACCACGCAGCAGAAAGCAGATTCTTATCGGTCGCAAGGTAAGCATACAACCGTGACAGAATACACTCATAAGCAAAAGGGTTATAAGCCTTCACGAGGGGAAGCTGGAGTAATAAGAGCCAGCCCATAGCAGAAGAAGAGGGGTAGGCGCAGCTTTCAGCTGATTCAGCTGTGGCGTCAAACATCGCAGGCAAGTCTATTAGGGCGTCTACAACGGAAAACGACATAGCAGGGGACTTATCCACCGTGAAGAAGGCCCCTTCTGGATGAAGGGCACGGCGACCATACAGCTGGTTGTACCTGTTCTTAGACCTAAGCCAATTAGCTGAGGGATTTACTGCGAAAACAGAGTCGAAATGGGGAACATGCTCCCGGTAGGCCCTGAAGAGGTAGAGGTCAATTTGCTGTAAAAGGTCTTCAGGAACGATGTTCGCTTGGATGTAGGCGTGCAGGGCCTCGGGGGACCGGCATGCAGCTTGGAGCAAAGAGGCAGCCTTGATATTCGAAATGAGTTCCATGTCGCTAGCCTTTCTGGTGTTGCTAGGGAGGTAAAAGTAGGAGGGCACCTTACTTGTAGGTACACCGCCAGACCCAAATTCGTCTTACACAAAACTCATACCAAATTCAATTAAATAATTAGGAAGGAACGAAGATAGTAGAAAATTGAGTGTTTAATAAGGTTTAAAAATTTACGGTAACTTGAGCGGCTTTTATACCGGCTAAAGAGTCTAAATGTCACAGTAAAGTACAAAGATATAAAAAGTTTAGAAATAGCCAAAGCACAATAAGAAGGCAGTTAGCTGGAAAAAACAGGGGCTTGAGGAACTGTTTTATTATCGTTCCAAATTAAAAAAAGAGTGTATTCCGGTAGGGCGTATATAGTAATTTAAAGCAGCAAAACACTTAAAATATAGGCATAACAAGAACCAACAAAAAAACAAAAGTCAATGATTTCAATAAAATATGCCGATGAAAAGAACGATATAAAAAGAACGATATAAAGCGATACAGGACCACAATCTGCAAAGAGAAGGACAAAAGGAAAAAAGTCAATAAAATCAACAAACATCAACGGAATAACGATACAATAATAAGTGCCCAACAAAAAACAAACAAAGTAACAAAGACTAAGTATAACAAATAGTTACGACTAAAAAAGCAGGGTATCTGTTGGACAACTAACCCCTAGTATCTGACTACATACATAAGTCCCAAATATGGGGGAAAAAGCAAAAAGCACGAATTCGGACGAAATTTGAACCTACATGTAGGCAAGCCATTCCGATGTATATATGCAGAGCGCTTTTTCCGTGTATTGTGGGTCTTTTGTATGGAGTACGT
>Ga0315297_10002007_pt1 | contig 12787 bp, 10 predicted proteins | sample YL17G15_0_MG_FD_203628 | JGI IMG/M metagenome (GOLD analysis project Ga0315297, IMG submission 203628) | Sediment microbial communities from Yellowstone Lake, YNP, Wyoming, USA - YL17G15_0 | ecosystem: Environmental > Aquatic > Freshwater > Lake > Sediment | place: USA: Wyoming | collected... | reverse complement strand
AGTTTCCCCTCAAAATTTTCGTAGCCCCTGTCTAAATGCTCGATGCCGGAAATTTTTGATTCTCCTTTGGCGATTAAAGACGCAATCACGTGCGCGCAGCCGGCTCGGATATCGCAAATTGTCATTTCAATGCCGTGAAGCGGGGTTGGGCCTTTTATCACTGCGCTATGGGGATGATTTCTTTCGTTAAAGCGGCAGGATTTTTCACCCAAGCATTTTGTAAATACAGTAATATCCGCGCCCATTTTATTTAATTCTTTGGTATAACCAAATCTGTCTTCATAAACCGTTTCATGAATAACCGAAGTTCCGTTTGCTTGGGTTAAAAGCACGACCAGGGGCTGCTGCCAATCGGTCATAAACCCGGGATGAGTGTCTGTTTCTACTTCTATGGGTTTTAACTTTCCTGCCCTGAAAAACCTGATAGAATCTTTTTTAATTTCAAATTCTCCGCCTATTTTTCTTATTGTATTTAAAAAAGTAATTAAATTTATCTGCTGGGCGTCTTCCACGGTAATGTCGCCGTCAGTGGCTATTGCCATGGTTGCAAAAGAAACCGCTTCGTTTCTATCGGGAAGAATGTGGTGAGTTGCGCCATGAAGCTTTTCTACTCCTTCAATATAAATTTTTCTGTTTGCTCCAAGTTCTATAATCGCCCCCATTTTTTGCAGCAGCTTTATTAAATCCAAGATTTCCGGCTCAACTGCGGCATTAATAACAATGGTTCTGCCTTTTGCCAATGTGCCGGCTAAAATGATATTCTCCGTAGCGCCAACCGAAGGATAGGGCAATTCAATGGTTACGCCTTTTAATTTTTCAGCTTTGGCTTGGTAGCTTGATTCGGTTTCTTCAATTTTTGCTCCCATTTCTTTTAAAGAATCAACATGAAAATTTACCGGCCGCGGTCCGATTTTGTCGCCGCCAACGATTGGAACTTCGGCTTCGCCGGTTCTATGCAGAAGAGGGGAAAGAGCCAAGATTGGAATTCGGTTTTTTCTACTCAATTCTTTTACCCGATGATTTGTGATTTTTGGAGTTTTTATTTTTAGAGTATTTCCTTCACGCTTAATTTCACTGCCTACCATTTTGCAAAGCTCGGCAGTTATTTGCGTGTCGCCCAAATCTGGGCAATTTTCCAAAATCACTTCTTCGTCGGTCAGTAAGCTTGCAACCATCATCTTGGTGGCCGCATTTTTCGCCCCGCTCAAGCGAATTTTGCCTTTTAAGGGGTATCCTCCTTGAATTATGAATTGTTGAGTTTCGGTCATATTTCTATTGTTATGGTATCATTTTTGGAATAATGCTACAATATCATGTATGCTAATTGATACACACGCTCACGTAAATTTTAACGCTTATAAAGATGATATTGACGAAGTAATTCGGCGGGCTTCAAATAACAATATTTGGATGATAAATATTGGTTCGCAATATGATACTTCGAAGCGGGCAGCAGAAATTGCCGAAAAATACGAAAAAGGCGTTTATGCCACAGTTGGTTTGCACCCGATTCATCTTGGTCCCCAAAAATTTATTGACGAAGAGGAAGTAAAATTTAAAACCAGAGAAGAAAAATTTGATTACGAAAAATATAAAGATTTGGCATTAAATCAAAAAGTTGTGGCTATTGGAGAAACGGGATTGGATTATTATCATGTTGAAGACGAAAAAATAAGAGAATTGCAAAAAGAAGTTTTTATAAAGCATTTGGCCTTAGCCAAAGAATTAAATAAGCCCATAATTTTTCACTGCCGCAAAGCCTATGATGAGTTGTTAGAAATTCTCAAAACTCATCACCCTGCCTCGCTCGCCTCGCTGCGAAGCGGGCCGGCAGGCGGGTCATCACTCAAAACTCGTGGTGTTCTTCATTGCTTTATGGGTAAATGGAGCCAAGCCGAAGAATTTTTAAAACTAGGATTCTATTTGGGCTTTGATGGGCCAATTACTTATTGTCGCGATTATGACAAAGTAATTAAAAATTGTCCTTTTGAAAGAATTTTAGTTGAAACTGATTCTCCTTATTTAACGCCCGAGCCTTTTCGTGGCCAAAGAAATGAACCCTTGTATGTAAAATATGTTGCGCAAAAAATCGCAGAAATTAAAGAAGTTAGTTTTGAAAAAGTCGCCGAACAAACAACCGAGAATGCCAGGGAATTATTCGGAATTTAATTTGGTAATTAAAATGAAAAATCAGTCCTTTTTGGACTGATTTTTGGTTACCCAATTTAATTTATTTATTTGCCTTGCTCTGCCAATAGCTAAAGCATAGGGCGGCACATCTTTCGTAATTACCGAACCGGCGGCTGTATAAGCGCCCTGTCCGATTCTCACTGGCGCAACCAAGCTGTTGTTGGTTCCGATAAAGGCGTTGTCTTCAATGATGGTTTTGTGTTTTTTCTTGCCGTCATAATTGCAGGTAATTGTTCCGGCTCCGATATTTACGTTTTTGCCGATTTTTGCATCACCAATATAACTAAGATGCATTATTTTTGTGTTTTCGCCAATAATGCTATTTTTAATTTCCACAAAATTTCCTATTTTAACGTTATTGTTCAGAACGACGCTCTCTCTTATATGGGCGAACGGTCCGATTTTGCAGTTTTTTCCGATTTTTGTTGTTGGATCTATCCAAGATAAATATTTAATCAAATAAAATATTCTCTTAAAAATTTTTATCATTTTTCATCACCGCCTTAAAATATTCCCGCCAAAACTACAAATTCTTTTTCGTTTTTTGCTTCTCTTACGTTTTTGATAAATTCTTCGGGGCTTCTTTGAAAATTTTTACATGCAGCTACTAATGTTTGAAAGCGCATTTGGTATCTTCTGTGAAATCCAAGCAGTAAAATAGTATCAAGTATGTCATCGAATTTGAGGCGTTTGCCGAACTTTTTAAGAAATTCTTTAGCATAATTTTTTGCGTAAGTTTGTTCATCGTACTTCGTGCTCGTAGTGCGAAAATCTGCATAGCCCAAGCGTTCTCCATTTTTTAACAAAAGAAATGTTTTGAGCCGCACCATAGAACTATCTTCAGATCCATAACAGTGCCAATAGTCATAAACATCAACAATAACCGAGGGATTGCTATTTAACATTTTAGCAGGAAAGACAACCTTGCCTTTTTTCTTGAGCATTATCTTGTTATTTTCTTTAAATATTTTATGGTCAACAAAGCAAAGGAGACAAAGGCCAGTTATTATTTCAATTACTATGAGAAATATTGTCCAAAAATTTGACTTCTGATGGATATCCGTTGCGCTAATCGGAGTAAGAATTGATTGCTTGTTGATTTGATAACTTCGTTTTGGATAATAGTAATAAAGCTTATTTTCTTTAACTGTCCAATATATTTTGCTTGCAGCAGAAATATCTTTGATTACCCACCCTCTGAATATAGAAGAGGGATTTAATTCCAAAAATTCTTTTAAGTTTTGAATTTTAACTATTTGTTTATTGGCTATCTGCTTAAATACAATTTCTACATTTTTACCCATTAACATCTCAGAATCTTTTATGGGAATTCTTTTTTCCGAAAATATCGATTCGATACCGGGCTCAGTAGGTTCAATAGTGGATTTGTTCCTTTCGTTTTCGGGAATGGCCAGATTTTTCCAGGTAAAATTACAAACCAAAATTATCATTACAGCAAAAATTATGACTATCGGAAGATGTCTCATTGCAACTCCTTTTTATGCCTCAATTTTTATTTTTTTCCATTTATGCGTCAGATGCACTTTGTCAATAATGGTGACGAATATGGCAACCGTGCTTTTTTGTCCCACTTTTCTAAAGAGGTCTTGAGTTGAGGGCTCATTTCCATCGAAAATGTCTCCATCGGTTAATATCACCACCATATCTCCAAATTTCATCAGCGCCAATGTTTCAGTCAGGGCTGGCTGGATTAACGTTCCGCCCCCGCCATAAAGTTTAATCGTTTTCAGCTTAATATCAGAGGGTTTTTTTAATTTAATCATCGGATAAACTTTGGCGTCCCAGGGGACAATTATTCCTTGAGCTTGATTTTTCGAAATACCATAAACCTCGCCCAGAAATTGTTTCAGTTCTTTTTCGTCAATTGAGCCCGAGGTATCAACTAAAAACCAGATATTTGGGGAAATCAGTCTTTTATTGCCCGGAAGAAGAGCGTATCTTCGAGAAGATTTTTTCCAGTCGGATATCACTGTTTTTCCCAAACCATTTATGATTTCTTTTTTTATAATTTTTTTCCAGGGTAATTTAGATTGAGAAAGCTCGCTGATTGATCTTTCCAATTCGGCTGGAAGCGTTCCGGCCATTTTTGCTTGAATAGCTGCCCGGTTTACTGCGTTTTGCCAATATTTCTCTATTTCTTCAGGAGAACGAAGGTCATTTGCCGCGGGGTCGCCTTGCTGGACTATTATTTGTTTTTTGGCTTCGCGTTTATCATTTGGACTATTCAGTAAGTCTTTCATTGAATTGAAGTTGAATGGGGTTTGTCCATATTTTTTCTCCAAGAGGTAGTAAATTTCTTCAGCTGACATTTTTGCGATTTCTTCTTCTTCCATGGACAGGTCTTTTGCTATGTTTTCCGGTAAATTAATTTCAAAGGGAAATTCGACTTTACCTTTAAATCCGTGCGACATTAAAATTTTATTAATACAACAATCGCTGGCATGATTGAAAAGATCGTGATTTTTACCCAAGCCGCGCTGGACATGATTAAAAGCGAGGTGGAGAACTTCATGGCAGTAGATAAACACTTTGCTTTTACGAGAGAGGGGTTGGAAAAATTTCGGATTTATGTACATTGCTTTTCCATCGACCCCGACAGTTTCTATATCTTCATTCAATATAATTTTACATTTTCTTAGCAGTGAGGCCAAAAAGGGCGTTTCAAGCACGAGAATGCTTTTTAAGTCATCTAATTCTTTTTTCATGGCCTGAATTTCTTGTTCTTCCATTATTTTTATCTCCCTATATTTTATTTTTAAAGAACAATTAAGTTCTACAGTAGAATCACTCTGTTTTCAGAGTGATTGTGGCTCTAAAACCTAATTGATAGATATTCAATTGCCTACTTCGGCTCGCAGCATGGAAATTTCCTCCAAATAACTTTTAATTTCTTCATCTATTTTTATCAGCTTCAAGGCCAGTTCTCGCTTTCGCGAACCGGAAGAGATAATTGAGAGCAACGAGAATTCTTTATCCATTGTTTTTAAAAGAGGAGTAACCGATTTTATTTTCGGATCGTTTTCTATGGCTCGTCCCAAATAATCGCCGATTAATACGGAAACGAGATATTTTTGATCCAGGCTCAATTCCGTAAATTGGTTGGGCCGCTTAATGATTTCTTCAATCGAAGGAATATCGGTTTCTAAAAAAGCAGAAAATTTTTGCCCAGTTTCAACTCCCAGTCTTCCGTCAATTACCGTTGACCAGTACGATTTCAAGATGTTTGGAAGCAGGGTGGCAACTCTAGTCCAGCCGCGCGGAGAAGGAAAGTTTTCCAAGGTTTCTGATTCCGAAGGCATTTTAAGAAGTTCTTGAGAAAAATGTTTTAGATAGCCAAGCGTTCTTCTGTCCCAGATATCAAAGTTTTTATCCATCCATTCTGTCCAGGCCTCAATAGTGGGGCATTCGGTTTTTAGCACGGTAAATCGGTCAATTAGCGGAGCTGGCAAAAGATTGCTCACCGAGGATTCTTCGGGGCAGTTTCCGGCCGCAATCACCATCACGTCTTTATTAAACCTTGTAAAGCCAGCTTTATGGTCGAAAACGAGCTTATAAGCAGCAGATATCACATCCAGTCTTTGAATGTTGGTAAATTCATCTAAAAAAAGTATTCCTTTTGTTTTTGATAGAACTGTCGCCCATAAAAATGGCATATAGCGGATTCCGTTTTGGCTTTCTTTGGGAATTCCCAATAAGTCGGTCGGCTCAACTTCGGTTAATCGAAAATCAACCAGAACAAAATATCTTTCGGGTTTAGCCAAAATTTTTTCGGCAACCGAATCGTCGTAGTCTATAAATTCTAGTTTTTCTAGCTGGGCTATTTGTTTTCCCGCTTCATTCGTGACTGTGCTTTTGCCGATGCCCGGGGGGCCTAAGATAAGCAGGCTTGTTTCTTTTTTGTAAAGATTTATAAGGAAATCTTTTACTCTCTCTATTTTCATTTTTTCCTCCATTTAAAGAACTAAACTTCATTTAATCGTAGCAGATAAATTGAAATTTCGCAATAGGTTTGTTATGCTTTAGATATATGCAAGAATATAGTCATTCCAAAATCGAATCAAAGCGGCAAAGAAAATGGGAGAAAAGCAGTTTATATAAAGCCAAGGATTTCGACAAAAGAAAAAAAGTTGTTTGTTAATTTAGTATAATAAAATTTATATTAAAACAATATACTTTTACGCTTGACAATAAATTGAAATTGAATTAGAATAAGATGTTAAGTTCATTAACATCTTATTCTAATTCCGGGGAGGTATTAGCATGGAGTTACCAAATAAGTTCGCAGCCTGGCTAACGGTTAATAGGGCTTGTAATTTAAGATGTGGGTGGTGTTATGCTAGAATAACCAATTTTTCAAGGAAGACCAGCATGTCTTTAGATACAGTTCGTAAGGCAATACATCTTTTTGAGGGACTTCCTCTTAAAAATGTCATTCTGATTGGTGGTGAACCAACTATTCATCCTAATTTTTTAGAAATTGTTAAGATGATAAAAAAAGCGGGACTGAGATCATTATTAATAACCAATGGTTTAAGATTGGCTGATATTGAATTCCTGGATAAGTCACTAGCCGCAGGGATTAATGCTATTACTATTTCTGTAAAAGGGGCTAATGACGATGAATACCAGCGCTTTACGGGCGTGAGAGCCTTTGATAAAGTGATGAGAGCTGTTACGAATGTGAGTATCCGAAAAATTCCTCATAAGATATCAATAACTATTTGCAAAGATTTATTCTTTAATTTTGGTGAATTTATAGATGTAGTTTCAAAAAGTAGAGCTGATTCTTTTTCTCTGGATATGGGAAGACCTATGATTGCTAATGATCGAATTATTCCTGATGGAATTGCGACTCCTAGAGAAATGGCCGATTTTATTATTAGAATTTATCCTAAGCTTGTGGCTTGCGGCAAGAGATTTACCATTAAGTTTTCGATACCACTTTGTCTTTTTCCAGAAGATTTTATTAAGATTGTTGTTAAAAACAATCAAGCAATTTCCGGATGCCAAATTTTCAATGGTAAGGGGATCATAATTGATCCGGAAGGAAGGTTGTTGCCATGTAATCATTTCTGTAATAACCCACTGGGGATACTAGGGGTTGATTTTTCAGATGCCAAAGGATACTATCAGTTCAGAAACAGACCGGATGTGATTAAGTTTTATGAAACAGTTAGCTCATGTCCGAGCGAGCGGTGTGTTGATTGCACGTATTGGCAGTATTGTGGAGCTGGTTGCAGAGTTCATTGGCTTTTTAGAGAATCCCGGGAATTAATAGGGAATTTTTGCAAGAAAGGAGGTGAATCATGGACGCACAAGATCTATTAGAGCGTCTGGGCAAAGGAGAAAAACTAGAACCGCAGGGCCAGGTTATTGGTTACAGACCGCAGCCGTCAGAAATTCAAGACATGATTTGTGACTGCGATCCCGATGGCGAATGTTGCGGTTATTAGTTAGCTCTATCGTTTTAAAGGGACGAGACAAATTCATCCCTTTTTATTTTTAATTATTTAAGTTAAGATTGAAAATTGTGTTGAGATTTGATATTATAAAGAGTATGGAGACGTACAATCCAAAAAAGATTGAAAAAAAACGGCAAAGATATTGGGAGAAGAATAAGATTGATTTCACCGACTTGAACAACAATATAAAGCCCAAATTTTACAATTTGGCAATGTTTTTTTATCCGTCTGGAGCAAAAATACATATTGGCCACGCTTATAATTATACTGGTTCAGACGTCTATGGGAGGTACAAAAAACTTTGCGGTTTAAATGTTTTTCAGCCAATGGGCTATGATGCATTTGGTTTGCCCGCGGAAAATTACGCGATTAAAACCGGAGTCCATCCAGCAAAGAGCACCAGAGCAAATATAAATTTCGGTAAAAAACAGCTTCAAGCGCTTGGATTGATGTATGATTGGGAAAAAGAAATTAATACTTCTTCGCTAGAATATTACAAATGGACGCAATGGCTGTTTGAGTTGCTACACAAAGCCGGTTTAGCTTATCAAGCTGAAGCGCCGGTGAACTGGTGCCCGTCGTGTAAAACAGTTCTAGCCAATGAACAAATAATTAATGGATGCTGTGAAAGATGTGATTCGGAGGTAATCCAGAAAAATTTAAAGCAATGGTTTTTTAAAATCACAAAATATGCAGAAAAATTATTAGAGGGTCACAAAAAACTTAATTGGCCAGAAAGGACAATTGCCATGCAGAAAAATTGGATTGGGAAATCAGAAGGAACAATGGTGAAATTTTCAATTTTCAATTTTCAATTTTCAATTAATGTATTTACAACGCGAATTGATACGATATTTGGAGTGACGGCGCTTGTGTTAGCCCCGGAGCACGAGTTAGTACAAAGATTAAAGCGCAAAGCGCAAAACTTAAACGAAATTGATAATTATATAAATCAAGCGAAAAAGAAATCTGAGCTGGAGAGGACGGACCTAGAAAAAGAGAAGACAGGAGTTGAATTAAAAGGAATTTATGCGATTAATCCATTGAATAATGAAAAAATTCCAATTTGGATTGGCGACTATGTGATTGCCACTTATGGCGGAGGTGCGGTAATGGTTGTTCCGGCGCATGACAGGCGAGACTGGGAATTTGCAAAAAAATATAATATAGATATTAAACCCGTAGTTTTGCCCTATGGACAAGATTTTTCGCCAGAGGACTTAACGCCATATCCTAAAGAAATTCATGATAGATGTGAAGATCCATTTTTAAAATTAGCGATTGATAAAATAATGAACGAGGAAGCATTTTGCGAAGATGGGTTTAATATTAATTCTAACACCAACGATCTTAATTTTAATTTTTTGTCAACGAAAAAAACAAGAGAAAAAATTACCGAATGGCTTGAAAAGAATAAATTAGGCAGAAAAACTACAAATTATCATTTGCGCGATTGGTTGATCTCGAGGCAGAGATATTGGGGCGTGCCAATTCCGATTATTTATTGCGATAAATGCGGCAAAGTTTTGGTACCGGAAAAAGACTTGCCAGTTAAATTGCCAAATTTAAAAGATTTTCAGCCGACAGAAAGCGGAGAGTCTCCACTGGCTCGAGTTAAGAATTGGGTAAAGGTTAAATGTCCGACATGTAACGGGTCAGCAAGACGAAGCACGGAAACTATGGATACTTTTGTATGTTCGTCTTGGTATTATTTAAGATATTTAAACCCACATCTTAAAAATAAACCGTTTGATAAGAAAATGGTTGAAAAATGGCTGCCGGTTGATCAGTATTGCGGAGGGGCAGAACATGCCTGTTTGCACTTACTTTATGCGCGATTTATTACTAAGGTTCTTTTTGATCAGAAACTTATAAATCTTGATGAACCATTTATAAAACTTAATCACCAGGGAATGATTTTGGCTTCAGATGGGAGCAAAATGTCTAAATCAAAAGGCAACGTAGTAATTCCAGATGAATATATTAAAAAATATGGAGCAGATACATTGAGAATTTATATATTATTTATCGCTACATTTGAAGACGGTGGGGCATGGAATGATAAGGGTATAGTGGGCGCATATAAATTCTTGAAAAGAGTTTGGTTCTTGATGCACGACAAAACAAAAATCCAAGACACAACCAGCAAGGATTTAATTCAGAAAATAAACTATATAATCAAAAAAGTCGGAGACGATATAGAAAATTTTAAATTTAACACGGCGATAGCCGCAATGATGGAATTTGTAAATGCATGGTCAGCGCCGGACAATATTTTATCCAAAAAAGACGCTGAAAATTTTCTTAAAATTTTAGCGCCTTTTGCGCCACATATAGCTGAAGAATTGTGGTTTAATTTTAAGCATAAAAAATCTATTTTTCTGGAATCTTGGCCAAAATACGACAAAAAATTAATTCAAAAAGAAACTTTTGAATTGGTGATTCAAATCAACGGAAAAGTCAGGGATAAAGTTGAGGTTGATGCCGAAATTCTCGAGGATGACGCAAAAAAAATCGTCTTGGAACGAGAAAAAATCAAAATCTGGCTTAAAAATCAAGAACCTAAAAAAATCATTTTTATCAAAGGGAAATTGGTGAATATCGTGGTATAATTTGATTTAGTAGTTAGTAAAATAGCGACATTGAATGTCGCTATTTTAAGTTGCAAAAAATTCTGATTGTGATAATATAACTTGAAGGTTTTGAACCTTGAAAATTTAAGGAGAAGAAGATGGATAAACCCAGAAAGGGATTAACAGTTGAAGAGTGCGTTAAAAAGGCAAGAAAATATATTAAGAAATATGAAATGTGTCTTTTGTGGTTTGACGTTGTAAGGTCAAGGGATTTTCCCGACGCGACCAAGCTCGTTTATAGATTGAAAGCAATGATGAAGGATTTAAATTATAAATTTAGCGATTATCTTCCTAAAAATAATTTAGCGGTTATGATTAGAACCGAAAAAGGATTTTCAAGATTATTTCGTTTTGATTCTTCTTACGCCGCAATAAACAACGCTGAGATAATACTAGAAATCGTTAAGTATCAAAAAGAACAATATCCCGATATTCCTCTTTGGTGGGGTATAGCCAAAGATGGCTACAAAAAGGAAGACTGGGATGACTAATGTTCTGGAAACTAGGATCGATCTTTAAAAACAAGGAGGAAACATGATTTGTAAAAAGATAACCACGGCTATTATATTATCTCTGTTTTTGCTGGCAGGTTTTACTTTTGCTCAGACCGAAAAGCAGGAGAACTTTAAAAAAGTTGAGAGCTACTTATATAAATTAGCTGCACTAGGAGAACATGCCATTAAATCTTTTGCGCAAAAATCAGGCGCGGATTGGTATGTGCCATCAAACGCAGTTTATAGCATTAAGATTACCGATGATGAGAAGGTAGATTGTTATTTTTGGCCCCAGGACATTACTGGCTTGACTATATTTGTAAGCAAAGGATTAATCTTAGAGGCCAAGAACGAGGCGGAATTAATTTTTGTTTTGCTTCACGAGCTGTCTCACATGATGTCAAAATCCGATGATGAATATGATGATGAATATATTGTAAGAACCGAGCAAGGCGACATTGTATTAGAAACTGCAATGGATAGAATAGCAGTTTTAATGATGGCAGAGCTTGGATATCGGCCTAGCGCTTCTATGGAATTTTTAGAAAGAGCGCTAAAAGGACTAAGAAAGCCAGATTTGTTCAGGCCAGAATCAGCAATTATGACTCGCATTACGATTACTAAAAATTTGGCCACGGGCCTAGAGCTTTATTGTTATAATAAAAATTTTCAGTACTTCATTTTGTTAAACCCCAAGGAATTCGAAGTAATAAAAAGTCTGTTAAAGAGCGGAAAATAAGCCGCTCTTTTAATTTCCGAGCTTAAATGTTACTATAAAGAAAGAATATGTGTGGAATAGTTGGTTATTTGGGGAATAAAAACGCAATATTAGTGGGCCTTGAAGGGTTAAAACGTTTGGAGTACCGCGGATACGATTCGGCTGGAGTTGCTGCTTTGGAAAAAAATAACAAAATCTTCTGCGAAAAGCTGTCGGGCAGAGTGGCCAATTTAGAGCAAAAACTTCAGGGTAAAAATATAGTTTCTCATTTAGCAATAATGCATACCCGCTGGGCAACTCATGGCAAGCCAACCAATAAAAACGCTCATCCTCATTTTGATTGTAAAAAAGAAATTTTTGTTGTTCATAATGGAATTATCGAAAATTATAAAACGCTAAAAGACAAATTGGAAAACGAGGGGCATAAATTTATTTCCGAAACGGATACAGAAGTTTTACCCCATTTAATCGAGAAATTTTTTGCTGGAAATTTAGAAGACGCGGTGCGTAAAGCTTTAAAATTAGTAAAAGGCACATATGGTCTGGCGATCATTTCTAAGCGTGACCCCAATAAACTTATAGTTGCCAGAAACAGCAGTCCGTTACTCGTGGGCATAGGCGATAATGAATATATCGTTGCTTCCGACGCCTCAGCAATTGTCGGATATACAAACAAGGTTATTTATCTGAACGACGAGGAAATAGGGGTGATTACTCCAAATAATTTTCAGATTTTAACTTTAGACAATCAGCCGGTTAAAAGAGACATAAAAGAGCTTGAATGGGACATTAAAGAAGCTGAAAAAGGAGGGTATCCCCACTTTATGCTGAAAGAAATCATGGAACAGCCCGAGGCAATTGAAAATGCTATTCGAGGGCGCTTGATTAGAAAAGAAGGGCTGGCAAAGCTTGGAGGATTGGAGAGCGTGGAAAATAAACTTCGTCAAATTAAAAAAATAATTATCATTGCCTGTGGCACTTCTTATCACGCCGGACTTATTGGCGAATATATGCTTGAAGAATATGCGGGCATTCCTACCGAAGTAGAATATGCTTCGGAATTTCGTTATAGAAAACCGATTTTGGGCCCAAAGGTAGCCGTAATCGCCATATCTCAATCAGGAGAGACAGCCGATACTTTGCCGGCAATCAAAGAAGCAAAAAGGAAAGGAGCAATAACGCTTGGAATTGTTAATGTTGTTGGCAGCTCGATTGCCAGAGAAACCGATGCCGGAGTTTATAATCATGCTGGGCCGGAAATCGGCGTTG
>Ga0315297_10002006_pt1 | contig 12793 bp, 9 predicted proteins | sample YL17G15_0_MG_FD_203628 | JGI IMG/M metagenome (GOLD analysis project Ga0315297, IMG submission 203628) | Sediment microbial communities from Yellowstone Lake, YNP, Wyoming, USA - YL17G15_0 | ecosystem: Environmental > Aquatic > Freshwater > Lake > Sediment | place: USA: Wyoming | collected... | reverse complement strand
GTCCGATAATGGATCCCCACCCGGAAGCCCTTTGCCGCAAGTTCCCGCACGCAGGCCGCCCCGATCCCCGTGCCTCCACCCGTCACCACCGCGACTTTTTTTTCACTCATTTTTCTAACTCCCTCGCTTTACCTGACCTGGAAAGCGGATTCTATAAGCGCAAATCGATATTTTTCGGGGGATCCTGCCCACGCAGCGCAGTGCCCCTCTAGGTAAGCGAGGAGGCGCAGGGGCGAAAAAAAATCTTGAGCGCCGAGGAATCAAGTTTTATGCAGGATCTCCGCCTTTCATCCGGCCGCCGACGGAATTGGCCGACCGGCGGGGGTAGTCCGGATAGGCGATCTCCCGAAAGACGCCCGTCCGCGCCCCGTGGATCTCTGCGATCTCCTCGCCGTCGACAAAAACCCGCCCCTCGCCGATGGCAATGCTCGCCCCCGATTCCCTCAGCTGGGAGAAGCGGCACACCTCGATCTCGTAGCGCACCAAGCGGTTGAAGGGCCGGATCTGCCCGCCGAAAACCACTTCGCCGCAGCCGAGCGCCCGTCCCGAACCGAGCGCCCCGCGCCAGACGCAGAAGAACCCCAAGAGCTGCCAGATGGCGTCCACGCAGAGACATCCGGGCTGGACCGGATCGGAGGGCATGTGGCACTGGAAATACCAGGCGTCGAGGCGGATGTCCTGCTCGGCCACAATCCTCCCCTGGCGGCCATCCCCGCTTATCTCTAAGATCCGGTCCGCCATCAGAAAGGGCGGCGCCGGGAGACGGGCCGCGAAGCCCTCCGGAGGGTCGTCGACCAGGGTCCCGTAGGCGAAGGCGATGATCTCCTCCAGACCGAAACGGGAACGACTCCTGAATTCGTCATAGGTCATCACACCCTCTCCTCTTCCACGGTCAGCAGCAGATGAACCCAGGTCAGGCCGGCGCCGACGAGGCAGACCGCCACGCGGTCGCCGGGAAGCAGCTCCTCCCAGTGCCGGCTTAAAACGGCCGCCGCACCCGCGCAGCCGGTGTTCCCGAATTCGTCCACATTGTACCAGTGTTCTTCCTCGGCGATCCCCGCTCGCTCGCAGACGGTCCGCAGCGCCCCCAGGTTCACCTGGTGGCCGATGAACCGGAAGCGGCCGTTCTCCTCCGGGTCGGATCTGAGACACAGGACTGAATCCGTCATCCGGCGGATGGCGAACCCCTGAACCGCATGGCCCTCCTGGCGGAAATGGCCCGCCGGGGGGATCGTTACCTTCTCCCAGGCCGAGGCATTCGTCCCACAGCGGGATTCCCCAAAGGCCGCCCGCGCTTTTACCGAAGCCGACAGCACGGCGGCGGCGCTCCCGTCGCCGAACAGGACGGCTGTGGAGCGGTCGCTGAAGTCGATGGAACGGGTGATGTTCTCAGGCTGGCAGATGAGAACGAAGGGCGGCAGGCGGTCCGCAGCCATCCGGTTGAGCAGGTCGAGCTGCATCCCGAAGGTCGTGCAGGCCGAATTGACGTCGAAACAGGGGGCGTCTATCCCCAGTTCCGCCGCCACCACGGCCGCCTCAACCGGCGTCGAGCGTGGAGGGGCGCAGCACCCCGAGAAGACAAGACCGATGTCGCCCGGCCCGAGACCTGCCCGCTTGAGGGCCATCCGCGCCGCCGCCGCCGCCGTCTGGGCATTGCTGTAACGGCTCGCCTCGTGGGCGGCCCGCGGGTCGCGGTTCTTCGTCTGTCGGATGTAGTCGAGGGAGAGGATCGTACGCCGCTCGCGGATTCCCACCCGCTCCATGATCCAGGCCTCGTCGGTCCCGATCTCCAGCTCCTCCAGGAACCGGTTGGTGATGACGTTTTCCGGATGGAAATGACCGATACCATGCAGGTAGATCATGTTAGACCAGCTCCCGCCCAATGATCATGTTCTGGACCTCCCGGACCCCTTCGTAGATGTCGATGACCTGGGCGTCCCGGATGAGTTTCGAGATCTCGTACTCGGACATGAATCCGTATCCGCCGTGGAGGTGGAGCCCCTGCGTGGTGCAGAAGATCGCGGCCTCCGCGGCCAGGTTCTTGGCGAGGGAGGCATAGACGCCCCGATCGGGCGCCCCCTCCTGAACCAGGAAGGCCGCCTTCATGAGCGCCATCTCCGCCTGCTCGATCCGCTTCCACATCTCGATCAGGGTCTCCCGGGCCACGGGCATATCGCAGATACGCTGGCCGAACTGGCGTCGCTCCCTCGTGTAGGCGAGCGTGACATCGAGCGCCCGTCTGGCAAGCCCGACGCCGATGGCAGCCACCATGGGCCGCGCATAATCAAGAACGTCGGTGAGGTACTGGAAGCCAAGCCGCCGGTCGCCAATGATCTGATCGTCTTCGATGACGACATCCTCAAAGCTGACGCTCGCCGTGTTGGAGAGGTGCTGTCCCAGTTTGTCCTCCGGCTTGCCGGTCACGATCCGCCCCCCGCAGGGAAGCGGAATCTCCCGGCAGGTCTGCGCTGCGGTCTCCGCCGTATCCGGTTCCACGGCCAGCGCGGGAACGACGACGCAGGCCAGGAAGGGAGACGACGGCTTGCCGACCTTGCAAAAGACCGTGAACTGCGAGGCGAAAGAAGCGTTCGTGATGAAGCACTTCGACCCGTTGAGCAGGTACTTCCCGCCGCTCCCCTTGCGGATGATCGTCGTCATTGCGCTGTTGTCGGAACCCGCACCGGGCTCCGTCAGACAGAAGGAGGCAAGGAGCGGCCGCTCCACAAAGGGACCAAGAAAGGCCTGCTGCTGCGCCTCCGAGCCGTGCAGGGCGATCACCGCATTGGCAAGATCGTTGCACATGGCCGACGTGGCGATGCCGCTGTCCCCGTAAGAGATCTCCCGGATGATCAGGGCCGTGGAAATGAGATCGAGGGAGTACCCTTTGAGCGCCTCCGGGATGGATAGGTTGATGATGCCGAGATCCCAGGCCTTCCGGATGATGTCGAAAGGAAAGACGTGACTATTTTCCAGGGCCATGATGCAGGGGGTGATCTCCCGGCCGACGAAACGGCGGACGGTATCAAGATACTGCTTCTGTTCTTCGGTCAGATTGAAATCCATATCAATGCCCCTTTATCCAAGAGCTTTGAAAATCTATCTTCCCTGTGATTGACGCCACCGCCTTCGCGGGGGCGTCAATCACACAAAAGGAAGAAATCCAAAGGTCTCTATTTGTTTTATTTTCGGGTGCTTACGCTCAGGCAGCGGCAGCGAAAGCCCGCTCCGCCGCCTCATGGGTCGTCACGGACGTACAGGCCACGCCAATGGTCCGGAAGAATTCCCGCAACGGCCTCCCCGGGCCGATCTCCCAGATGGAATCTGCCCGGGAGGCAAGACAGACCATGTTCTGTTTCCACCGGACGGTGTGGCTGATTTGCAGGACGAGGTTTTCGATCAGCTCTTCTCGCCCGCCGGAGTGGAAGCCGCCCCGGTAGTTCGAGGTGACGCGGCCGGCAGCAGCGGGATCAAGGTCGTCGCCCAGTTCCTGGAGGGCCTTTGCGAAGGGGACGAGGATCGGCGCCAAGAACCGGCTGTGGAAGGGGGCGCTCACGTTCAGCCGCACGAAGCGGAGGGACGGAAGATCGGACAGGGCGGACTGGAGACGGGATTCGGCCTCGGCGACCGCTCCGGTCTCGCCGCTCAGGACGATCTGACGATCGGAATTGGCGTTGGCCACGTCCACCATGAGACCGTCGAGAAGGTTTCCGATTACCTCCGGGTTGAGTTCGTCTGCAATGACCGCCGTCATCGCCCCTGCGCCAGCCTGCACCGCCTCCTGCATGAGACGGCCCCGCTCCTGGACAATCCTCAGGGCCGCCGCGAAGGGGAGCGCACCGGCGGCAACCAGCGCCGTGAATTCGCCGAGACTGTGCCCCCCGAACAGGGTGGGGCTGAAGCCGTAACGGGCAAAGAGCCCTCTCAGCATGGCGATCTCGGTCGTTACGATACAGGGCTGGGTATATTGCGTAAGATGGAGGCGCCTGTCATCCGCAAAGCAGACGGCGGCGATATCCCAGCCGAGGACGTCCGCAGCCTCCTCGTAGGTGTGGCGGCTTTCCGGCACCTGCTCGAAGAAGTCCCGTCCCATCCCCGTCCGCTGAGATCCCTGGCCGGGGAAAACCGCCGCATCGATTCTTCCTTCCATCACCATTCCTCCCATCGTTGACGACTTCGTAAAAAGTCCCCCTGCTTTCGCAGGGGCAGGCTCCTGCTGCGTTCAATCTTCATCCCTCGTCGTTGCGGCGTACGCCGAAGTACGCCCTAATCGTCAGGACCCGCATCAATCGTGCCACCTCAGAGATGCGGCAGGTCGGTCGCCAGAAAGCCTTTGTGCGACAAGCAGTTGAACCGGCAGATCTGTCCCGTGAAAATGGCGTTTTACCTTGGTGCGGCGCCTTCCCGGTGCGTAAAATCGGGCCACGGCGCGAAGTTAGCTACGCAGCGCCTCTTCCCCTCCTTGACTTCCGGTGCGGGATTACGATATGAAATATATATGGAAATTTTTATGCTGATGGCGGTGGGCATTACGGTGTCCGCGGCCCTGACGATCAACAAGAAGCGGGAACCGCTGCATCTCTCCTTCGCCGCCCTCTGCCTGGCCATCACCTTCCACAAGGGAGGGGTCTTCTTCAACCAGTTTTTCCAGCAAAGCGTCTGGCTTCTCATCGAGCGGCTAGGGCTCCTCACCATCCCTCCGCTCGCAATCAAGTTCAGTCTTGACCTCTTCCCCGGACAGACTCTGCTCATACAACGGGACATCCGCACCACTGTCCTCTTCAGCACAGGGCTTGCCGCCATCCTCTTTACCCCCCTCGGACGGTGGGAGTATATGGGAACGCTTCTCTACCTCTACGCGGCAGCGGTGCTGCTATTGTGTTATCTTTCCCTGATCGTCCATGCAAAGCGGAAGGCGGCTGGCGTGGAAAAGAAACGCCTCGTCTACCTCATCATGGTCTGCACGGCGGCCATCGCGACGTACAGCCTTCAGCCTCTTTTCAACCTGATCATCGCCGGCATGCTCTATTTCATCCTGATCATGATCACCCACCCCTATCTGACGGAGTTGTACGACCTCATGACCCGCGCCCTGGTGGTCCTGATCGTCACCCTCTTCACGACGGTGATCTTCTACCTCGTCATCGGCTTCTTCGGGCAGGGCCCCGCGCCGCAGTTCACGCTGGTTTTCATGGTCTCCTTCCTCATCATTATCGCCGTCGGGCCGTTCCAGGTCATCCTGAAGCGTCTGCTCACCCGGATCTACCCCGAGATCAAGGACGTCTTCACCTCCCCCTTCGACATTGACGAGAAGTTAGAGAGGGAAAAGGCGCTGCTCCTGGAAAAGATGGCCCCCGTCCTCGCCCATGAGATCCGCAACCCCCTCGGTTCAATCAAGGGAGCCGCGCAGGTCCTCCGGTCGGAGGCGGAAAGCGAGGAGCAGCGGAATCTCCTGGATGTCATCACCCAAGAGGTGAATCGCCTCAACCAGGTAGTTTCTCAGTTCCTGGACTACGCCCGGCCCTACGCACCTCATCTCAAGCCGCAGCCGATCAACGCCGTCATCGAAAAGGCTCTGGCCGTCATCGAGACGGACAGCCTCTCGTCCCGGATCGATATTCAGTGGGAGCTGCACCCCCATCTGCCGCCGGTTCCCGTGGATCAGGAGCAGCTCCACCAGGTCATCCTGAACATCGCCATCAACGCCATCGAAGCAATGCCGGAGGGAGGCACGCTGACGATCCGGACCTCCCGGATTGTCAGCGACACAGGAGACGCGGTGGGAATCTCCATCCGGGACACGGGGCCGGGTATCCGCCGCGAGGAGCTCAAACAGATATTTACGCCCTTCTTCACGACCAAGGAGCGGGGGGTCGGTCTGGGGCTGGCCGTCTGCCAGCGCATCATCCGGAATCACGGGGGGCGCATCCGGGTGAAATCGATTCCCGGTCAAGGGACGATCTTCTTCATCCGTCTCGAAACGGTGCGGTAGGGGGGCTTGACAGATCCAGGCAATCCGGGTGAGAGTGAGGCCGGAAGGAAGGGGGCGGAAGCGCCCGCGGAATTGAAAGAATAAGGAAGACTTGCAAATGAAGGCAGCCAAGGTACTCGTCGTAGACGACGAACTGAATATGCGGCTGGTTCTCAAGGCCATGCTGAAAAAGGAGGGCTACGACGTGGTCACGGCCGCGGACGGGCTGGAGGCCCTGAAGATCCTCAGAGAAGAGAAGTTTGCCGTCGTCGCCACAGACCTCAAGATGCCCGGATTGGACGGGATGGGCCTCCTTGGCCGGATCATGCAGGACGATCCTTCCCTGCCGGTCATCATCCTCACCGCCTATGGCACCGTGGCGAACGCCGTGGACGCCCTGAAGAAGGGCGCCTTCGATTACCTCACCAAACCCTTCGAGCAGGACGAACTGAAAACGGTCGTCCTGAAGGCGGTCAAGACCCGGCTGATCAGCGACAGCGACCTCTCTGCCGCGACCGACGCCGATCCCCACCGGATCGTGGGCGCCAGCAGCCGCATGGCCGAGATCCACGAGATCATCCGCAAGGTCTCTCCCACGACGACCACCGTGCTCATAACCGGGGAGACGGGAACAGGCAAGGAGGTGATCGCCCGCGCCATCCACCGGAGCAGCACGCGGAACGCACAGCCTTTCATCAAGATCAACTGTGCCGCCATCGCTGAAAACCTCGTGGAAAGCGAGCTTTTCGGATACGAAAGGGGGGCGTTCACCGGCGCCGTCACCACGAAACCGGGGAGATTCGAGCTGGCCCACCTGGGGACGCTCTTCCTTGACGAGGTCGGGGAAATCCCTCGGGACATGCAGGTAAAGCTCCTCCAGGCAATCCAGGATCAGAGCTTCGAGCGGGTGGGCGGCCTAAAGACCGTCTCGGTGGACGTGCGTCTCATCGCGGCCACAAACCTGAACCTCCTGCAGAAGGTCAAAGAGGGAAAGTTCCGGGAAGACCTCTTCTATCGCCTGAACGTCTTTCCGATCCATGTCCCGCCGCTCCGCGAACGGACCGAAGACATCCTCTCCCTGAGCGACTACTTTCTCGAAAAATTCAACCGCAAACTGAGACGATCGGTTAAGGGAATCGACGCGGAGGTCCGGGACTGCTTCCTCTCCTACCCCTGGCCGGGAAACATCCGGGAACTGGAGCACCTCCTCGAACGGATGGTCCTGATGGCGGAGGGACCTCTCATCACGATGAAGCTCGTCCCGGCGGATGTCACGGCCACGACCCGGAAACCTCGCCCCGCGCCTATGGCCCTTACGGAAGAGACGACCGGCCACAACGTCCTGAAAAGCCACATGGAGGGGATGGAACGGCAGATCATCGCCCGGTGTCTTGAGGAGTGCGGCGGCAACGTCACCCGGGCGGCCGAACGGCTGGGGCTGAGCCGGAAGGGCCTTCAGCTCAAGATGATCAAGCACCAGCTCCGGAAGTCGAGGGAGTGAGCGGAAACATCTATTTTCTGTTTTTTTTCTTTCGGATCTGTTAATATATCTGAAGATTTGAAAGATAATCAGGAGATATCCGGATGAATCTCAGGAAAAAGCTGTTTGATCTCTCCCTGGAAAGCAAGGGGCTCTACCATCGGCTGCCCATCATCTTCGCCCTTTTCTTCTTCATACCCCTTCTCGGACTTCTCTACTTCGGCCTGAGCTACGACTTCCTGGGAAAAAGCGACGTCCCCGTCTTCATTCTGGTCCTTCTGGGCTCTTCCCTCGCCGGATATGTCATGATGCGGCGGGTCTTCGACGACATCCTCAACACCTCGGCCAGGATATCCAAAAGCCTGCCCCAGAATCTCGAAGGGCCCGGCAAAGCGGAAACCTCCAACGAACTGCGGGGGATCGTCCAGTCTTTCCAGGCCGTCGAAAAGGAGCTCCGGAACAGCTTTACCAATCTGGAAAAGCGGGCATCACAACTCTCCACGCTCAAGGAGCTGTCGGATCTCTGCTACGTCACCTTCGACAGCGACGACCTGTTTGCGATTACCATGGAACGCGCCATGAAGCTTGCCGGTGCGGATGTAGGTTCCGTCCTGATCCTGGAGGGCAAAAAAAGGGAGACCTTCGTCGTCCATGCCACTTACGGGCTCGGCGAGCTTGTCAAGAAAGGGGACCGGACGGACTTTGCGACGAGCGTCGCCAAATTTGCCGTCATCAACAAATCCCCGCTCCTCATCGACGACATCGAACAGGACAGCCGCTTCGGTCGGGGGAACCGCTCCCATTACGGCACCAAGTCCTTTCTCTGCATGCCGCTCAAGGGGATCAATGAAGTCTTCGGGGTGCTCACCCTCTCGCGCAAGGCGGTGGACATCCCCTTCACGCAGGAAGATGCCGACGTCCTGACGCCGCTTCTGAGCAACGCCGCCTTCACTTACGACAACCTGAATCTGATCAAGACCAACCAGGGAAACCGTCAGCAGCTGACAACCTTCATCGCCATCTGCAACACCCTGAGCTCCAGCCTCCGCAACAGCGAGCTCTTCCATGCCGTACTGAATCAGTTCCGGGAAGAAGTCCCCTTCGACGTCGCGGTCATTTTCACCATTCAGGAGAAGAGACCGGATCGGGTCACCGTTCTGGACATCATCTCCTCTCTCCCCCTCGCCCTCGAAAGGAATGCAGGTTACGACTACACCGGCTCTGTTCTGGAAGCGGTCATCAAGCAGGGAAACAACCTTCTCATCAATAACGCCGCCCCCCTGGAACATCCGCTCGATCGCAAACTGTTCATCAGGCCGGGGCTCCAGAGCTGTTTCCTCGCGCCGCTGAAGATGGGAGGCGCGGTGACGGGTCTCCTTTTCCTCGGGAACTCCCGACCGGCAAGTTTCGTTGGGATCGAAGAACCCATGGATCAGATAGTCTCGCTTCTGCCGCTTGCCGTAGAAAAGAATCGCCTCTCCTTGTCGGTGACGAAGCGGGATCAGGAAATGGGCTCGCTCAAACAGATCGGCAGCATGCTCGCCGCCTCGACCTTCGACCGGGAAGAGGTGCTCAAGCATACGATGGACATGATCCGGACGATCATGAACGTGGAGGCGGGCTCCCTACTGCTGCTGGAAAAGGAAGAGCTGGTCTTCAAAACCTCGTTCAACATCAACCCCGAGATCAATGTCGATGCCCTCAAATCTTTCCGCGTGGAGCTCGGCAAAGGGGTCTCCGGGTACTCGGCCGCCAGCGGCGAGCCGGTCCTCGTGAGAGATACAGGCGCTTCCCGGCATTTCAGAAACGATTTCGACCGGCAGACCGGTTTCCAGACCCGTTCCGTCCTTTGCGTACCGCTCATCTCCCGGGGAAAGGTCCTCGGCGTCATCGAGATCCTCAACAAGATCAACGACGATTTCAACGACGACGACCTCCACCTCCTCCAATCCATCGCGACCTCGGTCAGCATCGCCTTGGAAAACTCCCGGCTCTATCAGGAGACCCTGTCCATGGCTGAAAACGAACGGGGCATCCGGAAGATGTTCCAGAAATTCGTCCCCCGGGAGATCGTGGACAAGATCATCCACAACACCGAGTCGGACAAGCCCCTGATCGAAGAGCTGAAAATCCTGACGCTCCTGAACATCGACCTCCGCGGCTTCTCCACCATCTCCCAGAAGATCGGACCCCAGCGGACGGTAGCGATGCTGAACCACTTTTTCGCCTGCATGGGGGATATCGTCTTCAAACACGGGGGGATCGTCGACAAGTACCTGGGCGACGGCTTCCTGGCCATTTTCGGCGCCCCCATCTCCTGCGCAACCGATGCGGACAACGCCATCGCCGCCGCCCTGGAGATGCAGGAACAGCTCCCGGCTATCAACGACCACTTCTCCGGTGAGCTCGAAGCCCCGCTGGCGATGGGAATCAGCATCCACACGGGAGAAGCGGTCGTAGGCAACATCGGGTTCGAGAAGAAGATGGACTATACCGTCATCGGCGATTCCGTCAACGCCGTCTTCCGTCTGCAGGATCTGACGAAGTCCCGGCCCAACAGCATCCTGATCAGCGAAAAGACGCGGCTCGCCGCCATGAATTCGATCCTCGATGTCAAGGAAATCGGCATGTACGACGCCGGAAACACCCTCGGCGAACTGAGGATCTACGAACTCGTCGGCAGTCGCCTCCGCGGCAGGAATGACGCCTGAACCTACTTTTGACGGCTTCGTAAAAAGTCAATTTCCCTCTGTTTTGTCATTCCGTGCTTGACACGGAATCCAGTGTTTCCCAATAGTTCTGGATACCGGCTTTCGCCGGTATGACGGCTTGGGGGACTTTTTACGGGTTCATCACTTTTGATGCTTAATTTTACGGAGGCATCATTCTTCTTCGCATCATCCGGAACAGCCATAAACCATTTCCCTTTACATCCGGCGCAAATATTGCTAATGACCCCCCCAAAATACCCAGAAAGGGAAGCCATCATTGGAAAACGAGAACGTCCATCGCATAAACCTTGACCACAGAGAGATCCTCCTGATAGGAACGGCCCACGTCTCCCGGGAAAGCGCCGACTTGGTGGAGCGGGTCATCGCCGAAGAAAAACCGGATACGGTCTGCGTCGAGCTCTGCAAACCCCGCTACGATGCGATCCGCCAGAAGGATAAGTGGCAGGAAACCAACATCGTCAAGGTCATACGCGAGAAGCGGGCGTCCATCCTCCTCTCCCAGCTCATCATGGCGTCCCTCCAGCGGAAGATCGCCCATAAATTCAACATCACTCCCGGCGAGGAGATGCTCCGGGCCATCGACCGGGCCGAGGAGATCGGGGCGGAGATCGTTCTTGCGGATCGGGAAATCAGGGTGACCCTCCTGCGGACCTGGCGAATGATGGGCTTCTGGAGCAAGATGAAGTTCCTCTCCGAGGTCCTTCTCTCCCTGTTCGCAACCGAGGAAATCACCGAGGAGGAGATCGAAAAACTCAAACAGCACGACGTTCTGGAGCTGGCGCTGCAGACCGTCAGCGAGAAACTGCCCGGATTGAAGACCACTCTGATCGACGAACGAGATCTCTACCTCGCCCACACCATCGGCCATGCTGCGGGCGCCAGGATCGTGGCGGTCGTGGGCGCAGGGCATGTGCCGGGCATCCTGAAACACCTGGGCGAAGAGATCGACATTGCGGCGCTGAACAGGATCCCCGAGAAAGGCATTTGGGGAAAATGCGCCGGCTGGGTCTTTTCTCTGGCCATCATGGGTCTTTTCGTTGCCGGCTTTTTCTCTTCCGGCGCCCAGGCCAGCCTGAAGATGCTCACCTGGTGGGCGCTGATCACCGCTTCTTTCTCGGGGCTCGGGGCTCTCATCCTCCTGGCCCATCCGTTGACGATCGCGGCCTCTGCTCTCTCTGCTCCCATTACGACACTTCACCCCCTGATCGCCGCCGGCTGGGTCGCCGGTCTGGCGGAGGCAACGCTGCGGAAACCCCAGGTCAAGGACTTTCTCGCGCTCTCGGACGATATCATCTCCGTCCGGGGGTTCTTCCGGAACAAGATCACGCGCCTGCTTTTGCTGGTCGCCGTCGTCAACCTGACCACCTCGATCGGGACCTTTGTCGCCATTCCAGTGATCATGAGATTCTTATAAAGAGGGATCTCCATATGACGGAAAAGAAATCCATGCTCTGCCCGCACTGCCGCAAACTGATCAGCAGCGATGAGCCTGTCTGCCCCTACTGCGGGACGGCCGGGCCCGGCGCTCTCTGGAAGCGGAAGATCTTCGGCGTTCTTTCCCTGCTTCACCTTGATCCGGTCAAGGCGATCATCGGCTTGAACGCCGCCTTCTATCTCTTTTCTCTCCTGATCAACCCGTCGGCGCTGGGCCTTTCGGCCAACCCCATGACGTTCCTGTCGCCCTCGGGCGAGAGCCTCTTTCTCCTCGGCGCGACCGGAACCCTCCCCATCGCCGCCTACGGCCGCTGGTGGACTCTTGTTTCCGCATCCTTCCTCCACGGGGGAGTTCTGCACATCTTCTTCAACATGATGGCCCTGCGGCAACTCGCCCCTTTTGTCCTCGATGAATTCGGTTTTCACCGCTTCGCGATTCTCTACCTCTGGACCGGCGTCGCCGGCTTTTTCCTCTCCTATCTGGCCGGCGTCCCCTTCACCATCGGCGCCTCCGCCTCCATCTGCGGTCTCATCGGGGCCATCCTTTACTACGGCAAGAGCCGGGGCGGCTTCTACGGGGAGCAGATCTACCGCCAGGCGATGGGATGGGTCGTAGGATTAGTCCTCTTCGGTCTCTTCTTCCCGGGGATAAACAACTGGGCGCATGGAGGCGGTCTCGTCTCCGGCATTCTGATCGCCTTTCTGACCGGCTACCAGGAGCGGAAGCCCGAGGTCTTGTTTCATCGGCTCCTGGGAGCGGCAAGTATCCTGATCGCTGCAGCGGCCCTCCTCTGGGCGCTGATTCAGGCCGTCTATTCCCTGATCTGATCCTCCGTCGTTCCCTTAAAACGCTGCCGTAATGTGTAGATAGAATCGATCAGTTCTGCTGTTGATTCCTTCTGCTTGCCGCTGCGTCTCTCCTCTGTTATAATTCCTCCTGATGTTCCGGATAAATTTCCAAAGTGAACTTGCCGGAAGACACAAGCCGGTATGTAATGAAAGGAGGATCTAAGTATGAAGCTGCAGATAAAGAACAACGTCTCCTGGATCGGAAAAATCGACTGGGAGCTCCGGAAATTTCATGGGGATGAGTACTCGACCCACCGGGGCTCCACATACAATTCCTACCTGATCGAGGAGGAGAAGGTCGCCGTCGTGGATACGGCATGGGCGCCCTTT
>Ga0315297_10002005_pt1 | contig 12798 bp, 1 predicted proteins | sample YL17G15_0_MG_FD_203628 | JGI IMG/M metagenome (GOLD analysis project Ga0315297, IMG submission 203628) | Sediment microbial communities from Yellowstone Lake, YNP, Wyoming, USA - YL17G15_0 | ecosystem: Environmental > Aquatic > Freshwater > Lake > Sediment | place: USA: Wyoming | collected... | reverse complement strand
TTTAAATCCTTCGTAGTCCAGACGGACGAGCATCTGGTGACAGTGTGTCGCTACGTGGAGCGCAACGCACTCCGAGCTGGACTGGTTGAGCGAGCGGAAGCGTGGCAGTGGAGTAGCCTGTGGCGAACGATCTACGGAGACGCCCCGCAGCAAACCTTGGTGAGTGAGTGGCCAATCGCGCGACCGACCGATTGGATGGGCTGGGTGAATGCGGACGAAGCGGGAGAGGAGTTGAGGCGTCTGCGGCAGAGTGTGGTCCGCAGTCAGCCATTCGGCGAACTGAAATGGGTGACCGCGACGATCGAGCGGTTCGGTCTCGTCTCCACGATACGCAATGAAGGCCGTCCCCGGAAAGTACTCATGGAAAACTGTTCCTGACACCGTTTAGGTTCTGGTCGGCGGTGACAGCGGAGCGGTTGGGCTTGGATGCGAGCCTCCGACCGATCGGACGGCCGCAGAAACTGGTGGAAACGTAGAATGTCCCCATTTTGTTGCTCTGACACCTTTTTCTGCACAAAATATTTCCACTTTGATGATGGAGTGACCATGCAAAAGATTGCAAGCCTGTTCGTGTCCGGGTGCCTGCTCGCAGTACTTGGGCAAGTCAACGTGGCCAACGGCGAGACGGTCGGGGAACGGTTTGACAAGGCCATCAAGGAAATTGCCAAACAATGTGCCAGTCGGAAGCTGGAACCAAACGAAGTCTGTGGGGAGGTGGCGAAGCTGAAGCCTGCCGATCCGCTCGCCACTGAAGAAGGGCGCTTTGCGCACTCCCTTAAGATTCCCAATCCTGTTCCGGAGGACAGCGGCTATAAGCCCAGCATGACTCCCGAACAATATTTTGACCATCTATGCAAAACGGAAGCAGGCGAGTTCATCTACAAGACCGTTGAGAACGTAGAGGGGCTGTATATGATGCGCCCCAGTGAGCATGTGACCGACTATGAGTTGGAACATCTCTATGCACTGGAAGACCCGTATGACGCTACCGATGATCCTCATCCGCAGGATTATCTCGTGCAGCCTCCGTTTGGCCAGTATCAGTTTATGGAATCGCTACGCACAAAGGATGAGTCAGATACTTCGCAGCGTTACATACGGTATTCCCAAGGCTCTGCAAAAGAAAGCAAGAGAGACTACGTATATATGGATGGAACGCGAAGTCATCGTGTCCCGTACATTGTGAAAAAAGAAGGTGTCTCCTCGTTGAACAGCCGCTATGGCTACACCTGGCGAGGAATTCCGCGGCCACATGATCGGGAGCTTGGGATTGTAGGAGGAGAACTCATTGTCCTGGATACGCAGACCAAGGAAGTACTAGGTGTACGTCGTGGCTTTATCCGAAGCGGAACTGTCCGAAACCTCACGGGAGTTTGGTGGCTGGCAGGTCAGGTTTGCCCGGTTAAGAAGGCGTTATCTTCATCGCAGTTTATTCAAAAGGTAATCAGACCCACAACTGAAGAAAAGTAGGGGGTACGCGCCATGCCACAGTCTCAAATCACTACTTGGATAGATTTCGCACTTCAGCAGATGGCTGCCGAAAGTTATTTAAATGATCCAGGTGGTTTAGCAACGCAACTAACACGGGGAAATAACAGGTTTGGTTTTGATCCCCCAACTGGGCCATTTCTTGGAACAACCCGGTTTGCAAACTCGCTTGCCGACCGATTCATCGCCAAATACGACATCGTGAACCACCACGCCAATGATAGTACCGGCTTCTCAGCCACATTGATGCAGGAGCGAGGCACGAACAATTTTACCCTCTCCTTCCGCAGCGTCGAATACGAGAACCAAGTGGATGGCGGCGACTGGCAACGCGATGGGCTGCCAGGGGCGGCTGGCGAGATTGCGCTGGACGGCTTTGCCCTCGGCCAACTCGTGAGCATGGAGCGGTACTACCGGGAACTGAAAGCCTCGGGCACGCTACCAGTCGGGGCGACACTGAATGTCACAGGCTATTCTCTGGGCGGCCATTTGGCAACCGTGTTCACGCAGCTGCATGCGAATGAGATTGCGGCCACGTATACCTTTGATGGGTCCGGACGCGGGCGGATTAACGGAGGAACCCCAGGCCTGTCAGAGACCGAACGCATTCGGGAGATGCTGCAATTCGCCGAAGCGCGGATCGAGGCCATCGACCCCACCTGGTTTTCCAGTGGGAATGCCACCGATGTGTACGGGGATCCGCGGTATCGCCAGGCCTACTTGGACACGATTGTGAATTTCAAACCGTTAGGCTCATTCCTTCCACCGGGGGAGGTGCGGACGGCGCCTGGATTTGAAAAGATCACTCAGCTCGTAGGCCACGCTACCCATAATGATCAAGAGTATGTGGCGAACTCCGGGATCCATGCCAAACCGACGGCCATCTTTATTGAAGATCAGCCGAACGTGGACGGACTAGGAGGGTTGTTCGGGCAGAGCGGCAGTTTTGGCACGACGCACAGCATCACGCTTTTGGTGGACTCACTGGCGTTAATGGAGCTGTTTCAGAAAGTGGATGGGACGCTCGAACAGGCGGCGATTGAGGGAATATTTTCGGCAGCCTCTAGTCAAGCCGCGTCAGGATTTGTCGGGTTCTCGGGAATTGCCGAGGGGAACTCGTTGGAGAACGCGCTGGATGTTTTGGGAAAGATTGTGGTGTCCAAGTATACGCCGACCCCATTTGGGCGTCAAACGAATGACTTTGGGAATCTCATGTTCAGAAATCAGTTTTACGCCAACATCGAAGCCGTCAAGGCAGCCGTGGGGACGCAGACCTATCAGATCGCGAGTTTCGCCAGCAAAAGCAGCAGTGAGATCTCCGCGGCGGCGCGCAGCGCCGATGCCACAGGCCTCGCCTACCGGTATGCCTTGAAGGAACTGAATCCATTTGCGGTTGTGGGTGCCGACTACTCTGCGTACAACCCACAGGGACCCGATGGTGGCCCACTCGATCTCTACAACGCGCAAACCGGTCAAGGCACATGGACGACTCTGGCGCTCATCGATCGTGCTGAACTGCTAGCCAAGCGGTTAGCGGTCAACGTCAATGATGGGGCCACCGTCCCGACCGACGCACATTATGTCGATGTGCGCACAGGGTTCGAGGTCGGCAGCACATCCTCTACGAGTGAAGTGATTTTTGGAGATGATCGCGTGGGGGACGTCCTCATCGGTCACGTCGGCGACGATCACCTCTATGGGCGTGATGGCGCTGATACGATTGAAGGCAACGCGGGCCGGGACTATATCGAGGGCAATGCTGGGAACGATCCTCTTCTGAGCGGCGGAGCCGGGGATGACATCATCCTTGGTCAAGAGGGCAACGATACCCTCGACGGCGGAGCCGACAACGACCGCCTCAATGGGGGTCTCGGCGATGATCGACTGGAAGGGGGCACGGGCTCCGACCAGTACACGTATTTCACAGGTCAAGGGCAGGACACGATCAACGATTCTGACAAGCTCGGCAGCATCGTCTTTGATCGCGAGGTTGTGGTGGGAGGTATTCATCGGCATGGGGAGCCTGACAATACCTGGAACAGTCTCGATGGCCGGTACACCTTTGTGAAGCAGGAAAGTAAGCTTGTTATCAACAATACGATCACGATCGAGAATTTTGATTTTGCCACCGGCGCGCTTGGCATTCATCTCGCGGAGGCCCCGGATATCAGCACGCCCGTTGTGCCGACGATCGATTTCACCCACCCGTTTCCCACCGCGACCTTGATCAAGGACGACTTGATCAATCAGGTGTTCCTCAATGAGACCAGCAACACGCCCTATATTGTATTCGCGCTGGGCGGCGATGATTGGATCAATATCGCTGGGGACATGAACCAGGTGGTGTTTGGGGGCGAGGGGAACGACGAGTTGGTGGCCTCGTTCGGTCGAGATCAGTTGTTCGGAGAGGATGGGAATGACTTGCTCATCGCCTACCAGGGCGATGACGAACTCGACGGAGGGATCGGAGACGACGAACTGCAAGGCGGCAGTGGCGAAGATCATCTCTCTGGCGGCGAAGGGGACGACTTCATCATCGGCGATTACGCGCTCGGCAATGATGCGGACTATATCGATGGCGGAGAGGGAAACGACATCATTGCAGGTGGACCGGGCGATGATGTGATTCTCGGCGGCGACGGGGACGATGGGTTGACCGGCGAAGGGGCCACGGGTGTTGGGATCGGGCTTGATGCAACAACGGGGAATGATTTCCTCGATGGCGGAGGCGGGAATGACGGGCTGTCCGGGCTCGCAGGGGACGATATTCTGTTGGGGGGAGACGGCAACGATCTCTTGAATGGAGACAATTTCAAGAACTCGCCGTTCGCCTGGAATCCCGATGTCGATGGTGAAGACTATCTGGATGGGGGCGACGGAAACGATGAATTGATCGGGGGAGGGTTCGACGACATCCTCCTCGGCGGGGAAGGCGATGACAAGCTCTACGGCGACGGGTTCGGCTATACCGCCATTCCTGGTGCGGACCTACTCGATGGTGGGGCCGGAGACGATGAGCTCTATGGCGGTCAAGGGGAAGATACGTTGGTGGGTGGAGTGGGCAACGACAAGCTGTTTGGGGATTTCGATGATGAAGAGGGCGCTGCCGACATTCTCGACGGTGGCGATGGCGACGACTTGCTCCAGGGTTCCGATGGCGATGACATCCTCGTCGGTGGCAAGGGGAAGGATGTGCTTATTGGCCAGGACGATGACGACTTCCTCCAAGGGGGCGAGGGCGACGATGAGCTGCAAGGCGGGCAGGGCGACGACCTGTTCGAGGGAGAAGCAGGAGACGATCGGCTCTTTGGCGATGACCCGAACGACCTCACAGTCGTGGCAGGTAACGATTTTCTCGACGGAGGAGACGGGAACGACGAAATTCAAGCCGGTCTTGGCGACGATGTGGCCTTCGGGGGTGATGGAGACGATCGCCTCTTTGGCGATGCCGTGGTAAAAAACGCCAATCCATCCAATGGCGGAGACGATGTGTTGGATGGGGAAGCCGATGACGATGTCCTTGTGGGCGACAGCGGCAACGATACGCTCATCGGTGGAAGCGGTGCTGACTATCTGGATGGCGGAACTGGAAATGATTCGTTGGCCGGCGGTGCCGGGGACGATTTCTACGTCTATGGATCCTTCTTTGGCGGCATCGATACGATCGAGGATGTTTCACGGCCAGGAGAGGGGAACTCGTTGTTCTTCGGCGGCGGCATCACGGTCGGTTTGCTCACGTTCACTCAGGATGGGGATCAATTAATCATCCGCACGCCATTCTTGGGCGGGAATGCGGTGGTGTTGGAACATTTTGACCCTACGGGAGCTAACGGCTCCCTGGTCGTTGACACCTTGGAGTTCTCCGATGGAACAACATCACCACTGATCGACTTCTTGGAACGATCGGGCACCGCCACCAATTTCGACGACATCATTTTCGCCGGAGCGGGTGGCGGAATATTCACTGGTGGCGCAGGCAACGACCAGATCGATGCGCGCGCCGGGAACCATCGGCTCATTGGGGGACCGGGGAACGATCGGCTCATGGGTGGGGACGGCAGCGACACCTACGTGTTCAACGAGGGCGACGGTGTCGATACGATCGTCGATAATTCAACGGCGACCGACCACAACACCGTGGAATTCGGCCCGGGGATTACGGCCGCCTCGTTAACGATCCAACTAGGTTCACTGCTCATTCGTGTCGGCAGTGCCGGCGATGCCATTCACATCGAGAACTTCGATCCGAGCAATCCCTATGGGCCTCATGCCATCGATACCTTCCAGTTTGCCGATGGGACGTTCTTGACGTACAGCCAGTTGATCGATCGAGGGTTTGATCTCACCGGAACAATCGGTGACGACACGATCACTGGCACGAACGCGCAGGATCGAATCACAGGAGGCGCGGGAAACGATCGCCTTGAAGGGGCAGGCGGAAACGATGCCTACTTCTTCAATCAAGGATGGGGGAACGACAGAATCCTGGATCGCGATCAGATGGTTGGGAATGTCGATACGATCCAATTCGGGGCCGACGTGTCGCGAGACAATATACGGAACCGCCGTGTCGGCGATGATCTGTCTATTTCCGTTCGAGGGACAGACGACAACATCACAGTTGAGAAATGGTTCTGGAACGATAGCCCACTGTATCGTGTCGAGCAAGTGCGGTTTGCGGACGGAGTCGTGTGGGATACCGCCACCCTTCAAGCCATGTCACAAGGCGCCACTGAGGACGACGATGTGCTCATCGGTGGCAATGGCCCCAATACGATTGATGGGCTGGGGGGCGATGATACGATCTACGGCTTTGGGGGGAACGATACCTTATTGGGAGGCTTGCATGAAGATGTCCTCGATGGTGGCGTCGGAGACGATATCCTCGACGGGGGATTTGGGGTGGACACGTTGTATGGGGGAGCCGGCAATGATGTGTACCTCTTTGGGCGACTGTCCGGAATTGATACCGTTACGGATGCTGATGATACGCCAGGAAACACCGATACGATCCGCCTGAGTCCAGACATTCAGCCCTCCGATGTGATTCTTCGCCAGAACGCGAAAGGCGATCTCGTCCTTACATTTCCTACAGGGACAGAGCGTATCACGGTGAAGGGATGGGGATTGAACGACGCGAACAAGGTCGAGCAGATTCAATTTGGCGACGGCACGATCTGGGATGTGGCCACAATCAAGGCTCGAACACTCCAAGGTATGGCCACTGCCGACGAGCTTGTCGGGTATGAGACCAACGATACCCTTTCGGGTGGTACCGGCAACGATCGATTGTTTGGCGGTCTTGGCGACGATGTATTAGATGGTGGAGCGGGGGACGACACACTGGTCGGTGGCAAGCTGACTCTTGGGAATGTCCCAACGTTCAACCTCTTTCTTTCCGGTGGTGGCGCCGGTCAGTCACTCCGAGTCGGCCCTTCTGAAACGTTCAGCGGCGAAGGCAACGATACGTATCTGTTCGGGGCCGGCTCTGGTCAAGACACCATCTTCGATCACGACACGACAGCAGGGAATGTCGACACGATTCAGCTTGGCGCGGGGCTCGATCCTGCGAATGTGACGCTGCGACGGACGGGGGATAACCACGTGGATCTGAAGCTGACATATTTCCTCAACGGCGACAGCATCACGGTCGATAATTGGTTCGACAGCGATGCGGATAAGGTCGAGCAGGTTCGCTTTGCCGATGGCACGCTCTGGGATGTGAACCAGATGCGGCTGCAGACCCTGGTGGGGTCGCCCGGAGACGATGCGCTGTTCGGATTCGATACCAACGACGTCATCACGGGAGAGACCGGTAATGACAGTATAGAGGCCGGCGCCGGAGATGATACGGTGACTGCCGGCGATGACAATGACGTGGTGACTGGCGGGATTGGCAACGACAGTCTTGATGGCGGTACTGGGGATGACCGGCTTGATGGCGGAGTCGGCAATGACACCCTGATCGGCGGTGCAGGCAACGATACGCTGCTTGGTGGGAATGGGGGCGATACCTATCGGTACGACGTGGGCTTTGGTCAGGATGTGATTGTCGATGAAGACACCGCCGCGACCGAGGTGGGGCGTATCGTGTTTGGCCCGAATGCGGCCACTCCGGATATCGACCGGATTATGTTTGGCTCGACTGTTTTGCCGGGAGATGTGTCCATTCGGCGATTGGGTGACGACTTGCTGGTCCAGTTGCCCGCTACAGGCGATCAGATTACCGTCCGGGATTGGTTCTTGAACGAGGGAAAATCCCACCAGGTCGAACTCATTCAATTTGCAGACGGAACAACGTGGAATGTCGAGACGATCAAGGGGTTGGCCATCCAAGGCACGGCGGGAGACGACACCCTTATCGGGTACGCCTCGGCGGATACACTGGATGGCGGTTTCGGCAACGATGCCTTGATCGGCGGGAAGGGGAACGACACCTATCTGTTCGGACCCGGCTATGGTCAGGATACGGTCACCGATCGGGATGTGACGGCAGGGAACTTCGATCGCATTGCCGTGCAAGCCGGCATCCTTCCGAACGATCTCACATTCCGTCGAGGGGGAAACGATCTATTCCTGAAAGTGAATGGCACGGCGGACCAACTACGAGTGGTGGATTGGTTCACGAGCGAAGGCAGGGTCGAACAGGTTCAGTTCGCGGATGGGACACTCTTGGGCCCCACTGACATCAATGCCTTAATCCTGCAAGCCACCGACACGGACGATGTCATCATCGGCTCAGACGAGAAGGACGTCATCAGCGGTGGTGGAGGGAACGACTTTATCGACGGCGTGCTTGGCGATGATAGTGTCTATGGCGATGATGGATTCGATAGCCTCTTTGGTGGTGACGGCAATGATCTGCTGGTTGGCGGCGCAGACGATGATGCTCTGCTCGGAGGGTTCGGCAACGACCATCTAATCGGCGGAACGGGGTCGGACAGCATGAATGGCGAAGAGGGGGACGATGCCCTGGAGGGGAACGAGGGACAGGACTACCTCTTCGGAGGAAGCGGCAATGATGTGCTCGATGGTGGAGCGGGAAATGACAGTCTCAATGGAAGTGACGGAGCGGATGTGTACCATATCTATCACGGCGGAGGCTTTGACCAGATCATTGACCTTAGCGAAAGCCTCAACAGCGAGGGGGGCGTTCCGCCGTCTGAAGACAATAGGCTGATTTTTGGGCCAGGGGTTTCACCTAACGACCTCAGCGTGCAAGCAGACAACGGTGCCATAGCTATTGGACTCAGCAACGATCCCTGCCTGGAGAACGACGAGGGAGTTCTTATTGGGCTTACCAACCAATCCGGCGGTGAAGGAGCGGGGCTATACGCAAGCGCCATTGCGCAGTTCATCTTTGACGACGGCCTGGTGTTGGACCTCGATGGCATCTTAGCCAAGGCCGATGACGGAATGATCGGAACCCAGTTCGGTTCAGACGAGAGCGATCGACTCCGCGGCAGTGTGGCCAACGATCAGCTCTATGGCTTTGGCGGGAACGATCGTTTGGATGCGCGCGCCAATGCCGATTTCGTGGATGGCGGAGAGGGCGACGATATCATCAGCGCCGGCTCAGGCCAGGACGCGGTGTATGGCGGCTCGGGCCAGGACCTCATGGCTGGTGGGGGAGGGGTAGACTTTCTTCAAGGTGGTACAGGGAGCGATGTGTACGCCTTCAATCAAGGCGATGGTTCGGATACGATTGTCGACGAAGCAGAATCGGCGACTTCCTCCGATATCGATACGTTGTCGTTCGGTCACGGACTGACTCCTTCCAATATCACAGGCTATGTCGATGCCGATACGGGCGATCTCGTGTTGCGAGCAGGAGGAAGCGATCAGCTTAGGGTCTCCTGGTTCGATCCCTATAACGGGTTTGCCCCGATAGGCACTCGGCAGATTGAGCGTGCACAATTTACCGATGGCGTGACCGTGCGGGTATTTGACCTTGCTGGGATCGTGAACAGTCTTTCGGTGGCGCTGCTCGGAGCTGATGCCAACACGGCGATATCGTTATTCACTCCAGCTGCAGCGAGTTTTGAATTGGCGTCGAGTCTGGTGGCCGGTGGTGCCGAAGCGGAGGCCTATGCGAATCGGTGCAATCTCTTCGATGTCGGAGCGACACTCGTCGGCGGAGATGAAGACAATGCCTTTGAAGGCACCCCGTTAAGCGACAATATTCAGGCGGGCGCCGGCGATAACTTCGTTCAGACAGGCGCTGGCGATGACCTCGTTACGACAGGAGGAGGCCAAGACGGTGTGCTGGCCGGGAGTGGGAACGATATTGTCACGAGCGGCGGCGGTGACGACATTGTCGTGCTCGGCGTCGGCAACGACAAAGTGACCGGTGGCGCCGGCGACGATGTGCTGTTCGGTGAAGGCGGCGACGATATCTACTGCTTCAATCTGGGCGACGGAGTCGACACGATTGTTGATGCCAGCGAAGTGGGCGCCGGAAATAAGATTGCTTTCGGCCCTGGCATTTTCTTGCGCGATCTTCGCCTGACCGTCGAAGACGGAATCCTCGTCATTAACGTGGGAACCGGAGGCGATGCGATTCGGCTTCCTGGATTCGATCCGCAAAATCCATTTGGATCACTGACGGTTGACCGGTTCTGTTTGGATGGGGGAATCGAGATTCCCTTCAGCCAGCTCTTAACTTCCAGCATCACGACCACCGGCACCGATGGTGCGAATGAACTGCAGGGTACCAGCGCAACGGACTTCATCGTGGCACAAGGGGGCAATGATGTGATTCAAGGCGGGGTAGGTGACGATATTCTTGACGGTGGAAGCGGCAATGACACCTACGTGTTCAACATGGGCGATGGGGTTGACCTCATTACGGATGAAGTCGCGCCGGCAAATGAAAACTGCATCAGGTTCGGTGCGGGCATTACCCTCGCCGACTTACAAGTGGTCAAGGGGCCTGGCAACCTTGTTATTAATGTGGGTACGAATGGAGATGCGCTCATTCTCAGGGGATTTGACACCACGGGAGCAACCGGATCGCTGGTCGTCCAGACGTTGAAGTTTGCGGATGGTAGCCAAACGAATCTTCAAGACTTGCTTCCGGCAGATACGCATGCTCCCACCGTGGCGAATCCCCTGGCCGATCAGACGCGACTGGAAGATGTCCTGTATCAATTCCAAGTGCCAGGCGATACGTTCAGCGACACCGACTTGGGGGATACACTGACCTATAGCGCGACACTGGCCAACGGCGCTGTGCTACCGAGTTGGCTGAGCTTTGATCCGCTCACGCGCACATTTAGTGGGACTCCAGACGATATCGATGTGGGTGTTCTCGACCTAAGAGTCACGGCGACAGACAGTGCGGACCTCAGCGCGTCCGACACCTTCCAACTGACGATCCTGAACGTCAATGAAACACCCGCGCTGGTGACGCCATTGGCCGACCAGCAGGTGGCGGAGGATGCTGCCTTCACCTTTGCCGTGCCGGGCAGCACGTTTACGGATGAAGACTTTATCCATGGCGATCAGCATGCGTATAGCGCGTCATTGGCCAATGGGGATGCGCTTCCAACCTGGCTGAGTTTCGATTCCACGACAAGGGTGTTCAGCGGAACTCCCGGCAATCGCGAGGTCGGCACGCTCAACCTCACGGTGAAAGCGACGGACCTTGGCGGGTTGAGCGCGACGGACATGTTTACGCTTTCTATCTTGAACGTGAACGATGCCCCGGTGGTAGTCAATCCCGTGACGGATCAGGTCAGACTCGAAGACCTGCCATTTACCCTCCAAATTCCGACGAATACATTCGCCGATGAAGACCTCGGAGATTCCCTTACGTACACTGCATTGTTGGTGAATGGCGGGGCGTTGCCAGGCTGGCTGAGTTTCAATTCCTCGACCGGGACGTTCAGCGGAATTGCAGACGATGTGCAAGTCGGCAATCTTGATCTGCGAGTCACGGCAACCGATAGTGGTTTCCTTCCGGTCTCCAACACGTTCCGCTTGACGATTGCGAACGTGAATGAGGCGCCGGCGGTTGTCAATCCGATTGCCGATCGAACAGGATCTGCGGGGGCCGCTTTCTCGTTAGCCGTGCCAGCCAGCACCTTTGCCGACGAAGATCTCATCCTCGGGGATTGGCTCACCTATAACACCTCGCTCGCGAGTGGCAATCCACTCCCAGCCTGGCTCACGTTCGATTCCGTAACCGGGATCTTCAGCGGAACGCCACAGACAGGCGATGTGGGAACTTTCAGTGTTGCCGTGCGAGCGACGGACACCGGTGGTCTCAGCGCGACGGACACCTTCGCAATTGCCATTATCCCTGAAAACCATGCGCCGACCGTGGTGCACCCGTTCGGGATCTGTCCTGTGTCGGCGGCGGAGGACTGTCCATTCTCCTTTGTTGTGCCGACCAACACATTTGCCGATCAAGACATTCCCAATGGGGATCGATTGACGTATGGGGCCTCCTTACATGACGGAAGCCCCCTCCCTTCCTGGCTTACGTTTGATCCGGCCACGCGGACATTTTCGGGAACACCGGTCGAAGGTGCCGCCGGAACTCTGGATATCATGGTTACAGTCACAGACATCGGAGGCCTCAGCGCAGTCGATACGCTCGCGCTATCTGTTTCCGGGCCTCTGCCGCAAAATATCGTGGGTACCTCCGGTAACGATGTGCTCACCGGTGGCCGAGGCGACGATACGCTGTCGGGTGGGGCGGGGAACGATCAGTTGAACGGCCGTGCCGGCAACGACATGCTCAATGGCGGTACCGGCGTCGATACCATGCTCGGTGGCACCGGCAATGATACCTATATCGCCGACAACACGGGAGATGTCGTGGCAGAGAATGCCAATGCAGGCGTCGATACGGTCAAGAGCGGCATCAATTACACGCTCGCTGCGAATATAGAGAATCTGACATTGACCGGCACGGCCGCCATCAATGGCACCGGCAATATGCTCGATAACGTGCTGACCGGCAACAGTGCGGCGAATGTGCTCGCTGGCGGCGCGGGGAACGATATCTACAACGTTGGGGCTGGCGATTCAGTGGTTGAGGAGGCCAACGGTGGTACGGATACGGTCCAAAGTTCCGTGACCTGGACTCTCGGAGCCGATATCGAGAACCTCACATTGACCGGCAGCACCGCCATCAATGGCACAGGCAATGCGCTGAACAATGTGCTCACTGGCAATAGTGCGGCGAACGTGCTGACCGGCGGAGCGGGGAGCGACACCTACAACGTTGGGGCTGGCGATTCAGTTGTTGAAGCGGCCAACAGTGGTACGGATACGGTCCAAAGTTCCGTGACCTGGACCTTG
>Ga0315297_10002004_pt1 | contig 12799 bp, 11 predicted proteins | sample YL17G15_0_MG_FD_203628 | JGI IMG/M metagenome (GOLD analysis project Ga0315297, IMG submission 203628) | Sediment microbial communities from Yellowstone Lake, YNP, Wyoming, USA - YL17G15_0 | ecosystem: Environmental > Aquatic > Freshwater > Lake > Sediment | place: USA: Wyoming | collected... | reverse complement strand
AATGCGATAAAATGACCCTTGCAGTATCCAAGGCGTATCTCGAGTATAATTTTCCAGGGAGTTCCATTGAAACAAAGGAGTCGATATGAGAAAACAACTATGGCTTATCACCTTTATGGTTTTAATCTTCGCACTGACTATAGCTTCGTGCGGCTCAACACCAGCTCCCACCCAGGAACCGACCGAAGATAGCCAGCCGCAAGCCACACCGACCTCTAAACCAGCGCCGCCTGCAACCGCGCCGGCCTCATCCAGTATCAATCCATATCCGGGACCGGGACCCGCGATCGAGTACATTACCTCCATAGATCCCTATCCTGCTCCGGCCCAGGGAGAGAAGATCGAGTGGTCTACGGTAGAGGCATTAGTCGCCGCTGGGGGAGTCGCAGACGTATTTCAGTCGCATACTTTGCAGGTAATCATTACAATGAAAGACGGCACCAGTTATGTGGTGATCGAGCCTGCCAAAGATGAGATATTTAAGCTCCTGGACCAATGTGGTGAGAAGTGTTTTAAGGTCAAACGCGTCTCAGAATGGTTTTATTGAGGTCAAATACATACCCATAACGTCCTTGGGTTATGGGTTTCAGAAAAACAGGAGCGTACCTATCAGCACGCTCCTGTTTTATTTAGAAGTTAAGCAGTTGAGCGTGAAATTGGGCGTGTCTGGGCGGACGCAGCATGTCCATCACCCCTATTTGCCTACTGCTTGGCGGCATAAATGAACCTTCAGTTAGACCGTCTACGCCAAGCACTTTAAGCAGTTGGGCGGCACAAGGTATAACTGATGGCTTATTTACGCCCAACTGCACTAGTGCCTGCGTAAGCCCCATTATTCCCCCTTCAAAGAGTTTCCGGATAGACCGAGCAGGGGGGCGATCGGTCTCATCGCCAGGATCACATTCTCAACGTGTTCCCACAGCTCTATGCCAAACTCCTCGGTTGCATGTTCGATCTCCTCCCGGTTTGCACCAGCGGCGAAAGCCCGGTCTTTCCATTTCTTTCTAACCGATTTCGCTTCCAAATCATCCAGGGAATGAGACGGGCGTACGAGAGCCACAGCAGTGATCAGCCCCGTGATCTCATCGCATGCGTAGAGGCATTTCTCCATCCTCGATCGGCGCGGGACGCCGGTATGGTCGGCATGGCTGAGGATTGCCAGAACAACCTCCTCCGGCACGCTGCGCTGCCTCAAAATCGACGCACCTGCCTGGGGGTGCTCTTCTAATGTTGGGTGAATCTCCCAATCGAAATCATGCAGGAGGCCGGTTATACTCCAAAGCTCCTCGTCTTCGCCAAAATTAACCGCATAATAGCGCATGGCTGCCTCGACGCTTAACATGTGGCGGATCAGGTTTTCATTCTTCACATATTCCCTGACGATCGTAATGGCCTGGTCGCGATTCATTGGGCCTCCATTGGAAATATCGGTTGCGGTTCCCCGAGTACTGGCAACGGACGGGCAAGATGGACCTCCCATAAAGCCACCAGAGTAGCCGGCAGCTCACGAGTATTCCAATAAACCAGCGAGTGCTTTCGGTATTCACGCTGGTCAGCGGGAACTCCAATGCCAGGTAAACCCAACATATTGCAGGTATAGATGGCGCGTGGCAGGTGGAAAGACTGGGTCACCAGAATGGCATCCTCGATGCCAAAGATAGAACGAGCCCGATAACATGTGTCATAGGTGCGCCGGCCTGCGTAATCCAGCACGATATCCTCATCCGGTATGCCCAGGCTCAGGGCAAACTGGCGCATGGCTTCTGGTTCGTTATGGTAGATAAAGCGGTTATCCCCGCTCATGAGAAGTTTTTCGACTTTTCCGTCGAAATAGAGCTGAGCAGCAGTAGCTACCCGGTCGCGCAAGACGGGTGTGGGGCTGCCATCCCGCCAAAGTCCAGCACCGAAGACGATGGCTACACGGCGGGCCGGCGCCTGATCTACCGGGAAGGTACGCGGCAGCGCGTACAGAGCGGTGACCAATCGCGGCACCAGAATAACCAGCACGCTAATTAAAATGAGGATGGTAGCAATTGCTACGAGCATTTTTAATAATCTTAATAGCACAAGGAATCATTTTACCATGCCGAAATAGCATTTACCGGCATACCGGTTCGTTATTTGAAATGATCTTGCATAGAGTCAGTCAAGGGGTTACAATCCCACAATCATGAATCAAGCTGACGCATACCAACAGACGCTGGATTACCTGTACAGCTATGTCGATTTTAGCATGACCCGCGGCCACCGATATTCAGCGGATCAATTCGATCTAGGTCGAATGCGCACGTTGGTCACCCGGCTGGGGAATCCGGAAGGTAAATATCCAAGCATTCATATCGCCGGTACAAAGGGGAAGGGCTCGGTGGCTGCCTTGTGCCAGAGCGCTCTCATGGCTGATGGATACCGTACGGGTCTGTATACTTCCCCCCACCTGCATGACTACGCTGAACGGATCCGGATCAACGGCGCACCCATCTCGCACAGCGATTTGATCCACCTTGTGGAGGAGAACAAGCCGGTATTCGAATCGATCCCCAAGATTACCACATTTGAGATTACGACTGCGCTGGCTTTCCTGTACTTTGCTCGACAGGAAGTAGACGTAGCCGTTATCGAGGTTGGACTGGGAGGAAGACTGGATGCAACCAATGTCGTTATCCCGATTGTGGCGGTGATCACCTCCCTTTCTTATGATCATACCCACCTGCTGGGCGATACATTGGCAGAGATCGCGGGTGAAAAAGCCGGAATCATCAAAGATGGTATACCGGTCATTCTCTCACCTCAGAAAGATGAGGCTCGCCAGGTCATCGAGCGGATCGCGGCCGAGCGGTCGGCGCCCCTTATCCAGATGGGTAGGGATTACCTTTTTGAACCCCAATCACGGTCCCTGGGTGGGCAGAGCCTGTTGGTATGGCAGGTCAGTAAAGAGGATGAATCCGTTAACAATCAGGGGCACCAGAAGAATTCTAAACGAGGCTTGTTGTCAATCCCGCTTTTGGGGAGTCACCAGGTCCAAAATGCAGCCACTGCCTATGCTGCCTTACAGGTTTTTTCCAGGTCGGGGTTCTCATTACGCGATGACGCAATTCGCCAAGGGTTCTCGACTGTAAACTGGCCTGGAAGGTTTGAGATCCTTCAGAGACAACCAGCGGTAGTGATCGATTGCGCTCACAACCGGGACTCGGCTCTCAAGGTCCGGCAGGCGATCGATGATTATTTTCCAAATCGGCGTGCTGTTCTGGTCTTCGGCGCATCCGAGGATAAAGACATTGCCGGCATGTTTGCTGAATTGGCTCCTATCACCCGGCAGGTTATCGCCACCAAATCTTTCCACCCGCGAGCCATCGAGCCGGAGAGATTGCAAGAGATAGCTCATCAATTTGGGCTCCCGGTGAAAATTGTCCTCGACGTACCTGAGGCGCTTGAAGAAGCCATACGATTTGCGGGGAATGATTCAATTGTGTTGGTGACGGGCAGCATATTTATCGCCGCGGGCGCGCGTGAGGCATGGATAGCACTAAAAAGCGACCGTGTACCTGCATGAAATACGGGTAACCTTTGGAGAAAATAATGCGAGATCAAGATTGGTATTTTGGTGAAGAAGACGATACTTTTGGGGAAGCGCTTCACCGCCGCACGGAGGAGCTGTACACCGTGCCGGATGCGGTTCCTAATGATGACGGGTTGATCGAGTGTCCGGTATTGCCTCTGCGGGACCTGGTGGTGTTCCCCCATATGGTCTCGCCGATCTTTGTAGGGAGAGAGACGTCCCTTTTAGCGATAGAAGAAGCTCAAATGAATGACAGCACGGTCATCGCGCTGACGCAGCGTGATCCCGATGTGGACGATCCAAGACCGGGTGATTTTCTTAATATCGGCGTGGAGCTGGCCGTCGGTCGATTATTAAGCATGCCGGATGGCTCCAATTCTGCCCTGGTACAAGGACGCCGGCGCGTAGAAATAATCGAGTTCACCCAGCTAAACCCATATCTGCGTGTACGCGCCCGCCCCATCTATGAGGAGGTGGATGTCGACCGTCAGACGGACGCAACCATGCGGACCGCTTTGGATCTCTTTCAAAAATGCGTCCAGCTCAATCGCAGCCTTCCGGAAGAGGCATATCTCTACGCGATGAATATCGATGATCCGGCCTGGCTGACAGATATGATCGTGACCGCAGTGGCAACGACTCTTGAAGAGCGCCAGATCCTGCTGGAAATGATTGATCCCCAGGAACGCTTGCGGAGAGTGATCCAGCTACTCGCCAGCGAGGTGGATGTGCTCGAGCTCGAGGATGAAATCCACACCCGGGCGCAGAGCGAGGTTGATCGCTCACAGCGGGAGTTTTACTTAAGGGAGCAGATGAAAGCCATCCAGACCGAGCTGGGTGAAGGCGATATCTGGACGCGCGAAATCCAGGAGCTGCGCACTCGTGTGGAAAGCGTAGTGCTGCCGGAAGAAGTGCAGGTGCGAGCACTGAAAGAGGTCGATCGCCTCATGCAGATGCCACCCATGTCTCCCGAGGTGGGTATCATCCGTACTTACGTCGAGTGGATTTTGGATCTGCCCTGGTTGGAATCGACCGATGATAATCTGGATGTAGCCCATGCAGCCGAAGTGCTTGAGCGAGATCATTATGGGCTGCCCCGGGCGAAAGAGCGCATCCTGGAATATATCGCCGTGCGCAGCTTGAAACCGAAACGACTCAAGCAGCCTATCCTTTGTTTTGTCGGTCCACCGGGCACAGGAAAAACCTCCCTGGGTCGCTCAATTGCAGAGGCTATAGGACGCAAATTTATACGCCTATCACTGGGGGGTGTGCGGGATGAGGCTGAGATTCGCGGCCATCGCCGGACGTATATCGGCGCGCTCCCCGGGCGCATCCTGCAGACAATCCGGCGAGCCGGCTCGATAAACCCGCTCTTTATGCTGGATGAGATAGATAAGTTGGGCCTGGATTTCCGTGGTGATCCGGCGGCGGCTCTCCTCGAGGTCCTCGACCCAGAGCAAAACTTCGCCTTCTCGGATCACTATCTGGAGCTGCCCTACGACCTATCCAAGGTAATGTTTATCACCACAGCCAACACAACCGCGACCATCCCACACGCATTATTCGATCGCATGGAAATGATCGAGTTCCCTGGGTATATTGAGGAGGAAAAGCTGGAAATCGCCGAGCGGTTCCTAATCCCTCGGCAGTTGGAGGAAAATGGCCTGGGAGAGGGCGAAGTCCATTTCTCGACCCAAGCTTTACAGCGCATCATCCGGGAATATACCTACGAGGCAGGGGTTCGCAATTGCGAACGAGAGATTGGACGGATATGCCGCAAACTTGCCCGCCTGAAAGCCGAGGGCAAACGTTTCCGCAACCTGATTGGAGCTACTGCGATTGAGCGCTACCTCGGGCCACCTCAATTTTTCAACCTGGAGGCTGAACGCCAGAACGAGATTGGGGTGGCGACTGCAATCGCCTGGACTGAGAGCGGAGGCGAGATCATGCCGGTGGAGATCTTGCTCCTGGAAGGGAAAGGCAATCTGCAAATCACCGGGCAGATCGGGAACGTGATGCAGGAATCTGCACACGCAGCTCTCTCCTATTTGAAGTCTCGCTCGCGGGATTTGGATCTACCGAGTGATATCTACGACCAAGTGGACATCCATATCCATATCCCGGAAGGGGCAATCCCCAAGGACGGACCCAGTGCGGGGATTACTATCGCTACCGCACTGGTATCGGCTTTCACTGGCAGGCCCGTTCTGCGGGATGTGGGCATGACCGGCGAAATTACCCTGCGCGGTAGAGTACTGCCGATCGGTGGCGTACGTGAAAAAGTGCTGGCTGCTCACCGGGCCGGCCTGAAGACAGTCATCCTGCCCAAACGCAACATGAAGGACTTGGTGGACATCCCCAGGCGGGCACGCAGCGAGCTGAAGATTCATTCAGTGGAGCATATGGACCAGGTGCTGGAAATCGCCTTACTGCCCGCACCAACCAAAACTAAACCGACCCGCCAGAAGAAGAAAGCACCAGCGGGTGATAAAACGGTTGATGGTGACGGTAAGAGCGGTGACCAGCCGGTGAATCCACCACCGGGGGCGGGTCGAGATGGAGTCTCTATCCAGCCGAATGCATGATCTCGACGGCGTGCTGTATGAGCGATTAAATTGAAAGCCTTACAACACGCCGTACCTTTTTCTGCAGATGATCAATCCAACGAACGACTACGGAGAGCTCACCCTTCTTCTATCCGGGAAGGCCGGGCAGAGTTTGCACTGGTTCCCACAGGATGTATCATCATCCCGGTTAGCGGCGGTACTGGTAGGGATGGCAAACTCCAGCGGAGGGACGGTGTTTATTGGGATTGCTCCCCGATCAGCGCAGATCATCGGGGTAAAAGATCCACAGGATGTGATTGACCGCGTTTTTCAAGCCGCATTATTGAGCGAGCCGCCTCTGGTGCTGCCCGTCCCAATACTGGAAAGCATCCAGGATGCGACGCTTGTCAGTGTGACCGTCCCCGCAGGGCTGCCGCATATCTACAGCCTTGACGGCCGGTACATGATCCGAGAGGGGACTCAAACAAATCCTATACCCCCGCGCCGTTTGCGCCAGCTTCTCGTCGAGCGTGGGGTGATCCAGACTGAATCTCTGCTTCCACCGCTTGCATATATTGATGATCTGGATATGGACAAGGTGCAATCCTATATCCATATGCCGGGGCTTTCGACAGACGAAGGCGCAGAGCAGGTCTTGCTGCGGCGAGGCTGCCTGCGCTTCGAGGGAAAAGGTGATCAGAGAGCAACCTTGAGACCGACATATGCAGGACTGCTGCTTTTCGGACGCTACCCACAGCGCTGGTTGCCCTCGGCTACGATCCTTGCAACCCGTTTCCAGGGAGCCACTTTTTCAGACCAATTTATTAAACAGGAGATGAGCGGCACTCTTACCGACCAGCTGAAGCAAGCAGAAATCTTCATACGAGATAACCTGAGAACAGTTGTCAACCTATTGGGTATGGTCCGGCAGGAATTCCTGGAGTATCCATTCGACGCAGTCCGTGAGCTGTTGGTGAATGCGGTCGCCCACCGTGACTACAATATGCAAGGTGACAGCATCCACTTGAATATATTCTCCGACCGGATCGAAGTGCATTCCCCCGGCGGCTTGCCCGGCCCGGTAACGCTGGATAACCTGTTAGAAGCGCGTTTTTCCCGGAATGCGGTGATTGTACAGGTTCTCTCAGATCTGGGTTATGTAGAAAAGCTGGGATATGGGCTGAACCGTGTGGTTAGAGCGATGCATGATCAAGGAATGCGACCACCGCGATTCGAAGAGGTTGCTGGGACGTTTCGAGTGACACTATATGGCGATACTCGACAGATGGCGAGAAAGTCATTGAATGGCTTGAAAGTATTCCCGGAAATGGGGGTAAACTTACGCCAGGAAACACTGCTGGGATTTTTAGAGGAACACCGGCGAATCACAAACCGGGAATACCAGGAGCTATGCCCAGATGTGCATGCTGAGACCCTGCGACGCGACCTGGCGGACCTGGTATCACGCGGCCTGCTGATTAAGGTTGGGGATAAACGCGCAACGTACTATATCTTAAAACACGGCTGACATCCCGATCAGTGAGCCCCTACTACTATATGATAGATCATACCAGTACCGGGTAACCCGGTATCATCGGCGCGCCGAACCAGGTAAAGCTCGCCACTTTCATCCTCGCCGAAGCTGCTGATATTCCCTCCAGTATTTTCAATGAAGTCATGCGACTCCCAACCCTGAACAGTGTTTTGTAGACCCCAAATATTGCCTGAGCAGTAATCAGCAAAAAAGTATATCCCCGTCATACCCGAGAAGAGCTGTCCTCGATAGGTATACCCACCTGAAATTGAACAGTTTCCATTGTTGTGGGGATAATCAAAAATGGGGAAGATATATCCAGTTGGGTTATTACACGGGCCTTCATAACAAGCATCTGCCTCCCAATTGTCCCAGCCGTAGTTCTCTCCGCCTCCGCTGCTGGCCGGTTGAAAATCTACCTCTTCCCATTGCTGCTGTCCGACATCACCGATATACAGGTCGCTGGTGGACCGGTCGAAGGAGAATCGCCACGGATTGCGCAGGCCGAGAGCCCAGATCTCCTCTCGATATCCCTTTAATCCGACGAACGGATTATCTGGAGGGATACTATAAGCAAGAGGGGATTGGCCACCTTCTCCACGATACGCTTGTGGAAGAAAGATCCAATGGCTGGGAGTGAATGAAGGGGTGGGATCCGTCTCCACATCGATCCTCAACAGCTTACCCAGCAAGGAAGCGGGGTTCTGGGCGTTGTCTTGCGGATCCCCACCACCCCCTCCATCACCGGTGCCAATATACATATATCCATCTGGACCAAAGGCTAACTGCCCGCCATTGTGATTGGAATTCACCGGGTGATTGAAGTAGATGATCAACTCCTCGCTGTCCGGATCAGCGATAATCGGGTCCGAAGTAAGCCGAAACCTGGAAACTTGATTGTCCCCATTTTTATTTGTGTAATACACATAAAAATGGTGAATTAAGCTTCCATAGCCTGGTGGGAAGGCCGCGCTCAGCAAACCTTCCTCTGAACCACCTCCTGATTGGGGAGATCTGACCCGGTCGGTAATGTCTAAAAAGGGATTGCTTAACAGACCATTCTGATAGATACGAATAACCCCCCCTTGCTCGACGATAAAAAGACGACCGCTCCCGTCGCCGGCATCCGTCATATGAACGGGAAAATCCAGGTCACCCACCACCTGTTCGAACGCCAGCGCTGGCCAGCCGGCGTTTGGTGAGTGGATAGCCAGCGGCTGCTGAACGGACAACCCCGCTGGAGAAGCGGCACTGAAGGCAAAGGATCCGGTTGCGGCAAACAAAGCAAAGAAAATGGCGATGATCGACCCTTTCATAATGTCCCTTTCATCGATCCACACCGGCGGAAATATTAGGAGTCCTCACCGGTGGAGTTTATGTCAAAACTGTAAAATTCTAATCGCCTTAATGCTGTTGGATGTTATGGGCAAGCGTTGGCGACGTGCTCTGCATAAGTGATCGAGAAGTTATGCAGTCCAGAATTATCGCAGGCAGCGCGGAAATAGTAGTAAGGGGTCTGTGCCGGAAATGCTACTGCCCGCAGAGCTGCCAGATCCGGATTGGCGATAGGTCCGGGTGGTAGACCCGGATGCATATACGTATTATAAAGTGAATCAGTAGCCAAGTCAGCCGAGCTTAATGGGTTCGTCCACCAGGTATTTTGTTTTCTATTGTATCCCAATGCATATTGGACCGTTGGATCACTATCCAGCTTCATTCCTGCTGCAAGGCGGTTAAAAAAGACCGAGGCGATCATCGGCATCTCTTCATCAACCACTGCCTCGCGCTGGACGATGGAGGCTAGTGTAACTGCTTGAAAGACATCCAGTCCCTGGCGACTGAACCCTTCCAGAAGATCCGGACTGAGCTTCGCCTCAAAATTTTCCAAGACTGTCCTGACTAACTCATCGAGCGGCACGTCCCGTCGAAACCGGTAAGCTTCTGGATAAATGAATCCCTCCAGATTGGCATGTGCAGGCAGCGTGTCTGTATAGGCGAAGCTGCTCGGAGGTTCGTGAAGAGCCAGCAAGAACGATTCGGGCGATATGTTCAGACCCGATGTTGGTAACGCCTGTGCTACTTCTTCGATGCGCCAACCGGGCAATATATTGAAGTCGACCTCAGTTGGAGTAGCATCCTGGAGCGCTAATGCGATCTCAATGATATTCATTCCTGGATGCAATGTGTGTTTGCCAGCCTGGAGGGTCGTATCCAGCCCGCGATATACCAGGTATGTGCGCAATGCATTGGCATTCAGTATTAACCCTTCTTGCTCGAGCCGGTCAATCACCGAGCTGGTGGTCTCACCCATCTGGATCGTAAAATCTCTCGCATTACCGAATGGGTCGACTGGCCGCGTCAGAACCTCCTCCTGCATCAAGAGCTGGAGAGATAGATAGATACGTCGAATAGGCGATAGAGATGTGTCGGGCATACCGAACATACGCTCGGCGCGCTGTTCTGCGCCGAACACCAGCCCACCTGAGAGAAAGATGATCAGGCAGGTCAGTATTAAGATGCCAATCAATAAGGAGCCTAGAAGAGAGGTGCGAGACTTCATTGCAGCTGCGGTGAATTTACGAAATTTGTAAACTTTTTATGAGCGGCGATCTGGCGATTTTGTGTCCAGATAGGTCTGAAGTATATAGGTTGCCGCCAGCTCATCATGGTGCCCTTTCCTTTTACGACGGGAGACATGCATAGCGATCAACGCCGAACGTCCTGCCTGTGTGCTGCCGGATTCATCCCAGAGCTCAACAGGAAGGGTGGTCTGGCTGCGGATCGCCTGTGCGAGACGAGCTGCGCGCCGACTCTGTACGGTAGGGCGGTTATCTGCATCCAGTGCTTGGCCAACGATGATGAGGTCGACCTGGTGATCAGCAGCAATCTGGGCAATCGCCGCTGCGTCTACTGGACGAGATATGTGGTGAAGTACGACCAACGGATTGGCGATCGTTCCGGTAGGATCGCTGATTGCCAGGCCAATATTTTTTTCACCCGGGTCTATGGCCATCACTCGCATGAGTTCCCTTGATACTATGACACTGGTTCAACAAGGTTTCGTCGTTACAAGAAGCCATTGAGCGCTCAATTGTTCTTCACCTGGATTCGGAATGGGAGCACAGGCATTCGCGGCCACCAGGAAGGATTGATTTGTATCACTGGGGAGCCGTCAATAGGGAGAGTTGCTGCCAGGCGTCTGGCGGCCAGACTCGGAGGCAGACCCAGAACCAGGCTTATTGCATCATACGGAGCAAGCCTGGATTGGATCTGGCGTTTTACATTGATCTTCCAACGTGCAGTCTGGCTGCTATCCATGATCGGGGGGCTCAAGATATCGATCTGTAGAGTTTCTGGCAAAGGGGTGTATCTATCTTGTAGGCTGGCATCCAGAACGGCTTCGCCCATTTGATATAAATCGGCTGCCGACGCGCTTAGTGCTTTATATTCGATACGCAGGTTCAAGCCTAGCTGGTTGCTGGGTAGATCCTGATCTGGATCGAAGCTACGATCAATTACCTGGCTTAGAGTAATCGTTGAGGTGAACAAGACACCCCCAGGATCGAGCTGAGCGTTGAACTCATTTAAAGCAGTTTTTCGCAAGCTGGTTTCGAGCTGATTGAATAGCGCCTGACGGTCAGAATCATTCGGTACGGAGAGGAGCTGGTTGGATCCACCGCGGGTGGGCCCGGGGTTTGTCGCAGTCATGCGTGCACCGAGTAGACCCTCAATCCCGATCAGGGTGCCGGCGGGGAGGTTACTCTCCTCACCCGGCTCCAGAGCTTTGACAGGCAGCGAGATCGTCCGCTCCACTCCGGCGGGTATTTCTCCGCCGCGCGTCACCTCGAAACGTATGGGCACATCATCCAACGAACGAACGACCAGCCCTTGAGGCACCAACACAGCCTGATCGGTCAGGTTTTTGAACCGCACCAATCCCGAAGCATATTCCTGGGGCACGAGGGTCGAACCCTGGGTAGGAATGGAATCGCGCCCTTCAACCGTCACATTGATCCAACGCGCAGGTACAGCGCCAGACAGGTTGGTCTCCTCAATTTCAGTACTGGCTCTTACAGTTAGTAATGCTTCTTGTGGCTCTGAAGCAAGCTTAATTTTAATCTCAGCCGCCGGCGTCAGCACCGCAACAATGGCCAGCAACGCCAACACTCCCAGGGTGAACACTGCCAGGCGAACAGCCGGAAAGTTTAAATACTTCAGGTCGACTGGCTGGGCGGCCTGGCGCATTGCCTCCAGGTCAGGGCGCGGTCGTTCTTGATACTGTCTTAAGGAGACTTGCCTTCTGCGCCGCTGCTCCACGCGCCAATGCGCTTTCTGTGCTTGATCGATTGTTTTGTATACTGGGATCCCTAATTTGCCTGCCTGGTAGATCACCTCGGACTCATGGGTGACAAGAGCCAGCTGGGCGCCAAGTTTAGTGCTGTGGCGCTGGACTAACGTCAAATCCAGGCGGCGGGCGAGAACATGCCCCTGATCGGGCCAGACCAGCAGGATACGCCCGGTCTGGCTCCAGCCCATTTTGTCACGGGCGGAAATAAAGTCATCGTGGGTATCCAACCGAAGAATTTGCGTCTTCATAACGCTGCTCAGGGAGAGGAGTTATCTTCTATTGTGGTTCAAATTCGATTCTACCATCCTCCGTCGAGGCTATTTGCACTGGTAAATCGTTGTACTCGCCGAGTTGTCAATTTCTACAACCTTCGCGATCGTTTGGGATGACAGAAAAATCGTAAGGAGATTTATAGATCGAAAAATAGCTGGTGTCCTCCAGCATTGTATACTCTCCACCAAAGTAGGTATTCATAACTGCTCGAAACGAATTGACGGGAGAAATTTGCTCGTAGAGATCTTGCCCACCCCCAGCTGGAAAGTGGTAAGCGTTGAAGATATTCAGTCGTTTACTGGGTGGAGAATGAATGGCTCCATGATCCCCCTGAATGATAATGACCGGCGGGACTTCCGATTTTTCGATGATCTCCCGCAGTAAGGGTACCAGGCGCTGGTTCAGGTATTTGATCTGATCGACATAACCAATTTTCGCTTCGAGATCGAAATCGGTGAACTCGCCGTTGGGGCCGAACACATACGGTGGATGAGGGCTGACCAGATGTGCAAAGACGAACTTGGGTCCTGGGATTTCAGGTA
>Ga0315297_10002000_pt1 | contig 12809 bp, 12 predicted proteins | sample YL17G15_0_MG_FD_203628 | JGI IMG/M metagenome (GOLD analysis project Ga0315297, IMG submission 203628) | Sediment microbial communities from Yellowstone Lake, YNP, Wyoming, USA - YL17G15_0 | ecosystem: Environmental > Aquatic > Freshwater > Lake > Sediment | place: USA: Wyoming | collected... | reverse complement strand
ATCTGGAGGTGTATGCGGAAAAGCACGGCAAAGAACTGCGGCTGCATCCCCTGGCGGCGCTGGCCGTCGAGGATTTCACCGATCAGCTCCCGCACCTGGAAGCCGACCGGGGCTGGAAGACACGCTTGACGCACATGCGATCGGGCCAACAACTGGAACCGGAAGTGCCGTCCACCTTCAAAGCCGACCTCCGGGACTACCAGGTGGAGGGTTACCGGTGGCTGGCGCGGCTGGCCCATCTGGGGCTGGGGGGGTGCCTGGCTGACGACATGGGTCTGGGAAAGACCTTGCAGGCTTTGGCAATTATGCTGCAGCGGGCTCCCGGCGGTTCCACGCTGGTCGTTGCCCCGACTTCGGTGTGCATGAACTGGGTGAGTGAAGCCAACCGATTTGCCCCAACTCTCAACATCACCGTTCTCGGGAGCGGCAACCGCGAGCAGTTGGTTGGAAAGCTGGGCGGCATGGACGTGCTGGTCGCCAGCTACGGCCTGTTGTACCAGGAAGCGGAACTTCTGGCCTCGGTCCCATGGCGGACTATCGTGCTGGATGAAGCCCAGGCGATCAAGAACGTGGCGGCGAAGCGCTCGCAGGCGGCCATGAACCTCCAGGGAGCCTTCCGGCTCATCACCACCGGAACCCCGATTGAAAACCATCTGGGTGAATTTTGGACCCTCTTTAATTTTATCAATCCAGGACTCCTGGGTTCCCGGCAACGGTTCAACGAACGTTTTGCCATTCCCATTGAACGCAATAACGATCGCGAGGCCAGGAAACGGCTCAAGAAGCTGATTCAACCCTTCATCCTGCGGCGCACCAAGGCGCAGGTCCTGGAGGAACTGCCACCGCGCACCGAGGTGCTGCTGCAGGTGGAAATGAGCGCGGAAGAATCGGCCTTTTATGAAGCCTTGAGGCGGCAGGCCCTGGAGAAGATCGAGCAGGACGACAGCCCCGTGGGCCAGAAGCACCTGAAAATCCTGGCGGAGATCATGAAACTGCGCCGGGCCTGCTGCCATCCCCGCCTGGTGGCGCCGGAAACCAGTATCTCCGGCTCCAAACTGGAGCTGTTTGGTGAGGTGGTTTCGGAACTTCTGGAAAACCGCCACAAGGCACTGGTTTTCAGCCAGTTTGTGGGACACCTGAAATTGCTGCGGGAATACCTGGATGCCAGGAAAATGGACTACCGTTACCTAGACGGCAGCACCCCGCCCAGGGAGCGAAAACGGCAGGTGGATGCGTTTCAGGCGGGCCATGGCGATTTGTTCCTGATCAGTCTCAAGGCCGGTGGTTTGGGCCTGAATCTCACAGCGGCCGACTACGTGATCCACATGGACCCGTGGTGGAACCCCGCCGTAGAAGACCAGGCATCCGACCGTGCCCACCGCATCGGGCAGCAGCGCCCGGTAACCGTCTATCGGCTGGTGACGCGCAACACCATCGAAGAAAAGATTGTCAAGCTGCACCATGTGAAACGGGATCTGGCCAGCAGCCTGCTCGACGGCAGTGACATGACCGGCAAAATATCGGTAGAGGAATTGCTGAAGCTCATCAGCGAGCAGTAGCAAAACTTGCACCTGGTCTTACTGGACAGCCCCTTACTGCCAACCGCCCTGCACTTGCATCATTTTCTCCCCAATGAACTGGAAGGCCCTCGGCGAGACCCTCAGGTCCCCCGTGAATGGCGAGTTGAACTCGACGGCCAGGTAAAGCGTAATGAATAGCATCCCCAGCACGATGATATCGATCACGATTTGATCTCGAGTACCCGTGCCGAGGTAATACAGGCCGACGAACAGCAGCAGGCCGCCGAATAGAATGCTCCACCACATGATGGACGGAATGCTGCCGTCGATCAGCAGGATGCGATCCCTCCTGTAGTCGGTCAGATTACCGAGCTTTGCAAGCAGCTCCGCATAGATCGCCTGCTCTTTCGCCGAGGTGGGGACCAGACCGCGCACCTCCTTCCAGACCTTGATGTAGAGCGCCTCCGTCTTCGGGGCAATGTTCCCGCCTGCCATGGCCGGCCACTCATCCTGGGCGACGCTCTCTACGTAATGAATCAGGGTCTGGCGGGCGGTCTGTGATCCCGGAAAAGAGTCCGTGAGCAGGTAGAGCACTCCAGCGGTCTCGGCCTCCTTCGCAGCGGTCCGATCCGCCTGGTCGAAGGTCTGCCACAGGTTGACAACGGTGAAACCAAGAAGGAAGGCATAGAGCGTGATAACGAAGGAAAACGGGCCGAGTACCGTATTCTGCTGCTGCCCCGTCAGCGAGGTGGGAAAGCGCTTGCGCAAGAGGTACAAGACACCGACCACCGCGGAGAGCAGCAAGAATCCACAGACGAAAATCACCTTGATGTTTTTCATGACCATGGTCCCTTTCTATGCTCAGAGAGGATGAGAATTTGAATTTCTCACGCGAAGCCGCGAAGATGCAAAGGATACAAAAATCATATTTGCCAAAGACTTGGCCTGCTTAGCGTCTTTGCGTGAAGGCAAGGAAAGTCAGGCTATCAATCCTTATCGAATATATCAAGAGTAGCTCCGCTTGCCCGTCTTGACGGGCGAGTTCCGAGAGGGCAGCGGATCAATCACTGCCGGCTGCGCAACGGCGATTTCTGAACAATGACAATGGTGGCCATGGGCAACAGCAGCCCGAGGACGGTGACGGTGATGAGCAATCGGCCCAATTCGCCGTAGTCGGCTGGGATCTTCGTGGCGCCCGTGGAGGCGTCCAATACCTGCCGGGTTACAATGAAAACCTGGTTCAAATACTTGGTGCCAAGGCTGCTGAGCGACAGCGCAAGGTTGGTGAAGGACGCCATGACCGCAAAGTACGTCGCCTTCAGCTGCGGCGGAGCGGTTTGGGCAATCCATGCCAGCATGGGGATCATGGCCACCTGACCGAGCGGCGATTCGAGTGCCGTGTCAATGATGGCGATGAACCGTGCATCGACCACGCCGTGGGTCAGAGCGGAAGTCCAGTTGTGCAGACCGTAATAGAGGCCAACAATGGGCAAGCTCAGAAGAGTTCCCATGATAGTGAGAAAACCGACCACGTAGGCGATGGATTTTTCGGCCATGAAACGCCGGAAGACAAACATGCCGAACAGTCCGAATCCGCCGCTGATCAGAGACAGGTTGGCAAGGAATTGCTGGTCAAAACCCAGTTCGTCGATCTGCCACCAGGAAGAGCCGGCCCCGGACCCCGGCAGCGCGCGAAACATGAAGATGATGACGGCGGTCCCCACCAGAGCACGGCGATCCGCCGGAGTCAATTCTTTCAGCAATCTCGCCATGAGCAACAGAACGATCGCCAAAGAACCGACAAAAACGATTTCCTGATCGAAGGGGACACGGCCGAGGCCCATGGCCAGAATGAAAGCCGCATAAACGAGGCTCCCGCCGAGCAGCCACCAATTGGCGTGGACGGTTTCACCATGTGGGTCGAGCAGTTCTCTGACACGCTCGCTGGTGAAGCCAAGGCGGCGCAACTTCCTGGCATGCGTCCTCTGCAAAAACATGGCGGAGAAAACCCCGAGCACCGACACCACCGGAATGATCAACGCCATTTTGTAAATGCTGATGTAGACGGCAGCCTTCTCAGCCCCCGTCATGGCATTCACCCCGCTGAACATGACAATGTTCACCACGGAAACCAGGATGCCGCCGCCCACGATGGCCACCCGCCCAAGAGTTTGCATGGTCGTGTGCATGAGCTTGACGGCCTTGGGGTCGAAGGGGGCGCCGGCGTCATCGACCAGGGGAACCGCTTCCACGGTCATGGCATCGGCCACCACATCCTGGATGACGTAACCGAGAGGGGCCAACAGCACACTCAGGACAAACCATGCCTCCAAGCTCATGTATCGTACCATCACCGGGTTGTGGCCGAGCAGACCGAGCATGACGGCGAAGCTTATGGCAATGAGCGCCGCGCCCAGGAAAACCAGCACCGACTTCCAGCGCCAAATCAGGTCCACCAGGTGACCCAGGGGCATCTTCAGGGTCCACGGGATGCCGGCCCAAAACCCGAGAGCCGCCAGGAATTCCGCCGAGAGTCCGAGGTAGTCCTTGACGAAAAAGATCCCAACGATGCCGGTCAAACCCGAAATGCCGGCCGCCATGTAGATCATGAGCGGCGGCAGATACGAAACGCGCATCTGGCGAGTCAGTTCAATGAGATTCTCATCGATCCACTTCCAGAGTCTCCCGGGAACTGAAGGGCGCCTCGTTTGTACTGGCATTGGACTTGGACGGTCAGCCAACATTCACCTCCGCCAAGTCACTCGTAATTCGTTTCACCATCTTGACTCCTCCGTCACCTTGAACAGAAGTTGTTGGATTGCTCCGCTTGAGCAGCCAAACTCCGTTCCCGATCCTTTAGCAGGGTGTTGAAAAAACCTCTCGCACCGTCACCCCGGCGAACCCCGGATCGTGGTCCGGGGCAGGCGCCGGGGTCCAGAAGGCTTCGAAAAACCTGGATTTCGGCTTTCGCCGGAATGACGAAAAGGGCGGTCCAGGCACTTTTTCAAGAGCCTGTTAGGGGTATATAAACGGGCAAGGTTAAAAAACCATGAGCTCACGATTAGAAGTTTCTCATGAAAGTGGACCGGGGTTCTCCGCTCATTCAGTGCGAACGGTTCCCTGCTCGGCGCCGCCAGAACAAAAAACCGGCCAATGCCAGAAAGCCCGTCAGGGTAAGGATCAGATCCCAGGGTTTGGCCTGGTGGAAGAACAAGAGGATCTGGTCCATGTCCTTGTCCAGATAATAGGCGCCCAACCCCCACACGCCGACCCACAAGACGGCGCCGAGGACATTGAAAAGCGTGAACAACCACCAGGGCATCCGCAGCATGCCCGCCGCCCATCCGTTGAGTTGGCGCAGTCCATCGAGAAAGCGGGCGATCAAAATCACGCCTCTGCCGTAACGGTGAAAAATCCCCTCCATGCGCGCGAGCCGGGACTCAATGACTTTCAATCGCGTCAGGAGAAACCGTCCGCCGTGCTTTCCCAGCAGATATCCCAGGCTGTTGCCCAGCACCGCCGCGGCGACGGCCCAGGCCAGTACCCAGCCGATTCGGAGATCGTTTCGGGCCGCCATCACCGCGCCGGTGATAACCAACGTCTGCCCCGGCGCCGGAATGCCGACTCCTTCCACCAGAACAGCCAGAAAGATCGCCAGGTAGCCGTAGCGGGAGAGTACCGGTTCTCCCCTGGCGATAGCGTGCTCCAGGTCCCCCGCAAGGTGGTGATAAAAGGACCCGTTCGGTTTGGCCGGATGCGGATTTCCGGATAGGTCGCGGAGCGGCTCCGAGCCTTGCCCGGAAACCAGGCTTGAGCTGAGAAATCCCATGAGCGAGACGCCGGCAATGAGCAGTCGAATAAAGCGCCCGATCATTTTGCCATCCTTCATGCTGACCCTTCCAGGTGTGGAGCGGCTGAAGTCCCCAGGCTTGGATTCCCTGGAAGGCGCAGCCCACAGGTATTTCGGATGTCATTTTTCGTGGTCTGACACACAGCCGGCCCGACCCGTCACTCGCCCTTGAAGACCGGCGTTCGCTTCTCCAGGAAGGAGAGTATTCCCTCCTCGTAATCATGGCTGTCGTAGACGCGCCTGCGCAGCCCCTGAATGCGCTCAAAGGTGTCCGGAGTGATGGCGCGGGAGCCGGAAAGGATGTGAAACTGCTCCTTGATCACCTCGATCGCCAGTGCCGAACGGGACGCAATGCGCTTTGCGAGTTCCATCGTGAACTCCAGGAGCTTGTCGGACGGCACCAGATGATTCAAGATGCCGATCCGCTCGGCCCGCTCCGCCGTGACCGGTTCGGCGGAGAAAAACATCTCTTTGGCGATGTTCAACCCCAACCGGTTGATGAAGTGGAGAATGCCGGAAGCATTATACGGCAGGCCCAGTTTGGCGGGGGTAATGGCAAAGGAGGAGGTTTCGTCCCCGACCACGATGTCGCAGGTCATCACCAGATCACAGGCGCCGCCCCAGACGCTGCCCTGAACCATGGCCATCACCGGACCGGGATATTCCTGAACGGCGCGCAGCAGTTTCTCCAATGGATCGAAGTAGCCCAGCGGATCACGATGGGAGCGCGGCAGTTCATGGATGTCGTGCCCTGCGGACCAAACCGTGCATCCCTCCGCAACCCGCAGTATCACCACGGGGACCCTGCGGTCTTGGAATTCCCGCAGGGCCTGCAGGAGTTCGTCCACCAGCGCCTCGCTCAATGCATTTCTCTTACCCGGATTGTTCAAACAGATGGTGCCGATATTCTCCTTGATTTCGCTCACTATCAGTGACATGGCTTGCTCCATCACGCTCCAGTTGGGTTTCTTGTTTTGCGACACCCCAATCGCCGCAATGCATGCTCCCTCGCCGGCCCCGCTGCGGTTTGGGCTGTTGCACCGACTTCCCTTGATGGGCTTGCAAGTTGAGACACTTGACCCCGTGGGGGCAGCGGCAAGCGGAAAGGGAGACTCGGGGCCATGCGCGTATCAAAGTCAGTTGCTGACCGAGGTTTGTTGCAGATGATGAAATCACTCATCAGGTGAACAGACATCCTTTTCGTTCTTCCTACAGGAGGTGATCAAGGATGCTCTTGAGGTTCATCGCGAAACCAGCTCAATTCTTCTGACAGTTTGCGGGAACTGGACCCAACCCGTCTCCGGCCTCATCCGTTCAGGGGCGAATACAGACTCTGGAATGCCATCATAGCCTCGCGGGACCATTATAGGCAAAATAGTTGATCCCTTACAAAGGGTATCTGATCTATTGTACAAGTCGCTTCAAGAACGTTATTATGAAAAATCAGCGCCGCATCCCCAACCGGTAACTGCGCACAGGCTACCGTGGGCTATAGGCGCGAACTTGAAGCGCGGTCAACGGACTCAGGAGGATCTGCTATGAGATCTTGCACACGTTATCCGATGGTTTTCCTCATGCTGCTCTGTTCATGTCTGTGCTTTGTCGGGAGTGACGTCATGGCCATAGAAGAAACCGGGTACACCATCCTGGAAAAAGGCAAGGATTTTGAGCTCAGGCATTATGAACCGTACATCGTGGCCGAGACTCTCGTTGAAGGCGACTTTTCAGAGGTCGGCAACGAAGGCTTCCGTCGATTGTTCGCTTATATTTCGGGGAATAATCGCAGCCGCCAGTCCATATCCATGGCCGCTCCGGTGTCTCAGGTGGCGGACTCGGAAAAAATCGCCATGACCGCACCCGTCAACCAGCAGAGACAAGACGGGAAGTGGCGGATCACCTTTATGATGCCCTCGGAATATACGCTGACAACGCTACCGGAACCTCTGGACCAGCGGGTGGTTCTACGGCAAGTTCCAGGAAAACTCATGGCTGCGCTCAAGTATTCGGGTACCTGGAGCCGTTCGCGATATGAGGAGAAGAAGGACCTTCTGGAAAAAGCGATCCTGGAACACAGCCTTAAGCCTCTCGGCGAACCTGTCTTTGCGCGCTACAATCCTCCCTTCATGCCATGGTTTCTGCGCCGAAACGAAGTTCTCATGCCTGTCGAACGGGTTATGCCGGGCAGTTCACAATAGCCATCTGTCAGCAGGTCCGGATTGCAAACCCGACGCTTCGGTGCCTGTGTTGAATCTCGACCTGTCAGGTCGTTCCGGTCTGAAGGTGAGGCTGCAGGGCAGTCAAACTCGCCGCGGACGGCTCTGCACGCGAGGGAAGCCTGTAAATGGTCTTTTTCCTATTACAGCGTGATCGGATTTGGTACGGTTGTAGAAATAGTGGATCATCAACGCAAGGTCTATGCGCTAAACCAGATCATGCGGCATTATTCAAACCGGGAATGGGATTACGACGAGCATGCGATGGAAAAGGTAAGGCTCTGGTGTATAACGATTGAGCAAGTCGCAGGTAAGCAATCACAGGACAAGCCTGCAAATGGATGAGGACGCCTGGCCCGGACAGCACGCCCGGCGTGACCTGCCTCGACTGCCACGTGAACGGGCGCGCCGGCCACGCCGCCAGTGAGGGACTCCTTGAAAAGATTTGAGCCACTGTCGCTCTTGATTGTTGGAACGATGGTCTTGCTTGTTTCGGCAATCGACCCATACGACCGTATCACCTGGTGGCTGGAAGTCTTTCCGATTCTCATCGGGGTTCCCATCCTCATGGGAACTTATCACCGTTTCCGGTTCACACCTCTTGCCTACCGGCTGGTGTTCATTCACGCGCTGATCCTGATGCTGGGCGCTCATTACACCTATGCACGCGTACCAATGGGTTTCTGGCTGCAGGAGTTCCTCGATCTGAGCCGAAACCACTATGATCGGCTGGGTCATTTTGCTCAAGGGTTCGTTCCTGCCATCCTGGCCAGGGAGATCCTTTTGCGCCAGACACCCCTGGTCCCGGGAAAGTGGCTGTTCTTCATCGTGGCATCGATCTGCCTTGCCCTCAGCGCTTTCTATGAATTCACCGAATGGTGGGCAGCATTGGCCGGGGGTGAAGCGGCGGATGCGTTTTTAGGCACTCAGGGCGATGTTTGGGATACTCAATGGGATATGTTTCTGGCGCTGCTTGGAGCCATCAGCGCACAGATACTATTGGCGCACCGGCAGGACCGGGAGTTGGACCGGCTGGAGTCAGCCAAACAAGAGTCGTAATGGTTTACCGGTCCCGCCTGGGCGTGATGTCCTTTAGCGGCTTGGAAGGGGAGTCCACGATTATAGACCTCTAGACATTTGGAGTGCAGGCCATGAGAAAGTTCATCGCAGTGTATATTGATCTGGAAAACGTCGCCGGAATCTTGGATTTAGATAAGATGCTTCAAGATATCATCCTGGAAGAGGATAAAGAAGCGCCGGAAGAGTATGTTTTTGCAGTGAAGTTTGCCTGTGGAAACACTAATTCTATTTCAAAATTACGGGAGCAATTGATCAACCAAAATTTCGATATTCGAGAAGCTCCTCATGTGTCAGGGAAGAAGAATAGAGCCGACTTAATTATCAGTCTTGATGCTTTTGAAAAACTTTATCTGGACAAGCCTTCCATTGACCGATTTGTATTTGTAACGCGAGATTCCGACTTCTCGGTCATCATGGACATTTTGAGAAAATACGGAAAGGAAGTCTGGCTGATTACTCAGGAAGGCGATACACAACGGCCGATTTTCACCAGTTGCACGGATAATATCATTGCTCTCTCCCAAACCCAAAAGCCGCTTGCAAAAAAGGACAAGAAGGATACGAAGCTCAAGGAAGATATCCATAAAACTGTGGAAAAGATGCCTCAAAAAGAAGAGGGAGATGAGAAAGCTAAGGATAAATTAGCTGAAGAGTTGTTCAAGAAAGTTGTCATAAGCCTTAACCCAAGTGAGGAGCATTTGTTAAACGCTATCGCCAATAAGATGAGGCAACTGGATAAGTCGTTTAAGATAAAAAATACCAGTTATAAGAAAATGACAACCCTGGCAAAGGAATTCGAGAAGAAAGGGTGGTTCAAGACCAGGAAAAATGTGGATGGCCACCTTATGATTTTAGATTTGGAACCATCAGGATGACCTAAGAGGGTGTCTAAGAAGGTCATTTCTCCGCGAGTCGACGCGCCATCAATTTGATCATGGCAATGCGAATCATGTTTTCACTCGTTTCTGGTAGGTACTCATAATCTTTGGAGAGTCGCCGATGACGTCCCAACCATCCGAAAGTTCTCTCCACAACCCATCGGCGTGGAAGGACGTAAAAGCCTTTGATTGCATCGGACCTTTTCACAATCTCCAAACGGATGTGGTTGCTGCTTCGCAAAGAAAAGACCCATTGGATCAGTTTCCCCGCATATCCCCCGTCGGCCCAGATGAGCCGGATGCGCAGATAGGTATTGCGTATCAAATGGAGGAGGATTCTCGCTCCGTCACGATCCTGAATGTTGGCTGCATGAACGACTGCAGCAATAACCAATCCAAGCGTATCTACGAGGAGATGACGTTTGCGGCCGTTGACTTTCTTGCCGGCATCATATCCATGGAGCCCCCTTTTTCGGTCGTCTTGACCGACTGGCTGTCCAGGATGGCTGCACTTGGATCGGCTTCGCGCCCCTCGGCAATGCGCACCTGGGTACGTAGCGCGTCATGGAGCTGTACCCATAGTCCATCACGGCGCCATGAAGAGAAGTAATGATAGACAATCCTCCATGGGGGGAAGTCATGAGGCAAAAGGCGCCAGGCACATCCCGTGTGCACCAGATACAAAATGGCATTGAGGATCTCCAAACGCTCGTATTTGGCTGGCCTTCCTCCATGCTTGGCATGGGAACCAGCGGTTTGAGGCACTGCCATTCATTGACGCTTAAGTCACTCGAATAAGGCTGTCGTTGTTGGCTTGTGTCACACATGGGTTCCTCCTCAAGTAGAGTTGTCCCATGTTGACTTATCAGATCCCTAACACGGTGTCCGGAGCAAACTTTTTAGACACCCTCTAAGGACTCAGGAATGCCCGTGGCATGATATTGAGGCAAACTGTGCCGGAATTGTGCGAGGGATTCCTCCCTGCGCCGCAATTCCGGCTTATCGTATACGGCCGTGTGCATCGCAGATGCTTACCGTGAAAATCCCCCCAGCCCCCCTTTCGCAAAGGGGGGGTGGTGGGGGGATTTGAATCTTCGGGTGATGAACGACTACCGCGTTCATGACCGTTAGATGATTTTAGTCGGAGGCTCCTGCTTGGCCATGAGCACAAGGTCCCGCGGATTGCAGAGCTGACTCGGGAACTCCGCCACACGCCCACAGGCGATGCAGACAAAATTGATGTGCTGCAGTTTGGGTTTGCAAATATGGCGCGGGTCCGTGGCAGCCTGCCCACAGTGTTGACAGACGAAGGCATCCTTCGCCTCCACCGGATCGCAAAGGTGACCCGTATCCCCTGCCGTCTTGCCACAGTTCTTGCAGATATGCACCGTTTCCGTCATGACTTCCTCCATAAATTTTGATCCAATTTTCATCGAGACCAATGAGCCCGGGCGAAAAGCGTTTTTTCAGTTAACGCTCTTCGTACACTTTATTAACTAAACTAAAGTCAGCCAAGCCGCGATGCAATAGATCGGGATGACACTCGGCAAAGATTCTAGATCAACGGGTACCTCACATGTAGGTCACAAACTCCGGCTCAATCAGACTCTTCAGGATGTCGCAACGCGCCACGACGCCCACCAGCTTACCTTGGTCGGTAATCGGGAGACGGATAATGTTCTTGTCCTTCATGAGCTTCACAATGTCACCGAGGGAGGTATTCACATCAGCGGTGATGGGATTTTTCGCCATGATATCTCCTGCCGTGACGCGCACCAGTTCCTTGCCTTCCATCACCGCGTGCAGGAGATCCAGTTCGGTAATGACGCCAATCACATTTCCTTCCTCATCGGTCACCGGCATGCCGCTATAGAGACCGGTGAGAAGTTGCAGCGCCACGTCTCGCGCCGAGGCGTTTTTCTTAGCCGATACCACCGGCCTTACCATGACATCCGATGCTTTCAAGTCTTTCATGGCTGTCCTCCCTTTCTGATAACAAAATCCATCATTCCCCCGGCCCTTGTCTCGTTGATTGATACCTAAAAATGCTTCGCCGAGAAGGTTATCCCGGCACCCGTCAGCCGCTGGTAATCCATCTTCAAGCGCTCATTGGCGATATTGGAGTTGAGCCGGGCAGCTTCGGCGGGTTCCTCCGCTGACCCCAGCATGTAGATCTTTGACACTTTGTAACGGTCCCCTTCCATTCTGAAGGCGTAATCCCCAATCAACAGATAAGCATCGATTTCCCCTTCCCCGTGCTCCGTCTCTCCATGATGGACTTTCTGCTTGATGGCCTGCCTTCTCAGTTCAATCTGCACCTGAACGTCTTTCCCTTGCTCGGCAAGATGAATGAAATCCTCCAGTCTGGCGAACTCCGCTTTCCCGTGAAACGCAACCATGACATAATCCTCCTTGGTGGTGAGATCACAGACAGTGCTGTGATTATTCCCTTTCCGACGCTAGAAAAGCATAGCATTCTGGTGGTGAAACGGAAAAGGGTCTCCTTCAAAGATTATCCGCATGGCAGCCGATGGTCAATTTGTCTCTATGCGCGGAAATCTTAAACGGTTGACAAATGGGGAGAGCACATTATCATAACGCGTTTTACCGAAGCTGAGTTGCTTTTTGCCGGCATGTGTTGTCTAAGAGCGTGTTGAAAAACCGCCTCGCTACGTCACCCCGGCGAAAGCCGGGGTCCAGAAGGCCCCGAAAAACCTGGATTCCGGCGCCCGCCCCGGACCCCGATCCGGGTTCGCCGGAATGACGAAAAGGGCGGTCCTGGCCTCTTTTCGACAGCCTGCCAAGTATTTGAAACGTACTCTTTTTCGAAAGTGCACTCACATTCGCTTTATCGAGCCTGCTGTTTATTTTGAGAAAGGAACTTTATGCCACAGGAAATGGAAAAAATGACTACTGGCTCTTCCGACTCGGCTGAATCCCTGTTTTCCACCTGCCCCGCGGGGGAAAGTTTTCCGCTCCCACAGCCGAAAGATTACCAACCCGAATTTATGCGCCTGCAGCGGCTGGTCAATGAGCAGCGACTGCTGGGGCGCCAAATCGTCGTGGTCATGGGGGTGGGATTTGTAGGGGCGGTGGTGGACTGTTTCGGCATGCTCGATGACCTGCAGATCCGTCGCTACTTCGAACTGGATTGTGAAGTGAAGGCGCTGGGACGCGGCCACATCAAGCGGATCAAGGACCAAGTCCGGGACGGCCGGAAATAGATGGAGTCTTTATAGGGGCCATGCGGCTTCTCGTGGTGGAAGAC
>Ga0315297_10001998_pt1 | contig 12814 bp, 26 predicted proteins | sample YL17G15_0_MG_FD_203628 | JGI IMG/M metagenome (GOLD analysis project Ga0315297, IMG submission 203628) | Sediment microbial communities from Yellowstone Lake, YNP, Wyoming, USA - YL17G15_0 | ecosystem: Environmental > Aquatic > Freshwater > Lake > Sediment | place: USA: Wyoming | collected... | reverse complement strand
CACCCACACGCTCAAGGTCACGGACAGCACGATCGTGACAGTCCTGACGAAAGAGGAGAAGCCGATACCAAAGCCGGTCGTCCAGGAGCCCGAAGCGCCACCGCTGGTTCTTCCCCCGAAGCCCAGCGGGGACCTGAAGTGCCTCAAGTGCGAAGATCTGACGGATCGCCTGCTCAATGGGGGTCTCTGCGTCCTTTGTGTCCAGGAAGGGTTTTCATTGGAGTGATTGGGGAAACAGGATGCTTGAGGAAATCGAGAAGATCCGCGACAGCATGCTCGCCGCGGCCCACGATGAACACGGCCGGGAACTGGCGCTCAGGGCTTTCGTGTACGCGCGCAACCGCATCCTCGACGGCACGGCCACGACCCTGAACGAGGCCAAGCACGCGCTCGCGGCGTTCGCCGACGGCTTCTGCACCGGGACGCATGTGGCGACCGGGGTTCCTTGTACTAGGGGATGAATGGCTTCTCCAAAAAGCAGGACGATCAGGGAAGTGACGGCCCGTTGCGGCGGAGGTTGCAAGAGGCAGCTTTTCCTTTCCACTCAAGGGTTCCGCTGCCTTCGCTGTCCCAAGGTCTTTTGCCGCCGCTGTGCGTCAAGGCACTTTTCGGCAGAAGAGCATCTTGTTGGCGCCGCCATAGCGCGGTCGGCGTTACGCGGGACCAAGGGTCTTGTCATCCAATTCAGCGGACCGCCGCCGAAAGAGTTCGTGGTCGAGGCCAAGAGGAATTATAAGAAACTGCTTTGCTGCAGAGAGTCGAAAGCCAAAGCCGGATCCCAGAGGAAAACTGACAGGTAAAAGTTACGGAGAACGGGTATGCCTCGCGGACACAATGCGAATCGGGACTGGCGTGGGCGTTATGCTTCAGGCAAGGACTCCGGCCGCGGGCTTCCGGCGAATTCCGGCGGCGGTTATAGCGGCGGAGGCGGAGGAGGCGGCGGCGGCTGCTTGGTGCTTCTCATCTGCCTTCTGGGGGCCGGCTCGGGCATCGCTCTGGCTGTCGCTGGACTTCTCTAAGGCGCCGTCGGCCGCCTCGTGGTAGAGTGGTGAGAGGTCGGGGAATATTAGGCGGCAAGCGATGCCTGGATGGAAGACGTTCCTGGTGGAGCCTTCGGAGTTCTGCCGGCGGTCGCTGCGCCGGTTTGGAGACAGCACCCCGGTCCATTTTCACGATGCTTCCGTCGTCATCGACGAGCAGTTCCGGTCTCCGGGGGAATACGGTGCCGGCCTTCTGAAAACAGGCTACGAGACGGATCCCCGCTGGCCCCTAGCTTGCGCCTGCGGCTATGTTTTCCCGGAAAGCGACCACTGGCAGGTGAACGAGGACCGGCTCTATCGCGGGGCACCGGACGGCAAGCTTTACGCGCTCCGGGAGCTTCCTCCCGGGGCGATCTGGCGAGCCAAGTGGATGGAGGATGTTTCTCCCAATCTCTACGCAGCCCCCGATGGCAAGGCCTGGGCGCTGATGATGCCCGCCGGTGTCGAATGGCTGATTTATGGGCCGGCGACCGGCGGCGGCAAATGGGACGTCCAGGGGACGCTCCCCGATATTACGGTGTCGCCCTCGATCCTCCAGACCGGCTGCTACCACGGGTTCGTGAAAGGCGGCGTCATCAGCCCCGACTGCGAAGGCCGGGAGTTCCCAAAGCATCCCTTCACGGCTTAGCCCAGGCCATTCGCCAGCGGCCAGATCGTCTGGTCGAATGGGTATAGGTAGGAAAGACAACCATAGCGACCGGATAATCCGGTTGTTTCAGGGCTTTTATTAGAGTAGAATCAATCCTGTACGGCGTTTTCCTCCTCCCCCGGCGTCCGTCTGTTTGACTCATTTTTAGCCGAGGGCATGCCATGAAGACGCTTTTCTCGATGGGCTTCCAGCCCAGCAGCTTCGTCAGTCAGAACAAGCGGCTGGGATGGCCGAGTCTCCCCGGCTTGGACTTTACGCTTCCGGCATTCCCGCCGGGGCCGTTGCCCGTCCCGCCGGCGCCCGCGCCGGCGCCCGCGCCGGCCCCCGCGCCGGCCCCGGCTCCGGCCCCTTCCCCAGCTCCCTCTCCGGACGTGATCATCGATCCGACGCTGTTCCCTAACTACCCCTATCCGACCCCTCCGGTGCGGACGGCCTACCAGACCACCGGGCAAGCGCCGGCGCCCGCCCCCGCGCCTGCCGCGGAGATCCCGACCGGCGTCTGGGTGGCCGGCGCCGCCGTCGCGCTCATCGCGGTGATCGCGCTCGTCAAGAGCGTCTAAAGAGGCCGTATGCCCGACGACTCGATCATGGACTTCGTCGATAACGAGGAGTCTCTCTATAATCGGAAGCTGGCGGTCTTCGACAAGTGGATCGCCCAGGGTGACGACCTGAAAAAGTCCGTCATGCGAATCAAGGCGCTGCATCTGGGGGGCGTCTTCGCGACCGACATCCGGGAGAGCGGCCTGCTGACCGGCCAGGGCCGCTATAAGGCTGCCGACATTCGCCAGTTTGCGGATGAGATGCTGGCGGAGTTCGAAGAGTACCGGGACTACAAGATCAAGGCGGCCGCGGAGCGGAAGCGCGCGCCCGAGGCCCCGAAGCCCATGACTCCCGAAGAAATCGAATGGGCCAAGATATGCGACGACAACGCCAAGCGCATCGGCATCGATCTCCTGAAGTCGCTCGTCCCGGCGTCGCCTGAAAAAGTCCGGAGAGCCCTGGAGACGAACGACCCGCATTTGAACACCATTCCGCTACGCGATTGGGACGCCGCGGTGGCGGCGATCCGTGCCCCGGGACTCAGCCTCTCCGAAAAAGTCTGCGCCCTCAAGCACGTGGCCAGGTGGTACTACGTATGAGCTTCCCTCATGGGCCCAAGGACTGGGAACCGGTATTCCGGGATCCTCAGACCGAAGCCGGCCTCGAGCTGCAGCGATATCTCAAGGGGTGCGTGATCCTGGACGGCGAAGGCAGCATCGACTTGAACGACAAAAGCCCCGTCTATGTCGCCGTCGTGCATGAAGGCGGCAGCTATGTTCCCGGAGCTGCAATCTCGGTTGACCAGGGCCATCGTGATCTCGAGCATCAGGTTCTGGAGACGGCCTTCGAGATCATGACCGAGCACGCCATGAAGAACGTCGAGTACGTCAAGGAGATCCAGGAAGAGTGGGGCGATGACTGGCAGGACATCCTGACGGAAGGCTTTGACGGTAAGGTCTGGACCTTCAAAAACCCGAAGGAAGCCGAACTGGCCCTTCGGGGCGACGAGCGCGTGATGAAGTTCATCGACATCGAACAGCCTGACCGCCGCCGCTGACTGGCTCCGTCCGAAGAAGCCCGAAAAACCGGGCCTCGCGTCCCACGCGACAAATCCAGCCATAAACGGCGTGAAATCGCGGCCTTCTCCTGGTAGACTGTTATCCAATAGGGGCGTCCAGCAGGGATGCCTAAAATAGGAGAAGGGAAACCATGCTGCTTGCCGAAAAGCGTCCGTTTTTGGGTCAGGTACGCCTGGCCGGCTCCATGCCCGACCGCCCCCGCGCCGTGCCACGGTTCCTGAGCGGCGGCGCCCCGGCAGTATTGACCGACGCCACCTTCAGCCAGGCCCTGGCGGCTCCCATGGCGATCGTGGACTTCTGGAGCCCGGGCTGCCCCCATTGCGTGGCATTCAAGCCCATCTTCGAAGACGTCGCCGCCGGATCCGACGGCAAGATCCTGATGGCGACGCTCAACGTGGACGAAAACATGCCCACGGCGGGAACCTGGAAGATCGAAGGTCTGCCGACCACGGTCTTCTTCAAGGACGGAAAGGAGATCCACCGCGTGTCGGGCAGCATGGAAAAGGCGGACTTCCTGGGCGAGATCGCGCGCACGTTCGGCGGCGTGGGTGGCGGCCCTGCCGCCGCTGCGGCTCCCGCTTCCGGATCGCCCATGGGCGGCATCCTCTCCGGCGTCGCGCTGGCGGGTATCCTGGGCGGCGTCGTCTACTGGATCTCCACCAAAGCCTGATCTTACGGGACGACCGATGAGATTGGCGGTGCAGTCCAGGCCCCAGATGGGCAAATCCATGGATCTGGCGGTCGCTTCCCCGGCTGGAGCGGCCTTGACGGCGTCCGGTCTCTTTTTGGCCGGCGAAGGGGTCATCTCGATGCTGTACAGCCAGGATCAGCAGACGATCTCGAACGTCGGCCGCCTCATCCGGATCGGGATCGGCGGCTTTCTCCTTGGGACGGTCTACCGGAACAGCCGGTAAAAAGAGGGATCCATGGCCAAGATCGCGTGGCATACCGACATCGTGGTGAACGGCCAGGGCATGAACGTGAAGGTCGTCCCGCCGCGACGCGGCGCCTGCGCCGCCATGATCGTCATGCCCGACGTGAAGGGCGCGAAATCGAAGAAAGCCCTGGTCCGCTTCATGAAGAAGGCCGCCGAGAAGCCATCCACCTGCTCGTCGGCCAGCGTCAAGAAGTCCGTCGAACACGCCATCCGGGCCACAAAAGCAAAGTGGAACCAGTGGCACCACGAAACTTATTCTTAGGAGAGGGGAAACATGGCATCCAAAAAACCCAAGAAGAGCGAGGACAAGAAGGAGCTGATCCGGAAGATCTACGCCGAGCAGGACCTGATCGAACTCAAGGCGCAGCGCATGTACGACACCGGTCAGGGCGTGAGCATCACGAAGATCTACCACGAGATCAAGGACAAGCTGGGCCTTCCCGGGGCCTACGACTTCGACTATGGTGACGCCATCAAGGACATCCTGCGCGAGGCGGGCTGGGTCCCGGGGGGCAGATCATGACGCCCTTCACTTTCACTGAGCGGCCGTCGACGCCCTGGAGTCCTCATCTGGGGCAGACCGTCCAGCCGGCGGTGCCCGCCGCCGCGGCGTCCAGCTACACCTCCTATTCGGACGAGGTCCTTCAAAAGAGCCTCTGGTTCGGTCTTGGCCTCGCCGTCTCCTATCCTTCCAGCCTGGCTCTTTATGCGGTCGCTCCTACGCTTCGCGTGAAGCAGAAGAACGCCTTGATCGGAGCAACAGTCTTTGGGGTAGTGGGCATCGCGGCGACCCTCCTGCCTTTTGACCTGAAAAGCATGTCCTTCCTCGCCCGGATCAGCGGCGTGCTGACGGGCGTCGGCCTGTCGAAGGCGACCTTGCCGGAACCTTCCCGAAAGAAGGCCTGATGCACCATCGCTTCCAGGGCCCAAAAGACTGGAGCCCGACGGGGAACATCCCCTGGGTGCCGATCTGGCCGGAGTTCGTCGACGCCTACCTTGAGGCGGCGATCTGGACGAGTTCCGACGATGAAGATCGCCCTCTTGACCGGGATTACGGCGTGGGGGATTTTTCAGACAGCGCGGTGGCGCTCGCCATCAAGGAGTCGAACGAGTTCATCCAGAAAAACCGCGAAGACCTCGGTCAGGTCGGCGATCCCGGCCAGCACGGCCATGATTTCTGGCTGACCAGGAACGGCCATGGCGTAGGATTCTGGGACCGAGGCTACGGCGATGTAGGCGACCGGCTGACGGCCGCGTCCAAGAAGTTCCGCGAGAGGGACGTTTACGCCGGAGACGACGGCGAGCTGCATTTCGGGTAAGGCTACGGGAAAGCCATGAGCGAGAAAAAAAGCCCCAAGGACTGGAGCCCGCTTGAGCAGTACGATGCCAGGCAGATCTACGCGACGCTCAGGAAGATCGCCCCGAACATCCGGTTCTCGGCCGAGTGGAACCAAGACGAGTCTTTTGTCTGGGACGGCAACCCGGACGACGACCCCACCGAATTCGGCTACGTGGCCCACGACGTGGACGTGACGGCCAGGGCCATCGTGTATGGGGACGATGTCGAGGGCCGGCAAAGCCTGGGCGGCGTCTACGACAAGCCCTACGAAAAAGATCCGGACATTCACGGCTATCTGCCCCAGATGCTGGAAGAAGCGGCCGCGGATCTCGAGCGGCAGGTGACCGGCGAATGGAAAAAACAGCTTCAGGCCGCGCGCAAATACCTGAAGGAAGTCCTGCGGGGCCGCTATAGGATCACTCCCCGGAGATAAGCCGATGAGCGCGACCTTGGACTACGTCGGGCGCATCGAGCCGGTCTCGCGCTCCGCCTGCCGGGTCGATTGCCAGGAATGCGACCGGGCGATTCCCGACGACGACCAAGCCTACGTCTATTTCGACGTATCGATCGCGACGTACACGGTCCGCTGCGCGGCCTGCCATCTGACCGGAGGCTCTTGATGCCTAAGGGACCGAAAGACTGGAGCCCGCTGCCTCGTCAGGCATGGGATTTCGAGGCGGCAGTACGCCAGGCCTTCGTGGACGTCTACGGGCCGCCGGCGGACCTGGGCGTCGTCGAAAAAAGCATCCGGTCCTCTTTCCTGCCCGAGGGTAAGAAGCTTGGCTGGACGGAGCCTCGCGAGAATGTCGTGCTGGTGCTCACGGAGTATGCCTGGGTGCAGGAGCCTTATTCATCGAAGTACGACCATGAACTCTGGGACAAGGTGGAGACGCTGCTCCAGGCCCAGGGCTGGTCCCGGGCAAGCTGGGACTCCGTGAACGCCGGCGTGCAGGTCGTATACTGGCGTCCGTAAGAAAGGAACCCGATGAGACACAGCCTTGGGAGCGCCGGCGACCGTCGCTTCGGCTTCACTCTGGCCGGAATGCTGCTCGCCAATCCCTTTACGAACAAGTTTGTGGAAGAGGAGGTTGCGTTTTATGGCCTCCCAAAACCATACAAGAAGGACGGCGTCGAGGTCCCGCTGGTTCATCCCGGCGGTCAGTTGGATGACTACCTGAACAGGAATTGGCGCATCTTCCCGAAAGAATTCAAGGTTCCGGCGCTCGCCGTGGACAAAAAGCTCTGGATGAGCCTGACCCCGATGGAGATCCAGTCGCTGTATGTCCCGATCGCGCTCGCCCATGGGGTCGTCGGGACGGCGGGCTTGGGGCTCGGCTATTTCGCCTTGAGAGCCGCCGGCATGGACGAAGTGGAGGAGGTCCAGGTCTTCGAGAGGGAGCCCCGCGTGGTGGATTTCTTCATGGCCAGCTTCGGGGACCGCCCCGAGATGGAAAAAATAAAAATCGTCGTCGGCGACGCCCGCAAAGAAATGCTCTGGAAGCCTTCCAAGCGGGCTTTCGATTACGTGTTCATGGATGTCTATCAGACCATGCTGCCAGATGCCGTAGTCGACGACATTCTGTTGTTCAACAAAAAGGGCGCGGTAGAGGAGTACCGCTTCTGGGGCCAGGAGCGCGTCGTCTTGGACGCCCACATGGCGGAGGAAGACGTGAGGATCTCGTATATCTACGAGGCCTTCTTCAGGGCATGGCAGACGACGAAAGATACGAGCGATCCACACAATGTTTTTGCGCTTCAGGAGATGTACGCGCCGATTACCGATGCCTCGTTCCGCGAAGCGGTCTTCGAAGCGATAGGAGACGTCTAAAATGCCCAAGAGCCCTAAAGACTGGAGTCCGAAGCCGACCGTCTGGGTGGCCCAGATGGAAAGCGAGAAGATCTCGTGGATCGGCGTCGGCGCCACCAGGAAGGAAGCCGAAGCGGCGCTGGCCAAGCGCTGGAATCAGCACGCCGAAACAATGAACAATTATCATGGCGTGAATGTTCCCGATTGGGCCGAAGGCTTCGACGGTACGCCGGTCGGCGAATACTACGGCGTATGGGTACGCAAAATGCAGCTCGGCCAGGGCTACCTGGACGACGAAGACGAAGGCGAGTGATCCATTGAGAATTAGAGTCACGAAGAAGCCCCTTGGCTCGTAAGCATGCCATGACCGACTACTATCACTGCACGAACAAGACGGCCGCAGACTCTATCCGGAAAACGGGCTTTCGGAGTGCGCCATCCAAAGAAGATATCGCCTACATGTTCCAATCCTTCCAGAAATATTTTCCAGAAGAGGAAGTCCGGGCGGCAGATAAGCTGTACTCCACAACTAACGAGATGCCGCGTCTCGACGCCATCTCAAAACTGTGGACCAGGCGATTCGGCCACGGCACGCCGATCTGGCTTTCTGAGGAACCCGCCATCGACTATGGCGATTACTGCTTTAAGTTTACGCCCCCCAAAGGGACGCTCATTGTGTCTGAGGCCCACGAGGACGACTACTACTACCTGGCTTGGGCGCCCATGAAGCCGATCCCACGGAAATATTTCAAGCTGGTTTCAGTGGAATAACGATGAACACCGCTCTTTTCGTCCTGGGGATCTACATCCTGCTCGGCGCGCTGTTCATCGGCCTGCGCTGGAAGAAGATCGCCGTGATCGGCAGGATGATCGTCGGCGACAAAGTCCGGATCGCGATCCCCTTCTTCGTGCTGCTGTGGCCGCCCTTTGCGTACACGTTCCTGAAGGACGAGATCCTGGTCTGGTCCTGCGTCCGCCGCGCGCGCCGGAACAGCCCCGTCTGTCCCTGCGGCCGGAAGATCGGGATCACCGCCTCGCATATCCGCGCCTTGCGCGACGACGAACCCGCCTCCTTTCTGTGCCCCTGCGGCGTAGAGACCCCGATGGGGCCGGAGAAATCCGCTTCCAAGAACCCTTGATCCCGGGTGCCGTCCGGGGTATCATTTTGACAAGGAAAGACAGGAGACTTGCGTGCTTGATTACAAGCCCGCGGCCTTCCGTCCCACCGTTCCCTCCCCCGCGCTAGGACAGGCCGCACTCGGAAGGCCCTATTACATGGGCCAGACGTTTGACCAGCTATTGGGCTGGACTCCCGCCATGGGCGACATCGTCCGCCTTGGTTTTCACACGGCCAGCACGTATCTCGGCATCTACGTGGGCATGAAGGAAAAGGGCGCTGTCAGCTATCTGGGCTGGTTTCTCGGCATCGGCCAGGGCATCGGCGCGATCTGCGACGCGATCAGCCTGGGCAAGCGCGCGATGGGCATCCACCCGTCCGAAGGCGGCAAGGGCATGCCGATTTGCGATACTGTCTCGCCGACGGCGCTGCCCATGGCGCCGCGCGTCGGTAGCACCTTCATGGTTCAGAACTTGAAAAGGGAGCTGATCCCGTGAAGCGCCTCGCGGCGGTGAGGGGCTTTCCCTCCGACGTCCAGGTGCAGATCGCACGCCTCGGAAACCAGATCGACGCCATGATGGCGGAGAGCGGCCTCCTGGAGATCCTGCAGGACGCCAAGGTCCGGGCCGAGATCTCCCGGCTCGGCGCCCGGCTCGTGAACGAAGTCATCCTCGTCCCCGGCCAGATCACGACCCTGGAGGCGAAGACGCGCCTCGGCCAGATCGAGAAGGACGCCCAGACGACGAAGTCAAAGTTCGACCAGGCGGGCCTCGCGCTCGGCGAGCGCCCCTGGCTGGCCAGCGTCGAAAGCCTCCGGATGATCCCCAAGGCGCAGGCCCAAGGGCTGCTTTCGGACTTCAAGCAGGCTTTTGCCCTATATCCCGCCCTGGTCGACCGTTATGGGAAGCTTCGGACCGCGAAGGATCTCGCAAGCAAGCTCTCTCCGACCCTCGGGGCCTACGGGGCGAATCTGCTCGAGGATCTCGGCAACCGGCTCAGCGAGACCGACCGGGATCTCTTCTGGCAGAAGGCGGCCTTCGACAAGCTGGAGGCGGATCTGGCGGAAGCCCAGGAGAACGTTCAGGTGGACGTTTCGATGTATGTCCGCATGGCGAACTGGCCGGCCGACCTCTTTCGCGTGGACGAAGGTCTCAAGCGATTGGAAGGGGCGGTATTCCAGAAGCGCGCGGAAGTGACGGCTCCCGCGACAGAAAGCCCCTGGAAGACCATCGCGCTCGCCAGCGGCGGCCTCGCCGCGGTCGGGGCGGTACTCTACGTCGTGACGAAAAACCTGTAAACAGACATGGAAAAGATAGAGCTTGTCCGGTTTTGGGACAGACAGTTGAGCGATCACGCGCTCTTCATGGTTCTGGGTCTGGATCCCCAGGATCTGAAGAAGACCGCGGCGGAGCTCCATCAGAAATTCGAAGACCTTCGGGCCGAGATCCCTTCCGGGGCCGTCTCTTCCGACCGTGAGGCGGAACTCGTCACGAAGTCCGTCGATCTTGCGACCTCGCTGCGCGGCTTTCTGACGGAGGTTTACGACCGTCAGACGGATGGGGAATGGCTGGGATGGCTGTTCCCCACCTTCGTGGACCACATCCGGAGGGAAGGAGACTATTTCGTCGGCAAAGTCTCCGCCTCCGGAGGGGGTCTCACGGGGTTGCCGGGTCTGGCGGACGAAACCTGCGCGTGGCTCAGGTTCATGGCGGAACACGCGATCTTCGCGTCGCATCTGCTCGACCCGTCCGAGGTGACGCTCATCGCGCAGGCCCAGGCGCTTTCGGAGAAGTTCCAGTCCCTGCAGGAAGGCTGCCGGGACATGACCCCGCAGCTTCTCGTCCTGTCCCGGCGCGCCGGGACGCTCCTCGACCTCTACTTCACCAAAACGGGCATCGGGACTCCGCAGGTGTCCTCCGTGATCCATCCGATGCTCGCGCTCCACGTCGTCCGCGAAGGCCGTATGTTCCTCCGGACGATCAGAGAGCTGGAAGGCGATGTCACGACCGAAATCGAGATTCCGGAATAAGCAAGAAAGAGAGACAGGATGCCGCGCAGCATGTTTCAGATGGGCTTCGGCGGGGAGATGTTCGCCGGACAGTCGGTGGGTCCTATCCATTGGAACCTGACCCGGGACCAGATCGAGAACGGTGGCCTCGCCAGGCTCAAGAAGACGCCGATTCCCAAGGGCTGGACGGGGTCCTACCCTTATATCGTCAAGGTGAACACGACCGGAGAGTACATCGTGAACGCCGACGGCAGCGCCCAGTACCTCGACTACAAGACCGGGGAGATTTCCGAACGGTTCCAGATTTAGGACAGGAGCGATCATGGCCGGATGGAAGATGTTCGATGCGAGCCCGTTCAGGACCCAGCTTGGGTTTCAGCCGAGCGCGAACCCGATCGGGGTCTACGCCACGCTCTGGATGACCTACCCCCGGGAAGGATTCTTTCCCAGGGCGGTGATCGCTCCGGTGAACGACGGCTACCCCTGGAACGCCACGGTCGAAACCCGTTACGTGGTCGGGCCGGTCAAGCCCGACGGCTGGGATGAGGAGTCCCACGGTCCGCGCCAGCGCTTTTACTAAGGCGGACATGGGGAAAAAAGATTGGAGCCCGAAGGCTCCGGACCTGATCCCGTTCCGGGAAGGGAACGAGATCCTTCCGGCGAAAGGGAAGTACCCGGAAGACGCTCTTTATGTCGACTCGGTGGCGGCGGACCGCAAGAGCTTCAAGGCCGCGCCTCTCCACGGCGGGTTCGTCTATACGTTCGATCTCGCCGCCGTGGGGAAGTACGGCTTTCGCTTCGTGCAGCCCGACGAGATGGAGTCGAAGTGGAGGAAGGGGCTATTTTCGCTGGACAGTCCGCCTTATCCGGGATGGACGGACGGGCACCTGTGGAACGGCTGGGCAACCCCGGCCTTTGAGAAGAAGGTCGCCGAGCGGATCCTGAAGGACTTCTCGAAGGTCTACCGGGATTACAACGACCTTGACCATATGGTTTGGTGGAAGTACGACGAGGAAAGCGACTCCTTCATCTACGAAGAAATCAAGGGCGAAGAGCTCATGGTGATCAAGGGGTTCAAGATTCACGCTGGTGGAAAGACCCGGACGGTGTATCCGATCGGGGACGGCTGGACTTGGGACGAAGAAGACCAAAAGGAGAAAGAGGAATAGCATGAAGACGATGTTCGACAACGGGTTCCGGCCGGGCCACATGTTCTTCGGGTCGACGCTGGCGCCGTCGCTGGGGGCGGTACAGCTCCGGGGCGCGTCGCTCGGCCAGGCCGACATCGACCAGGCCCTGCGGAACCAGACGCTGGCCCAGATCAACAGCTCCCAGCAGAAGTATGACGTGATCCACGGCTGGATCGCGGCGTACTCCGACCAGGAGCTGAGCACCCTGCTGGGCCAGTACAAGGCCAACTTCTGGGACGCGAGCTCGCTGGCGGAACAGCGGCAGGGCGTGGCGGACTTCGTCTACCGCCAGTTCAATCCCGACGATCCCCAGTCCTGGAACGTGGTGACCCAGAAGGACCTGGGCTACGTCACCGAAGACTGGCTCCTGTCGATCGAGCGGATGTACAACACGATCAAAACGGTCGATCCGTCCTACCTGCAGCCTCCGGTGGGCAGGAAGACCGGGGTCGCGCGTCAGGCCCCCGGCGCGCCTCCGAAGCCCGGCAACACGATCCTGGGCATCCCCAAGGAGCAGGCCCTGATCGGCGGGGCCGTCGCGGTGGGCGCCGGCGTCATTCTCTACGCGATCCTCGGATAATCAGTTTTCAAGGAAAGGGGAAAGCCATGAACTACCAGAGACCCGCGCTCCTGGGCCAAGTGCGCCTCGCCCAGATTCCGTCCTGGGGCCCCGGCACGGCCCCCGCGCCCATGCTGCCCGTGTCCCAGAGCGCGCCGGCGAACGCGCCCGCGGCGGCGCCTCCGCAGTCAGGCGAACTCGCAAGCAAGGCCTACGCCGGAGGCCTCATCGTCGCCATCATGGCCGGAATCGGAGCCCTGCTCGCTTAAGAGGGGCTATGGCCAAAAAGAAGAGGCCGTCCCGGGCTCCGCGCATGGGCTGCGCGCGCTGCCAGTCCATGGGCTGCGGCTGCCAGGGGCCGGCCATGGACGGCGGCGGCGCCGATAAAGAGTGCCCCTGCTGCGCCAACCTGGGCTGCTTCACGTACAAACAGGATCCCGGGATGGGCGACCTGCGCGACGTCCCCCTCCCGCCCAACATCGACCGCCCGGAGATGTGGGACACCGGGGCGGTCGTGAGGGCGGTCAAGGACGGCTTCGATTTCCTGCT
>Ga0315297_10001997_pt1 | contig 12816 bp, 4 predicted proteins | sample YL17G15_0_MG_FD_203628 | JGI IMG/M metagenome (GOLD analysis project Ga0315297, IMG submission 203628) | Sediment microbial communities from Yellowstone Lake, YNP, Wyoming, USA - YL17G15_0 | ecosystem: Environmental > Aquatic > Freshwater > Lake > Sediment | place: USA: Wyoming | collected... | reverse complement strand
GGGTGGGATTGATTGCGGATGGAATGGCACATTCACGAAAGGTCAACGAATATGGGGGGTTCGACTTCCTTGAGATCCGATACGAGGACATCGCGTTCCTGAAAAAAGGACTGCTCTATCGACAGATATTCCTTCTTGCGAACGGGAAGCGCTACAATTCCTTTCTCGATCGCGACGTGTTCCAATTGATGCTCCCGATCTTGGAGAAGAGGAATATCAGAATAAAGCGGGGTTGGTTTGCGAGAGGCAAAAAGATCAACTCCAAGTCCAAGATTTGAGCCAAGAGGAATAGGAAAAAGTCATGAAAGGGGTTTGAGGGGAAGAAAGACTCGATTCAACTACTGGCAAATAGTTTACTAGGTTTGAGGCATTGTAAATCATTTTTTATTAGGATGCCCTTTATACCTTTCCGATGGACGAGGAAAAAGGGCAGCGGGGCAACATGCCGACCCCGACAGAGATGGTCACTTTCGCGAGGGAATACATCAGGTCCTATCTCGACACTGTCAACGAGAAAGCGCCGGAGCACCTCCCCCCTATCGCCCAGCAGAGCCCGTACGCCATCGAGATCTGCCTTTTACCGAACAATTGCTACGCGTTGATATTCGAGACCGCGCCGGAGATGAAGATCCACGCCTCCTTCAAGAACTGGGAGGAGCTGCAGGACATCGTCGTCCGGGGAGTCGACTTCTTCATCGGTTTCTACCCGCACGAGATGAAATCCGTCGCCGACTGGAAGAAGCGCGGGAGGAAGGACGCGACCAGGGACATCCGGGTGGCCGGCGAGTCCGAGCTCGGGAGGGCGGCCGGCACATTGAGCAAGGCGATCGACGAGATAGGGAAGATGGCTGCAAGCAACCCCTGGCTCACCGAGAAGGCGGGCGAGCAGATCCAGGTCCTCCGAGACATAGAGGACAAGCTGAGGAGCGGGTTCGCCCCGATGGACGCGATCGCAGCGCTTCAAGACCTCAAAGCTTATCGCCCGGCGTACGAGAAGATGCTCATCGAGTTCCCGGACAGGTCGATCCTTGAGAACATACTCCAGGGGATCGAGGAGGTCATTGCGATCAAGGAGAGGATGGACATCGTCGAAAACAGGATGTTCGAGGTCGAGAGGAATTCGACGATGAAGTCCTCCTCAGACGAGGAATATCACGAGCTGAGGGAGAAGAGCGTGGAGCTCGAAGGGCACTTGGAGAGGATGTCCAACATCATCCAGATGCTCAACACGAAGGTGGAGAAGTACTTCTCGCAGAGCGCCGAGGTCGACAGGCAGGCGACCGTGGAGGTGCAGGTCAAAGATCTCACCAAGAAGGTCGACTCGCTCGTCAAGGTCGTCTCGGACCTCCAGGGGAGGCAGAAGGAGCAGCTCGAGGACCTGACGAGGGACATACTCAAGATGGAGGAGGAGCTCGAAAAGTCCCAGAGGAGGCTCAAGCGGCTGGAGCGGCACTTCGTCGACGTGGCGAAGTCGGTCGAGGAGTAGCTGGTTTTCCATGAAGCACGTGCTGGTCATCCCGGGCGACGGGATCGGCCCCGAGGTGATAGTTCCGAGCGTCGCCGTCATCAGGGAAATCACGGACGCGATAGATTTCGAGTTCGTGGAATCCGGGAAGAAGGCGTTCGAGAAGTACGGCGAGGCGATATCGGACGAAGTACTTGACAAGGCGAGGAAGGCGGACGCGATCTTCTTCGGGGCGACCACGACCGTCAGGAATCCGAAGTACAGGTCGCCGATCCTGACGATGCGCTACGAGCTGGACCTGTACGCCAACGTCAGGCCTGCAAAGGCGCTTCTGCCAGGGATGAGGAAAGTTGACATCACCGTCATCCGTGAGAATACCGAGGGGCTCTACACCGGGAGGGAGGAGCGGGATCTCGACGGCGTCACGACCTTCCGCAGAGTGAGCGTCAAGGGCTGCGAGAGGATCGTCAAGTTCGCGTTCTCCTGGTGCAAGCAGAATTCGCGGAAGAAGATCGCCTGCGTGCACAAGTCGAATGTCCTGAGACTGTCCGACGGCCTCTTCCTGGACGTATTTAACACGGAAGCCGCTAGGAACAAGAAGATCACCTCCTCGGAGATGCTCGTCGATTCAACTGCGATGAAGATAGTGATGATCCCGGAGGAGTTTGATACGATAGTCACGCTCAACATGTACGGTGACATACTCTCCGACCTCGCGGCAGGAATGATAGGGGGACTCGGCTTCCTGCCGTCCGCAAACATCGGGGAGAAACGCGCGCTATTCGAGCCGGCGCACGGCTCGGCTCCGGACATCGCAGGTAAGGGCATCGCCAACCCATTTGCTGCCCTCCTATCGGGAAGGATGATGCTCGACTATCTGGGCTTCAAGAAAGAAGCTCTGTCGCTCTCAGGATCCATTGAGAAGACTATCGCATCCGACGTGAAGATCATCGACGCCGAAGGAAGATGCAACACAAATGAGATTTTCAAGAGCATCACTCTGAACATCGATTCGCCGAAGAGATCGAAAAAGGCCCAGACTCAATGAAAAAAATGTGAGAGATGCTTCGCGCTCTCCCGTTGTGACCGAAGTTGTCTGATTCGCAGGGAAGACACGCCGCGACAGGACGTATCTATCCGCGGCTCTTCTATGTCTTCTTGTTGACCTTTTTCCCCTGCGGGGCTTTCGCACCGGACGGCTTGGGCTTTGCGCCGCTGTCTTTGGCTTCCGCCGGTTTCTTTGGTTTCCCACCGGCCCACAGGAGCAGGAAGAGGATTACCGCGACCGCGACGAGCACGCCTATCATCGCATCTATGATGATCGTCCCGAGGTCGGACGGCGGAGCGGCTATCGTCACCGATGCGTAGCCAGAGACGAGCCCCGAAGTCGCCTTGACGTAGCCCGTGACCCCGGACTCGTTCTGAGCCTTGAACGCCACTCCGGTCATCTTCCCGACGTTCGTGGTCCATGTGAACGTCAGTCCGGAGATCGCGTTGTTGTACTGGTCGTACCCGACCGCCGTGTAGTTCTGGATATTTCCGGCGACGACGCTCACGGTGTTGGGCGAGACGATGATGTGCGTCAACTGGTCCGGGACTATGGTGACGTTCGCACTCCCGGCCTTCCCGCCGGTGCTAGCGTTCACGTATCCCGATTCCCCGGCTTTGGTCTGCGCGGTGAACATTCCCGAACTGGTGGTGCTGCCGACGGTGGTGGACCACGTGAACGTCAGCCCCGTTATCGTGTTGTTGTAGACGTCCTTCCCCGTGGCGGTGAAGTGCGTCTTGGAACCAGCGACTGCGGTTAGGTTTGATGGAGAGACATCGATGTGGTCAAGGGCCGCCGGGACTATCGTCACGGAAGCGTCCCCGAATACCAGCCCGGACGTCGCTCTTACCTCACCGATCGCACCTGCGGTCGTCTGAGCCGTGAGCCAATTGCCCGCCATCGTACCCACATCCGTCGTCCAAGTAAACGTCACGCCGGGGATGGTGTTGTTGTACTGGTCGTATCCTACAGCCGAGAAGTTCTGGGTCGCACCTGCCACGACGTCGACAGCGGCTGGCGTTACGATGATGTGATTGAGCTGGTCGGGGACAATCATGATGTTCGCGCCCCCAGTCTTGCCACCGGTGCTGGCATTGACGAAGCCGGACGGTCCAGCCGTCGTCTGTGCCGCGAAGTTTCCTCCGCTGGTCACTGTTCCAACGGTCGTGGCCCAGGTTATCGTCAGACCAAATATCGTGTTGTTGTAGATGTCCTTCGGAGTTGCCGTGAACTGATAGCTCATTCCCGCGACCGCGTTCATCGGTCCGGACGGGGAGACGTCTATATGATCGAGAGGCGCGGGCACTATTGCCACAGACGAGTCTCCGAACACTGGACCGACTGTCGCCCTCACGTAGCCGGAGACCCATGCCACCGCCTGAGCAGTCAGGGAGTCCCCTGTCATCACACCGACATCAGTTGTCCATATGAACGTAAGGCCGGAGATCACGTTGTCGTACTGATCGTACCCGACAGCCGTGAAGCTTTGAGTGGTACCTGCAGTCACGTTGAGAGCCGCTGGAGAGACGATAACGTGGGTCAACTGATCGGGAACGATCGAGACGCTGACAGACCCGGTCTTTCCGCCCGTGCTCGCGTTGACGTAGCCTGATGTCCATGCAGTCGTCTGCGCGGTAAAGAGACCTGCGCTGTTCACCGCTCCGACCGTCGTTGTCCATGTGAAAGTCAGACCCGAGATTGTGTTGTTATACATGTCCTTGGCTTTCGCGGTAAACTGGGTTCCTTTCCCTGCAATTGCGGTCAGCGCTGTCGGCGACATGTCGATGTGATCGAGTGGCGCTGGCACTATCGTGACTAACGATCCGCCGAATACGACTCCGGAGGTTGCCCTTACGTAGCCGGTCGTGCCGGCGAGAATCTGCGCAGTAAGGGAGTTCCCCGTCATCGCGCCGACGTCCGTCGTCCAGACAAGGGTCAACCCTGAGACGGTGTTGTTGAATCGGTCGTAGCCGACGGCAGTGAAGCTCTGCGTAGCGCCGGCGGAAACGTTCACAGCAGCGGGCGAAACAACGATATGATTGAGCTGGTCGGGGATGATCAAGATGCTCGCGCTGCCCTTCACCAATCCGACTGTGGCGTTCACATATCCTGTAACTCCGGCGATCGTATTCGTGGTTAGCAGACCGAAACTATCGACACTTCCGACCGTTGTCGTCCAGGTGAACGTAAGCCCGGATATCGCATTGTTGTAGACATCCCTACCTGTCGCCGTGAACTGATTAAGGGAACCGGCAACAGCGTTCAGGCTCGACGGAGTGACATCGATGTGGTCGAGCGCTCCCGGCACTATCGTGACCACTGAGTCGCCAGACACTACACCGAATGTAGCCCTTGCGTAGCCGACTGGTCCGGCCGTCGTTTGAGCGGTGAGGGTGCCTCCGGCCATCACGCCGACGTTCGTGGTCCATACGAACGTCAATCCGGAAATCGAGTTGCCGTACTGATCATAACCTGCCGCTGCGAAACCCTGGGTCGCACCGGCGACGACATAGACTGTACCGGGCGAGACGAGAATGTAGGTGAGCTGACCTGGAATCACGGTGATGCCAGCGCTCCCGGTCTTCCCGCCTGTGCTCGCGTTGACAAAGCCCGACGGACCTGCAAGAGTCTGTGCTGTATAGAGCCCTCCGCTCGTGACGGATCCTACCGTCGTGTTCCAGGAGAATGTCAATCCCGAGATGACGTTGTTGTAGACATCCTTGCCCGATGAGGTGAACTGGTAGGATGACCCGGCGACGGCGCTCAGGGATGATGGAGTCACGTCTATGTGGTCCAGCGCTCCGGGAACGATGTTAACCGAGGCGTCTGCCAGAACCGAGGCGTTCGTTGCTCTTACGTACCCGGACACACCGGATGTCGTCTGGGCTATCAGAGTCGACCCGATCATGGTTCCGACGTTGGTCGTCCATGAGAACGTCAATCCGGAGATCGCATTATCGTATTGGTCGTATCCAACAGCCGAGAAGCCTTGGGTGGCGCCTGCTGTCACATTGACAGCGATCGGCGTCACGATGATGTGAGTCAGCTGGTCAGGGACGATCGTTACGCCTGCGCTTCCCTTAACCAATCCGACGGTCGCGTTGACATAACCGATTGCTCCGGCTGTCGTCTGCGCTGTGAAGAGGCCTCCGCTCGTTACGGTTCCGACCGTCGTCGTCCAGGTGAACGTAAGCCCGGATATCGCATTGTTGTGCGCATCTCTCCCTGTCGAGGTGAACTGCGTCTGGGAGCCGGCGACTGCGCTCAGGATAGATGGGAACATATCGATGTGGTCGAGAGCTCCTGGGATTATCGTCACGGACGCATCCCCGGACACTACTCCTGATGTTGCCCTCACATATCCCGATACCCCGGAGGCGTTCTGCGCCGTCAGCGTTGATCCTGCCATTGAACCGACGTTGGTGGTCCACGAGAACGATGGCCCAGTGATCGTGTTGCTGTATTGATCGTACCCGACCGCCGCAAAGCTCTGCGTCGCGCCTGCGGTGACATTCGAAATTGACGGGGTGACGATGATGTACGTGAGCTGACCGGGGATTATCGTGACTGCCGCGCTGCCGGTCTTTCCTCCGAAGCTAGCGTTGACGTACCCGGAAACCCCAGCAGTGGACTGCGCGAGGAAGAAGCCCGTGCTATTGACGGTCCCGACCGTAGTCGTCCAAACAAAAGCGATCGTGGGAATGGTGTTGTTATGCACATCCTTGCACGTCGCGGTGAATTGCTGGCTCATGCTCGGGACTATGCTCAGGACCGAAGGCGACATGACGATATGGTCGATCGCTCCGACCCCGATAGTCACAGCCGCATCGCCCGAAACGAGGCTGGAAGTGGCTCTAACGTAACCGGTGATCCCAGAGGCATTCTGGGCGGTTAGAGAACTCCCAGTCATCGCACCGACGTTCGTCGTCCATGTGAACATCAGCCCGGTCATTACATTCCCGAATTGGTCGAAGCCCTGGGCTGAGAATCCCTGGATGCCGCCTGCCGATACGGTTACAGAGGCGGGCGTGACGAGGACGCTCGTTAGCCTGCTCGGCGTCATCGGCTGCGTGCGGGGATAGTGGTCCATTGCGCCCGCACCGCCGTTGATGTTGTATGGGACGTCGACAACCCCGTTGAGATCGACGTCGGGTCCGGTCCAATCCGACCAGTAGTTGCCGAAGACCGTGCCGTTCCAGAAGTTCACGGCGTTGTCATCGTACGATTGGACATGCGAGGCGTTGTGGATCAGATTGGCCCCGTTGTTGTTCCTGAAGTCGTTGTCGTAGATGCGACTGTGGTCGGAGGCGTGAAGCCATATGCCGTACTCGGTGTTCGCGAAGATCGAGTCATTGTAGAGCGTATTGTACCTGGAGGCCGCCAGGAGCATGCCCGGATAGTTGTGCGAGGCGCTGTTGTTGGCCACCGTGTTCGAATTCGACCTGTACAGCCACATGCCCGCGAAGTTGTTCGAGAGGCTGTTGAAGGAGACAATGCTGTTGTTCGTGGAACTGAGGTAGATGCCCATGTAATTCTTCGAGACCGTCTCGTTGAAAACGGTCAGGTTCTTCGACCGGTACAGATAGATGCCGGACCAGGCGTTCGAAGACAGGATGTTGTTGGCAGCGATGCCGTTCGTCACGTTGAATAGTACCAATCCCGACTCAGGGGCGTAACTCCAGCTCGTTAGTCCGATGGTCGCGTTGTGCAGCTGGCAGTTCCTGACGATGAAGTAGTCCGTCGTATTCCCGATGTAGATGCCGTAGCCGTATCCGTTCCCGTTTATGCTGAAGTTCTCGATTATCCAGGGCGCCAATAGCGTCCCGCTGCCCCCCGAGACTCCATGAGCAACGTTGAAGTCCACATTCGAGTTGATCCTTATAGGAGCGTGGCTGACATAGCTCACGCTGATTTTCGGGTTTGATGCCATCATCTGGTGCAACAGCGAGAACCCGGAAGTGTATGTGACCGTCACATTCGCAGGTAGGCCGCCAGGCACGGTGCCGTTCGCGAGCGGGAAGGCGGTGACGATTCCCGTTCCGGTATCTACTCGCAACAGGTTCGACGGCGTCGAATTGACGGAGACCGATGGGAAGCCGATCCCTATGCCGTACGAGGCGGTGTCGCCGACGATCGTGTTGGCGAGAACCCTGTAGTAGTAGACCGTCCCGTTCGCAAGGCCGGTGTCGTTGTACTGCATCGGGTTCCCTTTAGTCGGACCAGTCGAGTTGTACGGCGATGCGAGAGTCGCTATCGTTGTCCATGGCAGGACCGTCGTGTTCCTCTGGACGATGTATCCGGTCTCAGCGATGGAATTGTCCGTCCAGTTCAGGGCCACATTTGTGCCAGTCAATGTGCCGTTGAGCCCTCTGGGCAGATACGGTGGGGTAGCGAACGGCATCGCATGCATCATGTCCATTTCCTCATGCTCGAGGAGATGGCAATGGATGACGTACTCCCATCCGTAGTTGACGACATGATTCGTTACCGTCACTAAGTTGGCATTCGGATCGAAGAAGCCGCCGGGCGGGGCCAACAGTATGTCTCCTGCAGGCATCGTTGGATCGATCAGCCTGTAGCTGCTGGGAACCTCCCAGGGCAGCGTTGGGGCGTAGGGGCGCATTGCGACTATCGTATCCGAAAGTGGGTCTACCCGGATCGTCTCCTTCCAGCCGAGTTCGTTGTCGTCGGGGAGCGTGAGCGCGCCATCCCAGCCGACCCTGTTTATTAGTTGTAGGTTGAACAGATGCCAGTGGACTGCGTGTGTATCCACGCCGTTGTGGGTGATCTTCCAAATCTGCGTACCATCTCCCAAGACGGGACTTAAAGGTGTCATAGAATCGATGAGGATGTCCACGGGTGGGCTCGCATAACCCAACGGGATGAACTGCTGCGTCACAGAGGTGCCGCTCGGCACCTCGAGACCGAGACTGCCGCTCATTCTCCCGTATACGACGTCGTATGCCCCACCCATCTCATCGTGGATGGCTTTGGGCTGAAGGTTGATGGTCAGTGTGGTGTTCGAGAGAGTCTGGAATGTAAAATTGGTGTCCTGGATCCTCACGAATGCATCCGCGGCGAACGATCTGCCGTATGCCGAATCGTATCTTGCCTGCGGCACGATGATCGGATCCTGGGACGATGCGAACACTCCCTTGTGCGTCGGGGTCGTTGCGAATGCATCATTGAGCGCATTCAGATTGAATGCGGGTGCTGGCGTGATGTTGGCGACGCGTATCTGCATGATCGTCCTTGTGTTCGGTCCGTAGCCTGCATGAGTAGTCGGAGCTCCTCCGCCGCTCGTCTGGTCCGCATTCCCGGTGCAATAATCGTTTCGCGGGTCGTTTGCGGGGAATCCCGCGGGAGCGTCATTGTATAGGATAATGGTCTTGCCCGCATATTGCGAGAAGTCGATGATGACGTCTGCCCTCTCCGCCGACCCAAGGAGCAGGGTGTGATCCTGGACGTTCCCGTAAGTGAATGTCTTCGGATTGTAGTTCCACGTGACCGGTTGGTTCTGGATTACCACAGGCGCCGGAAGGAAGCCTCCTTCAGTTCCGATCTGAATGAAGGACGGTCCCATGGTGGCCGGATCTGGGACCCCTCCTGGCCTGCCGTCGCTCGGCCATTTCGCTGGGAAACCGGGTGTCGTTATGGCGGGGACCATTTTCACTTCTGTGTTCGACCTGCCGTCGACTGTCACGACGTTCGGGTCAGCCACGTAAAGTTGCAAGTTGAAGAACCTGTCATTGGCGGCGTTCAGCACCCTGAAGCGGTAGGCTTGCGGATTTACATCCAGGTATGGATAGGCTTGACCGTTGACGATCGGGGTATCCCCGAAGGCCTCCATCCCCATCGATACTCTGGGGACTCCGGGAATCATCAGCGGCTCCCCGGGAGCATTGATCGGATCGTAATAGGGATTGGGGACGGGACCGTATGTTATCCCTGTCGTCGGGGGGAAGAACCAGGGGCCGTAATCCCAGCGCCCGTAGGGATTCGCTCCGGTGACGTCATAGGGGTTCTGATTCGGCATGTACACGTGGGGCATCCAGAGGTCACCCGCCGAGGGCGTGCCTGCGGGTTTTGATCCCCAGGCCCATGTCGGATCCTGATATGCGATCGTGGTCGCATCGACGAACGTCTTGTCCTGAATTACGAGAGGAATGCCATAGAGATAGGCCCCTTCCTGCGAAGGAATGATGCCTGAATTGACCAGCTCATTCTCGATCTGGTCGGTCAGGAGATAGCCAGCGGCCTCGCCGGAGTAGACATTGAGCCGCGTTATCCCATAGGCGTGGTCATGATAGAACATGAGCCGCGCACTCTGCTGGTTGGTGTAGTAGAAAGTCAGTGAGCCGTTTCCGGGGTTGGTCGTGGCCCCGGCGACCGGCGGATTGGTCAAGCCGACCGTGTTCGGGATCACGGTCCCGTTCACGAACCACATGTCAGGAACGTATTCGACGCTAACGCCCTTGGGATACTGCGTGTTCTCCCCCGCGGGAGTGGTCCACTGATGGGGTGTGCCGTCGCTGATCCACGGGGTCGCCCCGCCATGCAGATGGAGCGTCGCACGGTTCTCAGTGTAGTTCTCCTTCATCCCCGGCATGCCCATCATGTCCAACGGGCCCATCCCGGAGCCCATTACTGTCGTATCGACAGGCAGGAAGAGATTGCCTCCGATGCCTGTTGGGAGTAAATTGGAAAACTTTATACGGGTCGGTATATCGCGCGTCGCGACAATGACGGGGCCCAGATAATGCGGAGTATCGACGGCGATGGCTTGCGTGCCGTTTGCCGTCAGAATGGGGGTCCCGTTGGGATTCAAAAGAGCAATGTGCTTACTGACGCCTGCATTGGCGGGGGTTTCGAGTTGCACATAACCGTTCAGCAGGGTCGGAGGCAGATCCGAGTGCATCTTACCGACATACCGGACCAATGCGATCTCGTAGTAATCGCAGCCGGGATAGGTCACTGCGTCTGGAATGGCGATGGAGATGTAATTCCCTATGTTGTTCGCGTTCGCGGCTCCCAGGCCCGGGAGCGAGTCAATGAATTTTCGTATTCCCCCGGTGAGAGCGCCGCCCATTATCGCTGTTGCAGCGGCACCTGTTCCGGTAGGATCTGTGATCGTGACGATTGGAGCACTGTACCCAGTGCCTCCGGATGTGACGAGGATGCCCGTGATTATGCCGCTTGCGACTGTCGCGGTCGCGGTCGCACCGGTGCCTGTGCCCCAGACGTCCGTTATATTGACAACCGGAGAGGTGTAACCTGCGCCTCCATTGTCAACAGTGATGCTAGTGATTGCACCGGTCGGAACTGGGCTGTTGGCATAATTGGCATACGGGCCGAAGTAGTGTGGCAATCCGCCTGGATCCATTGTCCCGTAGACACTCATTGGGTAGTCAGCAGCGGGAGAGTCCCTTGACGTCATATCCATAGCCATCAACATGGTGAATCCTGCAGAGACCACGAAGGAAGCGGCTAGAAGCACAGATATCACTTTGTTCACATTATCCCATTTCGAACTCGCTTTCCAATCCAAAATCTTCAGCCCCCCACAATATAGCAGTATACTTCCTGCTTAACTGCGTTAATTAGATGGAATTGATTGATAGGATATATGACTCTTTTGATTTAGGTGAAAAAATATACTTCGATGAAAAAGGGAGACCTCATAACAAAAAAGTCAGAAATGGTGCGGGGGCAGAGATTTGAACTCTGGGACCACTAAGGACTAGACCCTCAATCTAGCGCCGTTGGCCGGGCTTGGCTACCCCCGCGTGAGCGATTGTTCCGGCCACTATACCGACATCTGCAATAAATCTCTTTCTCCGATGGCGAGGAAGGGATTCGGCCTCATTTCTTCTTGAGATATCCCTCTAGTCTCTTTACATCAATCGACGACGCCATGATCATCTGGAGATTTCCCTTTCGATCAGTTACCGCTGACACCGTGATCTCGACTTCTATGATCGACCCATCCGCTCTTCTTATTGGAGCCCTGGTCACGACGAAGCCATCCTTCAGGAAGTTCTTAGTGATTCTATCCGCATCGGCAGAGTTCGGGAAGAATTCCGCTAATTGCTTTCCGATTACCTCCTCCTTGCTCTGGTAGCTAGAACCCCTGAGGAACGCCTTGTTGACATAGAGTAGGCTTTGGTGAGAAACTAATCCAGAGAAATTGAGTTCATCCTAGCCAGCAGGAATACGCTGAACATCGACAGCTTCGCCTGCACCTCGTTTTTTCTACCAATCTTCGATCTGCACCTCAACCGATGCCCGAACAGCCTTACTATCATGCTGAACGCCGCCTCGGCGTGGTTGCGCTTCCCGTACAATTCTGCGCGCCTGTTCGGCCAATGCGTAGCGAAGTTCGTCATGCTCTCGTACGCCGTCTCCGGATGCGCGGTAAACCTCGCGTTCTTCTTTATCCCATGATACGGAGTCGCCCCGTGCCTGAGGGCGACCTGCAGGCACTTCTCGCCGTTGTAAGCGGAGTCGGCGAGACTCCGCTCAGGGATGACATTGTCTGGAAGGTCATCCCATACCTCCTCGAACCTTTGACTCTCGTGAACGTTCGACTTCGTGAGCGAGTAGCTGAGTACGAAGAAAGAGTCGACCTCGATCGCCGCGTGCGTCTTGACCCAGTCCTGGATGGCCCTGATCCCGTAGTCCGTCTCCCTCCAGGAGTCGTTCCTTCCGCTGTAGCCTGTCGCGTCCGTCGCGATGACGACCTTCCGCCTCGGAAGGAGCGACAGGACGTACGAATGGAAGCGCTTCCAGACGACGAGCCAACGCCTGCTCTTGTTCTTCAAGGCGAGGTTCGTGTGGTCCGGGACTTGATCGACATCGAAGTACTCCGCGAGGAGCGAAAGCATGCCTTCCGTGTCGCGGAAGGTCGCCTTGAACAGCTGCCGGATGAGGAAGGCGATAAGGAAGGTCCGTTCTTCGATCGGCGGTCTGCCGGTGCATCTCCGATGCTGCCAAAAAGGGAACCCGTCCGCATGTTTCCTGATCGCCTCCAAGCACATCCTCACCCTGCCGACCATGACGTCGTCGTAGCTGCACAGCCCGGGAAGCAGCGATTCGACGTCTATAGCGTACGTGTCCATCCTCGATTGGCCGGAAAACTTGAATATCCCGCACGGCATTTCTACTTCGGTGGCGCACATCCAGAAACCTCGCTTAAACACTGAGGATATGGATGGCGCCATCTATATAATCCGCATAAGATAATAAAAAGCTAGTAGGTCAGAGAGAGAAAGAATGACCGGTCAGGAGTTTCTCACCAAAGCCA
>Ga0315297_10001996_pt1 | contig 12818 bp, 10 predicted proteins | sample YL17G15_0_MG_FD_203628 | JGI IMG/M metagenome (GOLD analysis project Ga0315297, IMG submission 203628) | Sediment microbial communities from Yellowstone Lake, YNP, Wyoming, USA - YL17G15_0 | ecosystem: Environmental > Aquatic > Freshwater > Lake > Sediment | place: USA: Wyoming | collected... | reverse complement strand
CTGCTCGCGCCGATCACCAAGGGCCGCTGGCGCGTGGACACGCATGCCGAGGTCGTGCCGGTGATCTACGAGGCATGCCGGCTCGCAATGAGCGGCGAGCCCGGGCCTGTATTCGTCGAGATCCCCGTCAATCTCCAGTTGATGACGGGAGAGGCCGGCGATATTCCGGATTTTGTTCCGCTACCGCGCGCCGGCCACAAGGCCCTGCCCGCGGACGTCACGCGCGCAGCGGAACTGCTGCAGAGGGCCCAACGGCCGGGAATCTTCTGCGGCTGGGGCGCGGTCGATGCAACCGCCGAGTTGCGGCAACTCGCCGAGTTGCTTGGTGCGCCGGTTGCGACGACCCTGCAGGGACTGTCGTCATTTCCTGCCAGCCATCCGCTGCATGCGGGCTTCGCATTGGGACCCTCCGCTGTGCCCGCCTCGGAGAACGCATTCCGGAACTGCGATTGCCTGCTCGCCGTCGGCACGCGCTTCGCGGAGATTCCGACCGGCAGCTTCGGTTACGAGCCACCCGCAAACCTGATCCACGTGGACATCAATCCGCGCGTGTTCGGCGCCAACTACCCGCCCGCAGTCGCCCTCGAGGGAGATGCGCGCGCCGTGCTCGCGGCACTCATCGGATCACTGGGTCTTGTGACGGGCGGCGCCGACCGGGCGCGCCGCGTGTGCGAACAGATCGCCGCCGACAAGCGCGCTTATCACGATGAATGGCTGGCTCACGATTCGAAGGGTCGCGTGAATCCGGCCAGATTCTTTGACGCGCTGCGCAGCCACCTGCCAGACGATGCCATTGTCGTGGCCGACGACGGCAACCACACATTCCTGGTCGCCGAGCTCATGCCGATTCACGGCCCGCGCGGCTTTTTCTCCCCCACCGACTTCAACTCGATGGGCTACTGCGTCCCTGCAGTGATCGGCGCGAAGCTGGCGCGGCCAGATCGTGTGGTCGTCGGCATCGTCGGCGATGGCGCCGTGCGCATGACGGGGCTTGAGATGGCGACCGCGGTCGCGCAAAAAACGGGCGTCGTGTGGTTCGTATTCAACGACGGGGAGTTGGCGCAGATCACCCAGGCCCAGGAAACGTCCTACAACCGCAAGACCTGCACCGTGCTGCCCGAACTCGACTTCGAGGGGCTCGCGCGAGCCAATCACGTCGGCTACCGTGCAATGCGCAACGACGACGACATTGACCGGGTCATCGCCGATTCACTCGCTGCAGCCGCGATCGGCCAGCCGATACTGGTGGACGTGCGTATCGATTACTCGAAACGCACACGTTTCACCGAGGGTGTAATCCGCACCAATCTGAAGCGTTTCGGATTGGCGGATCAGGCCCGGCTGATCGGTCGCGCACTCTGGCGGCGCGTGACCGGCTAGGCAACCTCTGAGATTCCTTACTCGGCTGCTGGCACGCAATCTTCGGCGCGCGATTCGAGATCCACGCAAATTCCGCGTGCCGCTGTCTCGGTCAGCGGCCCGGCCCGCAACCGCCACAACGGCTGCGCTCCCGTCGCGGGTGGCTCAATGTGCAGCTTCAGGCCTCCAAGCAGGTCCGCATGATCCCGCGAGATGCGCGCGAGGTCCGCACGGGCCGCAGCCTCGCTCGAATATGCGCCCAGCTGGACGGCATAGGGGCGATCCCCGGACGGCGCCCTTGCCAGCACGAAATCGGAAAGCTGCTCGCGCGCCGCCGCCGCGTAGCGGCCTTCCGGATAGGCGCCCAGATAGCGCTGCCAGGCTTCTGGAGTCTGCAACTGGGTCGCGCGGGCCCATTCGCGCTCCTCATTCAGCTCGTGGATCCTCGCCCGGGCTTCTTCGGCATGTGCCCCGGCCGGAAAATGTTCGAGATAGGTTTCGTACGCAAACACGCTGTCTGTGCCGCGCGCATCCCTCCAGCCGGCCTCCTGCCGGCTGCAGGCCGCAAGCGCACAGGCGCAGGCAATCCACAAGACAATCCACTGCAGTCGCAACGAGGCTCCTATAATCCCGCCAACCCAGCGGAGCGATGTTGACGCCAGCCCCCGCCCGGACTGACCTTCCCGAAATCGTCGCACACCGCGGCGATGTGGAACACTTTCCTGAAAATTCGCTTCCCGGACTCGAGGCCGCCTGGCGTCTCGGCCTGCGCCATGCGGAGTTCGACGTGCAGCTGTCGGCTGACGGCGTACCTTACGTGATTCACGATGCGAACCTCGAACGGACCACCAGCTCGACCGGCGACCTGCGCCTGATGATGTCGGGACAACTCGACGGCGTCGATGCCTCTGAACCGCGCCGCTTCGGAATGCGCCATGCCGGCACCCATCTGCCGCGGCTGAAGGCGATTGCCGGGCTGATGGCCGATTTCCCCCAGGCCAGGGCATTCGTCGAATTGAAGCGCGCCAGTCTTGTTCACCATGGGCGGCAGCATTGCATCGAGCGCACGCTCGCTGCGCTCGCCGGTGTGCTGGACCGTTGCATCGTGATTTCATTCGACGCCGAGGCCTGCCGCCTCACGCGCGAAACCGCAGGTCTCCCGATCGGCTGGGTTTTCGCGGGCGATCCTGCCCTGCATCTGGCCAGGCTCGAGGAATTGCAGCCCGAATACGCGTTCTGCGATCACCGCGGACTACCCGCTGCAGGGCCTTTGCCGCATGGCTGCTGGACCTGGGCCTGCTACGAAGTGACCGACGCGCAGCTCGCGCGTGCACTGCACGCGCGCGGCGTGGCGCTCGTCGAGTCGATGGCGCCGCAACGCCTGCTGGCGGAGCTCTCGGGCAACGTGGAGCAGCGCGCCTGAGCGAACCTGTCTACATCGCGATTGACCAGGGTGCGCACGCGACACGCGCCACTGCCTATGGCCCGGACGGCACTCACGAGGGTGCGGCACTCGTAACCATCGCAACCCAGCACAACGCACTTGGCCATGTCGAGCATGATGCCGAGGAAATCGTCACAAGCGTTGCAACCGCCCTCGCTGAACTCGCGCGCCTGGTGCCGGTCGAGCGCTGGGCTGCGGCTGGATTTGCGGTACAGCGTTCGAGTCTCGCCTGCTGGGATGCCGGCGACGGAAGGCCGCTCGCGCCGGTCATCTCCTGGCAGGACCGCCGCAATGCCGCCTGGCTGAAGGGGCTGGCGCGCAAGGCGGACGAGGTGCACGAGCTGACGGGATTGCCACTCTCTCCGCATTACGGCGCCAGCAAGCTGCGCTGGTGCCTGGACCACTTGCCGGAGGTGCGCGCGGCCGCCGCGCAGAGCACGCTGCGGGCAGGACCACTCGCAAGCTACCTGCTGCATCGATTGTTGACGGAACGCCCGGTGCTTGCGGATGCGGCCAATGCCGCGCGCACGCTGCTCTGGTCGCCATTCAAGCGCGACTGGTCGGATGAATTGCTGGAACTTTTCGGGATACCGCGCGCGATCCTGCCGCGGGCGGTTGGCACGAAGGCGCGATTCGGCACGCTGGCCACGATCGGCCGGGCGATTCCCGTCGTCGTCTGCAATGGAGATCAGTCGGTCGTGCCATTCGCGGCCGGGCCGCTGGATATGCGCGCGGCCTACGTGAATCTGGGAACCGGCGCATTCGTGCTCCGTCCGACGGCCACCGCACTGCGCGCGGCGCCGCTGATGACCAGCGTGATCCGTGCGGATGACGCGAATTTCGATTTTGCCCTGGAGGGCTCGGTAAATGGCGCCGGTGCCGCCCTGTCGTGGTTCGAACGGCACCAGGGCGCCGCGGCTGACCGCATGCTGGCGCTGCTCGATGCGGCGCCGCTTGCGGACGACGGCGCGCCATTCTTCTTGAATGGCGTCGCAGGTCTCGGCTCGCCATTCTGGAATCCTGACTTCGAGTCGCGCTTTGTCGGCGACGGATCGGAATTGCAGCAATGCCGGGCCGTGCTTGAGAGCGTGGCATTCCTGATCAAGGCCAACCTCGACGAGATGGATCGTCACCTGGGCGGCGCGGACCGGCTGATCGCGAGTGGTGGGCTTGCTGAGAATCGCCTGCTGTGCCGGATGCTCGCATGCCTCGCCGATGTGCCGGTCGATCGCGCGAGCGATCGCGAAGCGACCTCGCGCGGCCTCGCATTCCTGGTCGCGGGCGAACCAGCCGGCTTCAAGGGCCCCGCGACAAAGCGACTCGAGCCGGAGCCCGATCAAAGGCTGCTTGCGCGCTACCTCAAGTGGATAGAGCTCATGCGTGCCGCGACCCGCACATAGGGAACATCCGGTTTCACGCGCGCTGCAGGTCCTCGACGATCGCGCGATCGATCCAGCTCGGACCGCGCAGGGCATCCATGTAGCCGCAGTGCCCGCCGCGCGCGGTGACCGTCACCTCGAGCGCATCAGGCCTGGCGATCCGGTCCAGGTCGTGCGCGAGAATCATCGGATCGTCTTGCGAGGTGATGATGCGCGCTGGCGCCTGCAACCCGGCGAGCGCTTCGCCCGTGATCGCATATCCCCTCAGGTAGCTCGAGAGATCCGGGAAATCCGTGTACTTCAATACCATGCGTTCGGTCATCGCCGTCAGCGACCTCTCGCCGAGCAACTCGGCGAAATCGTAGGCTGCCGGCCAGGCTGCTTGCTTGGCGCGCAACGACCGCCGCCACTTGAACAGGAAATAGTTCCGGTACATCGCGGGTCCCGACTCGAGGGCAGCGAGTGTCGTTGCCGGATCGAGTACGGGGCAGACCGCAACAATGCGCGCGATCCGGATTCCGGCGGCATCAGCGCGCGCGCCGACCCGCAGGACGAAATTGCCGCCCAGCGAGAATCCCGCGAGTGACAGCCGCGCCGCCGGAAACAGCGACTGGAGACGGGCGATTGAACCGACCACTTCCGCGATCCGGCAGGAATGGAACAAACCCTGGTTCAGCGAATGACTGCCGCCGTGATCACGCAGGTTGAGGCGCATCACCGCGAATCCGCGTTCGTGAAGCAACTGCGCCACTGACAGCACATAGAGCGAATCGGAGCTGCCTTCCCAGCCGTGCAGCAGCACGGCGAGGCGCTGCGGCTTCCGGTCCGGGCTCGCCGGTGCTTCCGCATACCAGCCCATCAGCCGCGCACCATCGCCGCTGTCGAGCACGAGTTGGCGGCTCGCGCTGATGACAGGTTGTGCGCGCCGCTCGACGGGCATGCGCCTCATGGGCAGGCTCGGTAGCACCGACTGGAGGTGGCGATTGCCGAGCCAGGCCGGTGGCTCGAATATTTCGCGTGCGGGCGAGGTCAGTTCATTCAACGGTGATCTTCGACGCTCCCGGCAGGCTGGTGACGAAGTCGGCGCCCATCAGCCGCGCCGGCGTCGTGAATCCCGGTGGAACGCCACCCGCAAGCAGCCGGCGTGCAATCGCAATGGACGCGTCGGTCGTCACCGTATAACCATTCGAAACACGAATCCTGGCGGTCATCGTGCGACCGGCAGCCCGCACCTCGCCCCAGACGAACACGGGTGCCTTTGCCCGCTCTTCGGCAGTCGGGCCCGGGGCCCCCTTCCGGATGCGCCACTTCAGGAATGACTGCGCGGGACCTGAGCGCAGCAGCCAGCCGAACTTGCCAAGGCGGCGCAGGTTCGCGAGCGCTCGCGGTGATACCGGGACATAAACCTCGATATTCGGAATTCCCGTCGTGCGATACGCGGTGCTGACGTCGCCCCAGGGAATCGCCGCGGCCTGCTTCTCGCCAGCGCCGAAATCGGCACGTCGCGTGCGTGAGCCGAGCGGGATGTGGCGGATGACTCCTCCTTCGCGTACGCGGCTGCCGTGACCAAGACCCTCGACGCTGGTCGAGGCGGTCCCGCGGCTCCATCCCGAGCGGCTGTCGAAACCGAGCGCGAGGTGGGTCGCATCCGGCAGCGCCTGCTTCAGCGTCAGTGCGATGCAGTCGGTCGGCACAACGTCAAATCCCACACCCGGGCAAATCACGATTCCAGCTTGCCTTGCGGCGGCATCCTGGCGGAAACCGAGTTCGAAGACCTCAATTTCACCCGTGATGTCCGTGTAATGCGCATGTGTCGCCAGGCAGGCGGCCATCATCGGGCCGGCGGTTGCAGAAAACGGGCCGGCGCAATGCAGCACGACGCGGCATCCCGCGAGTGCCGCGGCAACGGCCGTCGGGTCATCAAGGCCAAAGACGCGGAATTCACAGCCGAGCTCGCGGGCAAGCGCCTCTATTGGCGCGGCTGACCGCCCGGCCAGGATTGGTGCAAGACCGGCAGCGGCTGCGGCGCGCGCGATCAACTCGCCCGTGTATCCGTTCGCGCCGTAGATCAGGAGGCCGCCGGTCATCGCGGAATGACGCTGAATTCGACGCGGTTATTGGACTGGGCGGCCGCGTTCCACTGGCCTGCCGTCGCCTGGTCGATTGACGGATAGGATACGGACAGCCGATCACGCGGACCCGGCACGAGTTCAAGGTCGATCGCCCCATTGGTGCGCCGGCTTACCGTCGCGGCAAGATTTGCGAATCCGATCGGCGGCCGCGCAACGCCGCCCTGGGTATCGTCGTAGGGATTGCCCATCTGCTCGCACTGTGAAGCGGCCGCTGCCGCGGCGGCAAGCGTATAGCCCTGCTCGCCGTTTCCGGACAGGCAGAAGCTGCCCGAATAAGTTTCGACGCGCACGATTCCGCCGATTGCGGCCCGCTCGAGCTGGGCCACGAGCGTACGCAACGCCTCCAGCCGGGACGGCGCAAGCGGCGGCTCGCCGAATGGCACGGCCAGCACCAGTGCGCGCTGGTCCCCACCGTCATCCGCAGGTGGCGGCCGCTCGCTGACGACGCGCCATTTCTCGATGGCCTTGGTCAACGCTTCATTGGACGCCGTGACGGCCTCGAATGCGCGCTGCGCCTGATCGGTGGCACCCTGCGACTGCCAATACAGCACGCCGACCACGATGAGCGCGACAAATGCAGATAGCGTCGCAAGTATCCATCCCCAGGGCCGCGCGGCAGGCACCCCGGACACCGGCTCGGTCTCCTCGCCGGCCTCTGCAGGCTCTTTCGGCCGCAATTCGGCAACGACCCGGTGCACCTGTGAGTCGAGCGATGCGACCATGAACCTGCGCAACTCGATGCTCTGTTCCTTGAGCATGGTCTCGACCAGGTCGCGCAGCTGTGGATCGGCAGGCGGCGTTTTCGACCTGCGCTCGCTGGTCGGCGCCGCGCCGCCATTGACCGGCTGCAGCACCGAAGGTTCTTCGTTGCGCCGCTCGGGCAGCAACTGCAGCTGGTACAAGGCCTTCGTCACGTCGATCGGGCGGATGGATTTTGGCAGCACGCCCACCGCGCCGGAAGCGCGCGCCTGGCCGGCGTAAAGCTCGCCCTCCTGGGACGTGTACATCATGACCGGGATGGCGGTGAGCTCGGGATTCGCCTTGATTTCGCGCACCGCCTGCAGGCCATCCATGCCGGGCATCATGTGATCCATGAAGATCACGTCCGGGTGGTGTTCGCGGAGATACTCGAGGGCCGATTCGGCCGAATCGGCGCTGTCGACTTCAATCCCGTATTTCTCGAGCATCCGGCTCAGGACGACTCGCGCGGACTTGGAATCGTCAACAACCAGAGCGCGCTTGCCCGGCATCATGCCTCTCCCAGGGTGGGTCGCGCGAAGTGTAGCGCAGGCCGGTGTCACCGCGGCGCGATTCAGTTCTTGAGGCGGTAGCCGGTCCTGAAGATCCAGGCAACGAGCCCGAGGCAGGTCAGCAGGAATAGCAGTGTCATCGCCAGGCTCACACCGACATCGACATCAGCGCTTCCAAAGAATGTCCAACGGAAGCCGCTGATAAGGTAAACGACCGGGTTGAACAGCGTGACCGTGCGCCAGGCCGGCGGCAGCATGTCGATCGAGTAGAAGGCGCCGCCCAGGAAAGTCAGCGGCGTGACGATCAGCATCGGCACGACTTGCATCTGCTCCCAGTTCTTCGCCCAGATGCCGATGATGAAGCCGAAAAGGCAGAAGGTCACCGCGGTCAGCACGAGGAAAGCGACCATCCAGAACGGATGCAGGATCTGGATCGGCACGAAAACCGATGCTGTTGCCAGGATGATCAACGCAAGCCCGACCGACTTGGTCGCCGCGGCTCCGACATAAGCGAGCACCACTTCGAATGCGGAGACCGGCGCCGACAAGAGCTCGAAGATCGTGCCGGTGAACTTCGGGAAATGGATGCCGAAAGAGGCATTGGAGATGCTCTCCATGAATACCGACAGCATGATGAGGCCGGGGACGATGAACGCGCCATAGGGCACGCCGTCAACCTCAGTCATGCGCGCGCCGATCGCCGCGCCGAACACGACGAAATACAGCGACGTCGTGATCACGGGTGTCAGCACGCTTTGCAGCAAAGTCCGCAGGAAGCGCGCCATCTCGAAGCGATAGATCGCCCAGACGCCGTGGCGATTGAAGGTGACCGCGCTCATCGCCGGAATCCCTCGCGCTCGCTGACGAGGTTCACGAAGATCTCCTCGAGCGAACTCTGCCTCGTATTCAGGTCCTTGAATCCGATGCCGAGCTCCGACAGCCGCCGCAACAGAGCCGGTATACCCGTCTGCTCCTCGCTCGCATCAAAGGTGTACTCCAGTTCGAATCCACCGGCTTTCAGCGCCAGCTTCCATGCCTCGAACCCGGCCGGGATCGACGTCATGGGCTCCTGCAGGTGCAGCGTGAGTTGCTTCTTGCCGAGCTTTCGCATCAGCCGGACCTTTTCCTCGACGACGATCAGCTCGCCCTGGCTGATGACACCGATGCGATCGGCCATCTCCTCGGCTTCGTCGATGTAGTGCGTCGTCAGGATGATCGTCACGCCGTTGTCGCGCAGCCGCCGCACCAGCGCCCACATGTCGCGGCGCAATTCGACGTCGACACCGGCGGTCGGCTCGTCCAGGAACAGGATGCGCGGTTCGTGCGAGAGCGCCTTGGCAATCATCACGCGGCGCTTCATGCCGCCAGAAAGCGTCATGATGATGTCGTCGCGGCGGTCCCAGAGCGACAGGTCGCGCAACACGCTTTCGATGTGCTTCGGATTAGGCGCGCAGCCAAACAGGCCGCGGCTGAAGCTGGCGGTCGCGCGAACGGTCTCGAAAGCGTCGGTCACCAGCTCCTGGGGCACCAGGCCGATCTTCGAGCGGGTGGCGCGATAGTCACGCAGGATATCGTTGCCATCCACGAGTACCGCACCTGAGGTCGGCGTAACGATGCCGCATACAATGCTGATCAGCGTCGTCTTGCCCGCGCCATTGGGTCCGAGCAGCGCAAAGATCTCGCCTTCGCGGATTTCCAGGTTGACGTGCTTTAGAGCGTGCTGACCTGAGGCATAGGTCTTGGTCAGGTCAGAGATTGAAATGATCGCGCGCATCGGGTGATTTTACAGTCTACCGCCGTGGCCAGCTGCAACTTGGACGGCCCGCGGTTCAGGCTTACTCTAAGATCGAATCATCCGCCCGCATTGCGGCAGGCCGCAAGCAACCGGTTTGGGGAAACATGATTCGGCCAGGCCTCGTCGTTCAAACGTTTGCAGGTTGCGCCATGATTGTCGCGGCGTCTCCCGCCCTGGCTACCGGCAAGGTCAGCCTGCAGGTTGGGCAAGCGGAATTCGCCGGATTACAGATCGAGGACCTGGGTCTTGACTGGACACCGGGAGCGGGCGCCGGCGGAAGGGTCGGCATGCGCGCGGCCCGCATCCGCGGAATTGGCGCGACCGGACCACTGTCAGCGATCTCGATCGACTGCGCGGCGCTCTCGATTTCCGGTGACCTGCTGATCTGCGAGAGTGGCCGGCTGAGCGGCGCTCTCGGAAGCCTCGGCCGCCAGAACACGAAATTCAGCGCCAGGACGCAACCAGGCGGTGGCCTGAAGCTTCACCTCGATGCCGTCGCTCTGGCCGGCGGTCACGCAAAGGCGGCTTTGCGACTCGATGGCACGGGTTGGGAACTCGATTCATCGCTTTCGGAAATTGACATTGCTGCGATGCAGAAGATCGCCGCACCACTGATTGAGTTTCCCGAGGGATTTACGACCGCCGGCCGCGCCTCCGGCCGCGTGCTCGCCACCGGGCATGGTGAGAACCTGAGCACCGCAAACACCGAACTCGCCATTACGACGCTGAATTTCGCGGACGCAGCCGGTGCGCTCGCTGGTGAAGCCGTTGCGGGCGAACTCAAGATCGAGCTCGCGGCCGACCATTCAGGCGATTTCGTGACCGATGGCCGGCTCGCCCTGACCGGCGGCCAGGCCTATAGCGATCCGGTCTTCCTCGACTTCGGCGTGCATCGATTGAGCGTGGATTTCTCCGGCCTGCTGTCGTCGGACGCATCACATTTTGTCGCACACGAGTTTTCGCTGGTGCATGACGGCGTCGTCTCGGTGTCCGGATCGGTGACGCTCGATCTCTTTGGCGAGACGATGCTGCAGGAAGCGAAGCTCGCTATCCCGGATCTCGATCTCGCGGATGCATTGCCTGCCTATGTACAGCCGTACCTGACCGGGACTTCGCTGAAGGATCTCGAGGGCCTCGGGCATGTCCACGGAGAGGTGGATGTCGCCGCCGGCCTGCCGACCCGGGCGGTGCTGACCTTCGAGGGGGTCACGCTCGACAGCCAGACGGGCTCGGTGTCCGTCAATGGGCTCGGCGGAACACTCAACTGGTTCGACGATTCGTTGCGCAGTGAGCTCGCCGGGCAGATCGATGACGATTCGTTCCGCTCTAGCATGACCTGGGAGTCGGCAAGTCTCTGGGGCATCGCGATCGGCGCCGCTGAAATTCCCTTCACGACCACCGGCCGCAACTTCCGGCTGCTGGAGCCGAAGTTGCTTCCGATATTCGACGGCGGACTGGCGATCAAGACATTGCGCGTGCGCCACGCCGGCACGGAGCAGATGTACCTGCGATTCGACGCCGAGGTACGCCCGATCAGCGTCGCCCTGCTCGGCCGCGCGCTGGGCTGGCCGGAATTTTCCGGCACGCTCTCCGGCAGCATTCCGGACCTCCAGTTGTCGCAGGGCGTCGTGACGCTCGGCGGCAATCTCGAGGCTTCCGTGTTCGACGGCCATATCGTCGTGCGCGACCTGCGGCTGCGCGATCCGCTCGGCAAGTTTCCGCGACTGCACGCGAGCATCGACGTGGGAAACCTCGACCTGGAGCTCGTCACCAACACATTTTCATTCGGCATGATCACCGGGCGCCTGTCCGGGCAGGTCAAGGATCTCGAGACATTCGACTGGATGCCCGAGGCATTCGATGCGCGCTTCTATACACCGCCTGGCGACAAGTCGAAGCACCGGATCAGCCAGCGCGCCGTGACCAACCTGTCGAGTATCGGCGGCGGCAGCGGAGGCGGCGTGGCAGCAGCCCTGCAGGGCGGATTCCTGAAATTCTTCGACAGCTTCGGCTACGAGCGCCTGGGTCTGAGTTGCCTGCTCGCGAACGACATCTGCACCATGCGCGGCGTTGAGAGCACGCCCGGCGGCTATTACATCGTCAAGGGCTCGGGCCTGCCGCGCATCAATGTGATCGGCAGCCAGTCGCGCGTCGCCTGGACCAGGCTCGTACGGCAGCTGGGGGCGATCATGCAGTCCGAGATCGTCGTCGAGTGAGGCCGGCTGGTGCGCTAGAATCGGTTCAGCAGGGGTTCAGCCGCCGGCCGCGAGCATGGCTCATGACCGGCCTCGGAGTCGAAGGAGTAATTACATGAATCGCTGGATCACCACTGGCATTGCCGCCGGCTACATGGCGCTCGCTGCCTGCGTGACGATCAATGTCTATTTCCCCGCCGCCGCGGCCGAGGCAGCGGCTGACAAGATCATCGAGGACGTCTGGGGCGAAAACAAGGCCGCAGCGCCTGCCCCGAAAGAGCAGTCATCGCTCAGCGTGCCTGTGGGCGAAATGATGCTGGCGGCCCTTCGCGGAACACTCGACTTTGTCGTGCCCGCCGCCGAAGCGCAGGCGGATATCGACGTATCAAGCCCGGCCATCCGCGCGCTGACCGCGTCGATGAAGGCCCGTGCCGCCGACCTTGCGCCATTCTTCGACTCGGGCGCCGTCGGCCTGACATCGGACGGCCTCGTCGAACTGCGTGACGCCAACTTGGTGCCGCTTGCGGACCGCAACCGCGCGCGCAAGCTGGTCAGCGACGAAAATGCGGACCGCAACGCGCTCTACGGCGAAATTGCGAATGCGAATGGCCACCCCGAATGGGAATCCGACATTCGCAGTACCTTCGCCCAGCGCTGGATCGCGAATGCCCGTGCCGGCTGGTACTACAAGAAAGCCAGCGGCGACTGGGCGAAGAAATGACCCAGGGCTCAGGCGCCCACGACGCCTAAGGAGCCTCTGATCTGCTCCCGCATGGGCGCGACCGTGCGTAATTTTCGTCCCTGGCAAGAAGCGAGGAGCGATGTGTATCGTGATACATGAGCGACGAGCGACGACGCCCGGGACGAAAATCACCAGGTCCCTGCGGGTTACGCGCGGGCGACTGCGCGCCGGCGTTGCTCGCCTCGTCCATAGTCCCGGCTGGGACGTCGGCTCGCGCCTTGGCGCGCCCTCGCGCGCGCGTAACGCGCCTCATGCGGGAGCAGATCAGAGGCTCCCACCTTCCGCCTCGATCAGTTTCGCACCCTCGTTCTTCGGAGCGTTGACCTGCCGGCTCACGGTCCAGGCCCGCAGGGCCTTCGTGTCGTAAGGCCCGAGCGTCTTCGACAACGTGTCAGTGTCCGAATAGGCCGGGTCCATCCAGCGGTCCCAGGACTGCTCCGGCAGGACCACCGGCATTCGATCGTGAATCTTCCGTACGGACTCGGATGCATCGGTCGTCACGATGGTGCAGGACTCGAGCAA
>Ga0315297_10001995_pt1 | contig 12826 bp, 10 predicted proteins | sample YL17G15_0_MG_FD_203628 | JGI IMG/M metagenome (GOLD analysis project Ga0315297, IMG submission 203628) | Sediment microbial communities from Yellowstone Lake, YNP, Wyoming, USA - YL17G15_0 | ecosystem: Environmental > Aquatic > Freshwater > Lake > Sediment | place: USA: Wyoming | collected... | reverse complement strand
CCCGTTTGGTTGGGGGGGGGGGGGGCGCGGGGGGCCCGCCCGGGGTGGGTGTTTTTCCGGGGCTGCTTTGGGGGGGGGGGGCCCCCCACCCCCCCCACCGCCCGAGTCAGTCACTCGAGGGTTGGTGGGGGTCGACGACTACTTCGGACTGACCGTCCAGGCGTCCGTGTTGTAGTAGTTGATCCCGACGCTGGTGAGGTCGAGCGGGATGTTCTGCGACGTCAGCCGCTTCGACAGGCCGGTGTGCGCCTTGTCGGCCCACAGGAAGTAGTACGGCAGCTCCTTGTTGATCAGGACGCCGAATTCCTGGTAGATCTGCTTGCGCTTCGCCTGGTCGAGCTCCGTCCTGCCCGCCTCGAGGAGCCGGTCCGCGTCGGCGTTCTTCCAGCCGGGGAAGTTGTTCGCCGACGGAACCTCCTTCGAGGGGATCTCCGAGCTGTGGAAGATGGAGTAGTCGTCAGGGTCGAGCGCGGTTGACCAGCCGCCCAGGTACGTCTCGAAGTTGTTGGGGTAGTCGAGGACCTTGGGGATGAGCACCGTGTTGAGGTCGGCCTCTTCCACGTTGACCTCGATCCCGCACTCCTTCAGCTGATCGCGGGCGAGCTGGGCGAAGGCGAGCCGCTGGGGGCGACCGACGCGGACGAAGAGCGTGCTCGAGAGCCGCTTGCCGTCCTTGGCGTAGACGCCGTCGCTGCCGAGCGCCCACCCGGAGGCCTCGATCTTGGCCTTCGCGGCCGGCACGTCGAGCTTGTAGGGCGCGATGTCCGGGCTGTAGGCCCACGAGAACGGCGGGATGTTGGCGTAGACCGGGACGCCGTTGTTGGACGTGGCGACCTCGACCGTCTTGGCGTGGTCGATGCACATCGAGAAGGCCTCGCGAAGCGCCTTGTCGGCGTAGAGGTGGCCGTCGCGGAGGTTGAAGGCGATGTAGAAGTAGCCGTTGTCGGGGTACTCGGCGATCTGGACGTTCGGGTTGTCCTTGATCGTCTCGTAGGCGGCGGACTCGATCTTCTGCTGCCACTGGATCTCGTCGTTGGCGAGAGCGGAGGTGGCGGCCGCGGAGCTGCGGATGACGACCGCGAAGGCCCGGGCCGGGATCTTCGCCGGGTCGACGGCCGTGCCGCCGCCGAAGTACTTCTCCCAGCGGGCGAGCTCGATGTTCTGGCCGGCGTTGTACTTGACGAACTTGTAGGGGCCGGCGCCGATCGGGTTCTTGCCGAAGTCGATGATCTTCTGGGCCGCCGCGATCTGGTCGAGCTCGCTGGCACTCAGGGTGGCGTTGAGGTCGTTGACCTGGGTGAGCAGGCCCTGGGCGTAGGCCTCGGGATCGAACTGGTCGCCATTCTCGCCGCCGACGTTGTAGCCGGCCTTGTTGACGGGCTCGATCTTGGCCTTGGCGAGGAGGGCCTCCATCTCCGGGATGTAGGTGGAGAGCAGGCACTCCGTCGGGGGCACCCACCCGTCCGGGGCGGGATCGGGCGGGGCGCACGCGGTCGGCTTGCCATCAGCGTCGGCCGTCGCCGTGTTCGTGGCCACCTTGGTGGCGAGCGCCGCGACCTCCACCTGGGTGACCGCGCCGGCGGCCGCCTGGAAGCGGGCGAAGGAGGCCAGGACCGCCTTCTTCGGCAGGATCAGCTGGTTGATGCCGGTCGCGAGGAACGGCGCGAACTTCTGCTTGAGGACGAACGTGATGGTGTAGGGGTCGACCACGGTGGTCGACGCGACGTTATCGGCGACCTGGGAGCAGGAGTCCGGGTTCATCCGGCAGTTCTTGGAGCTCATGAGGTCGAAGGTGAACTTGACGTCCTCGGCGGTCAGTTCCGACCCGTCGTGGAACAGGATGCCCTTCTTGATCTTGACGGTCCAGGTGAGACCGTCCGCGGAGGTGGCCGGCATCCCGTCGGCCGCGAGCGGCACGTACTCGACCTTGTAGTCCGGCTGGTAGAGGGTGGTGTAGAGGAACTGGGTCACCCACGAGGTGGGGAGATCGTCCGGGGGGCCGGCCAGGGTGGTCGGCTCGCTGTCGATGACGAAGGTGAAGTCGCCGGTCGTGGGACCAGGCGACGCGGTTGCCGGTGCAACGGACGGGGCGCCCGACCCCGCGGGGCTGGCGGTCGGGGTTCCACCACCGCACGCGCTCACCAGGATGGCGAGCGCCCCCAGCATCGCGATCGAGCGACGCTTCAGCGAAATCATCCGCAATCTCCTCCTACACTCCACGGCGGACGCCGGGCCTCGGCGCCCATCCGCCAAGCAGCGCGCCCCGGGCGGGGTTCGGCAGGCGCCGATCTACCGCGTCCAGGCCGCGAGTCAGCATTATGGTACGGGGCGACATCGGCGCGTCAACTTGCGCCGCGCACGTCGTCTGCCGGGCCTCCTTCCTGCCGTCGGCTTGACGGCCGCTTCTCGAGTTGTCGGGGTGGCACGCCGCGGTCAGTCGGGCGTGGTCGCACGGATCGGTGTCCCTTCGCTGGTGGTCGCGGGCCACCGGCGTGCGCGCTCGGGCTCGTGGCGGTCGGTGGCCGCGGGCAGGAACGTCAGCGTCCGGGCCTGCCGGGGGCGGTTGATCCCGTCGTCGCCCGCCAGGATCGTCACCACCCCGGCCGTCAGCCTCCCGGCCGGCGGGTCGTAGACGCGCAACGCCACGGCCGCGGCAGGCGGGCCATCGGCGGTCCCGGACGCGCCGTCGCCGGCCATCGGCGGTCCCGGGGCGGCCAGCCGGCCGAACGCCGCGGGCATGACCACGACGGCCGCCAGCGCGGCGCCCGCCATCGTCGCCCCCAGCGACATGCGCCAGCGCCAGGGCGCCGGCGGGCGGCGCGCGGCGACCAGGCGCACGCGCTCCCAGGCGTCCTGCGACGGCTCGACGAGCCGGACCTCCGCCTGGATTCGGCGCAGGGCGGTGATCAACAGGGCGATCTCGGACAGCTCCGTCTCGCACGACCGGCAGCGGTCGAGGTGGGCCAGGGCGACGTCGGTCCCCGGGCCGTGCTCGCGCCGATCGACGAAATCGAGGAGCGCCGCCCGGTGCCGTGGACAGGCGGACGGCCGTCCGAGGATCATCACGGCCCCGCCTCCGCCTCGCCGGTCGGCACGGGGCCGGGCAGCGTCCCCCACACCTCGCCGAGCCGCGCCTCGGCGGCGAGATTCGTGCGGAGGGAGCCGAGGGCGTAGTGGAGCCGTGACTTCACGGTTCCGGGGCGGATCCCGAGGATCGCCGACGTCTCCTGGACCGAGAGCCCGTGGAGGTAGTAGAGGGCGACCACCCCCTGGTGCTTCGGGGACAGGCGGGCGACGCCCTCGCGCACCGCGCGCCTCGCCTCCTGCTGCTCGGCCTGTTCGGCCGGCCCGCTCGAGGCGTCCGGGAGCGTGGCCAAGTCGAACTCGCTGAAGGGGCGGGTCGCCACCCGCCGCCGGCCGAGCCGTGAGTAGGTCAGGTTCAGGGCAACCCGGTGCAGCCAGGGCACCGGCGAGACGTCCGGCCGCAACGTGGACCGATGGCGATACGCCCGCTCGAAGGTGTCCTGGAGGATCTCCTCGGCCGCGCCGTGGTCGCCGGTCAGCCCGAACGCGGTACGGTAGACCAGGGCCCGGTAGCGCACGAAGAACGCCTCGAACCCGTCGAGGTCGTCGGCGCGCATCCGGCGGAGGAGATCCGCCTCAGCCGGATCGATCTCGCGGCTCACTGCCCGGTCGCTCGTGGTCGCCTCCTGCCCAGCCAGACTTGAGGGGCGGCACGCGTCCCTCTCGTGACCAATACGCTCGCCCCGGTCCGGCGGTTCACTCGGGCGACTCTGCCCTCCACCGGAGGTTGGGCTGGCGGGCGGCCGTCGCCTCGTCGAGACGGCGGACCGGCGCGGTATGGGGGGCGCCCTGGACCAGCTCGGGGTCCTCGTGGGCCTCGCGCGCGATCTCGAGCATGGCGTCGGCGAACGCGTCGAGCGTCTCGAGGCTCTCGGTCTCGGTCGGCTCGATCAGCATCGCCTCCTCGACGGTGAGCGGGAAGTAGATCGTCGGGGGATGGAACCCCTTGTCGATCAGCCGCTTCGCGACGTCGAGCGTGCGGACGCCGGTGGCGGCCTTGAGGCCCGCCGAGCTGGCCACGAACTCGTGCATGCAGGGCCGCTCGTAGGGGATCTCGTAGGCCCCGGCCAGGCGGTGCTTGAGGTAGTTGGCCGCGAGGACGGCATCCTCGCTCACCTCCCGCAGGCCGTCGCCGCCGTGGGCCCGGATGTAGGCGTACGCGCGGACCAGGATCCCGACGTTGCCCACGAACGAGCGCATGCGCCCGATGCTCGCGGGACGCTCGCCGGCCCGTTCCAGGCGGAACGTCCCATCCGGCTCGCGCAGCACCAGCGGCTCCGGCAGGAACGGGGCCAGGTGGGAGCGGACCCCGACGGGCCCGGCACCGGGCCCGCCGCCCCCGTGCGGCGTGGAGAACGTCTTATGGACGTTGAAGTGCATGACGTCGAACCCGGCGGCGCCCGGCTTGAAGTGGCCCAGCATCGCGTTGAGGTTGGCGCCGTCCATGTAGGCCAGGGCGCCCGCGGCGTGGACCATCTCGAGGAGCTCCACCACCCGGGTCTCGAAGAGCCCGAGGGTGGAGGGATTCGTGATCATCACGGCCGCGGTGGTCGAGCCGAGCGCGGCCCGGAACCCGTCGAGGTCGACGCCGCCGTCCGGCGCTGACGGGATGTTGACCGTCCGGAAGCCGGCCATCGAGGCGGTGGCCGGGTTGGTGCCGTGAGCCGAGTCCGGGACGAGGACGTCCGTTCGCGCCGCGTCGCCGCGGGACCGGTGGTAGGCCCGCACCATGAGGATGCCCGTGAGCTCGCCCTGGGCGCCGGCCGCGGGCTGGAGCGTCACCGCCGCCATCCCGCTGATCTCGGCCAGGTCCTGCTCCAGCCGCCAGAGCAGCTCGAGCGTCCCCTGGGCGGTCTCGTCGGGGGCGAGGGGGTGGAGCGCCGCGAAGCCCGGCAGGCGAGCCGCCCACTCGTTCACCTTGGGGTTGTACTTCATGGTGCACGAGCCGAGCGGGTAGAAGCCCGTGTCGACCGACCAGTTGAGGTGCGAGAGGTTGACGTAGTGGCGGACGAGCGTCGCCTCGTTGAGCTCGGGGAGGGCCGGCGGGACGGCGCGACGCGCGGCCGCGGGGAGCCGCTCGAGGGCGTCGGCCGGGGGCGCCGGGAGCCGCGTGCCGGCCCCCCGCCCGGGTCGCGAGAGCTCGAAGAGGGTCGGCTGGAGCGGGTTGCCGGTCACGCTCATCGGACGGCCTCCGGCGCCCTGGCGAGCTCGGCGGCGAGGGCGGCGGCGAACCGCTCGATCTCCGCGGTCGTGGTGACCTCGGTGGCGCAGACCAGGAGGCCCTCGGCGAGCGACGGGTCGCGGGGCTCAAGCTCGGCAAGCGGGATGCCCGCCAGGATCCCGCGCGCCAGCAGGCGGCGGTGGGTGGCCACAGCGTCCGGGACGCGGACGGCAAACTCGTTGAGGTAGGGGCCGGGGTAAAGGCGCGGCGCGCCCGCCGTCGCGAGCGCGGCCTCCAGCTCCGCCGCGCGCGCCGCGCCCGTCGCCGCGACGTCGTGGAGGCCGCCGGGGCCGAGGGCCGCCACGTAGATCGAGGCGGCGAGCGCGCAGAGGGCCTGGTTGGTGCAGATGTTGCTGGCCGCGCGCTCGCGCCGGATGTCCTGCTCGCGCGCCCGCAGGGTCATGACGTAGGCACGCTTCCCTTCGAGGTCGGCGGTCATTCCGATCAGGCGCCCCGGGATCTGCCGGATGAGCGCCTCGCGGCAGGCCACGATCCCGAGGTACGGGCCGCCGTACTGGGGGGGCATCCCCAGGGGCTGGCCCTCGCCGGCCGCGATGTCGGCCCCGTAGGCCGCCGGCGGGGCGAGGACGGCGAGGCCGACCGGCTCCACGACGGCGACGAAGAGGGCGCCCGCGGCGTGGGCGAGGCGGCCGATCTCCTCCATCGGCTCGAGGAGGCCGAGAACCGAGGGCTGCGCCGCGACGACGCCGGCGACGGCTTGCTTCGGATCGGCCAGCATCCGCTCGAGGGCGGCCAGGTCCGTGGTCCCGGCCCCGGGACCGCCGGCGAGCAGCGGGATCTCCGCGAAGGTGAGGTTCGCCCCGGCGAAGTACGTCTCGAACGTCTCGCGGTAGTGCGGATGGACGCTCCGGGAGACGAGGACGTGCTCGCGCCTCGTGGCCCGGCAGGTCATCAGGGCAGCCTCCGCGGTCGCCGCGGCGCCGTCGTAGTGCGACGCCGAGACGACGTCCATGCCCGTCAGCTCGGCGAGGAGCGACTGGTATTCGTAGATCGTCTGCAGGGTCCCCTGGCTGATCTCCGGCTGGTAGGGCGTGTACGCGGTGTAGAGCTCGCCCCGCAGGAGCAGCTGGTCCACGACCGGCGGCAGATGGTGGCGGTAGACGCCGGCGCCCAGGAAGCTCGCGAGGTCGGTCCGGTTCCGTCCGGCCAGGCCGCCGAGGTGCTCCATGAGCTCCAGCTCGGTGAGGGCCGGGGCCAGGTCGAGCCCGGTCGCCCGGACGGCCGGCGGGATCGCCTCGAAGAGGGCGTCGACGGAAGCGATCCCGAGGGCCTCGAGCATCCGCCCCCGCTCGCCCGCGGTATGCGGTCCGTACGCCATCTCAGGCCTCCGCGACCAGGGCCTCGTACGCGGCCGCGTCGAGGAGGGCGTCCACCTGCGCCGCGTCGGCGAGGCGGATCCGCAGCATCCAGCCCGCCCCGTACGGGTCGGAGTTCACGACCTCGGGCGCCGCCGCCAGCGCGCCGTTCGCCTCGACCACCTCGCCGCCGAGCGGCGCGAAGAGGTCGCTCACCGCCTTCACCGACTCCACCACGCCGAACGTGGCGAACTGCTCCAGCGTCCGCCCCGCGGCCGGGAGCTCGACAAAGACGATGTCGCCCAGCTGGTCGGCGGCGTGCCGGGTGATCCCGATGGTCGCCACGTCGCCGTCGACGCGGACCCACTCGTGGTCCTTCGTGTAGCGCAGGTCGGCCGGGATCATGCGGCGCTCCTCTCGTCGATCCGGCGCGGGGGCGCCGGCGGTCTCCGGGCCGGCGTCCGCCGGCGCGTCTGGGTCAGCGAAGCCGGGTGTAGAACGGGAGCGGAACGACCTCCGCGGCCGCCCGCGCCTCGCGGATCTCCACGTCGAGCATCGTACCCGGCGCGGAGTCCGCCGGGGCGACGTACGCCATCGCGATCGGCACGCCGAGCGTCGGTGACATCGTGCCCGAGGTCACGACCCCGCTGGCGCGGTCACCGGACCAGACCGGGTGGCCGTGGCGCGCGATCCCTCGACCGCGCACGACGAGGCCGACGAGCCGCCGGCGCGGCGCGGCCTCGGCTGCCGCCGCCAGCGCGTCCCGGCCGACGAAGCCGCCCTCCTTGGCCAGCTTCACGACCCTGCCCAGCCCCGCCTCGAAAGGCGTCGTGGCGCGGTCGAGCTCGTTGCCGTAGAGCGGCATCCCGGCCTCCAGCCGGAGCGTGTCGCGCGCGCCGAGGCCCACGGGAACGAGGCCGGCGGCCTCCCCCGCGGTGGCAAGGGCGTCCCAGACCGTCGTCGCGGCGGCAGCGTCGACGAAGACCTCGAAGCCGTCCTCGCCGGTGTAGCCGGTGCGCGCCACGAGGCTCGGAACGCCCGCCACTGCCCCCTCCGCGATCCCGTAGTAGTGGACCGCGTCGAGGTCGAGGCCGGTGAGCGGGGCGAGGATGCCGCGGGCCGCCGGGCCCTGGATCGCCACGAGCGCGGTCGCCAGCGATTGATCGTCGATGACCGCCCGGCGGCCCTCGAGGCGCTCGGCGAGGGCGTCCGAGACGACGGCCGCGTTCGAGGCGTTGGCGACGACCATGAAACGGGCGCCCGCCAGGCGGTAGACGATGAGGTCGTCGAGGATCCCCCCGTCCGGGGCGCAGATCATCGAGTAGTGGGCGCGGCCGATCACAAGCGTCCGGGGGTCGGTCGTCACGGCGAAGGCCAGGGCATCGCCGGCGTCGGGCCCCTCCACGAATAGCTCGCCCATGTGGCACAGGTCGAAGAGGCCGGCCCGCCGACGAACGGCGCGGTGCTCCTCGAGGATCCCGCTGTACTGGATCGGCATCTGCCAGCCGGCGAAGTCGACCAGCCGTGCGCCCAGTGCCTCGTGACGCCCCACGAGGGGCGTGGCGCGTGGCTCCTCCGTCATGGCCGGACCTCCGTGCTCAGGCGTGCCCGTCCGGGCGGGGCGCGGCGGCGTCGGCGGCCCGCGCGACGAGCGCCCGCTCGGTCTCGAACGTGAGGAGGCCCGGGGCATCCCCGAACGGAACCCAGCGGACCTCGTCGAACTCGTGGTCGTGGCGGTCGAGGTCGCCCCCCACCGGCTCCATGAGCCAGTAGTGCACGGTCTTGTGGATGCGGGCGCCGCCCTGCACGAACCAGTACTCGATGGCCTCGAGCGGTGCGAGGAGCCGCACCTGCAGCCCGGTCTCCTCGGCGACCTCCCGCAGGGCAGTCTCCTCGAGCGTCTCGTGCGGGTTGGGGGTCCCCTTGGGGAGGGTCCAGGAGACGCCGTCGCGCGGACGCCGGCGGCGCCCGGCGACCAGGTGGGGAACGCCGTCGATGGACCGGATGACGACCCCGCCGGCGGAGGTGGCGGTGGCGCGCTTCAGCCGCGCCACGGCGCCGTCGCGGCGCGCGGCCGACGACCGGCGGCGCGAGCGCCGAGCTTCGCCCAGCGGACGGGCGCGTGCGGGCCCGCGAGGCCGGCGGCGGGCCGGTGCTCCCGGACGGGTGCCACGGCCCGCCACTCCGAGCGCACGAGGGCGACTGGGCCGAGCTCAGGCCGCCGGAGGAGCGTGGGACGGTTCGCGGCCGGGCGGAACCGGACGTGGCGATCCAGGCCGAGGCGAGGCCCGCGCGCCCGCGGGGGGACGGTCGCGAAGCGGGCGACGGGACGGGTCGCATAGCGGGCCGTGATGCTGCGCTGCATAGGAAGATCGTACCGCGTTAGCGCGAACTTGTGAACGCCGCGCGCAACCGGGCCGCCACTTCCGGTGCGAGGCCGCGCCACGTCTCGGCGATGGTCACCTGGCGCCGGCCGAGGGCGCGGTAGACATCGAGCGCCTCCTCGCCCGCCCCGGCGAGCGCGGCGAGGTGGGCCTCGATCGTGCCGGCGTCGCCCCGGACGGCCGGTCCGGTCAGGGCGGGACCCGTTCCCAGCGCCCGCGCGTTGGCCAGGGCCTGCGCGGCGAGCGGGCCGTAGACCGCGAGAGCGCCCGCCTCGTCGAGGCCGGTCGGCGCGGCGGCGGCGGCCACGACGTCGAGGAGCGCCGTCAAACCGCCGGCGGCGAGAACGGCGGCGGCGTGATAGGCGGCCTTGGAGCCCGGCGCCAGTCGGACCGGTGAGGCGCCCAGCGAGGTCGCCATCTCCGCGAGCAGGTCGAGGAGCGCCTCGTCGCCCTCGATGGCGACGGTGGCCCCGGGGAGGGCGGCCAACGCCCGGTCGAGGTCGGCGAAGGCCACGAGCGGATGGAAGGAGCCGGCGCTCGTGCCCGCGGCCAGCGCCGGCGCCAGGACGGCAGCGCCGTGGACGCCGCTCGTGTGGACGATTGCCTGCCCCGAGTAGAGGTGCAGCGTCCGGGCGACCCCCGCCAGCGCGTCGTCCGGCACGGCGAGGATCGCGAGGTGGCAGGCGTCGAGGATGGCGGCCGCCTCGGGGAACGCCCGCGACCCCGGCACCAGCGCCCCGAACCGGGCCCGGCGCCCCGGATCGCGGCTGGCGACCGCGCCGATCTGCCAGCCGGCGCGGCTGAGGGCGACGCCGAGGGCCGTCCCCACCGCGCCGGCGCCGACGATCCCGAGCACCGGGCGGCCGTCGTCGGCGGGCCCCACGTGGGGGTGCGCGTGCGCCTCGAGGTGGACCTCGTCCCCGTGGCGGTGGCCCCCCGGGGGCAGGGGCGCCGCGGCGGCGGCCGCGCTCCGCCGAACCTCCTCCATCGTTGCCGGGTCGCCCGGGGGCGGCGTCGCCGGCTCCCTGCGCCACGATCGCATCGTCGCTCTCCACGCTACTCTTGGGGCAACAGCGTAGCGCCCCCGGCGGCCTGCCCGCCGTCCTGAGCCAGCGAGGAGCACCCGTGCCGACCCGCGATCCGCTCGGCGCCCGAGCCAGCCTCGGTCCCGGCCTCCCCGACGTCTACCGCCTCGCGGCGCTCGATGGCGGGCCGGACCTCGGACGGACGCCGGTCACGGTGAAGATCCTGCTCGAGAACGTCCTTCGCCACGCGGGCCGCGGCGTCGTCGGCGAGGCCGACGTGCGCCTCCTCGCCGGCTGGCGCCCCGCCTCGGGCGTCACGGCCGAGATCCCGTTCCTGCCGGCCCGGGTCATCCTCCAGGACTTCACCGGCGTCCCGGCGGTCGTGGACCTCGCAGCGATGCGCGACGCGATGGCGGAGCTGGGCGGCGACCCCGCCCGCGTGAACCCGCTCGTCCCGGCCGACCTCGTGATCGACCACTCGGTGCAGGTCGACCGCTTCGGGACGGCCGACGCCTTCGCCTTCAACGTCGCCCGGGAGTATGAGCGGAACGGCGAGCGCTACCAGCTCCTGCGCTGGGCGCAGCGCGCCTTCCGGGGCCTGCGCGTCGTCCCGCCCGGCACCGGGATCGTGCACCAGGTCAACCTCGAGTTCCTGGCCACCGTCGTCACGACGTCGGCGGGCGACGGCGGCCCCGTCGCCTTCCCCGACACGCTCGTCGGGACCGACTCCCACACGACCATGGTCAACGCCCTGGGCGTCCTCGGCTACGGCGTGGGCGGGATCGAGGCCGAGGCCGTCCTCCTCGGCCAGCCGCTCTACCAGCCGCTGCCGCGCGTCGTCGGCGTGCGACTCTCCGGCGCGCTGCCGCGCGGCGCCACCGCGACCGACCTCGTGCTCGTGGTCACCGAGCGGCTGCGGACGCTCGGCGTGGTGGGCTCGTTCGTGGAGTTCGCCGGCGACGGACTGGCGGGGCTCTCCCTGGCGGACCGGGCGACGATCAGCAACATGAGCCCCGAGTTCGGGGCCACCGCGACCCTCTTCCCGATCGACGACGAGACCCTCGCCTACCTGCGCCTGACGGGTCGGGCCGCCGCCCTGGTGAGCCTCGTGGAGCGCTACGCGAAGGAGCAGGGCCTGTGGCGCGAGGCGGGCCCCGGCCCGGACTTCGACGACGTCCTCGAGCTCGACCTCGGCGCCGTGGAGCCCAGCCTCGCCGGCCCGCGGCGCCCCCAGGATCGCGTGTCGCTGCCGGATACGCGCGCCAGCTTCGAGGCGGTGTACCCGGGGGTCCTCCCGGCGCCCGGCGCGACGGCGGCACCCGGCGCGGTCCGGAACGGCTCGGTCGTCATCGCCGCCATCACCTCGTGCACGAACACCTCCAACCCGACCGTCATGATCGCGGCCGGCCTCCTGGCCCAGAAGGCGGTCGCGCGGGGCCTGCGGGTGCCGACGACGGTGAAGACGTCGCTGGCGCCCGGCTCCAAGGCCGTGACCTCCTACCTGGAGCGCGCCGGCCTGGCCGGCCCCCTCGCCGCGCTCGGCTTCGCCCTGGCCGGCTACGGCTGCACGACCTGCATCGGCAACTCGGGGCCGCTCGACGAGGCGGTCGCCCACCAGGTCGAGGAGGAGGGGCTCGTCGCGACGGCCGTCCTCTCGGGCAACCGCAACTTCGAGGGCCGGATCCACCCTCTCGTCCGGGCCAGCTACCTCGCCTCGCCGCCGCTCGTCGTCGCCTTCGCCCTGGCCGGACGAATCGACGTCGACCTCACCCGCGAGCCGCTCGGGATCGCCGACGACGGCCGGCCCGTCTTCCTCGCGGATCTGTGGCCCTCCGCGGAGGAGATCCGCGGCGCCATCGCGGGGGCGATCGACGGCGAGCTCTTCCGGACCACCTATGCGTCGGTCTTCGAGGGCGACGAGCGCTGGCGGGCGTTGCCCATCCCGGACGGCGACCGCTACGCCTGGGACCCGGCGTCGACCTACGTCGCGAGTCCTCCCTTCTTCGCGGGGATGGGCATGGAGCCGGACCCGGTCGCCGACGTCGCGGGAGCCCGCGTCCTCGCCTGGCTCGGCGACTCGGTGACCACGGACCACATCTCGCCGGCCGGCTCGATCCCGGCCTGGTCGCCGGCGGGCGGCTGGCTCCAGGAGCACGGCGTGGCGCCGCTCGACTTCAACTCGTACGGGGCCCGGCGCGGCCACCACGAGGTCATGATGCGCGGCACCTTCGGGAGCATCCGCCTCCGCAACGCGCTCGCCGGGGGGAAGGAGGGCCCGTACACCCGGATCCAGCCCTCGGGCGAGGATGCCTTCCTGTACGACGCCGCGATGGCCTACCAGGCGGCCGGCGTCCCCGCCATCGTTCTGGCGGGCCGCGAGTACGGCTCCGGCTCGTCGCGCGACTGGGCGGCGAAGGGGACGCGCCTGCTGGGCATCCGGGCGGTGATCGCCGAGAGCTACGAGCGGATCCACCGCTCCAACCTGGTGGGGATGGGCGTCCTGCCGCTCCAGTTCCTCCCCCTCGAGAGCGCCGCGTCGCTCGGCCTGACGGGCCGCGAGGCGTACGCGATCGCCGGGCTTGCCGAGGGGCTCGCGGCGCGGGCGCGGCTCACCGTCGTGGCGACGGCCGACCCGGCGGACGGCGGCGGGGAACGGCGCTTCACGGTGGAGTGCCGGCTGGACGGCCCCATCGAGGTCGACTACTACCGGCAGGGCGGCATCCTGCCGGCGGTCCTGCGTCGGATCGCCCGGGAACGCCGCGCGTCCTGACCGGCGATACCGGGACTTCGTGACCG
>Ga0315297_10001994_pt1 | contig 12828 bp, 10 predicted proteins | sample YL17G15_0_MG_FD_203628 | JGI IMG/M metagenome (GOLD analysis project Ga0315297, IMG submission 203628) | Sediment microbial communities from Yellowstone Lake, YNP, Wyoming, USA - YL17G15_0 | ecosystem: Environmental > Aquatic > Freshwater > Lake > Sediment | place: USA: Wyoming | collected... | reverse complement strand
TGGATGGCCGCAGCAGTCAGCTCTATTGAATAGCCCTCCCGCCCGTCCTTTCGCGTGCTCAACTGCACGGCGTTCACCAATAGGTTCTTGAGAAGGGGAAATCGCTTTTCCACCTGTAAAGCGAGCGCATCAAAGGAAGGCTTTCTGATGAAGGTCCGGACCAGCCATCCGAGCCCTGCGCACATCGCGCCCATGAGCAGAGCCTGGAGCGCAAGCCGCCCCCACAGGGAGTGAGCGCAAGCGACAAGCAGGACGAGGACCGCTCCCCAGGCCAGAGCCAAATGCCCCAGATGGGAGAAGGCCGTTGCCCCCAGCCTTTTCCGTCTCAAGCTCGTCAGTTTGGCTTCGATGGTTCTATTTGCTTCGCTCACCTCTTACGCCTCTTTGACTTTACTCCTTACGCCTCACGCCTCACGAATAATTAATGCGTTAACATGTACCACACGATATTAACCCCCATCCGGATCGCCTCTTCGCGCTTTTCCGGCGGGTCGTTGTGCACCGCGGTCCAGCCGTCCGTGATGTTGGAGTTGTAGGTGTAGAAGGCGACCATCCGTCCTTCGTGGAACAGGGCGAAGCCTTTGGGCTGGCCCGGATAGTGCTCGTGCGTCTTGGGCAGTCCGTTCGGAAAGTCATAGAAGGAGTGATAGAGGGGGTGTTCGAACGGCAGCTCCACCCACTGCTTGTCCGGGAAGGCCTTCTTCATCTCCCGCTTGAACGAGTCGTCCATCCCGTAGTCATCATCCGCGTACAGGAATCCCCCCTTGGTCAGAAACTCCCTCAGCCGGGAAATCTCCTGCTCGGAGAAAGAAATGTTACCGTGACCGGTAATGTACAGAAAGGGATGGCTGAACAGGTCGTCGTCCAGGAGTGAGACGATTTCCCGCTCGGCCTTGGTATTGATCTTGGCCCGGGAGACCAACTCCTTGGCCAGATTCGTCTCCTCGTCAGGGTCATTGTACCAGTCTCCGCCCCCGGCATACTTCACCCGGGCGATGGAGAACGACGCCCCTTGCGCCGACACGCTCAAACCCAGCATGAGGAAGAGAAACCAGAGTCGCTTCAATTTGAAATTTGAATTGCTAATTTTGCCTGCCCTCGGATGTTCGGGGCATTTTGCATTGACTACTTCTTCCCGCTGGCTATGCTCACATCCTTGAACAGCACCGCCGGGGTCTTGATGTTCCCGGCCCACTCCGTCTCTTTGGAGAGCGCCAGGAGGTTGTCTTTCAGGAGCGCGTAGAGGTTCCCCGAGACCATTGCGTCCTTCACCCGTCCCGTGATTTGTCCGTTCTCCACCTTGTAGCCCAGCCCGATGTTTAGAGAGAAGTCCCCGGCCAATAGGTTGCTCTGCCCGCCGCCGATCACGCCGTAGATGAGGAGGCCCTCCTTCATCCCCCGGACGAGGTCCTGGAGCTTGTCCCCTCCCGGCTTGATGACCAGGTTCGTGACCGAGGGATAGGGCAGGGAGTTGAACGAGCGCCTTGCGCTCCCGGTGCTCTTCGCCCCGACCATCCCCGCAGTCTGCAGGTCGTACAGGAAACCCTGGAACACGCCTTTCTCGAAGAGCGCATTCTTCCGGCTTTTCACCCCCTCATCGTCCCAGGGGGAGCTTCCCGGACCCCAGTCCAGGGTCGGATCGTCAGTGATGGTCACCCGCTCATCCAGGAGCTTCTCTCCGATTTTCCCAACCAGGGGCGAGGACCCCTTCTGGGCGGACTTCCCGTTCACGCCCATCACGACGGCGTACCACAGGTTAGGCATCACTTCCGGGGCGAAGAGCACGGGCAGCGGTTTTCCGGAAAGGGGGACCACTTTCTTGGCTAACCTCACCTGCTCGGCCAGCTTGCTCACGGCCTTTTTCCCCGGAAGGACCAGCTTACGGCTGGACTTCCCCTCGTAGACCCACAGCAGCCCGTCCGGCCCGATGACCAGACCGGAGAGGTCAAAATGCGACAGGGTCCGGGTGATCCCAACTTCCATCCCCGCGCTGTTCACCAGCCGGATCCTGGCCACGCTTCGGGTAAGCCGGATGTCGCATTTCATCTCCGGCACCTCGGCCAGGAGCCCTGCGATGCTCTTCCTCCCCGCTTCCACGAAGGCTTCCGGCCTGGCCTTTCTCACCTCGGAAGAAAACACCTCCACCGCCGCCTTCTCCGCCTTCTTGGGAAACGTGAACTTCGCTTTCTGTCCGTACTTCGCGCTGGCCACGGCATTGGCCACCAGCTCCTTGAGCTTGGAGAGGTCTGTGGTGCACGAGAACCCGATCCGCCCGTCCTTCACGATTCGGAGGCCCGCCCCGGTCGTGTACTTCGTCTCCAGGGAGTGGAGTTTGTTCGCCTGGAACTTAACCGGGGATTCCTCCGTTTCCACGAACAGCACTTCGCTGGACTCGGATTGCTTCTTGGCTAAAGCCAGGGTTTTCTCCGCGATGTTTTGGGTCGTCTTCATGATGTCCTCACTTTCCGCCGATGACGACGTTTCGGATTCGGATGTGCGGTCCCCCGTCCGAGACCGGCAAAGGCGCCTGTCCCCCCTTGCCGCAGCCGCCCAAGCCGCCGTCCAGGTGGAAATCGTTCCCGATGGCGTCAATGGCCTTCATGGTCTCGAACACGTTGCCGGAAAGGATCACGTCTCTTACCATCGGCCCCATCTTTCCGTCCCGGATGAGGTAGGCCTTGGCCGCTGAGAACGTGAACATCTCCAGTTCGGTGTTCCCGCCCAGGGCGTCTATCGCATAGATCCCGTGGTCCGTGTCCTGGAGGAGCTTCTCGAAGCTCCAGTCCCGGGGCTCGATGTAGGTGTTGGTCATGCGCACGATCGGGGCGTGGCGAAAGGAGATCGCCCGGGCGTTCCCCGTAACCTTCTCTTTCATTTTCCCCGCGGTCTCCCGGTTGTGCAGGCGCCCGACCAGGATGCCGTCCTTGATGAGATAGTTCTTGCGCGTCTTCACCCCTTCATCATCGTAACGGAGCGAGCCCCGTTCCCCGGGAATCGAGCCGTCGTCCACGATCGAGAGCGCGTCCACCCCGAAGCGTTTGCCCAGGGTCATGATCTCCTTGAACCGCTCGTTCTGATAGATGAAGTCCGCCTCCGAGAGGTGCCCGAAGGCCTCGTGCGCGAAGACCCCGCCCAGAGAAGGGTCCGCGATCACGGTGTAGGTACCGGCCTCCGGCTTTTCGGCTTTCAGGAGGTCCACGGCCTCCTTCGTGATCTTCTCCACATCCGCCTCCCGGCCCAGGACCGTGTTCCATCCCCTCGTTCCCCCGGTTCGGCCCATCGAGAACTGCACGTTCGCCCCATCCTTGGCCGTGGCCGAATAGGCCGTGCCGCAGTACACCCGCTCTTCTCCGATTAATGTCCCCTGGGTGTTCGCGAAGGTCCGGCGCATGAACACGTCCTCGTAGCGCGTGGCCGAGGTCTGGATCTTGGGCTGGCCCAGAATGAGGTTATTATATTTCCTCATCAGTTTCTCTTTTTCGGCCAGGTCCACCCTCCTCGGGTCGTCCTCCAACTGTACCCGGACCTCGTCCTTGACTGGCTCCGCCGGCGCCAGGGGAGAGCCGTTCGCTCCGCCCACCATCTTCGCCTGTCGGCAGGCCTCGCGCACGTAGGTCGGAAGGTCCTTCGCGTCGTTGAACGATACGAACCCCCACCCGCCTTGGTGATAGGCCCGCACGTTCCCCCCCACGTCGTCCGTGGTCCCGATATTTTCCAGCTCCTTTCCCAGGTAGGTCACCGCGGTCCGCGTGGCCTCCTCTAAGCGTACCTCCGCGTACTCGCAGTCCGCCTGTTTCAGGGCTTTCTTGATTTTATCCTGCATGATAATGACTCCTGTTCGTTGATCGTTCCTTCATACGCTGATAATCATTATACCACATTTCACCCCCCTGGATTCCACAAATCCTTAGCCTGCCGGATCAGGCCCGGGAGCTCCGCCAGGCTTTCGAGGATGGCCTGGGGCTGGTACCTCTCGTGCTCCTCCCTCGTGGTTACCCCGGTTAACACGGCCACGAAGGGAACTCCTGCCCGTTTGGCTGTTTCCCCATCGGTCACGCTGTCCCCCACGTAAAGGCAGCTAGACGGAGAACTCCCGAGCCGCCCGATGGCTGAAAGCAGGCTTTCCGGATCGGGCTTGTAGTGCACCACGTCCTCGGATCCCACGATGACGTCGAAGCAGTCCAGCAGGTTCTCCCTTTCCATGATGACCTCGATTCTGCGCCGGAACTTGTTCGAAATGATGCCCAGGGCGAGGCCCGGAACTTTAAGCAACCGGAGGGTTTCCGGGACCGCAGGAAGAAGGGTGGTCAAACCGGCCACGATCTCGTCCGCGCGCTGGACATAGAGCCGGACGAACTCCCGCTCCTGGTTTGGGTCGTCCCGGCCCGTGAGCTGCCGGAAGGTTTGCTCCAGGGGCAGTCCGATCGTGCGCTTGATGCGCTCCTCGTCCACCGGGGGAAGGCCGAGCCCCTTCAGCGCATGGTTGACGCAGAGGACGACCCCCTTTGAGGAGTCGGCTAAGGTGTAATCGAAATCGAAGACAACCGTCTGGATCAACTTCTCCTTCTCATCCCGATCCTGTGCACATAGACTCATTTATTTTTCGTGTGCTTCCGAACGACCTCCCTGAGGTCTTCCATTCTGAACCCATACTGCCTGCGCAGCCGCCCGAGCCGTTCGTCCACCGGCACCCCGGGAGGAAGGCCCAGTTCCCGCAGGATGACCTCCGAAGAAACCCCGGTCAACTGCTCCACCTCGCGCAGGGTCATCGCTCCATAGATTTGGGAATCGGGGCTTTCCGGAAGCTCGCCGGATCGCATTTTGTGCGGCGGCTCACCGTCATGTTCCACCTGGCCGAAAAAGGGCGCCAACGCGAGTCCGGTCAGGCCCAGGATGCCGACGAACGCAAGGGCAGCCCGCACGCCCGAGCCCTCCCTGGGGCGCCCTCGGATCATGTCCACGACCCAGCGCCAGTGGAGCAGGAGATGCAGGGTCAAAGCCGCCATCATCGCTACGGCGAACCAGAAGTGGATAAGGCCCCACTCGTGGCGGTCCAGGCCCCACAGCGTGAGGAAGTGACCGGATCCGGGGGGCAGCACGTAGCGCATCAGGACTCCGGTCCCGGCGAGGAGCACGAACGCCGCAAAGGCAATCCCGTCGATCAGGAAGTTCAGACTGGGTTTTCGCATCTTAGGTTCCTCTCCTTATCGGCCTAATGTTTAAGCTTGGCCGCCCCGGTTTCCGGGATGTCTGAAAAGCCTGTTTTACCTGCTACGTCACTCTGTCGCTGAAGTCCGATTTCCATTCGGGGAGTCGTCGAGGAGGTAGTCTCGAAGATAAGGGGATGGACGGTTCTTGTTATCTGAAGCGGTTTCCTGACAGCCTTGCCTCGCATCCCATGCGATGCGAGGCAAGGTTTTTATCTCAAGGCTCCCCAGCGCCCTTCCTTTGGAGGTCCCGGCTCTCTCGCTAAAGCCGGATGATCTTCCTGAGGAACGTCCGGCTCCCGGACTCCAGGCGGTAGAAATAGATCCCGGTACCCGTCTTCTCGCCGGAGGCGTTCCTCCCGTCCCACCACGCGGAATGGGCTCCCGCCCCGACCGTTTGGTCCACGAGGGTCTTGATGCACCGTCCGGAGACGTCGTAGATCCTGAGCACCACTCGCCCCGGAGCAGGCAGGCTGTAGGCGATGGCGGTCCGGTTGGTGAACGGGTTGGGGTGGTTTTGGGCCAGGCCGAAGGCCGGCGCGGGCTCCGCCGGGGCGGCCTCCACCCCGTAGGGCACGACCGTGATGCGGATGCTGTCCGACCGGGAGCGGTTCAGGTCCCGAACAGTCAGCCGGTAGGTCGTGGTGGTCGCGGGATAGGCCCTGGGGTTCTTGAGGGTGGAGTCGGAGAGCCCGGTTCGGGGCGACCAGGCGTAGGTGTAGCTCGGCCTCGAAGGATCGTAGCAGGGGGCCCCGTCCCGCACTGTGGGGTTGAGGGTGAGGGTGTCCCGGGGAGCGCGCAGGGTCGTGTCCCGGCCGGCGTCCACGAACAGGGGCAGGTAGGTGGCGTCCATGGTGTAATAGCCCAGGAGGTTGGTCTGCCCTCGCCGGGCGCGCATGTAGCCCTGCTCGCCCCAGGAAGCTCCCCAGCTGTTCTTGATCTTCCAGTACGCCTGGGTGGTGTCCCCGCCCCAGCCCACGAACAGGACCGCGTGGTTGATGTCGTTCACCGGGCCCGTGTAGGAGTAAATTCCTCCGCGGTAGGCCTGGAACGTGTTGTCCACGTAGACGCAGGTGCTGACCGGGTGGTATTGCAGGGCGTTCTTGATCGTGGTCTCGTTCTGGCTCTGGTTGGTGACCGTGGTCACCGTGTTGATCTTCCGGGCCTCGGCCAGCCAGGTGCTGCAGCGGCTGCAGGCGCTGTTGGCCGCGCGGTAGGGGAAGCAGGTCTCGGTCGGGATCCCGGTGTTCCGGATGAAGTTCAGGGCCGTGGAGTGCCATCCCCCGCTGCAGTTGCCGCAGCTCGTGCAGCAGTCGCTCACCACGGTCTGCTCCGAGAGGTTGAGGTCGATCGTGGTGTCATCCTCGGCGACGTTGACCAGCGCCTCCACCTGGGCGACCGCGCCGAAGGCCCAGCAGCTCCCGCAACTCCCTTGGTTCCTGATCCCGGTGAGGTAGTTCTTCCCGTTCATTCGGGTCCAGTCCAGGGAATCCGGAGCGGCCTGGGCATCCAGGGGCCGCACCGGCAGGTTCCCCACCCCCTCCGGGGGCACCACGAGCCCGAGCATGTTGAAACGCTCCGCGTCCGGGAGCATGAATACTGGATTCACGTCCGCGATCCACTCCGCGCGCTCGGCCGCGATCCGCGCCCGGATCTCCCGCAGCTCCTGGTAGCGGCGGGCGATCAAGTCCGTCAGGGCGGCAGCCGGGACGGCTTCCCCGAGGTAGTTGAATCCCGGGCTTCCGGGGTGGCGGGAAAAGCGCGCCCCCTCATCCGCGCGGAGGCGCACCCCTCCCTTGACCCCTTCGATGAACAAGTAGAGCGAAAACTCCCCCGCTCCCGGGAGGAGTTCCCCCACCTCGGACAGGAAGACCTGCGCCTGTCCCGCCCGCACCTCTTCTGGGGACAGCCCGACCAGGAACCGGTCTCCCAGGTAGACGCACCCGATCGGGTCGTCCAGCGGTTGGGGCTGAAAGGTGATTACGGCGTGTTCCGCACGGGTTCCGATCCCCAGGTTCGCGTGACCGGGGATGGCGGACAGGGCGCCGATCAGGAGTGCTATGAAAATCGTTTTGCCCATCTCTCCCTCCATTAGCGAAGGCCAAGGGGTGGCCAGCCCCCATTCTGGCCCGGCCTGCCGAGGATTATGATATCATGAATCCACGCAAAAATCAAGAGATTTTAAGATTCCGTCCGCATCAAATCCGCAACCACAGCCCGGTGGTCGGACCCTGGAACTTTCCCGGTCCAGGATTTCAACGCTCGAAATTCTTTAGAGCAGAAAATGTAATCCAGCCGTAATAACGGTGGGAACCTGCTAAGGATGCGCTCCGAAGCTGATGCTGTGCCTTTCGAAATTTTCGTGATCACTGAGCAAAGATCATTAAGGGGCGGTACCCTCGTGAAGCGATCACTATGGATGGTAAAGTAATAACTTAACAAGGTCGGTAAGCATTCAAAGGGGGCCCAGGTGGGGCCCGGCCTACGATTGCATTCAGCATAGGCATCTTTTAATCCTCTCCTTTTGACCTGCCTTAGGATGGGATCAAAAGAGGGGACGTTGAAGTCGCCCGTTAAAATGACACCGTCCCCCGCTCGTCCTGCTCCGAAATCCTCGGTAAGTTTTCCTTTGCTTATAGGTTCTATCGCCTTCCGTATGGTCGGTTTCGTGGTCCACTCCGATATCGGGGCTGGGGCATGGAGGCCGATTACAGTGATATCGCAATGCTGGTAACGTATTCGCGCCGTTCCTAAAGGAAGCGGGGAAGGCCCTTTGACTGGCGAAGGAACGACACACCCCTCTTGAGCGAATGGCAAACGAACAAAGATTCCGATTCCATAAGCTCCGTTTTTCGGGTTATCAGCCAAGCAGGGTTGGGGAGCGTGCACAAGGGCCAGGTAACCTTTCTGCGTCGCTTCCTCACTGTCAAAGTTTACTCCCGTCCACTCCAGAAGTACAATCACGTCCGGATTACACGATAAGATCGTACAGGTCGTTTCTTTCGTCTTTTGGTTATGAAACGAAAGATTAGCGGTAAGGACCCGTAAAGCAGAAGAATTTACGAGTTCGCCCTTTATAGGTGTTTGTGGCATCCTCAGTTTCTACCCCGTCCTTGCTTCAAAAGGTGCTGGGGAGTCCCTATACGGGTGGTGCAGAGGAGGTCGAGAAAAGCTCGTGCAAGCGTAGTTGTAGCGGACTTGAAGCATACTTGAAGCGGAGTTGAAGAGGTGAGCTGGAGGCTTCTACCCTCCCCCAAAGGGGGAGGGTAGCTTTGAGGAAGAGGGGCTCGTTTTGGGGCCGGGAGGGGTTTCTCCCCGTCTCCGACCTTTGAGGACCTCTGAGAGGCCTTATTTCGCTTTTAATGGGCATTTCTGTAGTAACCGACGAACCCGTTACCATCGACCCGTCTAACCGATTATTTGAGTCTCTTCGCCAGCACCACCGTGCCCTTGGCCCTAACCAGCATCCCGTTCAAGGCGTCAATGGCCTCTAAATAGAGCACATACATCCCCATCTCCAAGACTTCTCCCCGGTCGCTCTTTCCGTCCCAGACCACGCTCCGCGTGGAGCCGATGGTTTCCTGGTCCAGGAGCCTGCGGACGAGCCTGCCCATCACATCATAGATATAAATCCTGGCCAGCGCGCTCTTGGCCGGGATCTCCACCGTCACCACGGTGCGGTCATCCCACCCGTTCCCGTCCGGGGAGAACGGATTCGGGCTTGCGGAAATCTGCCCGCCTCCGGCTTTCGGGGTGACATACAGGCTGTTCTTCGCACCCGGTGTGCTCCCCGCAGGGTCTACGCAGCTCCCCCAGTTCGTGCTGTCCGGCGAGGGAATCTCCGGGCTCACCCGCTCTAACGACACCCCGGTCTTCCCTCCCCAGGCCGGGCGATAGCTCACCTGGTCCATCACGGCGCTCCGGCTGTCCGTGAGCGTGACCACATCCCCCTCGTTCTTGAGGGCGATCATCCCGCCTACGGGCATGAGAGTAGGATAGTTCCCTTTTGGATTTAAGGAGTCCGAGGAAAGGACGACATATCCTCCCGGAGAGAGGACGAGGCTTCGGCTGGAAAGCATCTTTCTCCCTGACGTATCTCCCTTCTGTATGAACCAGCCTGCTAAATCAACCTCCGCTTGTCCCCGGTTATAGATCTCCACCCATTCCGGAGAGCCCGAATGCGGGCTGTACATCAGTTCATTGATCACCACCCCGCTCTCGGCGCCTCCTACCACGGTCACGCTGACCGAATCTCTACTCCAGGCCGTAGAAGATGAATCCGTGGCCGAGATGTAAAGCCTCTTTTTCCCTAACCCCACGCCTCCCGCCGAGGCCGAGTAAGAGTAGACGTTGTCCCCCGGAGTAATATCTCCATGCGTCCCATCGTCATAGAGCCTCTGGTGAAGGCTTCCGCCGATGGGTGAGAGGTCTGCCTCAGTGATGCCGAGCCCCGAGCCCCCATCTTCGGCCCGGACCGAGAGCAGGGCCGCGCTCCCGCCGTTGGCGATCAGACTGTCCGGCACAATGCTCCCATTGCTCAATACCGGCGCGAACAGGTTTTTCTTCCCGAGGGTGGGGAACCGGAACTCCCGCCAGTCAAAAGAACGGTTGTTATCCACCCCGTTCGGGAAGAGCCCTATGGAGGAACCCTCCGGGGCATCAGGGACGAAGTCTCCGGCCATCCAGAGGGAATCCTGCACCGCTGCGCTCTCCCAGGTCTGCCCCCCGGCCCCGTATTCCACGAAGTCCGTGAGGGTTGACGCTCCGTGATACGAGCTATCGAACAGCGCCACCGACCCGGTGGTGTTCCCCATGTTCTGCGTCGCCCCGGTCCCCTCAAACAGGTCCGTGGGGGTGTCCGTTCCGCTCTCCCTCAGGTGGATGACCACCCAAGTCCCCGGCTGGAGCGTGAAGGTCCCGAACCGGAAATAAGGCGTCCTCGCGGGGTAGAGTTCCCACCCCGCGAGGTTCACCGCCTGATTCCCGTTGTTATAAAGCTCTATCCGTTCCAGCCCGGTGTCGCTTGAGCCGGGCGGGTCGTAGAGAACTTCATTGATGACCACCCCTCCCCAGCCCTGCGTGACGAGCAGCAGTGCCAGCCCAGCGACCCCGGTCCAGCGCATTTTATTTTGCCGGTTCTGCGACCGTGACCTTCTTCATCACCACGTTGGCCTTCGGGCAGTCCCGTACGTCCCTGTCCACGGCCACGATCTTGTCCACCACGTCCAGACCCTTGGTCACCTGGCCGAATAGGTTGTATTGCTTCCCCAGCCGGCCGGTCAGGTCCTTCACGCAGATGAAGAACTGGCTCCCATTGGTGTTCGGCCCGGAATTGGCCATCGCCACGGCCCCCCGGATGTATTCGCCCTTCACGGGCTCGTCAGCAAACGAGGATCCCGGCCCGCCGCTTCCCCAGAGGTCTTTTTTTGCCGGGTCCTTGGTCAGCGGGTCCCCGCCCTGGATCACGAAACCGGGAATGATCCGGTGGAACAGCGTCCCGTCGAAGAAACCCTTCTTAGTTAAAGTCACGAAGTTCTCCACGGTCTTGGGGGCCTTGTCCGGGTAAAGGTCCATGACGATGTCGCCAAAATCTGTTTCTATCAATACCACTGGATTTTTCCCTTTCGCAATAATTCCTGTACTTTTCGGCTGTTCAGTTGTTATTTTTTTTAAAACTACACTATGGGTTGCGCTACTCCCGGCTTGAATTGCTACAGTTTCGGCGTTTTCCTCGTATCCCTCCTTTTTAAGCTTTATGTAGTAACTACCCGGTGTTAGTTCTCCAATCGAGCAGGGAGTAAAACCCTTGGAACTTCCATCCAAATAGACCGATGCGCCAGATGGTGTTGAAGTAATGACGATGGCCCCTGGTCTGGCTGAAAGGTCTATTTTAATATCTTTAACGATATTGGGCTCTACAAATACTGAACTTACGTAGGTTTCATATCTAACTTTAGCTATCCGGACCTGATGTTCACCAACTTTCAAGTCCGAAATTAGAAGTCCGCTCTCAGAGCTCACACCGCGATTTATCTCGTCGATTATCAAACTAGCTCCTGGAGGAGTAGTAGAAATTCGCAAACTCCCAACTTGCATCTTGAGTGCTATCGATACTAACTTCTTAGTCCCTTTCGCAATTGTTACCGTTTCAGAATAATCTGCATACCCTTCTTTAGTAATTACCAACTGGTGTTCCCCAGCCGGCACGTCCGAGAGGCCCACCGGCGTATCTCCCTTGCCCTCACCATCCAGAAAGATCACCGCACCTGATGGTGTGGAATTCACAGTCAAAGAGCCAGTTGGAACCTCGGGAACTCCAGGGACTGGAGCCACTGCCTCTCTCACACCCTTGATCTTCGGGCATAGCCGGGAGACCAGAGGAGGAACAAGTTTTGTTTCCATTTCTTCCTCCTTCACAGTCTGTGACTCCGCCTCTTCTACCTCAATCACCGCCGTTTCCACATCCACGACCCGCAAGGAAAGTCGATACGCCGTCCCGATTTTACCTAGTCCGCCCACGACCATCTTCTTGACATTCAAGACCTTCCCCATCTTCACCGCGCATTCTGTCTCGGTGCATCCGGTCTGTTGAAACCCCTGTTCCTTCAGAATCTTCTCCATCTCGGACTTCTCAATTAAGTCGAATCGGCCGCAGACCCTGAGCTTCATCCGCACTATATCTGTCACGATATCTGCTGTCGTCTGGGTCACCCCTTGGGGTGCAATGCCGTAAACAGCCAAGGGGATGCGTGCAGCGTATGTTGAAGCTGATATGACCAAGAAAATGGAAAGAATGAAATAACGTAGCCTGTATCCCCTCAACAAAGTTCTATCAAAGAATTGGTTGTTTTTCAGTAAAGGATACATATCTTGATCGCCTTTCTTTGGGAAAGATGTATCTGGTTACTTTTAGTTGCCACTCCTTTAATTAGACATGGTTACTTTCTTCATCACGACATTAACTAGTGGCCGTTCATTTTGGCATTTTACTGCTGCAATCTTGTCAACAACTTTCATGCCTTTGATTACTTGCCCGAAGAGATTAAATGCTTTCGGAAGTCTTTTACTGCAGTCTGTTAAGCAGATGAAGAACTGGCTTCCATTGGTATTTGGGCCGGCGTTGGCCATAGCTACGGCCCCGCGGACATACTCTCCTTTCACTGGTTCGTCCGCAAAACTGTAGCCTGGCCCTCCCATACCCCACTCTTCTTTCTTATTTGGATCTTTAGTATTAGGATCTCCCCCTTGGATTACGAACCCGGGTACAATGCGGTGGAACAGGATTCCATCGTAATAACCCTTTTTGACCAGAGTCACGAAATTCTCCACTGTCTTGGGGGCCTTGTCCGGATAGAGCTCCATCACGACGGTCCCCTTGTTCGTTTCTATCGTAACCGTGGGAAGCTTTACTTTAGTTGGGGTTGTGCTTTTCTCTTGGGCACTAATCTCGACAGATAGGCCCAGGATTAAAATCCCTGCCAGTATCCAGTTCAACCTTTTCATTTTATTCTCCTTATCGTTTGTGTTTTTATTGTTTTAATTTGAAATGCTAACTGCTCAATAGTAATTTTTTATGAGTCTTTATATCAGGAACTTCCCATCCTCGTAGAACTTCTCCCCG
>Ga0315297_10001990_pt1 | contig 12836 bp, 8 predicted proteins | sample YL17G15_0_MG_FD_203628 | JGI IMG/M metagenome (GOLD analysis project Ga0315297, IMG submission 203628) | Sediment microbial communities from Yellowstone Lake, YNP, Wyoming, USA - YL17G15_0 | ecosystem: Environmental > Aquatic > Freshwater > Lake > Sediment | place: USA: Wyoming | collected... | reverse complement strand
TCGACCGTTTATTAAACAGCAGCCGCAGACCGGCGCCACCGGCTGGCGCGAATGCGTCGAACAGGTGTTCGCCCGTCTGTTGGTTGCCGAGCGTCGTCGCGTTGGCAAAGACCACCATTCCTAGCAGGCCATTGCTGGTGAGCGTGGCCCGGTACTCCACCTCGCCGTACACGAGCCGCTCCCCGCGAAATCGTCCTTCGGCGTACCCGCGGCCTGACCGGCCGTAGGTATCCATGCCCGTCGCGGGCAAGTCGAAGTATGGCGCGACGCCGTCGGCCACAAAGTCTCCGTACACCCACAACGCCAGTTTCTGGCGGCCGTCCTTCCTGACCTTCACGTACGTGCGCAGGTCCAGCAGCACCTCCTGCCACGCCGAATCGCTGCCCAGCACGTCCTTGAAGAACGGGCGGTACGACACGCTGGCGAGCCAGCCTCCAGAGGCATTGATCGGGTTGTCGCGGGTGTCCTTCACCAGATTGAGACTGGCACCGGCCGACGTCTGGGAGTCCAGCGCAAAGCCATGCTCACGGGAGTACTCCGCGTACGGAGACGTGTCCCAGGCCGCCTCGGCGCCATCGCCTGGCCGGGTACTCGTGTGGGCCGAGTAGTGCAGGCCGAACCCGGCGAACAGGCCGTTGCCCAACGCGTGGTACGCCGTTTCGTAGATGCGGATGTAGTTGAACCGGACGTTCATCTGATCCGCGGCCGTCGTGTCGATGCCCAGGCCGTAGGTGTCCTGGGACGTCCACAGGAATCGGTTGTCCCCCTCAATCCGCACCCGATCGTTCCGGCCCCACAGGCTGTACCTCGCGTTGATCGACGTCTGTTTCTTCGCGGATACCGACAGGCCCATCACCGCCGACGAGATGTGGGTGGTCTTCGGCTCGCCGAAGTACGTAGCGAGGTTGCCCATCACGCCGATGGTAAGGCCCGTCGAAGGCTTGGACCCGATCGTGGGCATCACCGCGAGCATCGGCTTCCGGTAGTCCCAGACTTTCGGCGTCGCGGTGACAGGCGGCGTCTTGCCGAAGACCCGTCTCAGCAGGTCGAACAGGTCGTACTGGTCATCGGCCGGAGTCGGACTCGCCTGCGCGGGAACGGCGGGCTCCTGGAACTGGGCTGACACCCGCGTGGCGCCGACCATCGTCACGGCCAGCACAAGACACGCCGTGATCGTTGCCAACACGCCTTGTCTCAACCTGTCCTCCTGACTGACCCGCCTGCGTGGACCATCTGCCGGCTCGTCGTTCGCCTGACCAACACCGAGCATACTACCCCGGAGGGTTCGAATGGGCCGCTGCCAGTTCATACGCCAGCAAGCAACGGCTCGGAGTCGATCGCCCACGAGCAACGAGGCAAATCAGGAGGTCATGATGGTGAAGACGCGGGTTGGTATCTGTGCGGGACTGGTCGCGGTGGCGCCGGTCGTGACAGCTGCCGCGCCAGCGGCGGCCCAGGCGAAAGAGCCGCGGCGCTACGTGTCCACGGCGTTTGCGGTGAACATGGGCGCCGGTCCCAATGCCGGGACGGTGGACATCGTCATCGGGCGATCAGAAACTCCAGCCGACGTTCAGGGTGAACCCGAAGTCGTTCTTGAGTGACCCCTCGGTGGGAGGACGGCTGTCGTACGCGTCGTAGAGCGTCACACCCGCGGTGAAGTCTTTGACGATTTCCCGGCTGAGGCTGACATCCATATCCACCCGATACCGGTGGGCGACGGTCAGGCTGGGAGACAGCACACAGGACAGCGTCACGTTGGTCTTGGGCGAGTCGTAGGTGAAGTACGAGTAGCTCGACCCGATCCCCGCCTCCACATTGGACGTCGTCTCTCCCGAGACGGGCACCTCCCTATTGACGCGGAAGCTGGCCACGGCAGCAAGTGCACTGCGGTTGGTCTGGATCAGGTTACGTCCTATCCCGCCTCCAGCCGACGAGCGGAGGTCGAAGCCCAGATCGGTGTTTCGATCGAGCTGACCGACGATCGGGATAAACCACCGGCTCGGGAGGTAGCGTGAGTAGGTGAAGGAGTACGTTGTGCGGGAGGAGCGGGGCTGCTCTTCCTGGATCGTGATTGTCGTGCTCAGCTTGGTCGACCACCCGAATCTCTCCCGGCGGCTCGCCACGTCCGCGTTCAGGCTCCCTTGCCCGATTCCGCTCGAGCGCGTGTAGTTGGCGCCAACCGAGATCGACCCATCGAGACGATCCCAGAAACTCTGGCTGAGGGGGCGGATCTTCACCACTGACACCAGCTCCAGCTCGGTCAGGGCCCCATCGACCAGCACTCCCAATTTTCCCGCTGCGCCGGGCTGTATCGTTCCGTAGAACTTCGAGCCGGCCGAGTTCTCGACCTCGAAGAACCGGGGCGCGGTCAATTGTTGGACCCAGTCCCACTTGATGGAGACCGTGCCCATCGTATCGGTTTTGAACTCGAGCGTACCCTGGCGCAGGCCTTTGACTTCGCCGACGAGGCGATCGCCATTCCGCATGACGACCGTGTCGGTGCCGCTCGCGCGCGCGACACCAGGCCAGGCCAGGATGCACGACGCGACAATCGCGACCCAGGCACAACGGAAGACCGTCGGCCGGAGTCGGTACGTGGTGCGCGCGGACATGCCCATCGGTCAGACCTTGAACACGAAGCCCGTGGTTAGCCCCTGCATTATGACATCGTATTGCGAAAAACTGAGGTTCGCGCCGCCTGGTTCGCGGCGCTCGAACGGCATCGGCGACAGGACGTTTACCACCAAGCAAACGCTGAATGGCCCGCAGGTGGGATTCGGGATTCCATGCTGGACATCTTCAACGGGCTTCATCCCAGAGAAAAGGGGTCGGACCTGATTTCGGTTTCTGCAACCGGTTTACTATCGGGCAGGGCGCGAAATTAGGTCCGACCCCTTTTCCTGCAGAGGGTAGAATCATCTTATGATTTCCTTCATGATGAACACCGCCCGCGCGCGCATCGCGGTCGTAACGGCTGTGAGCCTCCTCGTCTCGCAGAATGCCGGCCTCGTCGTTGCCCAGAACCAGGCCGCGCCAGCCAAGCCCGCTTCGGCGCCGACGGCCGCCGCGGCTGCCCCCGCCCAGCCGGCTGCGCCTGCCCCCGCTGTTTCTGTGGGAATGGTCGACGGTGGCTGGCCGCGCGCCTACTCGACCAGCAGCGGCGCCTCGCTGGTGCTGTACCAGCCGCAGGTCTCCAGTTGGGACAACCAGAAGCTCATGACAGCCTACGCCGCTGCGTCCTACACGCCGTTGGGCGCCCCGAAGCCGGCGCTCGGCACCCTTCAGATCGAGGCCGACACGACCGTGTCGGTGACGGAACGGCTCGTCGACTTCTCGAAGTACCGGATCCTCGAGGCGAACTTCCCGACGCTGCCGAAGGACCAGATCCGGACGGTCGTCACGGACATCACGACGTCGGTGCCTCCGAACGAACGCGTGCTCGGGCTCGATCGCGTCCTGGCGGCTATCGACAAGAGCCAGATCATCCCGAAGAACGTCGAAGGCGTGAAGGCGGATCCGCCGCCGATCATCTTCAGCCAGACGCCGGCGATCCTCGTGAACATCGACGGTGATCCGATCTGGAGCCCGATCAAGGAAAACGACCTGAAGTTCGCCGTCAACACGAACTGGGATCTGTTCCAGCACGAGCCGACCAGGACGTACTACCTGCTCAACAACGACGCGTGGCTCAAAACTACAGACCTGAAAGGGACGTGGGTTCCGGCCGGCGCGCTGCCGGAGAGCTTCAAGAAGCTGCCCGCCGACGACAACTGGAAGGACGTCAGGGCGAACCTCCCCGGGAAGAAGGGCAAGCCGACCACGGTCTCCGTGAGCACCGTGCCAGCCGAGCTCATCCTGCTACAGGGGAAGCCCAATTACCTGCTGGTGGAGGGCACCTCCGACCTTCTGTGGGTCAGCAACACCGAGAGCGATGTGTTCCGCGCGGGCAAGACCGGTCCGGTCTACTTCCTGGTGGCCGGGCGCTGGTTCTCGGCGCCGGGCTTTACCGGGCCCTGGACGTTTGCCACGCCAAGCCTGCCGGCGTCGTTCAAGAAGATTCCGCTCGAGCACGAGCGTTCGCGCGTGCTGGCCTCGGTCCCGGGCACAGACGAGGCGGTTGAAGCGGTCTTGCTGGCCTCGATTCCGCAGACCGCGCGCGTCAACCGGAAGGAAGTGAAGGCGCCGGACGTCGCGTACCAGGGCGATCCGAAATTCGAGCCGATCCCGACAACCACTGTTGCGCGGGCGGTCAACACCGACAAGGACATCCTCAAGGTTGGCGACCTCTACTACATGTGCTTCCAGGGCGTGTGGTTCGCGTCGAAGGCCCCGACGGGGCCGTGGCAGGTGGCCGATTCGATTCCGAAGACGATCTACGAGATTCCCGTCAGTTCGCCTTCCTACAACGTGACCTATGTCACCGTGCAGGAGTCGAACGACGAGTGGGTCACGTTTGCCGCCGCTGCCGCCTTCACGGGGGTCATGATCGCCTGGGGGTGCGCGGTGTGGGGCACCGGCTATTACCATCCTCCCTATTACGGATGGTACGGCGGCTACCCGTACTACTACCCGCACTATCCCAGCTACGGCTACGGAGCGTCGTACAACCCGTGGACCGGCGCGTACGGCCGTGGGGCGGTGGCGTACGGTCCCTACGGCGGCGCCGGAATGGGGGCCCGCTACAACCCGAGCACGGGGACGTACGCCCGCGGCGCGGTGGCGTACGGGCCGTACGGCGCCCGTGGCGCCGCCCAGGCCTACAACCCGCGCACGGGCGCGTATGGGCAGACCCGTCAGGGTTCCGGGGTCTATGGCAGTTGGGGCGCGACCAGCGTGCAGCGTGGTGACGACTGGGCACGCACAGCCCGGACCACCAACAATGTCACGGGTAACACCACGCGCGTCACCCAGGGCAGTGGCGGCGGCACAGCCGTCTCGCGCAACCCTGCCGGAGCCGGTGGCGGGGGCACCGTCGCCCGCACGGGGAGCGGCGACGTGTACGCCGGCCGCGATGGCAACGTTTACAAGAACGATGGCGGCGGTTGGCAGAAGTACGACAGCGGCGGCTGGAGCGACGTTCAGCAGCCGACGCAGGCGCAGAAGGACCAGGCCCGGTCCACGGCGCAGGAGCGCGGCGGGCAGACGGCGGGTGCCTCGCAGACGGCAGCCCGGTCCGGGCAGGCTGCCGGGTCGTCTCCGACTGTCAACCAGCTGAACAGCGATCGGTCGGCTCGCAGCAGCGGTGCGGCCGCCACGGGCGCGTATAGCGGGGTCCGCAGCGGGTCGTATAGCGGCAGCAGCTATCGTCCGAGTGGCGGCGCGAGTCGCGGCGGCGGCGGGCGTCGCCGGTAGCCGTCGATCGATGATCGAGACGCGGCACCGCGGGACGACCGCGGCGTCGCGCGGCGACCATCACGTGCTATCCAGGTCATGACCATGGGAGACCGATGAAAAGTCTGATGAACACCAAGGCGCGGAAGGCTTGCGCGGCGGCTTTCAGCACGTTTCTGGTGCTGACGGCAGCGTCCTGCACCAAGACTCCTGACCGCGCGGCGTCGCCTCAACAGGGGGGGACGGCATCGCAACCGGCGACGACGGCGTCTGCTCCGGCCGCGGTCGACCCCGGCGCCTCGATCGGCGCCGGGGAAACGTCCGCTGCTCCAGGGAACCAGACTGCGCGCGACAACATTGTTCGCAAGTGGACCGGCGACCTCGACGGCATGATCGAGCGGCGCGTCATCCGTGTTCTGACGACGTACTCGAAGACCAACTACTTCATTGACGGGGGCACGCCGCGCGGCCTGGTGTCCGACTCGTTCCAGATGTTCGAGGACGATCTGAACAAGAAGCTCAAGAACAAGAACATCCGGGTGCTCGTGATGATCCTGCCGGTGTCGCACGATGACCTCATCCCGGCGTTGCTCGAAGGCCGGGGAGACGTCGTGGCGGCCGGCACGATGATCACCGACCCGCGAAAGGCAGAAGTCGATTTCACGAATCCGACTCGCTCCGGCGTATCCGCCATTGTCGTGACGGGCCCAGGGGCTCCGCCGGTCAACCGGGTGGAGGATCTTGCCGGCAAGCAGATCTACATCCGGTCATCGATGGTCGCCAAGCAGGGCGTCGATCGTTTCAATGCGGAACTGGCCCGCAAGCGCCTCGCGCCAGTGACGATCCGGCCCGCGCCCGAAGTGCTGGCCGACGAGGACATCCTCGAGATGGTCAACGCTGGCCTGGTCCAGACCACGCTCGCGTTCGATTACATCGCCGAGTTCTGGCAGCAGGTCTTTCCGAAGATCGTCCTGAACAAGGGCGCCGCCGTGAAGACCGACGGCCAGATTGCCATGATGGTTCGCAAGAACAGCCCGCGGCTCAAAGCCGACTTGAACGCGTTTCTCGCGCGTTATCCCGAGGGGTCCCTTCAACGCAACGTACTGCTGCAGAAGTATCTGAAGAACGTCAAGTACGCGAAAGCGGCGACATCCGGGACCGAAACCGCCAAGCTGGAGCGCACGCGTGCGATCTTCCAGAAGTACGGCAAGGACTACAAGCTCGACTACCTGTTGATGATTGCGCAGGGGTACCAGGAATCACAGCTCGACCAGAATGCCAAAAGCCATGTGGGGGCGATTGGCGTCATGCAGGTGATGCCGGCCACCGGGAAGGATCTGAAGGTCGGCGACATCACACAGCTGGATCCCAACATCCACGCCGGGGTGAAGTACATCCGCTTCATGATGGACAAGTACTACGCCAACGAGTCCATGACCACACTCGAGAAGGGGCTGTTCACGTTCGCTTCCTACAATGCCGGCCCGGCGCGCATCACCCAGCTGCGCAAACGGGCGGCCGCGCGCGGCCTCGATCCGAACAAGTGGTTCAACAACGTGGAGGTGCTGGCGGCCGAGTCCATCGGGCGGGAGACGGTCCAGTACGTTGCCAACATCTACAAGTACTATCTCGCCTACCAGATGTTCACGGACGAGCAGGAGCAGCGTCTGAAAGCCAGGCAGGAGGCCGCCGGCAAGCGGTAGGACGACGCCTGTACGGTAAACTGGCCGCCCAATGTCTGTCTCACCTCCCCCGGACCGTTTCCACCGAACTGGTCTGGTCGTGCTCCTCCTCGGCGCGGTCGGCATCGCCGTCGTCGCCGCGTGGTGGCTCCTGCCCCGTTGGTACGGCCGCAACAACCCTGCTGTGGCCGCGCCAGCGTCGACACCTGGCGAGAACTCGAGCGCGGAGGCCACCTACGTCGGTGAACCTGCGTGTACGAAATGCCACGAGGCACAGACGAAGGAGTGGCGGGAGTCGGATCACTTCCGGGCCATGGAGGCGGCCACGGACAAGACGGTCCTTGGCAATTTCGACAACACGACGTTCACCCATGCGGGCACGACCTCGTCGTTCTTCCGGCGTAACGGGAAGTTCTTCGTCCGCACGGACGGGCCCGACGGTGCCCTGCACGACTACCAGATCACGTACACGTTCGGCTACCGCCCGCTGCAGCAGTACCTGATCGAGTTTCCCGGCGGCCGGATGCAGTGCCTGGGCATCGCGTGGGACGCACGGCCGGCCTCGCTCGGTGGGCAGCGCTGGTTCCATCTCTACCCGGACGAGCGGATCACGCACACGGACCCGCTGCACTGGACGGGGCCGAACCAGAACTGGAATTACATGTGCGCCGACTGCCATTCCACTAATCTCCGGCGCGGCTACGATCTCGCCACCGAGACCTACAAGACGACGTGGTCGGAGATCAACGTCTCGTGCGAGACGTGCCACGGGCCGGGGTCAGTCCATGTGGCGTGGGCTGAGGCGCGGAAGAAGAAAGGCCTGACGGGGCGCGACACGACCTCGATGGGCCTGGTCCTGCAGGGCCTGCGGGCGATGGACTACGGCGGGTTCGGCGTGGGCGACGCGACCAGTGCCACCGCACGCCTGGCCACCCGGCCGCGGCAGCGGGCCGAGATCCAGGCCTGCGCTCCCTGTCACGCCAGGCGCGGGCCGATCACCGACGTGCCCGAGGCAGGGAAAACCTTTCTCGACAGCTACCGCCCGGCGCTGCTCGACGACGGCCTCTACTACGCCGACGGCCAGATTCGCGAAGAGGTCTACGAGTACGCGTCGTTCACGCAAAGCAGGATGTATGCGGCTGGCGTGACCTGCTCGGACTGCCACAACGCGCACAGCCTCAAGCAGCGTGGCACGGGCAACAACGTGTGCGGGCATTGCCATCTGCCGCTGACCTACGACACGCCGGCTCACCACCACCACAAGCAGGGAACCGATGCGGCGCGCTGCCGGAACTGCCACATGCGGGCGACGACCTACATGGTGGTGGACCCGCGTTACGATCACTCGATGCGTGTGCCGCGCGTCGACTACTCGATTACGTACGGCGTCCCCAACGCCTGCACCCGGCCGTGTCATGAGAACAAGAGCCTGGCGTGGGCGAACCAGGCCGTCGTGAAGTGGTACGGGCCCGTCCGCAGGCGCGGCAACGACTACGTGGCCGCCCTCGAGGCCGCGCGCAAAGGCCTTCCCGAGGCGGAGCGCGAGCTCATGGCCGTCGTCCTCAACAAACAGCTCGCCGGGATCGCCCGCGCCACCGCGCTCGAGCACCTGCGCGACAGGCCCGGCCCAGTTTCGATCGAGGCGCTGCAGGCCGGTGCGACCGACGCAGACGCCCTCGTTCGAGCTTCCGCGGCGCGGGCCCTCGAAGCACTGCCGCCGGCGGACCGTGCCCGTCTCGGCCGCCCGCTGCTCACCGATCCGGTCCGTCTGGTACGCGCCTGGGCTGCGATGGCCCTGTCGGGTACGCCGGCCGACTTGTTCACTCCGTCGGAAGCGGCCGATCTTGACCGCGCGACGCGCGAGGAGGTTGCGCTGGAACTGGCGGTAGCCGAGCGCCCGGAGGCCCATCTCAACCTCAGCAATCTCTACGTGCGGCAGGGCAAGACCAGAGAGGCAGAGGGCGAGTTGAAGACGGCGCTGCGTCTGGACCCACGCAATGTTCCGGCCCGTGTCAATCTGGCCGATCTGTACCGGGGATCGGCGCGCGAGGCTGATGCGGAGCGGTTGCTGAAGGAAGCCATTGAACTCGACCCGAAGGCCGCCGAGGTGCATCACGCCCTGGGCCTCCTCTACATCCGCGTCAATCGCCGGAACGAGGCCATGACCGAGTTGAAGCGGGCGCACGAGCTGCGACCATCGGATGCTCGCTTCGGTTACGTGTACGCGATCGGTCTCGACGCTCTCGGTGGCACGACCGACGCGATCCGGTTGCTCGCGGCCCTCCGGCGTGCGAATCCCGCCGACCGGGACATCCTTGTGGCACTGGCCACCTGCGAACAGAAACGGGGCAACTGGAGCGAGGCGATTGGATGGGCTGAAAGACTGGTGCGCATCCGGCCCGACGACGCTGACGGGCGGACCCTTCTCAAGCAGCTCCAACAGCAGGCGGCTGCGGCACGGCGGTAAGAACAGGTATGGAAGCCGGATCGACAACCAGACGGTCGTTCCTGTCCACCCTCGGCACGGCCGCGGGCGTCGCGGCCCTTGCGGCCCAGGGCGGCATCCTGCTCCGCTCGTGCGTGCCAAACGTGACCTACGACCCGCCGTCAACGGTGAAAGTCGGCCCGCCCGAGTCCTTCGCCGACGGCCTCACGTTCCTGCCCGCCCAGCGCCTGTTCATCGCCCGCGACAGCAAGGTGTTTCGCGCGGTCTCCGCCGTCTGCACGCACCTCGGCTGCACGGTGCATGCCGACGTGCAGCAACAGTCGGACGGCTCGGACCCAGGCGGCCGCCCGCACACGCAGGTCCAGCAGTTCACCTGTCCGTGCCACGGGTCCCGATACCGCGCGGACGGGACGAACATCTCGGGCCCGGCTCCGCGCCCGCTCGCGCTGTACCGGCTCGCCCTCGCCGCCGACGATGGGCAGCTTGTCGTCGACCTGAAAGACGAGGTCGGCGGGGCCTTCACGCTGACGCTGCCATGAGGCCTTCGTCGTGACGCGCCGCCGCTTCTGGAGCGTCTTCCCGGCCTCGAAGGGCGAGGCCACCGATGCCATCGTGGCCAACCTGATCCTGCACTGGTTCCCGGCGCGAATGCGGACGACGTCGCTGGCCTGGACTCCGTCGTTCTGGCTGGGCACGAGCACATGGGTCCTCTTCGTGCTGTTGTTGCTTTCGGGCCTGCCCCTCATGGTGTTCTATGTCCCCTCCACGCGGGAGGCCTATCAGTCGATCAAGGACATCGAGCACGTCGTGTCCTTCGGCTGGTGGATGCGCGCCGCGCACCGCATGGCCGCACACCTCTGCGTCGTCGCCGTGTCGCTGCATCTGGCGCGCGTGTTTCTGACAGGCGCCTACAGGAACGCGGGCGACCGGGAGCAGCACCGCGAGTGGAACTGGGTCATCGGCGTCGCGATGCTCATCGGCACCGTGCTGTTGTCGTTCACGGGCTACCTGTTGCCATGGGACCAGCTGGCGTTCTGGGCGGTGACGGTCAGCATGAACATCGTGGCGTCGACACCGCTGGTCGGGCAGACGATCCGCGACCTGCTGATGGGCGGCCGGGAGATTGGTCAGACGGCGCTGATGCGCTTCTACCTCCTGCACATCGTCGTCCTGCCGATCGCGGTGACGGTGCTGTTCGGGTACCACATGTGGCGGATCCGCAAGGATGGAGGGCTCGCACGCGGAGACGCTCCGCACGCCACCGCCGAAGTCGTGATCGCGAATCCCGCCGTCGTGCGGCGTATCGCCGTGGTGACGCTGGCGACGTGGCTGCTTGTCACCGTGCTGGCCATCGTGATCCCGTCCCCGCTCGAGGGGGCGGCAAACCCGCTGGTGACGCCAAACCCGGCGAAGGCGCCGTGGTACTTCCTGTGGCTGCAGGAAATCGTCGCCGATACCACCGTGCGGATCGGCCCGATCGCGATCAACGGCGCCTTCATCGGAGGCGTCGTCCTGCCGATGGCCCTGCTGATGCTGTTGACGCTGTGGCCGTGGATGGACCGATCACCGGCGGCCGTTGTCGGCGTGACGCTGGCGCGAGAACGCCGCACTCAGATACTGGTGTTCATCGCCATCGCGGTGATGATCATCGCGCTCACTGCAGTCGGCCTGCTCCGCGGGCCTTCATGGCAGTTCTACTGGCCGTGGCAGCCATGGGCCGATGTGCCCATGAGGTTCTAGCGTGGCCCGAGTCACACTGACAACAGTCGAGCCGGGCCAGCGCGATCGCATGCTGCTGGGCGTTCTGGCGGTCCTGCTGGCGGCCGCGACCTCGTGGCTGGTCTATCGCGAGGCGTTTCCCGCGTGGCGGGACCACCAGCAGCAATTCCGCGGTTCGGTGCAGCGCAGGTTGGGACAGGCGGCCGCCGCGGCCGTGCCAGCGGGAATTCAGCAGATCTGGATACCGGGAGCGGGGCGCGCAGATCGCTGCACGACCTGCCATCTCGCAACGGGCTGGCGCGGGTTCGAGAGCGGCGACGAACCCCTGCACACGCATCCCCCGGGCATCCTTCGCGCGCATCCAGTCGATCGTTTCGGCTGCACGCTGTGCCACGGTGGCCAGGGGTGGGCGATCGACCGCGAGCGCGCCCACGGGCACGTGCCGAACTGGCCGGACCCGCTGCTTAACGGATCGATGGCAGCCAGCCTGCTGCCAGGATCGGGCCGCGCGGCGCTCATGGCGCTCAACTGCAACGCGTGCCATCGGTACGAGACCGCGACCCTGGGCGCGGAGATGATCAACGGCGGCAAGCGTCTCGTCGACCAGAAGGGCTGCCGCGCCTGCCATCGCATCAACGGACGGGGTGGCCTCATCGGTCCGGACCTCACGTGGGCCGGTGACAAGAACCCCGAGCAGTACGACTACAGCCGGCTCTCCGGGCGTCGAAGCGTGTTCGCCTGGCACGAAGCGCACTTCCAGGATCCACGCGCGCTGGCCGCGGACACGGTGATGCCCGGCTTCCACCTGGCGCCAGAAGAGATCAAGTCGCTGGCGTTGCTCGTGATGTCGTGGCGCCGCGTCAGCGTGGATTCGTCCCTGCTCGGCGATCTCCCGCGCACCGATCCGCCGTCCGCGCAGGAGCAGACCGAGGCGGCCGAGATGGAGCGGGGCCCCGGTGCGTGGTTCGTGAAGACGGGCTGTCACCAGTGCCATCCGGTGTCGGTGTTCGGCGTGAAGAGCCCGACGCCGATTGGCCCGGACCTCTCGACGGCCGTCGATGATGTCGAGCGGCGGTTCAGCGTGCCGATCGACGCATTCGTGAAGAATCCGAGCGGGACGATGAAGGCCGTCTTCTCGCGGCAGTTCATGCTGACGCCCGCGCAGAATGACGAGGCCATCCGCCAGTTGCGCGCCGCGTACGCCGCGTCTCAGCGGCAGCAGGCGCGCACGAAGAGGCCCATTCCGTAGATTCTCCTGCATGTCGGAGTAGCCATCAAGGCCCGCGGCGGCTGCGCGCGTCGGGATTCGTGTAGATTAGTCACGTCGCGTGTCGAGAGGGGGCCAGGTCATGAGTCGATGGGTTCGCGTGGTGATGGTCGTGTCGGTGGTCGTTCTGGGCGTGAGGCCGTGGGCGTTGGCGGGCCAGCCCGGCGCAGCCGCTGGAACAGCACCGGCCGCCAGTCAGCCGCCGGCCGCCGCCGCGAAGTCCGCAGGCGATAACAAGACGCCGTCTCAAGGCGTGCCGATCATCTACCGCGGACAAGAGGTTGGACGGGTCTACCGCGCGTACGGGCCGTACAGTCCGGAGGAACGGGCGCGAGCCGCCGTTGAGCGGATTGACTGGCTCGTGCGCGATGATTCGATCGCGCCTGAGGAC
>Ga0315297_10001988_pt1 | contig 12840 bp, 10 predicted proteins | sample YL17G15_0_MG_FD_203628 | JGI IMG/M metagenome (GOLD analysis project Ga0315297, IMG submission 203628) | Sediment microbial communities from Yellowstone Lake, YNP, Wyoming, USA - YL17G15_0 | ecosystem: Environmental > Aquatic > Freshwater > Lake > Sediment | place: USA: Wyoming | collected... | reverse complement strand
GCTGTAGAGGCGGCTTCCGTTATCTATGTTGTTGGTGCCGAGCACGCTCCTTGCGAATCTCTGCAACACGTAGTTCTCTTCATTGGTACACTTGGAGGAGCCGAAAACAGCCAGGCTGTTCGGGCCGCACTCTTTCTTAATCTGACTGAGTTTGGAGGCTACCAGGGCGAGGGCCTTTTCCCATGTTACCTTCTCAAAACCGTTGTTTGTCTTGAGCAGTGGACTGGTCAGCCTCTCAGGGCTATGCACGAAGTCGTGACCGTAGCTTCCTTTAACACAAAGCGCACCTCGGTTCACTGAACTCTCTTTGCCCGGGCGGGCGCGCACTATCTTGTTGTCTACTACCTCCAGGCTGATGCTGCACCCGCAGCCGCAGAAGGGGCAGGTGGTGAACACGGCTGTCGCAGCGGTCCCCCGGTATGTGCGCTGCTTTTCCATGAGTGCGCCGGTGGGGCAGACCGACACGCAGGTGCCGCAAAAAGTGCACTCAGAGTGTTCCAGCGGCATATCGTTCAGCGTAGCTGGCTTGGAGGCAAACCCGCGGTGAATATAGTCAATAGCTCCCTCAACAACCAGCTCATGGTCTACCCGAATGCACTTGGCGCACAGGATACACTTGCTCAAATCCCTTTCGATGAAGGGGTTAACCTCCTCAATGGTAGCCAGGAGAGGGATTCTCTGAAATTCCACCAGCCCGATGCCCATAGCTGAGGCGATCTGACGCAACTCGCAGCGGTTGCCCTTATCACACACTAAACATGAATCGGGATGGCTGGCTAGCATAAGCTTGATTATGGTCCTGCGGCGTTCCTGCACCTTGGGGGATTCAGTGTTGATCACCATTCCCGGTGCTATGGGGGTAACGCACGACGCTGAGAGTGCGCCAGAGCGTTCGTCTTCCACCAAGCAGATGCGGCAGGCTCCGAACGGGGCCAGTTGAGGGTGATTGCAGAGTGTAGGGATATCAACACCTGATTCCCTTGCCAGTTCAAGTATGGTCATTCCAGGGTGTCCGCTTACTTCCCTGCCATTGAGCGTAATCGTGATTGCTTCCAATGGTAGCCTCCCTGAAAGACCTAGGCCAAATACCTGAATGACCCAACACGATGGCATACAGAATTAGGGATCAGCCCGAAACCGGAGAAGGCCTTTGCAGACGCTGTCCTACGTAATGTATTGCCCTTATGGCATTCACTACCTGCTCGCTTGCTGCTCGCTTGGGGATGAATCCATAAGCTCCTAACTGCTCAGCAGCAAGGATATTCGCATCATCGTCGTACTGAGATAACATCACGACTCTAGTTTTAGGATATTTCTTGTATATCTGCTTAGTCGCTTCCAGCCCGTTCATTTCAGGCATTACTATGTCCATTACAACAATATCAGGGCCAAGCTCACCTACTTTTTGCAGCGCATCCTTGCCGTTCTCTGCTTGACCTACCACCTCGATATCAGTTTGTAGCTCTAGTACAGATTTAAGGCCGTCCCTTACCACCCGGTGGTCATCCACGATAAGCACTCTTATGCGTCTGGTTGCCCTATCCAGAATCGTCTGGGTTCTAGCGGCTAGCGCGCCCGGCTCGATGGGCTTGGCTAGATAGTCCTCAGCATCCATCAACATCGCCTCATCTCGCCTCCACCCTTTGATAAGTTGCTTTTCAGGGGTTGCATCGATAACTACGATGGGCAAATCCTTGGTCTTTGGATTCTCTCTCAACCATTGATGCAACGAGAACGCTTCTCCACGCGGGCTCAGTGTACCCAGAATCACCAAGTCAGGGTTTATCGTCTTTACTGCCTGCTGCGCTTGTGTCTTGCTGTCGGCGGTGACAACCTCACACATTCCACTCTTCAGGGCGTTCCGCAAAGCTAAGACAAAATCAGGTTCGTCATCCACGATCAGGATCTGTCTTTTTCTCTCTTGACTCTCTTCCATGACCCACCTCCCAATAACTACTTTGTATTTTTCATGATATATCGTCCGCTTCAGTACGTGAATTGGGACTTACCCCTAGATATGGAAGGATTAACCCTTAAATCATTGAAAAAAGGGCCTGATTTTTTGGTGATAAAAGATAAAGATATAGAAAGCGGCAAACATCAGGGTTTGCCGCATCATCGAATGCCTACGAGGGAGGTGTATAAATCGTCACGCTTGGGCAAAGTTCATAAGCTTATGATGCCTCGCCGCAAAGCAAATTTAACCAGTTCGAGACTACTGTGAATGTCCAGCTTCTTCATCAGACTGGTCTTGTGCGCCTCAACCGTTTTGGGAGTAATGGCCAGCATCTCTGCTATCTGTCGAGTCTTGTATCCCTCAACAATTAGTTTGAGCATCTCTCGCTCCCTGTCGGTCAGTTCCTTATAGGGATCGTTATTATCCTCTATTGGCGCCATCCGTTGATAGTCTTGAACGAACAGTTTAGCTATGGCAGGAGATAAGTACGATTCCCCGGCTGCTACAGCCCGGACCCCAGAAGTAAGCTCTGAAGACGCTGCCGTTTTACTAATAAATCCGTTGGCTCCAACCTGAATAGCCGGGAAGACGTGCTCTTTGTCATCGTACTGGGTGAGAACCAAAATCTTTATCTCCGAGAATTCTTTTCGTATGCGGCGTATGGCTTCCAAGCCACCCATAATGGGCATGGATATGTCCATAAGTATGACGTCTGGCAGTAGTTTACCCACCTTCTCCAGCGCCTCCATTCCATTGGCTGCTTCACCTACTACTTCTATGTCTCCAGCCAATGACAGCAGGCTGTTGATGCCATCTCTAACAATGGTGTGGTCATCTACTATCAGCACTTTTGTCTTTCTCATCCGCTTTGCTCCAAAATTGTGTCAATGTATATGCCGGCACTCTCACTTTAATCTTGGTACCTTTCCCAGGCTGTGACTGAATATCGCAAACACCACCGAGGAGACTTGCCCTTTCTTTCATGGTCAGCAGTCCGCGCCCGTGACCGCTTTCGTCCACCTGAATTGGCTTTGACGCATCGAAGCCCTTGCCATCATCTTCAATTTCCATTACAAACTCGTCTGAAGTGTGCCTTAAATGGATTACTGCGTTCTTGGCTCTGGAGTGCCAAGCTATGTTAGCGATTGCTCCCTGAGCGATGCGGTAAAGAGCGAATTCAACTTCTTTAGGCAGGCGCTGATCCATACCTGTGTCTTGCACTGACACGTTGACCCCGACCGAGTGCAGGCGATTTTCAGCGTACTGATGAACTGCAGGGCCAAGTCCGAGGCTATCAAGGGCAGTTGGCCTGAGTGACTTCATTATTTTGCTTATCTCAGAACCGAGTTGAAGAGTGATATTATAAGCCTTCTCAAGTTTGGCTTTGAACGCGGCGTCGCCGAAGTCAGAAGTCTTAGCGATGCTCAGGAGCGCCTGCATGTTAAGTGAAAGGCCGGTCACCGACTGGCTGGTCTCATCATGCAGTTCGCGGGCGACCCTGGCCCGCTCGTCTTCCTGGGCTATCAACATGTGACGGGCAAGTCGTTGGTAGTTCTGCCGTTCCTTTCTCAAGCGGTCGTATAACTCAGCCTCCTCGATGGCAACACCTACCTGGTCGCCAATGGCGTGGAGCAAGTGCATATCATCTTTGGTGAAATGACGCGGCAGGTGGCTGGCGACGTTCAACACGCCCAGCACCGAGTCTTTGGCTCGGAGAGGGACGCTGATGAAAGCCTTGAGCCCCTCCATGGTTATAAGGTCGGGTGAGGCAGCGAGGGGGTCGGTGGAGATGTCCTCGAGCAGCACGGACTTCCCGCTTTGTGCTACCCTGCCCGCAACCCCTTCGCCTATCTTGAGGCGCATCTCCCCAGCGTATTTGTCGGAGAGGCCGCGATAGAGCCTGTAGGAGAGCGTCTGGGTTTGTTCATCTATAAGCAGGATTCCTCCCACTGTGCCATTCATAATCTGGAGCACGCTGTCCAGGGCGACGTTGAGAATAGCATCGAGGTCGCGCAGCCCGCTGACCGCAGCCGAGACCCGGCTCAGGGCCAGCAGCTCGCGATACGGCTTTTCAGCCTTTGCTTCGCGTTCCCCCCCTTTGGATTCAGCGCTACTCTGTTTGGAGGTTCTACTATCCTTGCTTTTCGCTTCCATACGAGGTGCCTTTGCGTAGTGTGTTAAGGGTACACAAGATTAATTACTATGTCAACCGCCTCGATGGATGTAGAGCCACTCCGCTTAGAACTTGGGGGGAGTCGGATACAAAGCCGTGGACACCATGATTAAAAGTAATGCTGTCAAATTTCCAATTTTCAGGGCGTCTTTGCAGCTGGAATCGGCGCCTTTTTTATTAGATTTTTAAAGAATCAGGTTGACAACCTCTCAAGAAATCATTGAGGCCCTGAGTTATCAGAGCCTCTCTTTAATATCCAATATAGCACATGCAGTCAAATTCTGCAATTTACTACGCTCAACTGGTAGTGTATGGAGTGAACCCCTGACACTGGACATAATGGGTTAGGAAGGTTAGGCAGGGTGGAATATCCTATAATGGAGGAGAGAAAGGACCCTGCTATGAGAAATACGAGGAGTTTTAGTGTAGAGTTCAAGCGCCAGGTAGTTGAAGAACTACAGAGTGGCGAAAGCCGACCGGCCCAGCTCTGCCGAAGACACAACATCTCACCGAGTCTGCTTTACCACTGGAAGAGGCAGTACAGCCGGGGCAAGTTTAATAATGAGCCTACAGAAGAGGCTGCGCTCAAAGATAGGATTGAAAAGCTGGAACGCCTGGTGGGCAAGCTTACCCTGGAGAACGAGTTCCTAAAAAAAGGCTCCAGCACAGCCTGAGCCAGTCGCAAAGAAACGGGAAATCGTCATCCACTTCAGTCATCTCATCAGCAGTATCCGGCGTGGGTGTGAGCTTATGAAACTGGCCAGGAGTGGTTTCTACTACAAGCCGAATGGTAAGAGTCCCGAGAAGATGAAGGCTGATGCTGACTTAAGAGACAGGATTGAGGCCATCTGCCTTGAGTTTCCCCGCTATCCGCCTCAGGCGGACCGCCGGGTTACCCATCAGCTAAAGCATGAAGGTTGCCAGACAAATCACAAGAAGGTGCTCAGGCTGATGCGGGAAAGCGACCTCCTGTGCCAGGTCAAGCGGAAGCTGGTGAAGACCACGGACTCGAGGCACCGTTTCCCCAGGTACCCCAATCTGATAAAGGGGATGTCTATCAGCCGCTTAAACCAGGTATGGCTTTCGGATATCACCTATATCCGTATCGGGACAGGCTTTGTCTACTTGGCGGCGATACTGGATGCTCTTTCCCGGCGAGTGATCGGATATGCTGTCTCCACTGATCTGGATACTGCGCTGACACTGAAGGCGTTGAGAATGGCTATTGGCGAGAGGCGAGCTGGACCCGGTGTTATTCACCACTCGGACCAGGGAGTGCAGTATGCCGCAGGCGAATACGTAGCTGAGCTCAAGAGCCACGGGTTTGAGATCAGCATGGCGCGTACCGGTAATCCCTATGAGAATGCCAGGATGGAGAGCTTTTTCAAAACGCTGAAATACGAGGAGGTGTACCTATGTGAGTATGAGACGTTTGGTGACGTGATAGCCAGGCTACCTTATTTCATTGAGGAGGTCTATAATCAGAAGAGACTTCATTCGGCACTTGGCTACTGCTCACCGAATGACTTTGAGGAGTTACTGCTTACCAAGAAGGGCAATGGCCTATCCCGCCATCCTTCCCAGGAAGGACTAACCTTATCTGTCCAGTCATATGGGTGCAGTCCATTTCTCGGATGAACCCGCGACTTACCATGATGCTTGTAGACCGTCAGCGTATCAATGAGTAAATAAATATCTGGAGATAAACACGATGAATAAAAATTGGGCAACTGATGACATGCCCGACCTTACCGGCAAGGTCATTATCGTTACGGGTAGTAACAGTGGCATTGGGTTTGAAGCGGCAAAAGAATTTGCACGAAAGGGAGCACAAACGATTCTGGCTTGTCGCAGTATGGATAAAGCAAAGGCGGCATTGGCCCAAATACTTGCTGCTGTTCCAAATGCCCCGGCAGAAATTATGCATCTGGATTTGGCAAGCCAGGCATCTGTGCATCAATTTGTAAGCGAATTTAAGAAAAAGTATGCGAAGCTGGATGTGCTGGTGAACAATGCAGGGATCATGATGGTTCCCTATTCGACAACGGAAGATGGCTTTGAGAGTCAATTCGGCACCAATCATTTAGGCCATTTTGCTTTGACTGGACTTCTTATTGATTCACTTCTGAACACCTCGGGTTCACGGGTCGTCAATATCAGCAGTTACGCGCATCGCATAGGCAGTATGGATTTTACTAACTTGATGTATGAAGGTGGGAATGGCTATTCATCAACGCGGGCATACGGCCGTTCCAAGCTAGCCAATCTGCTTTTTACCTACGAACTACAACGGCGCTTTGAAGCGATTGGGGCTGATGCCATCGCTGTGTCAGCCCATCCCGGCAGTTCACATACGAATCTTACCAGTCATATTGAAAACAAATGGTATTTCAAATTGTTGAATACTCTCCTGGAGCCCATGGCACAAAGTGCGGCCATGGGTGCGTTGCCAACGATTCGTGCTGCAGTGGATCCCAATGTTAAAGGGGGGCAATATTATGGTCCTGATGGTTTTATGGAGCAGAGAGGGTATCCCGCTGTAGAGACATCAAACAGAGCATCACATGAGGCCACAGATGCACGTCAACTTTGGCAAGTGTCTAAACAGCTAACTGGTGTGCGCTACGCGCAATTAGACTAGAGGCGATAAGAACAAATTAAGACTCGCACAGATGTTGTAACCGGTGGCGAATCGGGGATCGGCGCCCTGACCCACCCCCAATATTTGAACCACCCATTCGGTTTCGGTTGCCGAAAATGCTGCATGCTTCCCGCAAAGCTGAATGAGCTGGTCTGCCCCCGCACTGCTTCAAAAACAAGACCTTTCCGAGCGCTTCTGAATTAATCTTTATTCAGCCTAACGTTCAGGTATCCCCGTTTGAAAAAGGAGGGCGAGGAGACCTGGCCCCTACATTTCTCGGCAATCGTCATTGGGTTGCGTTGCTCATTTCGTCGGTCGTTGTTCGGTCTGAGGGGTACCCATGACCGCCTCACGAATAACGATTCGAGCTGCGTAACCGCAACCGTTCGACAGTTCTAGCTTTTGAGATGTACTGCTATTTGAAAAGGTCTATGGTCTTTGATTTACCAGCCTTGTCTATGTATTCGATAACGATGGGCAGGCCTTTGCCTCCGCCGGCGCTGGTTTTGGTGCGCGCCAGCTCCAGCAGTTCCATCGGGTTGATACATGCCTCAGGTGGCAGGACGCCCTTCTCTTTTATCCTGCCTGTTCCCATTAGCATTGCCCCCAGCGCTGCGGGAACCCCCGTGCCCTCGCCCATTCCCTGCCTCCTGGAGGACATGGAAAAGATATAGGTGCTCTTCTGTCCGTCCTTGGAACCTTTTACTACTATCTTCAGACAGCCCATGGGCCCGGCGATGCCGGCCTCTTTCATCAGCTTCTTCCTCCTGGAGAGTATGAAGGCAACCGCAAATTCCAGGGGGATGATGCTGTGTCCCTGGACTTCAACCGGTTCCTCATCTGTTACGCCCAGCCTTACCACCCCCTTTATTAGCTCTGCGTAAGCCGGCGGCAGCACGAGACCGAGATTGGTCACTCTCTTCACTCCCTTCAAGTATCGGGGCAGGGTTATGGTCTCCGGATGCGGATAGGCATAGACACCGTACGTGCCCACATCTCTAAACTCAACATCCTCCTCTAATGCCCTTCCGCTGTCTTCAAAGAGCCTGACGGTGGTGAACTTGCCCTTAAGGAACATGGGTACGTCTGCCTTCATGGAGTGGATTCTATGCTTGACTACCGCGGGGCCTTCTACTTTTTCGCCGCCGTGGGCATGGTATATGTCCACCGCTTCAACCCGGTCGAGCAGTGACTCGGCGCAGAATCTGACCAAGACATTAGCGATGCCGGGCGAACTTCCCATCCCGATCAGGGCTGAAATGCCCGCCTTCTTGGCGGCCTTGTCCATGCCCAGCATTTCCTCAGTGGCATCGAAATCGTCGCAAACATCTACATAGTTGATCTTGGACTCTATCACCGCCTTCAGTATGACGGGGCCGTACTTATAGAACGGGCCGACGCAGTTCAGGACTACCTTCGAGCCGGCGACCGTTTTCTTGATGCTCTTCGGGTCCCCCGCATCGAATTTGACAGCGGAGACCTTCTTTGCCCCGAGCCTTGCGGCCAGCTTCTTTGCCTGTTCCAGTCGAACGTCAGCGAGTACTATTTCGGAGAAAAATCCGCTCGAGGCGAGGGTTTCCGCGGCAACGCTCCCGACTGCTCCTGAGCCTCCTAAGACTGTAATCCTGGACATTTCCTCCTCCTTTCCTGTTATCGGGCGGCAACTCCTTTGCCAAACGGGTCGCTCCACTCCTTGAGTGCGCTATCAAGCTCCGGGTGGTCCTTGGCGTACTCCTCCAGGGGAATGCCCTGCATCGTGGCATCGATAGCCTGACGGAATGCTTTTCCGCCTGCGATGGGCCCCAGAGGATGAGCGTGAATGCCGCCTCCCGAGCCGATTACAATATCGGTCCCCAGGTCAGCCATTACCTGCGGCACCATGGACGGCGTGATTCCGCCGGAGGGCATGGGGAAGGTCGGCTTGAGATGGTATAGGGGGAAAGACAGATTCTTGGCTACGTTGCGGAACTTATCGGGTATGACCGGGGCTTTCCCGTAGGGGGCCGGTATGACCACGACATCGGCTCCAGCGAGGCGGGGCAGCTTGCCCAATACAAGATGGGAGCTCATACCGTGCAGTGGCGACATATACATGGCGCCGGCGACATCCATGTGGGCCAGAATAGGCACCTTTATCTTGGGGTCCTCCGCCAGCGCCTGCATCACCGGCAATCCCACTGCGAGATAGTTTATCATCAAGGCGTTGCAGCCCAGCTCCACAGCGCGTTTGGCGTTCTGAAAGACCTTCGGTATTTTATCCGTTATGTTCACAGTGTACAGGGTATGCTCGCCGGTCTCCTCGTAGACCTGTTTCTCGATCTCCATGTAGCGCTTGACACGCCCCTTTACGGAGTTGAACGAAGCATCGGCGAGCAACTCATCGTCCTTTATGATGTCACAGCCACCCGTGGCAGCTTTCCGGAACAACTCAGCGCCGACCTCTAACGTATAGCCTGTGCAGGGCTTAATCATGTTGTTGAGCAGGGGCCGCTTGGGGATTCCCAGGATTTTCCTGATGCCTGCGATGCCGAATTTCGGGCCTTTGAAACCGGCGACGAATTTCTTCGGGAAACGTATGTCCAGCAGCTTTATATTCCCGCCCATCGAGATGTTGCCCACCACTGTGGTCAGCAGCATGGGTATCTGTTCCCCGATGTTGACTTCAGGATAGGCTATCTGGATAATCCAGTTCCTCGTTTCCAGAGACTGGGGCACCTCGAACTCATAGTCAGGCAGCTCATATACGCCCAACACCTTTGCTACGTGTTGGCAGCGTACCTCCGAGGTCTCGCCTGGAACAGCTACCCACGTGCCCGTGCTCTGCTCGATAGCAAGCGCCTCGGCAAGCACTGGAATGGGCCATATTGCCGGGAAAACCGCCAGGTAAGTGGCAATGAGATACTCATCGTAGTCCACCCCGTCCGGCAGCGCCGATGGCAAGCTCAGGATCTCTTCAGTATTCATCCACGCACCTCCTTGCATAAACGTTGTTGAACCGCTCTCCGCTCATTAAGCCTTTTATAGAAGCCGCGAAGGCTGCTGTACGCCTCCCGGTAAGAGCCGTAGAGGGAATCGTAGATACCCCGGTTCTTTTCCTCGGGCTCGAAGGCCTTGTCTACATTCACCACCTTTTTTAAAGCCTCGAAATCCGGATAAATCCCGAGGCCGACCGCCGCCACCATAGCCGCCCCTACTGCGCCTGCTTCCTGCGGATAGCGCACGGTCTCTACTTTTCGTTGAGTTACATCAGCCAGAATCTGCATCAAAGGCGCAGCTTTGGCTCCTCCTCCAATTACTCTGAGATTAGGCAGGGGGAATTTGAACTCCTTCTCGACGATTTCCACGATCCACCTTATGTTGTAGGCAATTCCCTCGTAGACGGCGCGCAGCAGGTGGTCGCGGGTATGCTCGGCGCTCAGGTTCAGAAAGCTGGAGCGCACATTGCAGTCGCTGATAGGCGCCCTCTCTCCGTACATCCAGGGCGTGAATATCAGGTAACCTGAGCCCGGCGGTATCCGGGCGGCTCTCTCATCCATCAGGGCATACACATCGCCGATGTTGGAGTCCGGCTTCTCGGAGCTGTATAACTGCTCGGCCATCCACTGCATGCAGGCCCCTGCGGTCTCGCTCTCAGCGAACAGGAACAACTTATCGGGGTCAGCCGAGTGTATCGAAGCCGCGCCGCACTTGCCTTTTACCGTGCGTTCCGTGACCACGCCCACCCAGCCCGATGTGCCGAGGTAAACGTGCCCCTCGCCTTCACCAACTGCGCCTGAGCCGACTGCAGCGCACGGGGCGTCTCCCGCACCCGCCATTACAGGTGTGCCCTGTAACAGCCCGCACTCACTCGCGGCCTCCTTTGACAGCGTCCCCACCTGATCGATAGACCGCACCAACGACGGGAATTTCCCCGGGTCAAGACCCACATAACGGAATATACCTTTAAGCCACTGCTTTTTCTTGAGGTCTATCCCGAACACTGAGGCCCCAGTCCATTCCATGACTATGTTGCCCGTGCTCCGATAGATAAGGTAGCCGTTGACGTCGAGGAAGCAGCTCATTTTATTATAGATATCAGGCTCTTCCTCTTTCAGCCAGAGCAATTTGGGGATGCCGTCCTTGCCGCACAGCGTGGCGCCGGCGATGAGAGCGAAAAGGCGGGCATTGACGAACTTTCTCATTATGCGGTTCGCCTGATTGCATGCCCTGTTGTCAAGCCAGATTATGGCAGGCCTCAGCGGTCCCGTTTTGGGGTCCATAGGTACGATGCCCAGCAGTTGTGCGCTGTGCGTCATGCACAGCACATCGGCTGGCGATACGCCTGTCTTTTGCAGAAGGAGCTTCGTGGTGCGCGTAACCGCCTTCCACCAGTCCTCAGGCTCCTGCTCGGCCCAGTCGGTCTTGGGATAGTAAACCCTGTAGGGTTCGGAGCATTTGCCGTGGACATGCCCCTCGGTATCTACCAGGACAGCCTTGTTCCCGCTTGTGCCGACATCGTGCGCTATGATGTATTTGGCCATATAGTTATACTGCTACCCCCAGGGCCATTATGCTTCTGAGCAACCAGACATGTCAACTACTTCTTATCTATCCGCTTGAGCATATCGATGACAAGCTGTAGGGATACTGCCAGCGATTCCGGGCGGATATGTTCGTAAGTATCGTCCCGAGTGTGGTAGTTCGGTACGGCTTTCGAGGTATCCTGGCAAAGCAGGCATACGGCGGGGATGCCCTTCACCGAAAAAGCAGCGGCATCGGTGCCGCCTATCGGAATCATTCTGACGGCTATGGGCCAGTTGTGGCTTGCCGCCGTATCTTGAGCCATCTTGACCAGCTCGGGGTCGTGTTTCGCTCCGGTACAAAGCTCACGGTTGGTCACGGTCAGGTACTTTTCGTCGTATATGCCGTCCAGGAACAACCCGTACGTCGGGGTCGTTTTCATTTCCTGCAGATGCTTGCTCGCGTACCGCTTGGCGCCGCGTAATCCAGCTTCCTCAGACGAAGTCGCCAACAGCACTACCTCAGTTCTTTCAGGAAGCCAGTCTCCAGCCCTTCGCGCCTCGTCCAGGTACTTGCCCAGACCTGCAACGACCGCAACCCCTGCCATGTCGTCCATAGCGCCGGGGACCGGCTTGTACGTGTGGAAAAACAGGAAAAGTCCGATTATGGGAGTGAATGCAATCATGGTGTATCCCAGAGCCGCGAAAGCAGTGGCATCTGCGAAGCCGCCGAAGTAGGCGATAGTTTTGGCCAGGCTGACGCAAAAAGCTATGACGATTCCAACAATAGCAGTTACGATTATCGGTATCGCAAAATTCCTCAAATAATAGATGAGATTGAACTCGTATGCCGAATCCATGTGGGCGCTGACAAGAACCCTGCGGGTAGCTTCACCCTTGGGTCGAATCGCACCGATGATGTTTTCGCCCTGTTTGCGGGGGAACAGGAAATCGATGAACTCGCGGTACCGCAGGAACTCGAAAAACACTATACCGAAGCCGATGGCGATAAGTACGAAGGAGACAGGTGGAAAGAACCAGTAGAGGATGACGGCAGCAAAGAATAGCAAAACCGAGACACGGATGAAGCCCAGAAACGCAGTAGGACTGCATGTGAACGTCTCTACATCGACCCTGTCACAGAACGGCTTCCACTCCTCAACCAGAAGGCGGCCCAGCCTTTTTTCCTCGTCGCTGCAAGATGGGCGAGGGCCGATCTCGTCAATTACTCTCTTGAGAAGGCCAAACATGTAATCCTGGTATTTATTTGATAGAATATTTCACCTCCTATAGTATTCTGCGCATATATCTTAGGGGTATATCTTTGAGGCGCCTCGGATAATATCACAACCGGGCACGGAGAGTCAACAACTGGGATCTAACGATTTTGCAACTCCGAAACGCAGTCCTTTTGGAGCAGTTTAACATTCTGCAACGGCTACCTGTAGATACCCACGGGCAAGCCCGTGGCACTTCACAAATCAAGCTTCGCTTGACCTGAATCCTGGCGTCCTTGGTACTCAACGTACTTCAGTATTTTCTCTTCTTCTATTCCAACTGTGGATACAAA
>Ga0315297_10001982_pt1 | contig 12847 bp, 10 predicted proteins | sample YL17G15_0_MG_FD_203628 | JGI IMG/M metagenome (GOLD analysis project Ga0315297, IMG submission 203628) | Sediment microbial communities from Yellowstone Lake, YNP, Wyoming, USA - YL17G15_0 | ecosystem: Environmental > Aquatic > Freshwater > Lake > Sediment | place: USA: Wyoming | collected... | reverse complement strand
TTCCCAGGAGAGGCCGGCCGGCATCGCCATGGCCTCCGCGGCCTCCATCAACGCGTATTGCGAAAAGGCGCCCGCGCAGCGGCCCATCACGCGGTTTCCCGGCCGAAAGGCGGTGGCCTCGGCGCCCACGACGACGACCTCCCCGGCACCTTCCCCTCCGATGGCCTTCCAGGTGCCGGGCTTGCCGTGCGGGCCATGGCCGAGCAGGAACTCGCCGCGGTTCAGCGCGGCGGCGTGCATGCGCACCAGCAACTGCCGCGGGCCCGCGGCTGGCATGGGGCTGTCGCGCAGCTCCAGCAGGGTGGCACTATCGGTCATTCGCATCCAGTAGGACTGCATGGGGGTACCTTGGGGTTCCTGCTGCGGATGCGAAGGACGCCGGCTAGCGGCCGGTGAACACCGGCTTGCGCTTTTGCATGAACGCGGTTCGACCTTCGGCGTAGTCGGCGCTCTCGAAGCAGCCGCGGATCAGCGCGGCGCAGAGCTCCATGTCGATGTCCGGTGAGGCTTTGAGGATCTCGCGTGTGACCCCCTTGCCGGCCATGACCGTGAGCGGCGCGTTCTCGCCGAGTACCAGAGCGTACTCGGCGAGCAGCCCGGCCAGTGCTTCCGGCGCGCACAGCCGCGACACCAGGCCCAGCGCCTTCGCCTCGGCGGCGTCGATGCAATAACCGTGAATACGGGCGAGGGCAGGCTTTGGGAAATCGTGGATGCCCGTCAGCGTCGCCTCGGCCATCCTTTCGTAGTGGGCGACTGCGTCGCGCGCGGCGCGCATGTCCTCGAACTGCGAGATGTCGGCGCCGGACACGAAGGCCTTTTCGCCCGCCCCGGAGAAGACGACAAGGAGCACCCGGTCGTCATCCCGCGCCAGCTGGAGCGGCGGCGGCACGGCCTCCCACATGTCGACCGACAGCGCGTTGTGCCGCGCCGGGTTGTTGAAGCGGATGTGGAGCGTCCTGCCATCCAGCCGGGTCTGGACGCGCTCGGTGCCGGATGCGTACGTGGGCTCGGCCATCAATGGACTCCGTTGGCTTTCATGCGGTTCAGGTTGCGCAGCGCCGCCTGAGTGAAGGTCGCGGTGTTTCGCTTGCCGCGGATGTCGCCTGTGCTCGCCTGCGCATCGCCCAGCGCCGCCGCCATTCGAGCACCGCCGTGCACAACCGTCAACAGTCGACCGGTCGACAGTCGACAAACTTCCCGTGTACGCTGGCGCTACCTGAACGTCAGCTGGACGTCCGCCAACAAGCGCGGCGGCGGCACAAGGAGGAGCCATGTTCGACAAGCATGGCGTTGCGTGGATCGGCCTGGCAGTCGCTGCTTGCGCCCTCGCGGGGGCCGCGGTCGCGCAGGCAAATTACCCGACCAAGCCCATCAAGATCATCGCGCCGGTGCAGCCGGGCGGTGGCGTCGACCTGGTCGCGCGCACCGTCGGCGAACGGCTCCAGAAAATGCTCGGGCAGCCGGTCATCGTGGAGAACCAGAGCGGGGGCGGGGGCATCGTCGGCTCACAGGCGACGGCTCGCGCCGCGCCGGACGGTTACACGCTGATGGTCGGCTACGTGGGCACGCACGGCACCAATCCTGCCGTGCGCAAGCTGCCCTACGACGCGGTCAAGGACTTCACGCCGATCGCGATGGTCGGCGGCACGCCCAACGTGCTCGTCGTCCCGCCGTCGCTGCCGGTGAAGACGCTGCCCGAATTCATCGCGTACGCGAAGGCGAACAAGGGCAAGCTGTCGTACGGCTCGTCGGGACCGGGGACGCTCACGCACCTCGCGATGGAGCAGTTGAAGGTCGCCGGCGACCTCGACATCCAGCACGTCGCGTATCGCGGCATCGGGCCCGCGATCACCGACATCCTGGGCGGGCAGACGCAGGCGCTCTTCCCCGGCCTCGCCGCGGCGCTGCCGCACATCAAGGCGGGCAAGATGCGCCCGCTCGCCGTGACCGGCGCCAAGCGGCATCCGCTGCTGCCCGACGTGCCAACGTTCGAGGAGCTGGGCTACAAGGGCTTCGACGGCGTGCAGTGGTACGGCATCGTCGGCCCGGCAAACATGCCGCCCGCGATCGTCGCCACGCTCAACAAGGCGATCAACGACGCGCTCGCCGATCCGGCGCTGCGCGAGCGCCTGTCGGGCGAGGCGCTGGAGCCGATGCCGATGACGCCCGAGAAGTTCGGGCAGTACATGAAGGACGACATCGCGAAGTGGACGAAGGTCGCCAAGGAACGCAACATCGAACTGACGGATTGACATGGGCCATGACGCCACGGTGGCCGCCGACAGCGATGCGCCGTCGATAACACGAATCCTGCCCCGGTTCATTGCCCGGCACCCGTCCGGTGAATTTCCTGCGGGCGTCGCGCGTCAGGCACATCGTCCCTTCTTGAACTGGATGGGCTGCGCCGTCGGCACAGCGCGCCATCGTCATCCACCCCGGCATCGACGGCTGCGTGCAAGTGCGCAATGCATATTCGCTGCGACCGGATGTGACGGCGTTGCGCATCATGTTTTCGTCGAGCACGCCCTCGGCAGCCTTCAGCGGCCGATGAGCGACGACGATCTCGCCCGCAAGTTCCACCGTTGGGTGCCTGCGATTCTTGGCGCCGCGCAGGCAGACGATCTCATCGCGCATTCGATGCGCATTGCATCCGCGGGCGGCGTCCGGGCGCTCGCCGCCTCGGCGCGACCTCGGCAGGGCGGAAGGGGTAAGCAATGCCTGCCAATGTCCGCTGTTGGCCGCAGTGCAAAGGATTCGACCGAGCGGCCGCTGAATGACGCACAGGTGCCGTCCGAGACCGAATGGCAGGCATCGGCCGTAAAGCCGCCGGTCATCGCGGTTGATCGGTCGACCGTGCCCGACCCTGACCAGCCGGCAAACGAATCAAGTTACCCGGCCACCGCGGCAAGCAGCGCGAAAGCTCCGAACGATCCATCACTGAATCACCTCGTCCGCGCGCACCAGCACTGACTGCGGAATCGTGAGGCCGAGCGCCTTCGCCGTCTTGAGGTTGATCACCAACTCGAACTTGGTCGTCTGCTCCACCGGGAGACCCGTGGGCTTGGCGCCTTTCAAGATCTTGTCCACGTACGAAGTCGGCCACTTCGCCGACCTCGCCGGCCAGGGCGAGCACCAGATACACGAGCTGCCGCTCCTCGGTCGAGGCGGCCGCGCCGAGTCGCGCCGGGATGACCTTGGCGGCCCAGGTGGCGTAGTCGTCGATCATCATGGTCTCGCTCCATCAATGAGTGAAAGGCTGGCAGGACAAACGATAGGCGATTCAACGCCGACTGTGGGAGTGTCCCGGGCGTGTCACGATCACCCGTGTTTCGCCTTCCGCTCAACCCGGGCGACGCATCGGCGCAATGCAGGGCTACAGGATCGCGCGCCGCAGGTCGGCCAGCAGCGCGCCGAGATACGCGGTGAAGCGCGCCGCCGCGGCGCCGTCGATCACGCGATGGTCGTAGGACAGCGACAGCGGCAGCATCAGCCGCGGCGCGAAGGCCTGGCCGTCCCACACCGGTTTCAGCGCGCTTTTCGACACCCCGAGGATGGCCACCTCGGGCGCGTTGATGATCGGCGTGAACGCGGTGCCGCCGATGCCGCCCAGGCTCGAGACCGTGAAGCATCCGCCCTGCATGTCGGCGGGGCCGAGCTTGCCGTCGCGCGCCTTCGCCGACAGCTCGCCCATCTCCCGCGCGAGCTCCAGCACGCTCTTGCGATCGGCGTTCCGGATCACCGGGACCACGAGCCCGTTCGGGGTGTCGGCGGCGAAGCCGACGGTGAAGTATCCCTTCAGCACCAGGTTGTCGCCGTCGAGCGAGGCGTTGAACTCGGGGAACTTCTTCAGCGCCGCCACCGCCGCGGCGATCAGGAACGCGAGCATCGTGACCTTGACGCCGGCCTTCTCGTGCTCCCTGTTGAGCGCGACGCGGAAGGCCTCGAGGCCGGTGATGTCCGCCTCGTCGAACTGGGTGACGTGCGGGATCATTACCCAGTTGCGGGCGAGGTTGGCGCCGGAGATCTTCCTGATCCGCGCCAGCGGTCGCACTTCGATCGGCCCGAACCTGGCGAAATCGACCCTCGGCCAGGGCAGCAGGTCGGGCGCGCTGCCGCCCTTGGCCATCGCGCCCGCCGCCGCGCCGGCCGGCGGCGTGCCGGCCAGAACGCCTTTCACGAATGCCTGCACGTCCTCCTGCCGGATCCGCCCTTTCGGTCCGGTTCCGGAGACGCGCGCGACATCGACACCGAGCTCGCGCGCGAATTTGCGCACCGATGGCGAGGCATGGGCAGGCTTGAACGATGCGTCATCGGCCGGCGGTGCGGGTGGCGGGGCCGTCGTGCCGGCTTCGCGCGCGCGCGCATCGCCGGCGCTCATGCCCGCGGGGGCGCTCGCGGCAGCCGGTTGCGGCAAGGGTGCCGGCGCGGATTGCGGTGCCGCCGGCGCCGCAGCCTGCGGCGCGGGCGCTGCCACGCCTGCGCTCGCGCCGCCGTCGACGGTTTCCAGCGTGAGCACGACCACGCCCTCGGCGATCCGGTCGCCGAGCTTCACCTTGATCTCCCGGATGGTGCCCGCCGCCGGTGAGGGCACATCCATCGTCGCCTTGTCGGATTCGAGCGTGATCAGCGAGTCCTCGGCTTTCACCGTGTCGCCCGGACGCACGAAGATCTCGATGACGGGGACGTCCTTGAAATCGCCGATGTCGGGGACCTTGACTTCGATGGTGGCCATGGAAACCTCGGAGAGCGGAGTGCGGTTGGTCACGTGGTCCACGGCGCCGGCTTCGCCGCGTCGATCCCGTAGGCGCGCAGCGCCTCGACCGCCTTCGCCACTGGCAAGGCGCCGTCGTCGGCGAGCGCCTTCAGGGCTGCAACGACGATGTAGTGGCGGTCGACTTCGAAGAACGCGCGCAGGTTCTCGCGCGTGTCCGAGCGCCCGAAGCCATCGGTGCCGAGGACGACGTAGCGTCGCGGGACGCAGGCGCGGATCTGTTCGGCAAACGCGCGGACGTAATCGGATGCGGCGATCACCGGCCCGCGCGTGCCCGCAAGGCAGGTCTCGACGTGCGAGCGCTTCGACGGCGCCGCCGGATCGAGCATGTTCGCGCGGGCGATCGCGTTGCCCTCGCGGGCGAGCTCGGTGAAGCTGGGGCAGGCCCAGAGATCGGCTTCCACGCCCCAGTCGCTCTTCAGCAGGTCGGCGGCGGCGATCACCTCGCGGAAGATCGTGCCCGAGCCCAGCAGCTGGACGCGCGGCGCCGCGCTGCCGGAGTCGGCGCCCGCGCGGAACAGGTACATGCCGCGGATGATGTCCGGGGCCGCGCCGTCGGGCATCGCCGGGTGCGGGTAGTTCTCGTTCATCACCGTCAGGTAGTAGTAGACGTCCTCCTGCAGGGCGACCATCCGGCGCAAGCCGTCCTGCACGACGACCGCGACCTCGTAGCCGAAGGTCGGGTCGTACGAGATGCAGTTGGGAATGGTCGCCGCATGGATGTGCGAATGGCCGTCCTCGTGCTGCAGGCCTTCGCCGTTCAACGTCGTGCGGCCGGCGGTGCCGCCCAGCAGGAAGCCGCGCGAGCGCATGTCGCCGGCGGCCCAGGCGAGGTCGCCCACGCGCTGGAAGCCGAACATCGAGTAGAAGATGTAGAAGGGGATCATCTGCACGCCGTGCGTCGAGTACGCGGTCGCCGCGGCGATCCAGTCGCACATCGCGCCCGGCTCGTTGATTCCCTCCTGCAGGACCTGGCCGGCCTTGCTCTCCTTGTAGAACATCAGCTGGTCGGCGTCCTGCGGCGTGTAGAGCTGACCCTTCTGGTTCCAGATGCCGAGCTGCCGGAACAGGCCCTCCATGCCGAACGTCCGCGATTCGTCGGGGACGATCGGCACGATGTGCCTCGCCAGGCTCTTGTCGCGCAGCAGCAGCTGCAGGATCTGCACGAACGCCATCGTCGTCGAGATCTCGCGTTCCTCGGTGCTCTTCAGGAAGCGCTCGAACGCGCCGAGCTCGGGAATCGTCAGCGGCGCGGCCTTCGTGCGTCGCATCGGCAGGTAGCCGCCGAGCTCCCTGCGCCGCGCGTGCATGTAGAGGTCCTCGAGTGAGCCGGCCGGAAAGGTGATGTAGGGGACTTCGTCGAGCTGGTCGTCGGGCACGGGAACGTTGAACCGGTCGCGGAAGCTCCGGATCGACTCACGCGACATCTTCTTCTGCTGGTGCGTGATGTTCTGCGCTTCGCCGGATTCGCCCATGCCGTAGCCCTTGATCGTCTTGGCGAGGATCACCGTCGGCTGGCCCGGGTGGTTGATCGCGGCATGGTAGGCGGCATACACCTTGAACGGGTCGTGGCCGCCGCGATTCAACTTCCAGATGTCGTCGTCCGACCAGTCGGCGACGAGCTCCTTCAGTTCCGGGGTGTTGAAGAAATGCTCGCGGACGTAGGCGCCGTTCTTCGACTTGATCGTCTGGTACTCGCCGTCGACGACTTCCATCATCCGCCGCATCAGGATGCCTTTCTTGTCGCGGGCTAACAGCGGATCCCAGTGGCGGCCCCAGACCACCTTGATGACATTCCAGCCGGAGCCGCGGAAATCGCTCTCCAGTTCCTGGATGATCTTGCCGTTGCCGCGCACCGGACCATCGAGGCGCTGCAGGTTGCAGTTGACGACGAAGATCAGGTTGTCGAGGTTCTCGCGCCCCGCCATGCCGATCGCGCCCATCGATTCCGGCTCGTCCATCTCGCCGTCGCCGCAGAAGCACCAGACCTTGCGGTCCGCGGCGTCGACGATCCCGCGGTCGTGCAGGTACTTCATGAATCGCGCCTGGTAGATCGCCATCAGCGGCCCGAGCCCCATCGACACCGTGGGGAACTGCCAGAATTCGGGCATCAGCCAGGGGTGCGGATACGACGAGATCCCCTGGCCGTCGACTTCCTGGCGGAAGCTGTCCATCTGCGCCGCGGTGAGCCGCCCGAGCATGAACGCGCGCGCGTAGACGCCGGGCGCCGAATGGCCCTGCACGAAGACGAGGTCGCCGCCGTGGGTTTCGGACGGGGCGCGCCAGAAGTGGTTGAAGCCGATGTCGTAGAGCATCGCCGCCGAGGCGAAGCTGGCGATGTGGCCGCCGACGTTGGTGTCCTTGTTGGCGCGCAGCACCACAGCCATCGCGTTCCATCGCACATAGTGGCGGATGCGCTGCTCGATGGCGAAGATGCCGGGAAGCCGTTCCTGCGCCGCCACCGGGATCGTGTTGATGTACGCGGTGTTCGCCGAGAACGGCAGATAGGCGCCGGAGCGGCGCGCCTTGTCGATCAACTGCTCGATCAGAAAGTGCGCGCGCTCCGATCCTTCTTGCGCGAGCACGCCGTCGAGCGCGTCGAGCCATTCCCGGGTCTCCTCCGGGTCGTGGTCGGGAGTCACATCCATGCCATTGCTCCTCATGCGGCGTCACCGGCCCCGGCACGGGGTCCTGCAGCTTCCGCCGTGATTGTATGCGGCTCGCGCGCACGGCGCATGCGCGTGCGTCGGCCGGAGAGGCGGAATCCGACGATCGCAGTGAGCGCCTACTAGCGGCGCTTGTGCAGCAGCCACAGGCCGCAGATCATCGACAGCGACCCGAATGCCATGAAGCCGGCGCGATAGCTGCCGGTGAGCCCCGCCAGCAAGGCGAACGCCGGAGGCCCGATCACCACGCCGGCGAACGTGACGAAGCCCGCCGCGCCGGTGACCGCACCCGCGTGGCCGACCGGGGCGAGGCGGGCAACCTGCGCGAGCTGGACACCGTTCCAGCCGATGGCCGTCGCGCCGAACAGCGCGCAGACCGCGAGCAGCGCCGCCGTCGGCCACCCGGCGCCGAACCCCGCGGTGAGATACCCGCACACGCCGGTGGCGACACCGATGAGGCCCAGCATCACTTTCGGCCGGATGAACCGGTCGGCGACGGCGCCCCAGACAATGCGGCCGGTGATCCCGCCGAGGTTTGCCACGGTCAGCGCGAACCCTGCGGCGACCAGCGAAAAGCCCATCTCCTCGCTCAGATAGACGACGAGAAAGCTGAGCAGGCACATCTGCGTCGCTGCATAGGCGAAACCGGTGAGCGCCAACTCGGCCAGGCCGCGATTGCCCAGCACCAGCCGCAAGGGCGCCAGCACGCCGCCGAGCGACACCCGCGTCTCGGGACTGCGGTCGGCGTCCAGGCGGGGCCGGGTCGTTTGCGCCACGGCGGCGATGACGATGCCGATGGCGGCGACAGCGATGAACGTCGCGCGCCACCCGAACGCAAGCGCGAGGCCCGGCAAGCCGGCCCCGGCCAGTGCGACGCCGGCCGGAACGCCGGTCTGCTTGATCGAGAACGTGAGCGCCACGCGCGCGGGCGGCGCGGTGCGCACCAGCACGTGCGACGACGCGGGCGTGATCGGCCCGTACCCCAGCCCGATGATGACCGGCGCCAGCACCATCAGCACGAGAGCGAATCCGGCGCCGTCCGTGGCCAGCGGCACCAGGGCGAGGCCCGCCGCGCAGAGCAGCACGCACACCTGCGACACGCGGATCGCGCCGTGGCGGGCGATGAATCCCCCGGACGCGAGACTGGCCGTGGCGCCGCCGACATAGACCAGCCCGACGAAGACGCCGATCAGCTTCGGCGAAAGACCGAGGTCGCGCGCGATCACGGGCGCGAGCACCGCGGTCGCTGCGGCCGCGAGCGCCGTGAAGAGCTGGATGACGAGCGTGATCGCGAGCGCGACCGCGGCGGTGCGTACCGTGGCGGGTGGCGCCGGGGTCACTGGACTGCCTTCGTGCTGCGCACTCCGGTATTCGCCCTTGGGGCGGCCCGGCGGGTGAATTGAACTACCTTCGTGCTGCGCACTCCGGTATTCGCCCTTGGGGCGGCCCGGCGGGCTCATGCCGCCGGTGCCGCGATCGTCTGCCGTTCGGTGACGATCGTATCGACTTTGAGGTCGTGCGCGGCGGCGGGCACGCGGGCCACGAGCTGCAGCGCGAACGCGCCCGCGACCCGTGGGACCCCGCGCGCGACGAGCGGGAGCAGCCGATCGTAATATCCGCCGCCGTAGCCAAGGCGACCGCCGGCGGCGTCGAACGCGACGCCCGGCACCAGCACCCAGTCGATCGCGTCGGGCGCGACGACCGGGCAATGTGGCAAGGGTTCCGCGATGCCCCAGTGTCCTGGCGCGACGTCGGTCGCGAGATCGCGGATGGCGTGCAGCACGAGAAGCCGCGCGCCGGCGTCGACACGCGGCACCACGACCGTCTTGCCGGCAGCGAGCGCGGCGCGGACGAGCGGCAGCGTGTCCCATTCGCTGCGGAACGGAAGCGTCGCCAGCACGACGCGGGCCGCGGCGAACGAGGGCAGCGCGAGGATTCGGCCGACGATCGCCTGCGCGGCAGCCGCACGTTCGGCCGCCGGCCAGGCATCGCGGGCCGCCAGCACGCGCTCGCGCATCGCGCGCTTGGCGTCATGCAGCGCGGGGCCGACCGGGACGCCGGGCGGGGCCGCGGGATTCGGATTCATCGTTCGATGGTAACGCATGCGCGCGCGGGCCGGCGGCGGCGAAGAACCCGCGATCGCCTATAATCCGAACCTTCGCCGGGAACCGTCCATGAACAACAATCACCAGCGCTACCGCGACCGCCGCTCAACGCTGCTGCAGAAGATGCGCACGCAAACCAGCGGCGGGCTCGCGCTCGTCCCGACCTCGCCCGAGGCGGTGCGCAACCGCGATTCGCACTTTCCGTATCGCCACGACAGCTACTCGTATTACCTGTCCGGTTTTGCCGAGCCGGAGGCCGTGGTCGCACTGGTGGCCGGCGACGACGGCGACCGGCAGATCCTGTTCTGCCGCGAGAAAAACGAAGAGCGCGAAATCTGGGACGGCTTCCGCTACGGTCCGGACGCCGCGCGCGAGATCTTCGGTTTCGATGCCGCACACCCGCTGTCCGAGCTGGCGGCGATGCTTCCCGACCTCGCGTCCAACCAGCCCGCCCTCTATACCCCGCTCGGGCTCTTCCCCGCATGGGACCGGATGATCACGGAGCTGCTGAACGATGTGCGCGGCCGCGCGCGCACCGGCGTCAGCGCGCCGGAAGAGATCGTCGACGTGCGGCAGGCGGTCGACACGATGCGCCTCGTCAAGGACGCGCACGAAACCGAATTGATGCGCCGCGCGGCAGCCATTTCGTCGGGCGCGCACCGGCGGGCGATGCAGCACACGCGTCCCGGCTGGTTCGAATATCAGGTCGAGGCCGAGCTGGCGCACGAATTCCTCCGTTACGGCGCGCAGGCGGTCGCCTATCCGTCGATCGTGGCGGGCGGGCCCAATGCCTGCGTGCTGCACTACCGCAGCAACGACCGGCAGCTGCAGGACGGCGAGTTGCTGCTGATCGACGCCGGCTGCGAATTCGGGAGTTACGCGTCGGACATCACGCGCACGTTTCCGGTCAATGGCCGCTTCACGGGGCCGCAGCGCGACGTCTACGAGCTCGTGCTCGCGGCGCAGCAGGCGTGCATCGACGCCGTCCTGCCCGGGGCCGATTTTCACGATTACCACAAGGTCGCCGAGCGCGTGCTGGCGCAGGGCTACCTCGATCTCGGCTTGTGCACCGGCACGCTCGACGAAGTGCTGGAGTCCGGCAGCTACAAGCAGTTCTACATGCATCGCGCCGGCCACTGGCTGGGCCTCGACGTCCACGACGCCGGGCTCTACCAGGTGAAGGGGGCATCGCAGAAGCTGGTGCCGGGCATGGTGCTCACCGTCGAGCCCGGCACCTATATCCGGCCGGCCGACAACGTGCCCGAGCGGTTCTGGAACATCGGCGTGCGGATCGAGGACGATGTCCTCGTCACGGCCAGCGGCACCGAGAACCTGACGGCGGCCGCGCCGAAGACCGTCGCCGATGTCGAGGCGGCCTGCGCGCGCTAGCGCGGACACGCCGCGCATTTCGTCGCGGCGCGGCGCAGGATGCAACGTGAGAAGCGGGGGCAACGTGATCCGTCGGCCAGGGGTGAAGGAGCGCTGATGCTGCCGGAGGTGGTCATCGTCGGCGCCGGACCCGTCGGCGCGACACTGGCGCTCGGGCTCGCCGACAGCGATCTCGCGGTCACTGTCCTCGACGCCAGGGCCAGGGGCGAGACCGCGCGCGGCGACCGGGCGCTGGCGCTGTCGCACGGCGCGCGGCTGATCCTCGAGCGGCGCGGTGTCTGGGGCGTGCTCGCGGAACAGGCGGACGCCGTCACGGCGATCACCGACATCGACATTTCGCAGGCCGGCGGGTTCGGCATGACGCGCCTCTCGGCCGCCGACCACGACCTGCCGGCGCTGGGCTATGTGGTGAGTTACCGCGCGCTGCAGGCCGCGCTCGACGCGGCGCTGGCGCGGAGCCGGATCGAGGTCCGGCACGGGGTCACGGCGACCGCGGTCGGGGGCACGTCGGCGTACGCCGCGGTCGACGTGGCGGGCGCGGATGTGATCACCGCGCGGCTCGCGGCCGTGGCCGACGGCACCGGTGCGGCAGTCGCGGGTGTTGCGCGCCAGCGGCACGATTACGGGCAGGTCGCGCTGATCGCCAGGATCTGGCGAGAGGAGCCGCACGCCGGTCTGGCGTACGAGCGCTTCACGCCGGAGGGCCCCGTCGCGCTGTTGCCGGAAGGCGATCACTACGGCCTCGTGTGGACGGCGACGGCGAGCCGCGCGGAGCAACTGCAGGCGCTCGACGACGCGGCGTTTCTCGCGGCGCTGGCGCAGCACTTCGGCCATCGGACGCACGGCTTCACCCGGGTGGCCGACCGGCGCACGTTCGTGCTGGCGCTGGAATACGCGCGGACCACCGTCGGCACGCGTTGCGTCGTCCTCGGCAATGCCGCGCAGGCGCTGCACCCGGTCGCAGGCCAGGGCTTCAACCTCGGGCTGCGCGATGCCGCCGAACTGGCGCAGATTGTAGTGGACACACCACGCGATTCGATCGGCGATGCCGCGATGCTCGCTCGCTACGCGCGGAGCCGCCGGACCGACCGCTGGGCCGGGATCGCGTTCACGCACGGTCTCGTCAGCGTCTTCGGCAGCGACCTGCCGTTTCTCCGTTGGCCGCGCGGGTTGGCGCTCACTCTGCTCGACGCGCTGCCGGGAGCCAGGCGCGCGTTCACGCGGGCGGTGATGTTCGGGTTGCGCTGAAATAGTGAAATCGGGTCAGACCCTGATTTTGCTGCAGGCCGCGAACCGCTGGCCTGCCGTCCAAGCGTGAAAATCAGGGTCTGACCCCATTTGGTTTGACGCCGACGCGCAACAACGGTGCAGTTCAAGGAATGCGCTCACAGCGATGCGCCGCACGGTTCGCGGAACCGGTATAATCCGCTCCCCGCCTCGCGTTTGAATTCTTTTCCGTCACGCCAACGATCGTGCACATCGGCCCGTACCACATCGCGAATAACCTCGCCGTCGCGCCGATGGCGGGCGTGACCGACCGTCCGTTCCGCCAGTTGTGCAAGCGGCTGGGCGCTGGCTACGCGATCTCGGAGATGGTCGCGTCGAACCCCAGGCTGCGGGACACCGGGAAATCGCGGCGACGCACCGACCACACCGGCGAATTCGCGCCGGTCGCCGTGCAGATCGCGGGTGCTTCTCCCGCACTGATGGCCGACGCGGCGCGCTACAACGTCGGCCGCGGCGCGCAGATCATCGACATCAACATGGGCTGCCCGGCGAAAAAGGTCTGCAATGCGGCCGCCGGATCGGCGCTGCTCGCGAACGAGACGCGGGTCGCCGCGATCCTCGACGCGGTCGTCCGCGCGGTGCCGGTGCCGGTGACGCTCAAGATCCGCACCGGCACCGACCCCGCGAAT